>Ga0256831_1001905_pt1 | contig 10969 bp, 20 predicted proteins | sample 132544metaG_FD_189087 | JGI IMG/M metagenome (GOLD analysis project Ga0256831, IMG submission 189087) | Hydrothermal vent microbial communities from Lau Basin, Pacific Ocean - 132-544 | ecosystem: Environmental > Aquatic > Marine > Hydrothermal vents | place: Pacific Ocean: Lau Basin | collected... | reverse complement strand
GCGCAGGGCGCTGACGGCTTCGCGCACCGCCGCCTCTTGCCGGCGCGCCGCGGCAACCCAATCGGACCACCTGGCGCCGGGGGCTGCCGGCGGAATGGTGTCGAGAGCACTCTCGACGGCCGCAATTGCCTGCTCAATCTTCATACAAAACCCTCCACATCCTGGCGGCCCAGCCGAAGGGCGTCCTGCCAATTGAAGAACGTCTGCTTGAGCCGGGCATCGCATTTCCGGTTGAATTCCTCGGACGGCCCCGGCGGCGGCATCATGAGCTGATCGCGGCGAACTCCGATCAGCTCGCAAATCATTTCATGCCCGGCTTCCGGCGCATCTCTCATGATATCCTGCGATGCGACATCGATGAGCAGCAGGAGCGCATTCCATTTGTCGATGCCAGCCTTTCCGGCACATTGAAGCATGAGGGCGAGCATGCCTGAAATCTGCTCATAGGCCTCCTGCCGCACCTCTCTGGGCGGGAGGATCGGATCGATATCCTGCATCACGCGGCCTCCGGGCTGTCGGGGCCGGGGCGGATGCCGACGAGATCGCAATAGAGCCTGCGATCGCCTGCCTCGCGGCTTGCCGCGAGGATGATCGCGGCCGCCTTCACGGTGCTCGGCACATATTCCTTGGGCTCCCGCGCGATGATCCGCGCCTCCGCGAGCCGCGCCGCGAACCGATCTCCGCGGAAAATGCTTTCAACATTGTCTCGCTGTTTCACCACGAACCTCCCGTTGCATGCCGCCGCATCGCGGCCAGATGGAGGCACGGTAGTAGTGAAAAAAAACTATGTCAACACATAATAGTAAAATTTCACTATATGCGCGCCGAATCATGCCATCTGCATTGCGGGGAGGCGATCACCGCGATAGCCTTGCAGGCGGGGCAATTCATCAGCGGGCGGAACGGGCGCTGCGCATTCGCTCGAAACGGTTTGAGGAGTGATCAGATGGGGCAAACATCTTTCCTGTTCAGTTTCGAGGGGGCGAATGCCGCCGGCGAAATGGACGTTGCCGATCTGGCGCCGACGCTTCTGATCCTGTCGGATGTTCTGCTGCGCGCCAACGAGGTCATCAATGGTGATCGCGCCAGCGCGAAGATCAAGATCAAGGCCACCGAACAGGGCAGCTTCATCCTCAACCTGGCCCTGGACGTTTCATTTATCGATCAGGTCATGGATCTCCTCGATGCGGTATCTGATCACCAGGAACGCATTGTTGCGGCCAATCAATTGCTCGACCTCCTGATCAAGGGCGGCAAGCTTGCCGCCGTGGCTTCCGGCGGCGTCTGGGCCGTGTTCAAGGTGATCAAATGGCTTTCCGGGCGCCGGCCCGACAAGGTTCTGGAAAACGAGGATGGGACAGTCACGCTGGTGCTTGGGGATGAAACGGCCACCACAACAAAAGAAGCACTGAAACTCCTCGGTGACCCCGCCTTCAGAGAGCATGTCGAGCGCCTCGGTGAGCGGATCGAGAAACTCGAGGGAATTGACGAGGTAGCGCTGGGCGACCCGAATATGCCAAAGGCATGGACGCTCAGGCGCGACGAGGCCAGCAAGCTCAGGCTTCCGCCGCCAGAAGACGAAGAACCGGAAATCGTTGTCTCACGGCGGAAAGTATGGCTCGAGCTCGTAACCGCCCACTTCTCGGAAGGTTACAAATGGCGCTTTCGTGATGGCGAAACCACATTTACTGCAGAAATCACGGATACCGATTTCCTGAACAAGGTCCTGAATGGCGACATATCGCTTTCAGCGGCCGACAAGCTTTACTGCGAAGTGGAGGACGAGCAGGAAATTTCCAGCACGGAAATCAAGAAGATCGCCACGCGAATCGTAAGGGTGATCGAGTATCGCCCAGGGGCGCGGCAACTGCGCCTTATCTGACGCATCGCACGGATGGCATGTTTCATCCTGGCAGGCACAATATGTGCCGGGATTGTCAGGGGGCGCAATGTTCGCTTAATGTTCTCATCATGCTGGAGGAAGAATCGGGGAAGAAGGTATTCATTGAGCGTCTTCGGGCGGCTCTTCGCGAGCCTTCAGGCGCGCGTCGCGAAGCCCTTCTGCGTAGCCTAGCAGCAGACGGCGCTCCTCGATGGATAATTGCGACAACAGGTCGCGAATACGCTGATCTTCTTCGTCCTCCTCGAGCCGCGCGCCCTCGAAAGCCCCGGACATGAAATCCTCGAGCGTGGTGCCGAGGGCTTCGCATACTCTTATGGCTGTGTCCAAGCGTGGACTTTTGACCCTGCCGGCTAGCAGAGCCCGCAAAGCGCTGTTATTCAAGCCGGCTTTAACAGCAAGCCCGGCAACTGTCAGGTCTGGATCGCGCTCAATAACACGCCTCAGGCGCTCAGCAAAGGTTCTGTCGGTCATGGCTCGATCCTAGCGAAATGGGATTTTTGCACTATCGGAGAAAAATACTTTGACGAGGTAGTAAAAGAAAACTATCCCTAAGGCATGGAAGAATTTCTCGAAGAGATTCGCGCCTATGCGCGCGCCGCCGGGCTTTCGCCATCGACCGTTGTCCAGCGGGCAAAATGCGGCGGCGGCGCGACGTGGCACAGATGGGAAAGCGGGCGCGGCTCGCCCAACATGCGCACCGCAGAGCGCCTCCGCGCCTGGATGCGAGAGCATCCGGTGGCGGATATTGACGGAGACGCGGCATGATGTTGGGGTTTTCATGCGGTGATGATGTCCCCCTCGCAGGCCGTGGCCAAGGAAACGGCGTTGCGGAGAGGTGTGCATGATCCACCGGGCGGATATCGAGGCCCACATGCGGGCGCTGCTGGCCGGCCACGGCTGCCTCGATGCCGCCAGCGAGGCGCTGAACGCGCGCTGGGGCACGACTGTGCAGAAGGGAACGCTTAGCCGCCGCGCCAATGGCGAACTTCCGTGGACGATCCAGGATGTGATCGGGCTCGAGGACGCGCTGGGCCGCTACCCGGTGACGCGGATGATGGCGCGACGGATGCGCGAGCTCGCGCCGGGCGACGTGATTGCCGCCTCGCAGGCCGTGGCCAAGGAGGCCGGGGAGGCCGTGAGCGCGCTCATGGGCGCCGCCCTTTCGGCAACCACCGGCCAGCGGGCCGAGGCGATCAGGGAGATTGACGAGGCGATCGAGGAGCTCCAGATGGCCCGCGCCGCGCTCGAGGCGAGAGCGGCCGCAGCCGATTGCCGGGAGGTATGATGGAGATGGCGACGGTGGAGAATGTCACGATCATGCCGGATCGCGCCAGTTTCGCACACACATGCGGGATGATCGAGGAGCTTGGCTCCGGATCAGATCCGGGAGATATTCTTCATGAGATCTTCAATGGCGCGCTCGGCCTTGGCGATCTCGGCCAAAAACTCCTTCGAATCGAGGCCGAACGTCTCCCCGCAGGCGGCGCATGTCATCTCTCGGTTTCGCTTCAACCAACCGATCTTCTTCTTCGTCTCCTTGCTGCGGCGGGGGCAGGGAATGGATAGCGTCTGCTCATCAAAGACAGATTTCATGTTTTCCTCCATCGTTTCGGGTTGCACGATCGATGGTGGAGGCGGCGTGGTGGCTGGTCAAGCGCCACGCCGCAAACCGAGCGCAGCGGTCGTTGGAACCCGCCGCCGGGGCGGGTCTGCGCACCCGGCTTCTTCCTGTTGGGTAAACTTCCCCGGCATCGTGGCGCGCGATGCCGGGGCTTTTCCCATCTGCACGATCACGAACACCGGCGGCGGGGACTCCCCTGCGCCGATGCCCCGCGGCGCGATACAGCGCCGGCGCAGACATGCTGGCCCGCCGAACGGGACGACGCATTCTCCAGCAATGCGCCGGAAAGGGGCGGCTGGCCCGGCCGAGAGCGCGCAAGCGCAGGGCGTTAATTACATCTCTGCCTCGAGCCCCAGCGCCTCGCGCAGGATGGCGTTGACGCGGGTCGAGACGCCGCGCCCGTTCCGGCGCAGCTTCTCCAGCACGTCCGGGTCCAGCATCAGCTGCACACGCTTCTTCTTCGCCTCCGGCGGCAGGGGCGGGCGGCCCCGGCGGGCGTGTTTCAGATCGTCCATCGTGATTTCCCGAACCTCGCCGTCGGCGCCGATCAGCGGCTCACGTTGTGAAGTCATCGAATACCTTCCTTTCTCTGCGGTTCGCCTTGCGGAAGCTGATCACCCGCAGCGCGCCGTCGCGAATCGTGTAGGCGACCACCATCAGCCGGCCGTCCAGTTCCGCCATGGCCACCTCGCGCGGCTCCCCATAGTCACGCCGGGTATCGGGAATTATCACCGCCCGATCCCAGTCGAGCCGGGCCACGTCGGCGAAATCGAGCCCCCGTTCGCTCAGGGCGCGCTGGCGCTTCCCTTCATCCCATTCCAGTTCCATGCCTTTTATATACACAATAAAAAGACAGACGTCAATAAAAATACATACAATAATTGCCGAAACTTGACACGCGCCAGTCAGGCGGGCACCATGACCGCGCAGTCGCAAAAAACGGCTGCCGGGTTTGGAAGCCCGAACCACAGGCGCTTGAGGAGCCGCGCCGATCGTGCGGCTCCTTCTCATGGTCAGGCGCAGCGGGGCACCTTCGGGTGCGCCGTTCCTGTGGGCGGTCTTCCAACCCGCTGTTGCCTGGCCACCAGATTGGAAGCTGGCGGCCGGGTTCATTCGAACCACAGGAGGCCGCTCATGGCAGCGAACGATACCGGCTTGCCGCCTGATCCCATCGACGACATCCACACCCACGTCAGCCGCATAGAGGGGCTGATTTTCGCTCTCTGGCTGCTCGGCCAGGAGATCGACAGGCTCGATCGCGCCGGGCGCCCGTGCAGCGCCTTCAATGCCATTCTGGAAGCCATGGAGGCAGAATGCGCCGCGATTTCCAGCGCCGCAGAAGCGATCCACAGTCAGAACATGGAGGCGCGCCAATGAGCCACGTAGCCACTAACTGGCTTGCATCGATTGCGCCTGATGCGATGACCCCGGCAGAATTCAGGGTGATGTTTCATCTCTGTGACTGCCACAACCCTTCCCAGGGCTGTTTTCCAAGCCAGAAATATCTCATCGAGCGCACAGGCCTCAGCAATGGCGGGCTGAACAAGGCGCTCCTGGCGCTCGAAAACAAGGGCCTCATCAGGCGGCGCAGGGACCGTGATGAACGGACAAAGCGCCAGCTCGTCACCCACTACATCTTGGGGTTTGAATTCTCTGAAGAACAAGAGCCGTCTCCACTCAGTGGAGACGGAATGAAAGGTGAACATCACGATTCCCGACTCCACTCAGTGGAGACGGAGCCGACTCCACTCAGTTCACGAGCCGACTCCACTCAGTTCACGAGCCGACTCCACTCAGTGGAGTCGTATAATAAGGATGAACCAGTAAAGGAACCAGTAAATGAACCTTGCGCGCAGGCGCGCACACGCGAGGCGAATTTCGATTTTGATGGATTCGTCGATCGCTTCATGGAGGCCCATCCAAGGCCTGGAAGCAGATCCGAGACGGAAGAGGCGCTGAGAAGCGCGATCGATGACGGGGCAGATCCAGAACAGCTGATCCGCGCTGCGGAAGCCTATGGCCGGGAGCAGGCCGGGAACAGCCCGGCATACGTCGCCTATTCCGAGAACTGGCTGAGAAAGGGGCGCTGGGCGGCATATGTACCGAAACCGAGGCCATCTGACGATGAGATCAACGCTGCCATCGCAGGTCTCATCCGCAAGCGCAATCCGGCATTGTGCCGCTCGATCTCCTCAACGAGAGGGCGAGAACTGATCGCGATGGGGCTCGTCAGCGAGGACGACTGCAGGGAGGCCGGGGTGCTGTGAAAATGCCGAGCGCAGAATTCGGGCATGTTTCCGTTACGAGCAGCGATGGTTGCACCTGGACCTTCACGATCCGGGAAGACGGGCCGGTTGGCGAACGACAGCGGGTGTTTCGCCTCCATGGTCTGGATGAGATCGAAGGTGCGCTTCAGATCTGGGCAGGAAGGTGCGAGCCGTTCGCCAAGGACATGCGCCACGCGCTCAGATTCGCCGGGTCATGGACAAAATTGCGGAGCTTGCGATGACAGGACAATCGCAGATCCGTATCCACCATGTTCCACGCGAGAAGGACGAGCTTGTGCTTTCCTGGGTGCGCCGCCGTGCGGGCGGAACAAGCGCCAGCCGAATTGCCCGGGAGCTTGGCATCAACAGCGGAACCGTCATCATCGCGACGAACGCTGTGCGGGAGGCCGACAGGCGGGAGAGCGGCGAAGATGTGGATAGCCATTACTGGTGATCAAGGGGGCGGATCAGATGAGCGAGATGCAGATGAAAAGTGGCTCCGAATTTGAGGCAAAGCGAGATACGGCATATCGCGTCGTGGCGGCTGAACTTCGCCAGTTCGTCGAGCGCTTCGAGCGACTGGAGGCAGAAAAGCTTGGCCTCGTTGAGTTGCAGAAGGAACTCATGGCCGAGGCAAAGGCGCGCGGCTACGAAACGAAGGCGCTGCGGGCAATCATCCGCGAGCGCAAGCGCGACAGGAGCGAACTTGCCGAGGAGCAGGCAATCATCGATCTCTATCGCGAGGCGCTGGGCATGTGATGGCGCGCATGAAGGGAAGAAACAAATATTCCGCACAGCGAACGGTGATCGACGGGATCTCGTTCGATTCCAGGCGCGAGGCAAGGCGCTGGGCAGAGCTTTGCCTGCTCGAGCGAGCGGGCGAGATAGCAGACCTGCGCCGGCAGGTTCCATTGATGCTCGAGGGCCGAGACGGGCCGCTCCTGACCCGCACCGGACGGCGCATGAGGCTGACGGTTGATTTTTCCTACACCGATCTACGAACAGGCCTCACCGTTTTCGAGGACGCAAAAGGGCATCCTACCCGCGATTACGAGGTGCGCCGCGCCGTGGCCGAGGCGCAGGGTGTCAAGGTTCGGGAGGTGTGATGAAGCGTGGAAAGCTCGCCGGCATAAGGCGCGAGGACCTGGAGCCAATCTGGAACAGGCATGACATTCCGCTCAGCAAGGTGGCGGCCCGCCTCGGCGTCTCGAAAAACGCCATATCGAAGCTCGCACACCGGTTTGGTCTGCCAAAAAGGAAAAGCGTCTGCCGATCGCGGATCGACGATGATCAGATGGCGAGAATGTGGAACTGCGGAGTTCCTGCGCGGGATATTGCGCGCCATTTCGGGCTCACGACGCCATGCGCCATCTACATGCGAAGGAAGAAACTCGGCCTTCCACCGCGCGGAGGAAGGCTGCCAGAGCACAAGATCACACCGCTTCACGTGTTCCTCGAGCGCGAGATGCTGGGGCGAATGGAGGAGCGGAAAGAATGAGCAGCGTCAACAAGGTCATCATTCTCGGAAATATCGGATCTGATCCGGAGGTGCGCACCTTCATGGATGGCGGCAAGGTGGTGAACCTGCGAATCGCCACTTCCGAAACCTGGAAGGACCGCAACACCGGCGAACGGCGCGAGCGCACGCAATGGCATTCGGTGGCGATCTTCTCCGAGCCGCTCGGGCGCATCGCCGAGCAATATCTGCGCAAGGGCAGCAAGGTCTATGTCGAAGGCCAGCTCGAAACCCGCAAATGGCAGGATCAGGCCGGCAATGATCGCTACACAACCGAAGTGGTGCTGCGCCCCTACCGCGGCTCGATCGTTCTGCTTGGCGGGGAAAAATCGGTTCAGGCAAATGATGAAGGTGCCATCCAGGAACCGCATGAATTCGCCGCAGGCGCGGGCGATCTGGACGATGAAATACCGTTCTGACGGAACAATAGGGCATAGAAATGGGCAAGGGCGACAGGAAAAGCAGAAAGGGGCGCCGGCGGCGCACAAGGCATGGTGATGACGTGAACCTGCCGAAGCTGGCACCAATCCCGAAACGCCAACCAAACGGGCAGAGGCGCAAGCGGATCCGAGCCGCTACTGATCCGAGGACGACCGTGCTCGCCGCCAGGCGCCGCCTTTTGGGCGATGCAGGACTCAGGCTCGACAGATCCGCGCTGGGCGCGCCATGGCTGGGATCCGGGCATGGACTGGCCCTCGCTCATGGAAGGAGCGACAATGAAGCAGCGCGCCTTTGGGGCGTATGGCAGGGATACTGCAGCGCCAACCGGACCTATCTCATGCGCATCATCGGCAATACGGGCGATCCGAAATGCGCCACCATCACCATGATGCCGGAACACATGGAAACGGATCAATCCCACAGCGTTGACTGCAGGAGCCCGGAAGAGCGAGATCGCGATGCCGTGAACAGGTGGATGGCATGGCAGGGCGTGCTCGGCCATCTTGGGAATGCCGAGAGACGGACAATCAGGGAGGCCTATCATGCCTCTGACGAAACGATGTGGCACGATGGAGCGCCAACTCCCTTCGGGCGCTCTTTCGCAACTGCGGTATCGATCATGGCCGATGTTGTGGAAAGATGTTGACAAACAACAGCATGAAGTGCAATTTCGTCATAATTCGCGAGCAGCTATGGAGACAGGCCATTCCGGCCTGTTTTTTTGATGCGGGAGTGCGTTAACAGCCTCTATGGCCGAAGGTGGAGAAAACTCAGGCGGAAGATCATCGCCCGCGATCTCTGCCGGTGCCGCTTCTGCGGCGTGATCGTTTCCTCTGGCCGCTCATCTCCGAACGCCGCCGAGGTGGATCACATCATCCCGCACAGGGGAGATGAAAAGCTCTTCTGGGACGAGACCAACCTGCAGACTCTCTGCAAGAACTGTCACGGCACGATCAAGCAACGCCAGGAAAGATCCGGGAGGCTTCAGAGATCTGATGGCTGGTAAGCGCGCCGTGAAGAAAAGGACCGTGAAACGGCCGAACTACAAGGAAGTGTTCAGCAAGCATGATCGCGCCGATGAGCGCGCCGAATATGCCGCCATCATCTGGGAGACTGGCTTCACCGAGCTTGACAGCAGAGGGCTGGTAACCGGGCCGCGCCTGCTGACGCTGGATCGCTATGTTCGCGCGCAGACGGAATACAAGTTCCTCTATTCCGAGGCCATGGCCGAGGGTCCGACGTGCAAATCGGATGGCGGCAACGATTACGCCAATATGAAATGGTCCGCAGTCGGCAAGCTCAACGAACAGATCATGAAATTCGAGGATGCCCTGAGGTTCAGGATTGACGAAGCAGCCCCGCCGCCGCCAAAGGACGCCCCAAAAACGCCGGCAGACGAGTTCCTCGACTGACCAGACAACCAGGTATGCAAGGGATGTGGTTTCCGGCAAGATCGTGGCCGGCGAATTCGTGCGCCTGGCGGCGCGCCGGCACCTCGAGGACCTGAAGAGCGGCAAGGAGCGCGGGCTGACATGGGATCCGGCCGAGGCCGAGCGGGCGATCAGGTTTTTCCCGTCCGTTCTGACCATCACCGAGGGGCAGAACGAAGGACAGCCATTCAAGCTCCTGCCATGGCATGTGTTCGTGGTCGGATCCGTTTTTGGCTGGAAGGACAGGAATGGCCTGAGACGCTTCCGCTTCTGCTGGCTTGAAACAGGAAAGGGACAGGCAAAATCGCCGCTAATGGCGGCCATAGGAATATACCTCCAGGGTTTTTGCGGGGTGCGCCGTGCAGAAATCTATCTCATCGGTGAGGTGAAGGACACCGCAAGGGTGATGTTTCGCGATGTCACCGCGATGTTGCGCGCGCCTATCCCCGGCAAGGGCGGGGAAACACTGGTCGGGTCAGGGCGCTTCATCATTCGCGGCACTGGGGACAATGCCTATAAGGTCGAGCATGTGGCGAGCGGCTCCACTCTCCTGCCGATCGCAAATATCGATTCCGTATCAGGGCCGAAGCCCATAGCGGTATTCGCGGATGAAATCCACGAGATGAAATCGAACAAGGCGATCACCACATGGCGAGCGGCCATCGCCAAGAAATCCGGCGATCCGTTGATGATGCTGGGCACGAACACGCCGTCCATCGATCAGCATGTGGGGACGGAATACAGCGAATATTTCCAGAAGGTGCTGCGGGGCGAATACACGGACGACACGGCCTTCGCCTATATTGCCCGTGTGGACAAGGACGACGACCCCTTCCAGGATGAAAGCTGCTGGGTCAAATCCCTGCCCGCGCTGGGCATGACCTATCCCATCGAGAACATCCGCAAGGAGGTGGAAACCTCCAAGAACATGATCTCGACTGCGCTCAGCACGAAGCGCCTCTACTTCGGGATCCCTGTAGGCACGGCAGGCTTCTGGATTTCGGAGGATGCCTGGGAGAGCACACAGGGCAAGGTTGACGAGGAAGAGATGAAGGGGCGGCCCCTGCATCTCGCTCTTGACCTCTCGCAGAAGAACGACCTTTCGGCCCTTTCCGGGTGCTGGGAGGGCGAAACGCTGCATGTAAAAACATGGTATTGGACGCGCGAGCATGAGATCGATGGGCGCTCGAGGGCAGATCAGATTCCCTACAGGGAGATCGAGGCCTTAGGCGAGATCACAATCACAAAGGCAAGGACGATCGATTACAGCTACATCGCTGCAGAGGTGAAGCGCCTGTGCGATGAGCACGATGTCGTGCAGATGGCGGTGGACAGCGCCTTCATCCAGGATTTCATTCGTGCCTGCGACGATATCGGCTTCCCCGTCTGGCTCTATGAGGGCGAAGACAAGCCGGAAGGCGAAGGGCTCAAGATCGTGCGCCATGCCCAGGGCAAGAAGGTGGTGTTCGAGGGCAAGATGCTCTGCATGCCGGTATCCATACGCCATCTGGAAGATCATATCCTCAAGGGCACCATCGTGATCGATCGCAACCGGCTGACGACCATTTGCGCCTCGAACGCGGTGATCGACGCGGATGCGCAGAAGAACAAGGCTTTCGACAAGAAGAGATCGCGCGGGAGGATCGACGGCATGGTGACAATCGCGATGGCCGTTGGCGCTGCGACAGGTGAAATGGAATCCAGGAACAGATCCTACCTGGATGGGGGCGAGGGGCTCGTGATCCTGTGAGCATTATTGGCAAGATCAGAAAGATATTCGAGAAGAAGGAT
>Ga0256831_1001904_pt1 | contig 10970 bp, 8 predicted proteins | sample 132544metaG_FD_189087 | JGI IMG/M metagenome (GOLD analysis project Ga0256831, IMG submission 189087) | Hydrothermal vent microbial communities from Lau Basin, Pacific Ocean - 132-544 | ecosystem: Environmental > Aquatic > Marine > Hydrothermal vents | place: Pacific Ocean: Lau Basin | collected... | reverse complement strand
GAAATTTTTCTTTTGGCATACTTTAACATGGCAGAAATTATAACAACCGGCCTTTAACATACAAAATGAAAGCCGGTTTATAATCGGTTTCCATACGCTTGAAACATTGATTTGTTTCGGAAAGTCTCGCCTTTGGCGGGGCTTTTTTTGAATCGTCAGGATATCAATTGTAGATTCAGACACTGATTTATCACTGTTGTCACTTTGAGCGGAGTCGAAAAGTGACTTTAGATATATAATCATCAAATCCGCTACCAATTTACTGCTCAAAATTTCGTATATTTATGTCAATTTGATATTTAACAACTTAACCAGCTAAAACTTGCATTATGAATAAATTAGGAAAATTAACCCGTAATATTATTGAGTCCATTGCCGATGCCGGAGAAAAATTCCTCGATAGTTCAAAACGGCTGGGCACTCCTGTACAAGAACTGCTTGAACTCAGCTACGACCTCATATCACATAAAGGACTTGCATCGGGCATTGCGCTGGCAAGGCAGATTGTAAGCCAATACAGTAAATTGAACAAAAAGGAGAAGCTGACATATTTTAAACAGCTCACTAAAATTACAGAAGTAGATATTCAGGAAATAAAAATCAGGGCAGAAGAGCTGTACAATAATCCGGGTCCCGAAACCAGAGAAAGACTTCAAAAAAGTCTGAAAACCAAATGTCAGAAAATGTTTAGCAGAATGAATATGGCACCGGGTGGTACCAAAGCAATTGTTCAGCTGCGTGAAGATCTGTTGGAGTTTCTGCCCAAACATCCGGGACTTAAGCCGCTTGATGTGGATTTGCGAACGTTACTTACTACCTGGTTCAATCCGGGGTTTCTTGTGTTGGAGAAAATTGACTGGGACACAGAAGCTTCCATCCTTGAAAAAATTATCCGATACGAAACAGTCCACAACATTGATAACTGGAACGATTTAAAACAGCGCCTTGTGGACAACCGGAGATGTTTTGCTTATTTTCACCCGGCTTTGGAAGATGACCCGTTAATATTTGTGGAAGTAGCGCTTACCAAAGGCATTGCCGCTTCGGTTCAGAACATTTTAAGCGATAGCGACAAAGATGTAAAGCGCAATACTGCCATTTTTTACTCCATTAACAACTGTCAGCGTGGGTTAAAACGTATCCCGCTGGGTAATTTTCTTATCAAGATGGCTGTTATGGAAATCAAACGCGAAAATGCAGACATCAAAACTTTCAGCAGTTTGTCGCCGGTAACAGGATTTTCAAAGTGGCTACAATCAGAGCTGGAAAAAGAAGATAGTCAATTGTTTGATAAAAACAGGACATTATTAAAGCAGGTTTTAAATTCCGGCTGGCATAAAGACGAAAAGCTTGTTAAGAAGCTGCGAAAACCACTTATGCAGGCATGTGCTCATTATCTAGTAAACGAAAAACGGGGTGACAAACCTTTAAACCCGGTGGCTCGTTTTCATTTTGGAAACGGTGCCGAACTTTTCCGCATCAACTGGATGGGAAACAATTCTGTACACGGTTTATCCGACTCATTTGGAATTATGGTCAACTATCTGTACGACCTGAAAAATATGGAATACAATCACGAAAACTATATGGTAAACGGCGGCCTGGCAATCTCGAAAAGTGTAAAAGGATTGCTTAAAGAGTAATGGCAGATTCATGGAATGTTGTTGCTTTAACGAAAAAGCAAAACATAATTATTAAAAAGGTGGTTGTATATTTGTGGAGAAAATGAGTTAAGAAAAATTGAAGTAAAAAGGGGAATGAACCATCAACTTACCATACTAAATAAGTAATGCAAGATAATAAGAAACATAACGAAAGTGCTTTAAAAGTTAACAAAGGTGTTAAGCAACCTTCCATTGTTAACCCGAACCTTACTGCCGGAGCAAAGAGAAGGTTCAAAAAAGAACGTTTCACGGCAGATCAATATTTTGAAGGCATTCGCAACGGGGATCGTTCATTTCTGAGCCGAGCCATTACCCTTATTGAAAGTACACTTCCGGACGATAAAGAAACCGCCAAAGCACTCATCAACAAGTGTCTTCCTTTTTCGGGAAACTCCTTTAGAATCGGTATTACAGGAGTACCGGGAGTGGGTAAAAGTACATTCATCGAATCTTTTGGTCTGTCGCTGATTGAACAGGGTAAAAAAGTTGCTGTGCTGGCCATCGATCCCAGCAGCAGCCGTACACAAGGCAGTATTTTGGGAGATAAAACCCGAATGGAAAAGCTGAGTGTTACTGCCAATGCTTTTATCAGGCCATCCTCCAGCGCCGGAACACTGGGCGGTGTTACCCGCAATACACGCGAATCCATCGTCCTTTGCGAAGCGGCAGGATTTGATATTATTCTGGTTGAAACAGTTGGTGTGGGACAGTCGGAAACCGCTGTATCACAAATGGTAGATTTTTTTCTGCTGCTAATGCTTGCGGGTGGGGGTGACGAGCTTCAGGGTATTAAACGGGGTATCATGGAGATGGCCGACGTAATAGTGATTAACAAGGCTGATGGCGATAATCAACAGAAAGCCCGGCTGGCAAAACAGGAGTATCAAAATGCACTGCACCTTTTTCCTCCTTCCGAAAGTGGCTGGGTTCCTTCTGTAGTAACCGCCTCGGGGCTCACCGGAAACGGACTGGAAGATATTCAGCATTATCTCGACCAATTTGTTAAGCTTACAAAAAACAACGGATTTTTTGATAAACACCGCAAACAGCAGCTAATTGCTATTTTAAAGGAAACCATTGGCGATACGCTGGCAACCCGGTTTTACAATAACAAGGTTATCAGGGAGAAAATGAAGGTATATGAGAAGAAGATCCTTTCCGGCAACATTACCCCATACGAAGCTGCCGATGCATTGCTCGCAGATTACTTTAATTTGTAATCATTCTATAATTAACATTGAGGGGGTTAATGGTCAAAATAATGTAATTTTACACCGCTTTAAAAATATGAAAATGAAACGGTCGTGAATTTATTTAATCATACCTTAGCAAGATGATTAAAAATTCATGGGAAGCGAAGCAGTTCATAGGTGCGATATCCCGATAGCTTTCAGAATTGGGATTGCTTTATTTATAGATTACAAAATTTTAAAATATGAAAAAGATAGTTTTATTGTATTGGCCTAAAGGTGGAAACACTGAGAATGCTGCCGGCAAAATTGCCAAAGCCTTTGATAATATTGATGTTTATGACATTAAATCGTTTAACGTTGAAGATATTGGTAAGTACGATCTAATCATCACAGGAGCTTCAACCATTGGTGCTGAAAACTGGGAAGATGCCAACAACGACAATGAGTGGAGCCGCTTGGATCTGGAGATGCGCAAGCAGGAACTTTCGGGGAAATATGTTGCGTTTTTCGGACTGGGCGATCAGGTGCTTTACCCTGACCATTTTGTAGATGTATTGGGTGTTTTTGAACAGGAGTTTCAAAATATGAACGCTAAGATTATTGGTCGCTGGCCAACTGAAGGGTATCAGTTTACCGGTTCTGATGGTGAAAAAGACGGAATGTTTTATGGCCTTGCCATTGATGAAGACAACGAGGATGAACTTACCGAAGAGCGTGCTAAAAAGTGGGCTGCCCAGCTGATGAAAGAAATGGGAGAGTAACAACCTTCTTTAAAAAGTTTTTTAAAAGCTGCTTCGGAAACGGGGCAGCTTTTTGTTTGTTAATCAATAATTATGGAAAAGCAGGAGTATAAAGTTTACAAATATCGGTGGGTGATACTGGGTGTATTTATGATTATCTCATTTGTAATTCAATTGCAATGGCTGTCGCATGCTGCCGTTGAAAGGCCGGCGGCTGTTTTCTATCAGGGACAGTTTAATCCCAACTCCTTTTTCAACATCGACTTTCTGGCCATGGTGTATATGCTCATTTACATCATTGTCAGCTTTCCGGCTTCATATGTTATTGAAAAATATGGAATCAGAACCGGTATTGGGTTGGGTGCAGCTATTGCTGCCGTTTCGGGTTTGGTAAAAGGTTTTTATGCTGATAATTTTTTAATAGTAGTATTGGCGCAGGTGGGCCTGGCAATTGCTCAACCCTTTGTTTTAAACGCTGTTACAGCCGTTACTGTTCGCTGGTTCCCTTTGCGCGAACGCGGTTTGGCGGCGGGCTTTGCTATCCTGTCACAATATTTGGGAATTATTTCAGCCATGCTGATAACACCAATTTTTATTGGCACCAACCCTTCCGAATCAGACTACGGAACCGGATTTCCGCATATGCTGATGATTTACGGATGGCTCACCTTTGGCGCGGCGGTAATAACCCTGTTGCTATTAAAAGAAAAACCGTTAACGCCACCTGCTTCTGACGACCTGGTTCGGGAAAACTTTTTAAAAGGAATGAAACGCATAATGAAACATCGTGATATGGTTTTAACAACCTTTGTGTTCTTAATAGGGCTTGGCGTTTTTAATGCCATCAGCTCCATGACTGACTCAATTTCTGCAAGTTTGGGCGTAGAAGATTCTGATGGCCTCATTGGTGGATTTATGCTGATTGGCGGAATTCTGGGAGCCATAATTATCCCCATTCTTTCTGATAAATACAGGATGCGAAAGCGTTTTATGATCATCTGCACCATCGGTGCATTTCCGGGTGTTATTGGCCTTAGCTTTGCCGGATACCTTTTTAGCAATACCGAAGTTATCTATAACGTTGCGCTGGCATCAGCATTTGTTTTGGGCTTTTTTATAATGAGCGCCGGCCCTGTGGGGTTTCAATATGCCGCCGAAATTAGTTATCCTGCACCGGAATCTGTTTCACAGGGCTTACTGCTGTGGGTTGGCCAGGTTTCAGGATTGTTATTTGTGGCAGGAATGAGCATTCAGAAAGCCCGCTACCTGAATGACTGGATGATTTTGTTTTCGGTATTGATGATTGGTGTAATCATTCTGGTTTTTAAAACAAAGGAATCCCCTATGATTATTACTGAAAAAGACAAAATGAATATGGAGTAGAATTTTGTATTTTGGTCAGATAATTCTGAAATAATAATTATGAAAAAATCCCTTTTCCTTACCATCGCCCTTTTGGTTACCGGCATCATTGTTTTAGCGCAACCCGATTGGGAAAATCAGCATGTTATTGGCATCAATAAAATGGAGCCCCATGCCACACTGATACCTTATGCAAAGCTTCCCGTCGCTTTAGAAGATAACATAGAAAATTCGCTTTATTATCATTCCCTGAACGGAATATGGAAATTCCATTTAGCGAAAAACCCCGGTTTGGTACCCAAAGATTTTTATAGGCCAGATTATGATGTTTCAGGTTGGGATGATATTCCCGTGCCATCCAACTGGGAGTTGCAAGGATACGACATTCCCATCTATGTCAACCAGCCCTATGCTTTTTCCGACCCGAGATATCCTTTTACAGAGATGAAACGGCCTGACCCGCCCCATGTGCCCCACGATTACAATCCCGTGGGCTCGTATCGTTCAACGTTTACCATACCGGAAAAATGGAATGGCCGCGAAATTATCATCCATTTTGGCGCTGTTAAATCGGCGATGTATTTATGGATTAACGGGGAAAAGGTGGGGTATTCGCAAGGCAGCAAACTACCTGCCGAATTTGACATAACATCTTATGTTAAAAAAGGAATCAATACGCTTGCCGTTCGGGTGTATCGCTGGTCGGATGGATCCTATCTGGAGTGTCAGGATTTTTGGCGTATCAGTGGTATCGAGCGTGATGTGTATCTTTGGTCGGTACCCAAAACTCACATCTACGACTTTTTTGCCCATGCTGACCTTACGGACAATTACCAAAACGGCATCCTTACAACAGCGGTGAAAATTATAAACTTCAGCAAGCCTGACAATAAGCGCTATACAGTAACGGTTAAGCTGTACGACAAAAAAGGAAAAAAGATAAAGTCGGTTTCCCAATCTTTTAAAAACAGTACGAAGATTCATCTTGATACATTGACTATAAAAGTAGATAACCCTCAAAAGTGGAGTGCCGAAACTCCCAATCTTTACACGGTAGTTTTGGAACTTAAAAAAGGAAGAAAGCTTAAGGAAATTGAAAGTCACCGTGTTGGATTCAGAAAATCGGAAGTGAAGAACGGACAGCTGCTTGTTAACGGGGTTCCCATATTAATTAAAGGGGTAAACCGTCATGAGCATGACGAAAAAACAGGCCATGTAATTTCCAAAACGTTGATGAAAAAAGATATTGAGCTGATGAAGCAAAACAACATCAATGCGGTACGAACCTGTCACTATCCTGATGATCCCTATTGGTATAAACTGTGTGATGAGTACGGCATTTATCTTGTTGATGAAGCCAACATTGAGTCGCATGGCATGGGATACCGGCCTGAGCGAACGCTGGGAAATAATCCTACATGGAAGGATGCCCACCTGGAGCGCATCAAACGAATGGTTGAACGCGATAAGAATCATCCGTCGGTTATTATCTGGTCCATGGGTAACGAAGCGGGCGACGGGGTAAACTTCGACAGCTGTTCCGCCTGGCTGCATCATCGCGACCCATCACGACCGGTGCATTATGAAAGGGCACTAAAACGGCCTACCGTTGACATCTATTCACCCATGTATCCAGGCATTGGCTACATTGAACGTTATGCCAAAACCAACCCTTACCGGCCGCTTATTATGTGCGAGTATGCTCACTCAATGGGTAACAGTACGGGTAACTTTCAGGATTATTGGGATGTAATTGAAAAGTATCCCGCCTTACAGGGTGGCTTTATTTGGGACTGGGTTGACCAGGGTTTTGCCAAAACAGATAAGAACGGTGTAAAATATTGGGCTTATGGTGGCGATTATGGCCCTGATACGGTTCCCAGCGATGGTAATTTCCTCATTAACGGCATCATTAATCCTGACCGTACAGTGCATCCCGCAATGTATGAAGTTAAAAAAGTTTACCAGTATATTAAGATTACTCCTGTTGATGTTGCGCAAGGGAAATTCAGGCTCATCAACCAATATGATTTTACCAACCTCCGACAATATGAGTTGAAATGGAAACTGGTTGGAAACGGAAAAGTTGCCAAAGAAGGTTCATTGGGTCGAATTGATCTGCAACCCCACGACACTACTGAAATTCAGGTTTCATTAGACGGTTTTGAGTTTACGCCCGGAGTGGAATATTTTATTGATTTCAGCCTGCAAACTACAAAGGATGAACCTTTTATTACCAAAGGCACCGAAATGGCAAAAGAGCAGTTTCCCTTGTGGTTTCAGCCTGCTGTTAATACCGGTTCGCTACAAAGAGTAAAGGAAGCATCGTTTAACTTTTCAAAAAGTGACCTGATTGTAAAAGCCGGTGCCATGAAAGCTGTTTTTGACACCACCACCGGAATGCTCTATTCCTTAAAAATTGACAATGAAGAGATGTTGGCAGAACCAGTTCATCCCGGTTTTTGGCGTGCTCCTACCGACAACGATTTTGGCAATGGAATGGAAAAAAGACAGGGAATATGGCGCCATGCCGGTGAGGATGTAAAACTCAAATGGTTGCGGCTTCTAAGGGCGGAAAACGGCCATGTTATGGTGAGCATTTCTTACTTTATGACGGATGTTCGTTCCGACCTTAAAGTTTATTACGATTTTTCGGGAAGGGGTAGCCTGAAAATAAGCATGGAGTTTAAACCCGGCATTAAGGGGTTGCCCAATTTCCCCCGTTTTGGAATGCTAATGGTTTTGAAGGATGCTGATAATCTGGAGTATTATGGAAGAGGGCCTCAGGAAAACTATTGCGATCGTAACAGTGCCGCCTTTGTGGGAGATTACACTTCAACGGTTACCGGTCAGTATTTCCCATACATCCGTCCGCAGGAAAATGGTTATAAAACCGATACGCGATGGCTGATAGCCGGAAACAAAAAAAGAGGCCTTTTTGTTGAATCAGAACAGCCTTTTAGCTTTTCAGCGCTACATATCCCCATGGAGATGTTGGATCAGATAACCCGTGCCAACCGCAAACACATTAATGATGTTAAGCAGCAAAAAGAGACTTACCTTCACATTGATATGAAACAGATGGGTGTTGGAGGCGACGACTCGTGGGGTTCACGGCCCCATAAGCAATACCGGATTCCGGTTAAGGAGTATCAGTTTAGTTTTACCATCAAACCCTGGAAAAGCGGGGAAGACGGTTTTCAACTTTGGAATGAGTAATATTTTTTCTAACAAATATGCTTATGCTTCTGTTCTACCTCTTTCTTTTCGGGTGATATTTTACATTGCTCCCTAAGCTCTTTGGTAAATCGTTTTATGTCGCTGATGAGCATTTCTGCCATATCACGACTGAAATTCTCTTTGATGACAATTCGTATAACCTCCACATCCGTAGCATCGGCGGGCATGGTGTAGGCAGGTACAATCCAGCCTCTTTCGCGAAGTTTGTCCGATAACTGAAAAACAGTAAACTCTTTTTTTCGCTTTACCGAAAGGGCAATGATGGGCAGCTTGATATCATCGTTTATCAAACGCAGGTTTCTGATTTTACTAATCTGAGTTGCAACATATTTTGCATTTTCAAGACTTTGCTCCATAATGGCTTTGTAACCTTTTTTACCCAGCCGGATAAGATTATAATATTGAGCTATAATCATAGCACTACCGCGCGAAAAGTTAAGTGTATAAGTGGCTTCCTGACTGCCGAGATAGTTAACGTAAAAAATTAAATCTTCCGGTAAATCCGATTTGTCACGCATGATAAGCCATCCAACGCCGGGATAAACCAGTCCGTATTTATGACCTGACACATTAATGGAGTGTACGTGCGACAACCGGAAATCCCATTTAAAGTCCGGATATAGAAACGGCAAAATAAAACCGCCGCTGGCACCGTCAACATGAATGGGGATATGCCATCCTTTCTCTTTTTCAACTGTTTGGAGCATGGCATTAATTTCCTGTATGGGATCCAGCTGTCCGGTAAAAGTGGTGCCCATTACAACACCTACGCAAATGGTGTTTTCATCAATGCGCTCTTTAACTTCTTCGGCTGTGATAACAAAACGGTCCTTTTTCATGGGAATAATACGCATCTCCACATCAAAATAGCGGGCAAACTTTTCCCAAACAACATGTACATCGGCTCCGATTATCATATTGGGGTTTTGTGTTGGCTTCCCTTGCTGTTCGCGTTTTTTCCGCCAGCTCCATTTGTGCGCCAGCAACCCCAGCATGATTGCTTCCGATGAGCCAACCGTTGCCGTGCCAATGGATTCGCCGTTTTCAGGAGCATGATAAAGTCGTGACAGCATATTAATTACTCGCTCCTGAATGATGCCGGTTTGCGGGTATTCATCCTGATCAACAAGATTTTTATTGAGCGTTTCTAAAATGAGCTTTTCTGCCTGAGGTTCCATCCAGGTGGTAACAAACGAAGCAAGATTTAAAGAAGGATTTCCGTCGATGTTAAGTTCATCGTGGATAAGCTGGTAAACCACGTCTGCATCCAGCCCTTCATTGGGCATTTTGTAGCGGGGAATGGGTTTGGTAAAAAACCTGTTAGCATAAGTGGTTGAAACAGCTTCTTTTTCTGATGATTTTTTCTTTTTGGAAATCATAGCCTTATGTTTTTATTTTGTTTTGAAAGATACTCAATATTATTGCAATGCCCGAAAACAGAATGCCAAGATACATAATAACCTGATATCCCATGGCGGCCACTATCATTCCGCCAATGGCGCCTCCAAGTACGTTATCAATACTTTGAATGGAGTTTGATATACCCAGCGCTTCACCCCGTTTTCCTTCATCTGCCAGCTCTACTACGTTGATGTTCATGCCGGTTGACACAAACGACCAGGAAAATATCATCAGTACAAAACCGGCAATGCCAAACAGGGCAATGTTAAACAGCATACCCGATAACATCAGCAAGAAGCTGATAAGATACAAAGCAGCACCGGTGTTCATGGTAAATGAAGCCGATTTGCGTTTTGCCATATTTCCTGCTGTAAGAAACAGATATACACCCACAGCCGTACTAAAAGCATATACCATGGAGGAACCGGAGGTGCTAAGGTGGAAAGCCTTTTTCATAAGTAACGGGTACATGGCGTAAACAGGTGCCGGAGCCAGCAAAATAAATATCCATCTAAGATACAATAGTAAAAGGGGTTTATTTGTAAAATTTCTCCAGTGTTTCCACTTGATATGTCCGTGGAAATATCCGTTAAACATTTCGGAAAAGTTATGTCGGGGTTTCAGAAGTGAAAAGTGCAAACTGTGTTGTTCAGCTTTGCTGTTATGACGTTTATAAAAAGGCAAATAAAGTACAATGGCCAAAAACAAAAAAGGCAAAGCCACAACCACTTTAGCATAAACAGTAGTAACCAGCAATCCCACAACAGTACCAAAAGTCATAAAAGCCTGCATTCGCGCAATGTATTTGTCCCATAACTCTTTGGGGTAGGTGTTGGTAACAATCATGCTGGCAAAGGTGAAAATGGAAGCTGTAAAAGTTCCAAAAATAAAAGCCAGCGGAATAAGAAACCTTCCGTTAAGCAGGGTAATGGCCAGCCAGGCTAAAAAAGAAAGGACGGTGCCGGTAAAAATCAGATTGTTTAACTTGAATTTTTTTGAAAGATGGCCCCAAATTATGGCTCCAACAGCAATACCCAGATTTATCATGGCAAAGGTAAGTCCGGCGCGCGATGTTGTTTTGGCAAGCAATGGAAGCGAAACGATACCAATACCCCAAACAACCCCGTTAACAATACTGAAGGGAAGTGCCAGGTAATAAAAGTTGGGTTTTTTCATTTATACAAGTGATAAAAATTCTATGTGTAAAAATAGACTATTTAAGCAAAGAGGAGATGACGTGTGTGGCTATTGTGTGTGCCTTGGTTTCAAAGTTCTATTTTCTGTATACTTTCTTCTTTATTAGACGGTTTATTATCATATATACAGATAATTAAGGAATGCATGCTTTTTTGTTAGCAGCAGATTATAAT
>Ga0256831_1001903_pt1 | contig 10977 bp, 11 predicted proteins | sample 132544metaG_FD_189087 | JGI IMG/M metagenome (GOLD analysis project Ga0256831, IMG submission 189087) | Hydrothermal vent microbial communities from Lau Basin, Pacific Ocean - 132-544 | ecosystem: Environmental > Aquatic > Marine > Hydrothermal vents | place: Pacific Ocean: Lau Basin | collected... | reverse complement strand
CATCTGACTCGTGATGGCATGGCGATCGCTTATATCGACAGTAACCGCCCCCCCCAACCTATTATTGCTTACAAGGATTTTGGGGCGCCGGTTTACAGCCCCGATGGCCGGTACATCTATGTGAGCAGAAAAGATGGCGACAGTTGGAATATCTGGCGTTATAATGCCGACGGCAGCGGGCCCATTGCCCTGACGCGTCCTCCCGCCTTGCGCGATCGTCCCATCAATAATGTCACGCCCGCGGTTTCGTCTGATGGGCGTTTTATCCTCTTTCTCTCAGACCGCAGTGGCGACTGGCGGCTGTGGATCATGAACAGCGATGGCAGTAATCCTCATCTGTTCGCAGCCCGAGCCCTGGCGGATATTCAGTTCAAGTTTGATTTCAGCCGCACAAGAATGACTGACTGGAAATAACCCCATGTCCCGATCTTTTTTCGACGCTGCGGCCTATGGCGGCAAAGGCTGGCAGCCCCGAGCGGCCAGCACAGCAGAGGAAATAGGGCGCCTGTGGAGCGCTTGCGGACAAGACAGCGAATGGGCGCCACTGAAATCAGTGCTCCTGCATCGCCCCGGCCCGGAGATGCTGACGGCGGATGATCCTGACGCCGTGCAAATGCTGGCGACCGTGGATTTATCCCGTTTGCAGGCCCAACATGATCTGTTGGCGCAGGCTTTCGACGCCGCGGGGGTGGCCGTGCATTATGTGCAGCCGGACGTCATGCCGCCTCCCAACCTGATGTTTGTGGCCGATCTCATGGTTATGACGCCCGAAGGGGCCATCCTGGCCAGGCCGGCCTCGCGGGTGCGGGCGGGCGAGGAGCGTTTTATTGCTCGCCGTCTGACCGCTTTGGGCATTCCCATTTTGCGAAGCGTGCATGGCCGGGCCACTTTTGAAGGGGCGGACGCCATGTGGCTGTCATCGGATAGCATGTTGGTCGCCGATGGCCTGCGCACCAATCCGCAGGGGCGAACGCAGGTTGCCGCCACGCTGGCCGAAATGGGGATCGAAACGCTGCCGGTGGGGCTGCCCTATGGCGCGATGCACCTGATGGGCGCGTTGCGCATTGTCGCCCGGGATTTGGCTATCGCCTGGCCCGGACGCGTGCCGTTCGCGGCTGTGCGGGCGCTGCGTCAGCACGGGGCTACGATCCACTTTCTTCCCGATGAATCCGAGGCGCTCCATGGTTTCGCCCTCAATTTCGTGACGCTTGGGCCCCGCAAAATCCTTATGGCCGCGGGCAATCCCGTCACCCGACGGTTTTATGAGTCCCTGGGCATCGAATGTGTGACTGTGGCTGTCGATGAATTGACCCGGGCCGCTGGCGGCATCGGGTGTCTGACGGGCGTGCTTGAGCGGGAACTGCTGCACGTCATGCATGGCGATTGAATCGCTGCCATTTCCAGCCCCTGCCTGCGTCCCGTATCAAGTTGCTGTTACTGCTTCAGCGCGCCTGATTTGTTGCGGGGATGGATGAAGACGCCCAAAACAAGAATGAGAACAAGATAGAGAAAGGCGATGAGAATCAGGGCGAATTTCAGCAGGGCCGCCCCGCGCGCTATCATCGCAGCGGCGTCTGATGGCCCGCTTGTCAGCATTTGCCAGAGAAAATAATTTTCTGTGGCGTCGGCGAATCCGGCAATGCCCATGCCCCATGCCAGCAGGATGCCCGCATAACGCAGCCAGCCCGAAAAACCATCCGCCAGCCATAGCACAGCCAGCGCCAGCGTGACAGCATACGCCAGCATGTATAGATAATCGAATCCCAGGCTGAATGCGGCGTGCAGGGCGGCATGGGCATCCCAACTTGCGAGGATCTGTCCGGCTGCCTGGGCGTTGCCCGCCAGTTCGTACGAGACGATGCCCTGGGGTGCAGCGGGCGTTTGCAGGGCTCCGTCAATCATTTGCAGGACGAGAGTCGCCAGGAGCGTCAGCGCCAGAAAAATCCAGAAGAGTCGTTTGTGTTGTGATGGCGTCAGGCTCAGGAATGGATGAGACATATGATTTCTCCCAGGGATGAGGGGGGCGTAGGGCGGGGCTTGCTGTACTTGCGGCGTCGGAAGTTGATCAATAATCGCCCGGACCCAACAATCCTTCGATGTCTGGGAGATCGGGCGTTTGGATGTCGATCAGATTTCCCTGGGCGTCGATGACGATGGTGAACCCCAATGAGCGCAGCATTTCCCGAGCCTGCGGAGGGAGCATCTGCTCCAGATTTTCGTCCATGTGGGCGATTTGGTATTCAAGAGAGGTTTTGGTGAAGATATCATCTTTTCCCATCATTTCCAACATGCTGCGGATGGCCATATCTTTGTTTTCCATCACGCGATCTTTGAAAAACCGCAAGACCTGGCGATCCACATCTGCTGCGTCGAGATGGCGGAGAAAACCGTCGTCATCATAAAGATAGCAGGCATCGGCGCCCACCCAACCAACTTCGAGCGGACGGTTTTTTTCATCAAAAATGAGACCTTCGAACATTGCAATTCGGGACATAATTGGCATCCTGAAAAGAGCGATTTATCGGTGTGACAGAGAGGGACGAGTTGGGTTTCTTGTGTGTTCGAGGCGCTGCGGCGATTTCTGCCGAGGCCGCGTTACGGATAGCTTATCATGTGTGAGGAACGCATCGGGCATAGGGCGTTTGTGATAATTGCAATTCTACTTACAATTCGATACAATTAGAAAGCTGGTTTCCTTTCTCCGGCAGGTGTTGAGCGAGGTTTCGTCTTTGACGCTTATCGTCTATGTATGCATGCTTCATTCTCCTCAGGGAGTTAACCACTAATGACAGCTTCATCCAATACATCTGAGGTGGATGCTACCATTGCAGATGAGACATTAATCGAGATGTTATCTCAATTGGCCGCGGAGGATGAGGAGCTGGCGCAAGTCCTTTCGGTCCAGCGTGTGTTGCCATGGGATTGCATCGCTCCCTCGGAGGAGATATCGGAGTATCTTTATATTGTGATTGAAGGGTTGGTGCAAATACTGATTACGAGCAAGGAGGGGCGACGTTTGGTGACTTCTGTGCTGGGAGCAGGTATGGTTTTTGGAGAAGAAGCCGTGTTTGAATTTGACAGTCAGGGGCCGAATTATTGCGCTCAGGCTGTGAAGCCCAGCGTGTTGTGGAAACTCCCTGCAGATCGAACCCAAGAATTTTTACTCAAACATGCCACTTTGCGTTTGGCCATGCTTCGCACCCTGGGACTGAGGGTGGTACAGGTGGAAAACAGGCTGGAAGAGGTGGCTTATCGCTGGTTGCCCGAGCGGCTGGCTGCCGAGCTTATCCGTCAGAGTCGCTATGCCGGCAGCAATCAAATCAGGCTCAGTCATCAATCCCTGGCAGATATTTTGGGCACCTATCGTGAGACGATCAGCGCCATATTGCGGGATTTCCGCGAAGCGGGCTGGGTAAAATTGGGATATCGTCGCATCACTATTCTCGATCCAGAAGCTCTGGAGAACCTGACGGGCGTGATCAGGGAATGACATTGCTGTGTGGGGTCAGTTCACCGCGTAGGTTGCTTGCCAGGTGTGTGCGCCTGGCCTGAGATGACATCTGCGTTTGTGCGATGAGAAACATAAGTTTGACCAGTGCTGTGCTGGGGGTCATATCGTAGCCGGGAACGACGCCGGCGTCCAGCAGTCGCCGTCCTGCTGCGTAAGCATGAAGCTGTACAATGCCCTGGCGTTGTTGTGTGATGGCCACCGTCAGAAGCCCGCGCTGGCTGATGGCCCGTTCGATGATGTCGATAAGCCCCTTCGTGTCAGGTATATTGCCGCTGCCGAATGTTTCGAGCACCAGCCCTTTGATGGGGGCGTCGATCAGCGATTCCAGCAAGGATGGCGTTATACCGGGAAATAGCTTGATCAGGGCGACGTCAGTGGAGAGTTGCTGATGTACGGTTAGCTGGTCTGGCGCCGGCGGCCGCGGCGGGATGGCGGGATAGTGGATATAGACCCCCACCCGGGCCAGCGGGGGGAAATTGGGAGAGTCAAAAGCGTTGAAGGCGAAAATGGAGGTTTTGATGGCGCGATTGCCGCGTAGCAGCAGGCCATTGAAATAGATTCCCACCTCCTGCACCTGGGGATGACCGCTGGCTGCCAGCTCGATGGCTGTGATGAGATTGCTGCGGGCATCATTGCGCACCGCCCCGATTGGGAGTTGAGCGCCGGTGAGGATGATCGGCTTATGCAGGCCTTCGAGTAAAAAAGAGAGGGCTGCGGCCGTGTAGACCATGGTGTCTGTGCCGTGTAGAATGACAAATCCGTCGTAGTCGTGATAGCGCTTTCCGATATGGCGGGCGAGACGCAGCCAGTCCTGCGGGCCCAAATCCACCGAATCCCGCGGGGGCGCCAACGTGGCGTAATCCCATCCTCCCAGCAGATCAAGTTCGGGCGCATATTTCAGAAGATCTTCGATGCTCGCTGGTTCTAATGCGCCATCGCTGCGACGCACCATGCCGATGGTGCCGCCTGTGTAGATTAAATGGATCATGATTGGCTCCTGATTCAGGTGATGAGTCCCCGGCGTATGGCAAATTGGATGACATCCGCTTCGTTTCTGAATTTCGCCTTTTTCATCATGTTGTAGCGATGCCGTTCAACGGTGCGAACGGAAATGCCCAGGGTTTGGGCGATTTCGTTATTGGTGGTTCCGCGGGCGACGAAGATCAGAACTTCCCGTTCTCTTCTGGTTAGTTTTTCCAGAATATCCTCTTCATCTTTTCCATTCTGCAATTGATCGAGATAATCCTTGATTTTTTGCTGAGTGAAAGGAGGGCTCAGGTATTGCTTGCCGCGGGCGACGGTCTTAATTGCCTCGATGAGATGGGCTGTATCCACATCTTTGACCACAAAGCCGTGAGCGCCCTCCTGCATGGCCTGGGCGACATAACCTACATCTTTGTGCATGGTGAAAACAATGACTTTGGTTTGCAGGGAGCGCATCTGGCGGACGCTGCGGATGATTTCAACGCCCGGGATATCAGGCATAACCATATCCAGCACCAGCACCCGCGGTTTGATGCGACAGACCTCTTCGATGATTTTCTTACTGTCAGTTGTGGAGCCAACTACTTCCAGCTCGGGGTCTAGCTGGATAACGCTGGCTATTCCTTTGAGCACAATCTGGTGGTCGTCCGCGATATAGACGGTGATGGGACGTGTCATAAACGGCCTCGCAAGGGGATTTGAGGAGTTGGGCGCTAATTTTCGAACAGGGGAATGGTGGCAGAGAGGGTGGTTCCCGTTCCTGGCGTGCTGTGAATAACCATCTCTCCCCCTGTGAGTTCGACTCGTTCCCGCATGCCGGTCAGACCGCTGGAGGCATGGGCGTTCATGGCTTCTTGGGGGTTAAATCCCACACCATTATCCTGAATGGTAATTTGTATCCGGTCCTCGAGCCTCTGAATGGTGACGGACACTGCTTTTACCTGCGCATGCCGGGCGACATTGGTCAATGATTCCTGAATGATACGATACACTGTGATCTCGACGCTCTGGGGAAGATGTTGATTATCGAAACCTGAATGGTTGAATTGCACCTGGATGCCCGTGCGGTTTGTGTATTGATCGAAATGCCACAGCAGGGTGGGAAGCAGTCCCAGATCGTCGAGTTGCGAGGGGCGAAATGAAAGAGAGAGCTCCCGTACGTTTTCAGTCAGATCGGTCAGGAGCTGACGGGCGTCCTGAATGGCTGATAAACTGGCTTCTGAATCTGTAAAACGTTGCGCTGCTTCCAGGGCAAATTTCATTCCGATGAGTTGCTGTCCCACTTCATCGTGCAATTCCCGGGCAATGCGGCCCCGCTCATCCTCATAGGCTTTGATCAGCTTTTGCGCCTGGCGTTTGAGAAGCTCTTCTGTTTTTTTCCTCCAGGTAATATCAATCGCTACGCCCAATCCCACAACTTCGTCCTCCATGATGGTTCTGGTCAGTATGACATCCAGCCATTGCCATTTTCCCCATTTATTTTTCATCTGCAGTTCAAAGTGAGTGGTTTCGCCCAGCCCGAGGTCTTGTGTGTGCTGATCAGTGGTTTTCAAGGAATCTGGGTGGATGAGTTGACGATAGTCCATCTTCCGGGATTCTTCCGGGGTGTATCCCAGAATATTTTGGGAGGTGGCGTTGATGTAGATGATTTTGCAGCCTTTCCCCACCACAAAGACCGCGGCCGGCAACAATTCCGCCAGCGTTCGGAATCTGGATTCACTTTTTTCCAGCTCTTTCAGCATTTTTTCCCGTTCTGTGATATCCCGGAATACGACAAGAACAGCTTTTTCACCGTTTTCTTCAAATGGAAACGCCATCGTTTCTGCAAGAAATGTTTCACCGGTGGCGGGTATGAGATGTTCGTTTTCCGGAGGCAGCGGTTTTCCTGTCTGTAATATCTTTTGTATGCGGCGCCGGACTTTATCATGTTCATCGGGATGCAGGAAGTCAAAAACTGAATGGCCGATGATGTCATCGACGGAATCGAGTTTGAGCAGTTGCAGGGTCATATGGTTGGCAAAGATGATATCGCCTTTTCTATGAATGATCGTGGCGTCGGGCAGCAGACTGACAAGCTGGCGAAAGCGGGCTTCTCGCTCTTGCAGACGTTCCCGCTGGCGTTTCTGCTCGGTGATGTCCCTGAAGAGCACCAAGACGGTCGCACTGTCATCGGGCTGGAGCAATGGGAATGCCGCGACTTCTACATCGATAACCTCGCCGTCCATGCGCAGGAATTTTTCCTCCATATAAGGCGCAACCGGCGCTGATTTTTCCGGAGGGAGCGTGAACAGCTTCTGAATGCGTTTTCGTGCAGCTTCGCGGGAATCGGGATGAACAAAGTCGATGGCGGATTTTCCCAGGATGGCGTCAGCGTTTTCAGCCTTGATGATAGAAACGCAGGCCGGATTGACGAACGTGGCGATGCCGTTAGTATGTACGGCGATGCCTATCGGGATGAGATAAAGAAGTTGTTGTAAAAATGCCGTTTGGCGTGCATGCTCCTGCTCTATTTTGGAAAGTCGATTTATCTTCGCTTTCAGGGCGGCTATTTCATGTTCGAGTTGCAGGCATTGATCATCATCGTTTTGATGGGAAGGTCCGCCTGTTTGTCCGAATGATTTGCTGGATTCTGTTCCCATGCAATTATGCTCCCGAAAAATGCAACTTTTTCTTGTCCAATGCTTGAAAGCTGATGGGCTTCTCTGGCGAAGCCAGAATGTCGCCGAGCAAACGTTTTGTTGACGTCCGGAAGGCGGGCAGATCGCCCGTCGTGACAAATCGCCAGGAGACAGGCCCGTTGGCATGACTTTGCAATTGCCGGTTTTGTAAAACGCGCCGGGTCTGACGGGCCACAGCCGGGGCGGGGTCCACCAGAACTACGTTCTCGCCAACGACTTTTTGGATTGATTCGCGCAGGAATGGGAAATGCGTGCATCCCAAAACGAGGTAATCAACCGCCACATCCTGGATGGGAATCATCACTTTCTGTAATTTTCTTTCGACGGCAGGCCCGGATAATTCATGGCGTTCAACCATCTCCACCAGTCCTGTGCCCATCAGCGTGTAAACCTGCACGCCGTTGGCGAAGCGCTCCACCAGATTGGAAAAACGTGATGCCCGCAGGGTGCCCGGCGTCGCCAGCACCGCCACCTGACCTGTTTTTGTCGCCTGGCTGGCGGGTTTGATGGCAGGCTCCATGCCCACGATGGGGACATCGGGCCACTGCTGGCGCAGACTGGTCAACGCCGCGGCAGAGGCCGTATTACAGGCGATGACAATCAGCTTGGCGCCCTGATCAAGCAGCCAGGCTACGGCTGCATGGGTCAAGGCCGCCACTTCCCGGGGGCTGCGGGCGCCATAAGGAACATGCGCCTGATCGGCCAGATACAGCATAGATTCGCCCGGCAGAAGGTGGACGATCTCGCGCCAGACCGACAAGCCGCCAACGCCCGAATCAAATACGCCGATGGGCGCAGTTTTCAGCGGGGAGCGCCCCTTTGTCATGGCTGTCGTTTCCGCGCCGGATGATAGCGGGCTGCTTCTTCGATGAACAATTGGAAGACCCGCGGCATCAAGGCATCATCTGTCAGCATCTCGGGATGCCACTGAACGGTTACAGCAAAGGGGTGCCCTTCCAATTCCATGGCTTCGATCACTCCCTCGGGCGACATGCCCACCACCCGCAATCCGCGTCCGGGCGTAGCCACCGCCTGATGATGCAGCGAATTGACCCACAGGACAGCGCCCAATTCCCTGGCAATCTTGCTGTTGGGATCCAGAATAACCTGATGCGGGCGTTTTTGCCGGAAATTCTCGCCTTTGCCGCGCATATCATGCGTCTCTGTTACGCCCAGCTCGGCGTGAATATCCTGATAAAGTGCGCCGCCCAGGGCCACATTCAGCAACTGATGTCCCCGGCAGATGCCGAGAATAGGCATTTGCTCCGCCACTGCCCAGCGGGCCAGCAGCAACTCCACCCGATCCCGATCCGGATCGGTTTTCTCGATCTCATCTTCTTTGGGTTCATCATCATAAAAATGCGGATCGATATCCTCGCCACCCGCCAGCAACAGCCCGTCGATGCGCCGGAATATCTCACCATACAGATCATCATCCAGATGCAGAGGCACCGGGCAGGGAATGCCGCCCGAGCGATAGACCGCATTGAGATAGAGCTGATGCACAGTATAGAGCCTGGCGCCGCGTGGATTGGTTCCCTGACCAACAGGGATTCCGATAATGGGGCGTTTTGGGATGCGAGGGATGGGCATAAGATGACAGCTCCTGAATGTGAAGGTGTCTGATTATACTTACATTTCACGTCCGTCGGCAAGAGAAACACCGTTTTGAATGGACTTGCTCATGATTCCTCATCACCTTATACTATCATTGCATCCCTCATGGAGCGCCTTGTTGTGCGTTGAGTATTTGTATGGCCTATCTTTCGATAATCGCACTTTTTCTTCCTCTTATTTTCCTCTTGTGGCTGGCCAATGTGGCGGACAAGCGTCGCAACGCCACGCCCGCAAAGCGGGATGTTGTCATTCTCGTCTATGTGTTGTTGGGGCTTGTGTGGGGAACGCTGTTGGCCGTTGCTGTCTTTGCTGTATTGATGGGGGTCGCCTATGCGCGTTATGCAGATATAGACGCTTTATCCGCTCACTACAGCGCTCAAGGTTTGAACCCGGAAGTCGTGGTGCAGTTCATGAAATCGCTGCCTCGCCTCGGATCCGGACTTTTCGTTCTGGCAGTGGTGGGGATTGCGTTGTTACTGCGGCCTGTTCGTCGCCTGCTTGCCCGCCTGATCCCCATTTCCGTCCATCGCGTCACTCACACAGTGGCCTTGACCTACAGCGTTTTTATCCTGGTCAACCTGTGGCTGGTGATGGGCATTGGACTTGAAACCGTAGCGGATGCCATCACCGCAGCGCCCGATACGCCGTCGGGACAAATGATTGCCCTTTTGTGGCTACAGAATGTGATGCTGGCCCTTATGGCATTCATTGGCGTGGGATGGCTTTCGCGGCGGCGTTGGCGTAGCGCATTGCTGCGTTTGGGGCTAACATGGTCTGGATGGAAAAATGTCAGCCTGGGCATCGGATTGGGCCTGGGCATGTTTCTGTTTCTTTTTCCCCTCTCTCTCCTGTTGGAAAAAACCGGTCTGGGCGTCGATCCAAATATCGAGAATTTGACCGAGAAACTGATAGGCCCATTGGTGACTTCATTGCCGGGCGTTATCTCGTTGGGGGCCGCGGCGGCATTGGGCGAGGAATTGACCTATCGCGGAGCGCTACAACCACGCTTCGGTATTTTTCTCACGGCGCTCCTTTTCGCCCTGACGCATAATCAATATGGCGTCAGTCTGGCCACGCTGGTGGTGTTTTTTCTGGGGCTGGCGTTGGGATGGACGCGTGTGCGCTATAACACCACAACGAGCATTTTTCTGCACGCCACTTACAATATCGCCATCGGTCTGGCAGGATTTTTGTTCCATTGATGTCACTTTCGGATGACGGAATCCTGTTTGACGATGATGGAGATAGCTCGGTTCTGGGGGGCGTGCCGCTGAAGGTGAAAAGGGGCGATTCTCATCATGTTGGGGCTTCGCCCCGAGATTGAAATACCCTCTTGATGGCAGGGGCAGTGGGTGTGTTCCAATTCTGGGGCGCATTGCGTTGTCGCCGGAAATTTGTCGCGTGGCAGGCGGCCCACGCCCGGCGCTGAAGTCGCCGGGCTACGAAACGACGCCGGGTGAACCCGGCTTTGGGGTCCCCGCAGCCGCAAAAGCCCCGTTTACGGGGCGTCGTTCCTAGCCCGGAGGTTCACCTCCGGGGCGTACGGCGTACAACGCCCCAATTTTGAAACGCACCCTTGATGGCAGGGGCAGTTTGCTATTTGTTCCCAAGGTGCTATAATGCTTGACAGACGCCTTGCTGATCTGTAGGCGTTGTACCTGTTTGATGATAAGAATCCAACCTTTTTATTTCTGGAGGCTACCCCTATGAATCTCGGCCCGCTCGAGCTCGGCCTCATCCTGGTGATTGTTCTTCTTATCTTCGGCGTTGGCAAACTTCCCCAGGTTTTCAAAGCATTGGGGGAGGGTATTCGTGAATTTCGCGAAGCCGCCAGCGGTTCCGATGAAAAAGGAAACGATGACGCCCCTGAAGCCAATCAGATTGTCAAGTAATTTTTCATGAAATTCCCTTATGACATCTGACTGCGCCTGACACGCACGGTCTTGTCGCTATGCTATCTGGCGATCTCTCTGCCTGCGTTTTTTTCGAAAACGCAGGCGTTTTCTTTGATTACTTTTTGCCTTGTTGATATGCCCACACATCTCGCCGTCGCTATCGTGTCGACCGATACAGGCGACGCCTTGGCTCAAGCCCGGTCATTGCCGCCCACTGTGACGCTGGTGGAATACCGGCTGGATATGATGGCGGCTATGGATGTGGCGGCGCTGGCAAAACAGACGCCTCTCC
>Ga0256831_1001902_pt1 | contig 10978 bp, 6 predicted proteins | sample 132544metaG_FD_189087 | JGI IMG/M metagenome (GOLD analysis project Ga0256831, IMG submission 189087) | Hydrothermal vent microbial communities from Lau Basin, Pacific Ocean - 132-544 | ecosystem: Environmental > Aquatic > Marine > Hydrothermal vents | place: Pacific Ocean: Lau Basin | collected... | reverse complement strand
ACCCATCAATAAAAACCAGAGCATCCATTGCTCCTCGTAAGCTACTGGAATATGTATGACCATACAAATTTTCATAAAAATTTGTTTTTCCGTCATCACGATTGTTTTGAGTATAGCCTAAAGCTGTAATACTCATCAACACAAATAATAAAAAAAGCTTTTTCATAATAATAAATTTTGGTTATTAATTAGTAAACTGGTGGAATAATATTTTCAATATTCCAGTATAAAGTAACTACATTAAAACCCAAAAGTCAAGAACTTGTTGTATGGATAAAACAAATCCGGACAAAAATAACCCTTATAAAGTTGATTTTGTTTGCATTACAAATTTGTCTTTATAAGTATATCAGACCTTAAGAACTATAAAAGGATTTTTAGTAAACCATGTTATAGTTGGTTATAATTGGTTACATTTTAAATATCTCGAGGAAGAAGTGGAACACGAAAGCACAAAAAAAGCCGCTCCCTAAGAAGCGGCTTTTTTATCGTATGATATGTATGAATAGTTAAGCGAGTCTTTTTTTATATCTTACAATCATAAATAACCCAATGAGGAAAATACCAAACACAAGCGCCCAGTTGGAAACCGGAACGGGAGGTTGTCCTGTTAAACAAAATGAGAGATTATCAGACTGATAATTGATGCCGGACGACAGATTTTTCCACGCGCTACTATTGTTTCCGAGAGTCGTATTAGCCCATGCAAATGAACAGTCCAAATTTGTTGGGTTTTTTCTTACAACTGAAACCCACCCACTTTGAAGTGACACTCCGGAAGGAAATGTTACTTCAAATCTAAATATTTCCGCAACAGATAATGATGAACCTGTTGGAATGGGCGTAATAGCTGTTGTGAAAGTACTAACCAGCGTTCCAACTGCACCGGCATTATCCTGATAAAAGTTAATATCGAAATCATAAGATGCACCCTGAGTGTAACATTCTCCTTGATCCCACAAAATGCCCCAGAAAACTATACCGCCTATATCAGTAGTTAACCCTTGAAAGTCTTCATAAATAGTTTGCCCATTATGAATTGTTCCATCATCTGAAAAATAAGCATTGTCTGAACCCACAGGCTGCTGACTGAAAATAGCGTTTGCAGGTGGATCCAACTCACCCGAGCGGCTTAAGTTCGTCAATGTTCCTTCGCCTATTGAGGCGGGAAATTGTTGTTCTTGAGCAAAAGAATTCAATGTTAGAAAAAGAAAGCTTGTTAAAGCAATTAATGTCAATTTTTTCATAATAAAATTTTTATTTAAATAAGTAAGTTTTAAAAGACAGCACAATAATACAACCTGAAAGACCAAAAGTCAAACAGTTGTTGTACTGATATAACAAATCCAGACAAAAAAAGATGCTAAACTATTGAAGATACATGAATTATAAATTTGTATTTCTAAGCAAATCAAACCTTAGAACTACAAATATTAACCTTAACAAGAATAAATCATTAAAAAGTAATGAGTAGATTAAAACATCATAAGATACTAATACTGGTTCACAACCCAAGATCCATGACAGAATAAAACTTCTTATCGGTTACGAAAAATCCAACAAATGTACTTAAAGCAAGTGTTTACAATGGTAGGTAAACACCTAATTCTAACTCCCCGGACTAAACTCCGGGGGAGAAGGGTAACATTTTAATTAATTGAAAACCTTATGTGTGAGTTTTCGGAACAAGCTCAATACTCAAACCGGCCATACTGCGATCGGATGGTCAGCATCTTGTCGGTGGCAGCTTCCACACGGCCCACAATCTGCGCTTCAATACCAAAGCTCCTGGAAATATCAATTAGGGAAGTGGCTGCCTCTTTGGGTACATAAAGTTCCATGCGGTGGCCCATGTTAAAAACCTTATACATTTCACTCCAGGGTGTACCCGATTGTGCCTGGATCATTTCGAACAAAGGTGGTGGTGTAAAAAGATTGTCCTTGATGACGTGCAGGTTTTCAATAAAATGAAGCACTTTGGTTTGAGCACCCCCACTACAATGAATCATTCCGTGAATATCGTTACGATGCTTTTTTAACACCTCTTTAATAACAGGAGCATAGGTTCGCGTTGGGGAAAGTACGAGTTTACCCACATCAATATTTTCTACAGGACTGGGGCCTGTAAGTTTTAGTTTACCCGAATAAACCAAACTCCGTGGCACACCCGGATCAAAGCTTTCAGGGTAGCTTTTTGCCAGCTCATGGCTGAACACATCGTGGCGAGCCGAAGTAAGCCCGTTGCTTCCCATACCACCGTTGTACTCGTCTTCGTAAGTAGCTTTTCCAAAGGATGCCAAACCCACAATTACATCACCGGGTTGGATATGGTTTTCAATAATATCACTGCGCTTTGCCCTTGCCGTTACCGTTGAATCGACAATAATGGTTCGTACCAAATCGCCCACATCGGCTGTTTCACCTCCCGTAAGGTGCATCTCAACACCCAAACTGCGCATCTTTTCCAGAAACTCTTCAGTACCTTCAATAACGGCTTTGATTACTTCGCCGGGAATCACCCTTTTGTTTCTGCCAATGGTTGAAGAAAGCAAAATACCATCTGTTATACCTACGCAAAGCAGGTCATCGGTATTCATCACAATGGCATCCTGGGCAATTCCTTTCCAAACAGACAAATCGCCGGTTTCTTTCCAATACATATACGCCAGCGAACTCTTGGTTCCCGCCCCATCGGCATGCATCACATTACAGAATGTGTCATCACCTCCCAATATATCAGGAATAACTTTACAAAATGCATTGGGATAAATACCCTTATCGAGATTTTTAATGGCCGCATGCACATCCTCTTTGGAAGCTGATACGCCACGTTGTTCATACCGGGATGCTGAATTCATCAATCTTTATTCTATTTTAAGTGCCTAAAGTTTGGAGTGCCTAAAGTGCACTAGAGTACTTCGTAAATAAGCATTGCTATCTCTTAACAAGTACTCTAAGTACTCTAAACTTCTTTACTTTTCCGGCTCATCAATAATAAGCTTTTGCAGCTTGGTATCAAATTTATATTTACCAAACTGTTTCAACACTTCATCGCCAAATACCAAATCGTACCTGAGTTTATAATCAACCCTAACTTTAACATTAAATACCGACTTATTGGCAATACGTACCTCTTTTAAATTAATAACCGCATTTTTCACAATGGTGTTATCCTTAAGAATCTTGGCCGGATCGCCTTCAAAATCTTCTTTACTGATACCACCCGACTTCAACAAATCCATGGCTTTGGAAAGCGAAATCCTGGCCGGCGAATGTTGATCGTATGCAAAATCTTCACGGTAGCTGTTTACCAGACATTCAACAATGTACACTCCGGTTTTGGGTTGAACCGTATATTTAACCGTATTATCAGCAGGATTGATAGCAATACCAATCTTTGAAATATCAGGATTGTAATTATTATCGGGGACAAAATCGCGGCGAAGTACCCTGAATTCGGTACGACGGTTCAACGCATGGGCAGCCTCCTTTTGAGCATTACCTGGTAATGAATTGATAAAGTCCTCATCAAGTTTAGTTCCCGCTTTAAAGAGGAAACCATCCTTTACAATATCTTTTTTAAGAACCCTGGGGTTTCGTTCGCCATATCCTTTAGCTACCAACCTCTTAGGATTGATACCACGCATAATTAAATAGTCAACCACCGATTGGGCACGCTTCTGTGAAAGAATATCATTTCGTTCATAGCTGTCACGCGAGTCGGTGTGAGATGCCAGCTCAATAACCAGTTTAGGGTTATCACGCAAGGTTTGTATCAAGCCCTGTAATGAGTCCTGATACTGTGGTTTCAGGTCCCACTTAGCCAGGTCGTATAAAATATCGGGCAACACAATGGGTTCATTGGGTATTGGCCTGAGCACAAAATCTTTGGTAAAATCTTTACTGAATTCCACGCCAACAGTTGTGATGGTTGCCTTTTCTTTAAAATAATCGGGTTTGGAAACGATGATATCGTAAGTTGTATTGGGTTTAAGCTGGCTTGCTGTAAAGGAATAAAACCCTTTATCGTTGGTTTTGGTGGCCACCGAAACACCGTCTGACCCAACCAGGTTAACAACGGCACCTTCTAGCAAAAGCAGGGTTCTGTCATCGGTAACCGTTCCTGAAAGAGTAAAAAGCAATGGTGGTTCAATAAAATACCAGATATCCTCTTTTCCGCGTCCACCTTTTCTGTTTGAACTTAAAAAACCCCACTCCTCCTCCGGGTGGAAAACGATACCGAAATCATCCATGGTTGAGTTGATCGGATATTTCATATTTTGAGGTTCACCCCAATTGCCGGAAGAATCCATTTTAACAACAAAAATATCCAGCCCGCCCATACCACCATGGCCGTCGGAGGCAAAATAGAGTGTGGTATCGTTTCTTAAATATGGAAACATCTCGTCGCCGGGAGTATTAACTTTTGGGCCAATGTTAAGCGGCCTGCTAAAGGGTTTTGATTTGGAGTCGCGGGTAGAAACCCAGATATCCTTACCACCGAAACCTCCCTTGCGGTCAGCTGCAAAATAGATAATCAGCTCATTTTCGCTTACGGTGGGCTGGCCTACCGTAGAAAGCGTATCAACACCTTTAATATCCAGCAAAGAAACACTCCCCCAGTTCCTGCCTTTTCGCGAACTAACATATATCTGGCATCCCGATTGCACCTGCTTGGAATTGGGACACCGGGTAAAATATAACTTTTTGAACTTGGAGTTAAGTGTAGCAGCACCTTCATTGGCGGTGGTATTAATGGTTTCAGAAGCATCCAGGGTTACCGGAGCCGACCACTCACCATTCTTATCTTTTTTGGCTACATAAAGGTCACTAAAGTTTTGCCCTGTCCACTTATCCTCTTCTTTTCCTTGTGAGCCCTCCCGTGTGGAGGTAAACAGAATTTCCTGATAGGTGCTGTTATAAAATGCCGGAGCAAAATCGGCATCGCGCGAATTAATTTTCTTCACATCGGAAACTTCGTATTTTGAGGGATTCTCAATCCAGCTTTTAACCTCTGCTGCTGTTTCTGCACCAATTTTACCACGAGGGTCATCGGGTTTTACCACTGCATAACGATTATAATAGTCGATGGCTTCATCAAACTTTTGATTGATTTTAAGCATATCAGCCAGATGAAGCAGGATTTCCGGATTTCGTTTGTCGAACTCGTATTTAACCAGGCGTTTATAAGCCATCTCGGCACGCTTATAGTTTCCAACCATTCTGTAACACTCGGCCATTTGGAACGAAATACGGTTTTTCTCTTCCTTATTCTTCTTAACCTTTTTATAGGCCTTCTTATACTTTTCAATGGCCACAGTATATTGCTGCCGCGCAAAAGCCTCGTCAGCTGATTTAGCAGGATTACGGCGCTGGCCAACCACCAAGACAGGTACCAGAATCAGTACCATAAATAAAAATCGACTTACATTTAGTTTCATATTCATTAGGTTCACAAATATATATTAAACGAGGCTTCCACCAAATTATTGAGTGTCATTATTATCAGATTTTTTTTTATCTGTTTTATCTTCAATATTATCAGATGTATCGTTCGTTGTATCCGGATTATCTGTCACTGTAGTAGATTTACGGGGTTGCGAGCCCAAACCTGTATCTTCCTGGTTAATTCTGCTCTTGTATTCCTCCAGCTTCTTTTGCCGCTCTTTTTTATCTGCCTCCCGGTTTATTTCAGTTTTTATATCTTCAGATGCCCGTTTCACCTCATTGATGAATTTACCAAGTCCTCTGGCCATTTCCGGTATTTTATCAGGGCCAAAAATCAGGAAGATCGCCAACACAATCAATACAATCTCCCCGGAACCAAAATCGAAAAAGAGTAAAGTCAATGGTTTAATTATTTTTTTAATTATTGATTAGCAAAAGTAATAAAAAAAGCCCCGCTGCTTTCGCAACGGGACTTTTTCAGATATTTTAAAAACAGGTTACTGTTTTTTCTTCTTTTTCAATTTGTTTTTGGCTTTCTCCTCTTTTGCCAGGATTTCTTTTTCCTGCCTGTCACCATGGAGTAAATCGTAAGCAATTGGTGAAGCTGTAAACACTGACGAATAGGTACCTACTACAATACCCACAAGTAAAGCAAATACAAATCCACGGATAACTTCACCACCAAAAATAAAGATCACAAGCAATACGACGATGGTTGTACCCGATGTATTCATGGTACGAGCCAAGGTACTGTTCAAACCTTCATTGATGTTACGCCTTAAAGTATGACGAGGGAACAGCGTATTGTTCTCACGAATACGGTCAAAGATAATTACCGTATCGTTGATAGAGTAACCGATAATGGTAAGGATGGCCGCGATAAACGCCTGGTCAACCTCCATATTAAACGGCATAATACTATAAAACACCGAGAACATACCAATGGTTATTAAGCTATCGTGGAACAGAGCTACAACACCACCCACACCATATTGCCACTTTTTAAACCTTATCGCTACATACAGGAAGATAATAATCAAGGCAAAAAATACAGCGAAATAGGCTTTTTCACGAATATCGTACGCGATGGTCGGCCCGATCTTTTGTGAACTTAAAATACCAAGCAGTTTACTTTCTCCTTCCACATCCGAAGAAAACTCAGTATACGTAATATCGTTTTTATAGAATTTTTTTAATCCGTTAAACAATTTGCTCTGGATGGTAGAATCGACTTTCGGGCCATCCTGATCAATCATAAACTTGGTAGTAATTTTAATCTGACTATTGGGGCCAAAAGTTTTAACCTCAGGAGCTACTCCGTCGAAAGCAGTTGTTAAAGCTTTACGGGCATCTTCAGTATTAATATTTTGGTCGAAACGAACCACATAAGTACGTCCACCGGTAAAGTCAACACCAAAGTTAAGTCCGTGGGTAAACAGCGAAACAATACTGATGAGAATTAATATTGAAGAGAAAATATATGCTTTCTTCCTCATGGACACAAAATCAATTTTTGTGTTGGAAAGAACATTAGCCGTAGCTTTGGTTGAAAAGTTAATCTTCATGTTACGTTCAAGCATCCAGTGGAAGATTAAACGTGAAATAAAGATGGCTGTGAACAGTGATGAAAGGATACCGATAATCAGCGTGGTAGCAAAACCCTGAACCGGACCTGTACCGAAAATGTACAGCACTATACCTGTCAGCAAGGTGGTAACGTTACCGTCAATAATAGCGGAATATGCATTTTTGTAACCATCCTGAATGGCCAGCTTAATACCTTTTCCGGCTCTGACCTCCTCTTTAATACGTTCGTAAATAATTACGTTGGCATCCACGGCCATACCCAATGTAAGTACAATACCTGCAATACCGGGTAGTGTAAGAACAGCTCCCAATGAAGCCAGTACACCAAAAATGAAGAAGATGTTAACGATAAGGGCCAAACTGGCGATAACACCGGCACGGTTATAATATACAATCATATAAACCAACACCATGATAAAGGCGAGGATAAATGAGTTCATACCTGCCGAAACAGCTTCACGACCCAGAGAAGGCCCTACAACTTCTTCTTCCACAATATGAGCAGAAGCAGGAAGTTTACCAGCTTTCAGAATATTGGCAAGGTCTTTCGCCTCTTCAACGGTCATGGATCCACCCGAAATACTTGAACGGCCATTTGGAATTTCGCCGTTTACATTCGGGAATGAATAAACATAACCATCCAATACAATGGCAATCTGACGGCCAACATTTTCACCGGTCAAACGTTTCCATACTTTGGCACCCACCGAGTTCATCTGAATACTAACTTCAACACGGTGGTTGTTATCAAAGTCCTGACGGGCATCTACAATAACATCACCACCCAATGCGGCAGTACCTTCGCGTGAACTAGCTTTAAGAGCAACAAGCTCCAGAAAGTTAGGATTTCTTGGATCCGGTTTTACCGTCCAGGCGAGTTTCATGGTTCTTGGGAAAATATTCCTTACGAAACCCTCTTTCAGCATATGGTTTACACGGGCAGTATCTTTAATGGCGGCATAACCAACCAAAGCTGACTCAACCGGTTTGCCATCTTGCGAAATGTTGGGATGCAGATAATACCACAACGGATTTTGTTTTTTAAACTCTTCTTCACCCTGATTGGCATTGGCAAGTGTATCTTTCGACATTTCTTCCAACAATTTGTTGGTAGTATCGGTAGCAACACTATTGGTGTCGGAAACACCTTTTTCTCCGTCTGCCATGGCTGTCGCATCGCCTTCCGGTGAATTACCATCAGCAGCTTTAGCTGTGGTAGCGGAGCCGGTCGTGTCAGGAGTAATATCTTCTTCAACACGGAGGGTATTGTTCAATTCTGAGAAGAAGTTGATAACCTCATTGAAGTTGTAAGTTTCCCAAAACTCCAGTTTAGCGGAACCCTGCAACAGCTTACGAACACGATCCGGATCTTTAATACCTGGAAGTTCGATAAGGATACGTCCGGAAGTTGCCAGCTTTTGAATATTTGGCTGAGCAACACCAAAACGGTCGATACGGGTTCTTAAGATTTGAAAGGTACGGTCGATGGCACCGTCGGTTTCCTCACGGATAACCTTCATTACCTCTTCATTGGTCGAATTGGTAGTGATACCTTTATCTTTAAATTCGTAAAGAAAGATTGAAGCAAGACGAGCATTGGGATCTATCTTGTTAAACTCCTCCCCAAAAAGGGTAACAAAGTCTTTATTACTGTTTTTCTGCGCTTTGTATGCGGCTGCTAAAGCTTTTTTAAAGGTTGGATTATCGCTGTTACCCGATAAAGCTTTAATAATATCACCTACTGAAATTTCCAGTACTACGTTCATACCACCTTTAAGGTCTAGGCCAAGATTCAGTTCGCGGGCTTTTACTTCTTTAAAAGTATATTTGTCAATACCGATGTTGTAAACAACTTCATTGGCAATACTGTCAAGGAAATAACTTTCTCTTACGCGTGATAATGAATCAAGATAATACTTCTGCAGTAGTTCATTTCCCCCTGCAAGTTTTTTTGCCATGTTTTGAGCCTGCTCGTTAACAGCGTATTCTTTCGCTTTCTTCTCATAACGGGAAGCAACGAAAGTAAAACTTAACTGATACAAACAAACCAAAGCAAATGCAATGGCAAAAAACTTAATAGCTCCTCTGTTTTGCATTGTAAATAACTATTTGATTTTACTTTACTTAATTAGACTAAAATTTTTAAGGGTGCAAAAATAGAATAATATTTCAATATTGACTAATTTAAGTTCAACAAAATGAACAAGATTAGTGATGCCTTGAAAAGAGCATATATTTTTTATGCGATAACACCCTGCTAAGGAACAAAAATCAAATCTCCTTCACCCTGCTTGTTAAAGCTGACAACGGACGGATTTCCCGAGATATAAATGTTGCCCAACGCACTGGTTGTAGCTTCCAACTCCTCTGAAGAAAAGAGGAACATATCGTTGCTGCTGTTGTTGATAGTCCAGACTTTCGGGCAGGCAAGTTTGGAAAGATCAATTTTTCCCCATGCCGCCGAATAAACCGATACAATGCTGGCACGGCCTGAAAAATCAATATCGCAGGTTCCATAATTAAACACCACCCTTAAAAAGCCGGCTTTAAGATTCATCTTCAAGGCTCCTGCCCCTTCATCAATCTGCACACAAAATTTATTTCCGAAATAAAGCGTATCCACCCCCTCAAAATTCAGCACATCGCCAATTGAGGCATAAAACAGGGTATCCATACTTTGGTATTCCAGATAAACATTTACCGGTGTATCGTAATTTCTAATCCAGTTACAGCGATTTTCGTTGCTGATTACCAGGTCTCCTTTTTCGTTTACCGTTGTTTTAATTTTTTCCAACAGGTTCTTTCCTGCTTCAACCGTCAACTTGTTTGAAGCACCATTTTTCAAAAAGAGGTTCACATTATCCTTCAACACCACATTCCGGAATCCGGTAATGGTTCGTTCCTCTTTCGTTACCGATCCGGTGGTTTTAAAACAGTCGCCCGGAGCAGGCGTCTTTTTACAAGACGCTCCCCCAAACAATACAAACAGAATTAATATGTAAGCAAAATACCTCATTAATGCTTAAATTTCCGTTTATAGATAAAATCGAGCTGATAACCAACACCAACACCAATGTATTCCGCCCGCCCAAAATGGCCATTCAGTGTAAGATACAGAAAAATATTTTTCGACACCAGATATTTCAGGTTGACACGCTGAAACACATCTCCTTCACTTTTCTCCTTTCCGGTAGCATACCATCCAAAATAAATCATAAACGACAAGCGGTCAAGCATCATTTCATATATGCCACTTACCCCTATTTTAGCAACATTTCCAAAAGTGGGCTCAACACCATTTTTCTCCAGCAGCACTTCATCGCTAAAATCATAGGTCAGGTCAACACCTGCACCAACCCGGCTTTTATACGACACCTGAACCATCATGCTTGTCAACATGGCGTAAACCATAAAACGGTCACCAAGGCTCGAAGATAAATCTTTGGTACCGCCATGCATGCTCACATACCAATGGAGATACTTCCTGCCGTCAAACTCATAAGGGTAAAGCTCAGGGCGATAGTTCTTTTTTGAAAAGTCGTTGGGTTCACCAATATGAAAAGCAAATCCGGTGGTAGCTGTTAAGATATTCAGGCCGTAATTTGGCGTTTTGGTAGTTCCGTTGGAAAAATGTGTTAAACCTGCGCCAACAATGAAAGTGCTTTTTCGGGATATTCTGTATCGATACTCCGCATAAAGGCTGGCAATGGCATTAAAATGTGAACCGATGGCAAAATTTTTGTAATTCTCCAATCTGTCGAAATGATTGGTAAGATAAGCCAGTCCCAGGCCAATTCTAAAGTTCAGGCTTTGTTTACTGTTTTGAACCAACGGGAAACTGATAAACGGATAAACGCCCACAGCAGAACCAATTTCTTCAAAGTCTCCCAACATGGATGCAAAAGCCGTAATACCAATTACCGGGTAGCCATACATAAACTCC
>Ga0256831_1001901_pt1 | contig 10979 bp, 5 predicted proteins | sample 132544metaG_FD_189087 | JGI IMG/M metagenome (GOLD analysis project Ga0256831, IMG submission 189087) | Hydrothermal vent microbial communities from Lau Basin, Pacific Ocean - 132-544 | ecosystem: Environmental > Aquatic > Marine > Hydrothermal vents | place: Pacific Ocean: Lau Basin | collected... | reverse complement strand
ACTTAATGTTTGGAATGCACCAGTGCAAAACTTTACAATTGGTATGAGTGCTTTAGCTAAGAAGCTAGAAGAAGAGGCGTAGGTTCGATTTTATCGAATAAATTAAATCTTAAAAATTATAGAATAATAAAAGGAAATTAAAATGGCAACAACTAAAGAGGATGTTTTAGAGTTTATCTCAAATATGTCAGTATTGGAGCTTTCAGAGTTAGTTAAAGAGTTTGAAGAGAAATTTGGTGTATCTGCACAAGCTACAGTAGTAGCTGGTGGTGGAGCAGTAGCAGAAGCAGTTGAAGAGCAGACAGAGTTTGATGTAGTTCTTACAGATGCTGGAGCTAAGAAAATTAATGCTATTAAAGTGGTAAGAGCAATTACAGGTCTTGGACTTAAAGAGGCAAAAGCAGCAGTTGAAGATGCACCAACAACTCTTAAAGAGGGTGTATCTAAAGAGGAAGCTGAAGATATCAAAAAACAGATTGAAGAAGCTGGTGCTTCTTGTGAGCTTAAGTAGTCATTATTTGGCAAACGTCTCCCAGATAGGATTCTCCTATTTGGGAAAAAGTATTAAAAATCTCTCTTCTACTGCATTAGTAACAGTAGATTATAACTCTTGTGCTGCATTAGTAACAGTGCAAAATCAAAATATTATTATCTATAAGTAACTAATTTAGATATAGCCATAAGCTATTGTGCAATAGTTTTTTTGTATATCTATACATTTTTAAATTAACATAACTATAATAAGGTTCGCCCATGTTAAACTCTTTATTTTCTGGAAATAGACTTAGAGTCGATTTCTCAAAAACCCCTCGACAGATTGCTGTTCCTAACCTGCTTCAACTTCAGCAAAAATCGTATGATGACTTCTTAATGATAGATGCTAAAAACAGAACTGAATCTACTATTGAAAAGGTATTTCGTTCAGTATTTCCTCTTAATGACCACCAAAATAGATTAACTTTAGAGTATAAAGGTAGTGATATTGTTCAGCCAAAGTATACTATTCGTGAGTGTATGGAACGTGGATTGACCTACTCTGTTTCTTTGAAGATGAATATCTCTTTAACTATCTGGAATAGAGATGAAAAAACAGGTGAAAAGCTAGACCCAAAAGAGATTAAAGAACAAGCCGTCTATGTAAGAGACATACCTCTAATGACAGATAGAACCTCCTTTATTATTAATGGTGTTGAGAGAGTTGTTGTAAATCAGCTTCACCGTTCGCCTGGTGTTATTTTTAAAGAGGAGGAGGCGACAACAGTTGAGAATAAACTTATATACTCAGCACAGATAATACCAGATAGAGGTTCATGGTTATACTTTGAGTATGATGCTAAAGATATTCTATATGCGAGAATTAATAAACGAAGAAAAATTCCTGTAACTATCCTGTTTAGAGCGTTGGATTACGCTAAAGAGGATATTATGAAGCTCTTCTATACATCCAAAGAGATTTTTGTAAAAGATAATAAATTTGTTACAAAATTCACTGTAGAGGAGTTTGCAACACGTGCTGCTTATGAGGTACGTGACCTTGATGGAAATATTGTAGTAGCAGCAGCAAAACGATTGACCAAGAAAAAAGCTCAAAAGCTTATTGATAATGGCTTAGAGTGGGTTGAGTATCCATTAGAGGTGCTTGTTGAGAGATATTTGTCTGCTCCAATTGTCGACCAAGAGAGTGGAGAGATACTCTATGATGTGGTGACCTCTCTTGATGAGATTAGGCTTAAAAAGATTATAGATTCAGGAGTTGAGAGCTTCTTTATTGCTGATGATTTAGAGGATGGGGCAGATGATTCTATTATTAAATCATTTATCGCTGACCAAGAGGCACTAAGACTGCTTAAGCAGACCGAAGAGATAGATGATGAGAATCAACTAGCAGCCATTCGTATTTATAAAGTTATGAGACCAGGTGAGCCTGTAACTCCAGAGGCAGCAAAAAGCTTTTTACAGATGCTCTTTTTTGACCCTGAGAGATATGACCTTACTAAGGTTGGACGAATGAAGATGAACCACAAATTGGGTCTTAATGTTCCTGAGTATGTAACTGTTATGACAGCTGATGATATTATTCATACGGTTAAATATCTAAGTAAAGTAAAAAATGGTTCAGGTCATATTGATGATAGAGACCACTTAGGAAACAGAAGAATTAGAGCCATTGGTGAGCTTCTTGGAAATGAGCTTTATAATGGTCTTACAAAGATGCAAAAAGCGATTCGTGATAAGATGACAACACTCTCAGGTCAGCTTGATGAGCTTATGCCTCATGACTTAGTAAACTCAAAGATGATTACCAATACCATTTTAGAGTTCTTCTCATCAGGACAGTTGTCACAGTTTATGGACCAGACCAATCCACTCTCAGAGGTTACGCATAAAAGAAGACTCTCAGCTCTTGGTGAAGGTGGTCTAGTAAAAGAGCGTGCAGGTTTTGAGGTTAGAGATGTTCACCCAACTCATTATGGTCGTATCTGTCCAATTGAGACCCCAGAGGGTCAAAATATTGGTCTAATTAACACTCTTGCTACCTATGCAAAAGTTAATGAGCTTGGATTTATTGAAGCACCATATAACAAAGTTGTCGATGGGGTTATTCAAGATGAGATTGTCTACCTAACAGCAACACAAGAGGAGGATTTGGTAATTGCACCAGCCTCAACAAAAATTGTTGACCGAAAGATAGTCGAGGAGCTTATTGAGACACGTTGTAATGGTGAAATTCTTCTAAATGAGACCAAAAAAGTTACACTTATTGATATCTCTCCACTCATGGTTTCAGGTTCGGCTGCTGCTCTTATTCCATTTTTGGAGCATGATGATGCCAACCGTGCTTTGATGGGGTCAAATATGCAACGTCAAGCAGTTCCACTTCTTAAAACTGATGCACCAATTGTCGGTACAGGGATGGAGGCGATTGTATCTCGTGATGCATGGGAGTCTGTTAAGGCTAAAAGAGCAGGGCGTGTAGAGAAGGTTGACTCTAAAAATATCTATATCTTAGGTGAGGATGAGGGTGGAGTCTATATCGACCACTATCCAATGGAAAAAAATATGCGTACCAACCAAAACACCACCTTTACTCAGTCTCCAATAGCTAAATTGGGTGATATTGTAGAGGCAGGACAGGTTATTGCAGATGGACCAAATATGGATATGGGTGAACTTGCCATTGGTAAAAATGCAATGGTTGCATTTATGCCTTGGTATGGATATAACTATGAAGATGGAATTATTATCTCTGAGAAGATTTTAAGAGAGGATACCTTTACCTCTGTGCATACCTATGAGAAGGAGATTGAGGCTCGTGAGCTTAAGCACGGAATAGAGGAGATTACAAGAGATATCCAAAATATTCGTGAAGATGAGCTTACTCACCTTGATGAGAGTGGTATTGTAAAAGTGGGAACACATATCAAGCCTGGTATGATTATGGTTGGTAAAGTATCTCCAAAAGGTGAGATTAAACCAACTCCAGAAGAGAGACTTCTTCGTGCTATCTTTGGTGAAAAAGCTGGTCATGTTGTCAATAAATCTCTCTACTGTCCTGCTTCGATGGAGGGCGTTGTTGTTGATGTTAAGGTCTTTATCAAAAAGGGTCAAGAGAAGGATGCAAGAGCAGTTCAATCTTATGAGGAGGAGAAGGCAGTTTTAGATTCAGAGCATCATGATAAGCTTATGATGATAGATAGAGAGGAGACTCTAAGAATTGCATCACTTCTCTCAAAAGCAGAGTTGCAATCTGATGTTACTATTGCAGATAGAGAGTATCATGCAGGTGAGTATGTTGATGCTGATATAATTGCCAATATAAACCGTTTTGCACTAAAAAGTGTGGTTCAAGCTTATGGAAGCTCAATTGAGAGTGAGTATAACTCAACCAAAAGCTACTTCCAGCGACAGAAAAAGAAGCTCAAAGATGCACTTGAAGAGAAGCTTCATATCTTGGAGAAAGATGATATATTACCAAATGGAGTTACTAAATTAGTAAAGGTTTATGTAGCAACTAAGAGAAAGCTAAAAGTTGGGGATAAGATGGCTGGTCGTCACGGAAACAAAGGTATTGTTTCTAATATAGTACCAGAGATTGATATGCCTTACACCAAAGATGGAAAAACTGTTGATATCATCCTAAATCCTCTAGGAGTTCCATCACGTATGAATATTGGTCAGATTTTGGAGGTTCACTTAGGTCAGATTGGTAAAAAACTAGGAGAGCAAATCCAAGAGATGTTTGATGAGCAAAGAGATACAATGGTTCAAGACCTTAGAGCTAAAATGATAGAGATTGCTGATGTTGCTAAGCTTATGAATGCTAAAGAGACACTAGAGAGCATCTCTGATGATGAGCTAATTGATTATGCTAGAGACTGGGCAAATGGTGTTAAGTTTGGTGTCTCTGTATTTGAAGGAGCTGATAAAGAGGAGTTCAATAGACTCTTTGAGTTAGCCAAGATGGATACCGATGGTAAAACAGAGCTATATGATGGAAGAACTGGTGAGAAGATGCTAGAGCGTGTAAATGTAGGATATATGTATATGCTTAAACTTCACCACTTAGTTGATGAGAAGGTTCATGCTCGTTCAACTGGACCATACTCACTTGTAACTCAACAGCCTGTGGGTGGTAAAGCACTCTTTGGTGGACAGAGATTTGGAGAGATGGAGGTTTGGTCGCTAGAGGCGTATGGTGCTTCACATATTCTTAAAGAGATGCTAACCATTAAATCCGATGATGTAGATGGACGAACACGTGCCTACAAGGCGATTACAAGAGGTGAGAGTGTACCTGAATCGGGTGTACCAGAGACAATGTTTGTCCTTACTAAAGAGCTTCAAGCATTGGGGCTTGATGTAGATTTATTTGATAAGAAGAAAGAAGAGATATTGACTAAAAAGGGAGACGCATAATGAGTGATTTTTTAGATAATTTAAGCCCTATTGATTTGACATCAGAAGATAGACCAATGGATATCTTTGCAATGCGATTACGTGTTGCTAGTCCAGAGAAGATACGTTCATGGAGTTATGGGGAGGTTAAGAAACCTGAAACCATCAACTACCGTACTCTAAAGCCTGAAAGAGATGGACTCTTTTGTGCTAAGACCTTTGGACCTGTAAGAGATTATGAGTGTCTTTGTGGTAAGTATAAAAAGATGCGTTACAAAGGTGTTGTTTGTGAGAAGTGTGGTGTTGAAGTAACCACTATGAAAGTACGACGAAACAGAATGGGACACATCGACTTGGTTGCTCCTGTGGCACACATTTGGTATGTAAGCTCATTGCCATCAAGAATTGGAACACTTCTAGGTGTTAAGATGAAAGATTTAGAGCGTGTACTATACTATGAAGCCTATATTGTAAAAGATCCTGGTTTGGCATCTTATGATAGTGAGGGGACTACGCCTCTCTCCAAGTTTGATGTTCTTAATGAGGAGCAGTACCAGTCTATCACTAAACGTTTCCCTGAATCGGGCTTAGATGCTAGAATGGGTGGGGAGATAGTTCAAGAGCTTTTGGCTGATTTGGACTTAGTTGATATGTTTGCACAGCTCAAAGAGGATATATTAGCAACTAAATCAGAGGCAAAAAGAAAAACTATCATCAAAAGATTAAAGGTTATTGAGTCATTTTTAGAGTCAGGCAATAGACCAGAGTGGATGATGCTAACTATCCTACCTGTTATGCCACCAGACCTTAGACCATTGGTTAGCCTTGATGGTGGTAAGTTTGCCGTTTCAGATGTAAATGACCTCTACAGAAGAGTTATCAACAGAAACCAGAGACTCAAAAGATTGATTGAGCTTGATGCTCCTGAAATTATCGTAAGAAACGAGAAGAGAATGCTTCAAGAGTCAGTGGATGCACTCTTTGATAATGGACGAAGAGGAAACTCTGTAAAGGGTGCTAATAAGCGACCACTTAAATCACTTTCAGAGGTTATTAAAGGTAAGCAGGGACGATTTAGACAGAACCTTCTTGGTAAGCGTGTTGACTTCTCGGGGCGTTCGGTTATTGTTGTTGGACCTAACCTAAAAATGGATGAGTGTGGACTACCTAAGGTAATGGCTATTGAGCTATTTAAACCTCATGTTATGGCTAAGCTTGAGGAGCGTGGATACGCTACAACTCTTAAACAGGCTAGAAAGATGATTGAGAGCAAAGCAACGGAGATTTGGGAGTGTTTAGAGGATGTTGTTGAGAATCATCCTATTTTACTTAACCGTGCACCAACACTACACAAACTCTCTATCCAAGCGTTTCACCCAAAACTGATAGATGGAAAGGCTATTCAGCTTCACCCACTAGTTTGTGCAGCGTTCAATGCCGACTTTGATGGTGACCAGATGGCAGTACACGTTCCTTTATCTTCTGAAGCGATTGCAGAGGCTAAGATTTTAATGCTTAGCTCTATGAATATTCTGCTTCCAGCATCAGGTAAAGCGATAGCTGTACCATCTCAGGATATGATTTTAGGTCTCTACTATCTAACCTTAGAGAAAAATGATGTTGTTGGACAACATAAACTTTTTGCCAATGTTAATGAGGTGCTTATTGCTAACGAGCAGGGAGGGTTGGATTTAAATGCCAAGATTAGAACCTTGATTGATGGTAAGATTGTTACAACAACAGCTGGTAGAGTTATTTTGCATGATATTATCCCTGATTATGTACCACAATCTTACTGGAATAAGATTATGAAAAAGAAAGATATCTCAGCATTGGTTGATTATATCTATGCACATAGTGGTATCTCGTATACCTCTATATTCCTTGATGATTTAAAAGATATGGGTTTCAAGTTTGCAACAAAATCTGGTGTATCTATATCTATTGACGATATTAAAGTACCAGAGAGCAAAGAGCCAACAGTTCTTTCTGCTAGAGAACAGGTTGTAGAGATTCAGAAGCAGTACTCTAAAGGTCTCTTGACAGAGCAAGAGAGATATAATAAAATTATTGATATCTGGACAGATACAAATAACACTGTAGCTCGTGACCTTATGTCGTTAATTAAGGTTGATAAAAAAGGGTTTAACTCTGTTCACATGATGGCAGATTCAGGTGCTAGGGGTTCAGCAGCCCAAATTAGACAGCTTTCAGGAATGAGGGGTCTAATGGCAAAATCGGATGGTTCTATTATTGAGACACCAATCACCTCAAACTTCCGTGAGGGTCTAAACGTGTTAGAGTACTTCATCTCAACTCACGGAGCTAGAAAAGGTCTTGCTGATACAGCGATGAAGACAGCAAGTGCTGGTTACTTAACTAGAAAACTGATTGATGTTGCTCAAAATGTTAAAGTAACTATGCATGATTGTGGCTCTCATGAGGGTGTTGATATCTCTGATATCTTGGTTGGTAATGAGCTTATTGAGCCATTATCAGATAGAGTCTATGGTCGTGTTATCTCTAAAAATATTATTGACCCTATAACCTCCGAGGTTCTAGTGAGTGAGGGGACAATGATTGATGAGCCATTAGCTAGATTAATTACCGATGCAGGGGTACGCTCTGTAAATATTAGAACATCTGTAACTTGTAAAGCACCAAAAGGTATCTGTGCAAAATGTTATGGGCTTAATATGGCAGAGAATAAGATTGTAAAAACAGGTGAGGCAGTTGGTGTTGTTGCAGCTCAATCTATTGGTGAACCAGGAACTCAGCTTACTCTTCGTACTTTCCACACAGGTGGAACGGCTACAGCTGGTAAAGAGGAGCGTCAGGTTATTGCTAACAAAGAGGGGTTCATCCGTTACTACAACCTAAATGTTCATAAAAATTCAGATGGTCATCTTTTAGTCTCTAACCGAAGAAATGCGGGTGTTCTTTTGGTTGAACCAAAGGTTAAATCATTAACACGTGGTAGAGTCTCTATTATCCACTCACATGATGAGGTGGTTATTCAAATCCAACAGGGTGCAAGAGAGCAGAAGTATACACTACAAAAGAGTGATATTGCCAAGACTAATGAACTTGCTGGTGTTGGTGGAAAGGTTGATGGTAAGCTCTATCTTCCTTATAAAACTGGAGATATTATCGAAGAGGGAGACTCTGTTGTTGAGGTGATTAAAGAGGCTTGGTCTGTACCAAACCGTATCCCCTTTGCATCTGAATTAAAGGTTAATGATGGTGCACCTGTTACTCAAAATATTGAGGCAGAGGCAAAAGGTAAAGTTAAGTTCTTCTTGTTAAAGGGTGACTATATAGAGAGAATTAAAACTATTCATAATGGTCATAAGGTTAATGAAAAAGGTCTCTTTGCTGTTATAGTAGATGAGAATGACCGTGAAGCAGCTAGACACTATATAGCTAGAGGTTCTATAATTACTATTGAGGATGATACTGTAGTATCAAGAGGTGAACTTATTGCTAAACAAAAGATAGAAAAACAAGTTGTTATTGCTGAATGGGATCCATACTCTGTACCAATTATTGCTGAATCAAATGGGGTGGTGAAGTTTGAAGATATTATCCCTGGAGTTACAGTAGTTGAGCAGTTTGATGAGCTTACAGGTACAAGTAGATTGGCACTCAATGAGTATATCCCTACTTCATACAAACCAGCTATTGTATTGGCTACAAGTGATAATGAGCTAATTACCTATAGTTTAGACCCTAAAACAGCTATCTTTGTTCAAGATGGAGATCGCGTTCAGATTGCAGATATTATAGCAAAAACACCAAAAGCAGCCCAAAAATCAAGCGATATCACCTCGGGTCTTCCAAGAGTATCAGAGCTGTTTGAGGCACGTCGTCCAAAAGACCCAGCACTAATTGCTAAAATTACAGGTACTATATCCTTTGGTAAGCCACTAAGAGGTAAGAAGCGTATTATCATCACTCCTGAGGTAGGTGAGCCTATAGAGCAGTTTGTGGATAAACAGAGAACCGTGGTAGTAAGTGATGGTGATTTTGTACATACAGGTGAGATGCTTACTGATGGTACAGTCTCAAGTCATGATATCTTAGCCGCACTTGGTGAGAAGGCTCTCTATGAGTATATTGTAGAAGAGGTTCAAAAAGTTTATCGCCGTCAAGGGGTTAATATCTCTGATAAACATATTGAGATTGTTGTATCTCAGATGATGAGACAGGTAAAAATAGTTGAGGCTGGAGATGGTAAGTTTATCTCGGGTGATTTGATTTCAAAACGTAAATTTAGAGAAGAGAATGAAAAAGTTCTAAAACTCTTTGGAGAACCAGCCCTTGCTGAACCTCTTTTAATTGGTATAACTAGAGCAGCAGTTGGAGCAGACAGTATTATCTCTGCGGCATCTTTCCAAGATACCACAAAAGTATTAACCTCTGCCTCTATTGCAGGAACAGTAGATAGACTTGAAGACCTCAAAGAGAATGTTGTAATCGGTAGACTTATCCCTGTTGGTACAGGTATGGTAGATATGGAGAATGTTCTCTTTACAGAAGTTAAAGAGAAAGGTTAATTATGAGAGAACCGTGGGTAGTATATGTTGTAGTCATAGGTACAGTTGTAGCGATGCTATTGGGTAAGTTTTGGATGGGTGGAGGTGGTTCAGATAATCAATCTACAGAGGATAAAGAGAGACTAGATAAGTAGCTCTCTTAACTTCTCTAGTGGAAGATATATCTTATCTCTAAACGCAGAAGCATTAAAAGTACGTTGGCGTTTAGCCAATCGTGCTGTATTGATAACAATTTTTTCTATCATCTCCTTTTTGCTGTAAACTCCATCAAAAAAATCAATAACCTCTCGTATTCCTATAGCCTTCATACAGTTTGGAGCTTTGGTATAGGTTTTTTCAAGATAAGCAATCTCATCAACAAGCCCTTGCTCCATCATCTTTTTAGTTCGTATCCTTATCCTCTCTCTTAACCTCTCACGCTCAACATCTATCTCATAGATAGGTAGAGGCTCTGTAATGGTAGGTTGTGGAGGATTGGCTTTAAAATACTTAGTTGGAGTCAATCCTGTCTCAAAGTAGAGATTTAACATCTTCTCTATGCGATATCTATCGTTATTCTCAATCTTTTTCATATAGTTTTTATCTTTTTGATAGAGCAGATGATGAGCCTCTTTGGGGTTATGTAGTAGCTCATAACTCTTTTGATAACTCTCTTTTGATATCGTAGGCATAGGGCTAATTCCATCAATTAAACTCTTAAGATAAAAGCTCGTCCCCCCTACAATTACAAGCCCTTTTCCCTCTTGCTGTGAAGCCTCTTTCGCCTCATGATAGAGCTTCATAAATGTGGTAACATCAAAAGCCTCATCTGGGTAGATAACATCTATCCCAAAATGTTTAATTCCCTCTCTCTCCTCCACCGTAGGTTTAGCAGATACAATATCTATCTCTTTATATATAGCTAGGGAGTCTAAAGAGAGAATATTGGCACTGTTTTTTTTTGCATACTCAATGGCTAAAGCAGTTTTTCCTGACGCTGTAGAGCCGATAATGGCTATCTGTTGAAAATCTTTCATGTTTGAATAATAGCATAAAGATTTGGTTAGGCTAAGTTCGATACTCAGCATTAATCTTAACATACTCATAGCTCAAATCACACCCATAGGAGGTAAACTCGCCATCTCCTAAACCTAGGTCACAGGTGATACGAAAGCTGTCATTTTTCATGATTTTGTAGGCTTTATCCTCTCGCTCTTTGTCTAGTTCTCTCTGCTCATTGGAGTAGATAAGTAGGTCGTCGTAGTGGATGGTGAGTTTGCTTTCGTCACAGTTTATGCCACTTGCACCGATGGTTGAGGCGATTCTTCCCCAGTTTGGGTCTTCTCCAAATAGGGCTGTTTTAACTAAAAGAGAGTTGCTAAGAGCCATACTTGCTCGTCTTGCCTCTTGCTCATTTTTTGCCCCTTTTACCTCAAATGCTACAAGCTTGTTTGCTCCCTCTCCATCTTTGAGTATCATCATGGCGAGTTCAAATGTCATCTTGTTAAGAGCCTCTCTAAATGCCTCTTTGTTGTATGCCCCTGATAG
>Ga0256831_1001900_pt1 | contig 10980 bp, 6 predicted proteins | sample 132544metaG_FD_189087 | JGI IMG/M metagenome (GOLD analysis project Ga0256831, IMG submission 189087) | Hydrothermal vent microbial communities from Lau Basin, Pacific Ocean - 132-544 | ecosystem: Environmental > Aquatic > Marine > Hydrothermal vents | place: Pacific Ocean: Lau Basin | collected... | reverse complement strand
GAATGATACAAATAATTGAGTTTCGATTATTTTATTTCATTCTTTCTTTTTAACATTTTGTTGTTGATTGATAACTTGATAGTTAACTTTAAACAACTTCGTAAAAAACGGCGGGTTCGAAATAATTAAGTCGAATCTGTTTTCTTCTGATTTTAAAAAGTCTTGGAACGAGCTATTTTTTATAGAAATTCGTTCTCCCCAGTGCGAATTTTTAACGTTCTCAATGGCTTCGCCGGCTGCAGCTTTATCAATTTCAACACCTACAATTTTAGATTCGGTACGCTGCGCCATCATCAGTGCAATTAATCCGGTGCCGGTGCCAATGTCTAAAACCGAAGTTACATTCTCAACGTTTGTCCACGCACCAAGCAAAACGCCGTCGGTGCCTACTTTCATAGCCGAGTTTTGCTGAACAATTTTAAACTGTTTAAACTGGAAATAGTTGTTTGCCATATTTAACTTACCCGGCTTTTAAAATATGCCGTGAAACAAAAATATAAAGTTATAGCAATTACCGATGTATATTAGGATGAAAAACAAAATGGATTGGGCATACCCTTTACAACTCACAAATTAGCAATATTGTTAAAACAGGATACTAAAGGACAGCGAAATTGGGCATTTATTGTTATTTTGTATTGTAATTTAGAAGAAATAAAATGGCTGAAAGCAGAAGTATATTTACCGGGTTCCCTGATGAGAAGGAGTTGTTGGAATGGTATAAAATGCAATCACAACAAGCGGTTCCCAATATTAACGGGCACATTCACACCCCGCATTCGTTCAGTGCATTCTCCGAAATAGAGCAAGCATTTGAACTGGCAAAAAAAGAGGGTGTTTCGGTATTGGGAATTAACGACTTTTATACCACCGACGGCTACAACGAATTTGCAGAGCTGGCTATAAAAAATAAAATTTTTCCATTATTTAATATTGAATTTATGGCCCTGCAAAACGATTTGCAGGAGGCCGGAGTTCGTGTAAACGACCCCAGTAATCCGGGGCGTACTTACTTTAGTGGAAAAGGATTGCGCCAGCCGGCAAAAATGAGCGAGGCTTCGCAACAAAAAATTACAAACCTGCAAAAAGAGAGCAACCGCCAGACTTTTGAGATGGTAAAAAAACTAAATGCTTTTTTTGCTGAAAACGGCATCGATATTCAGTTCGATGCTGCTGAGGTTCAGGCACGACTGGCAAAAAATCTTTTCCGCGAGCGACACATTGCACAGGCAATTCGTATTGCTGTTTTCGAAAAAGAGACAACCGATTTAGGTCGTGCAAAACTTCTGAACGCTATCTTTTCAGGGAAAGAGATAAAATCGGCCATCGACGATGTGGCGGGGCTCGAAAACGAAATTCGTGGCAACTTGCTTAAAGCAGGTGGTGCAGCATTTGTTCCCGAAGATCCCAAAGCATTTCTCTCGTTAGAAGAGGTACACGAGCTGATTATCGATGCAGGAGGAATTCCATGTTACCCGGTTTTATTAGATTTTGCCAATGGAAATTTTACCGATTTCGAAGGCGATAAAGAGAAGCTTTTACAGACATTAAAAAGCAAAAATATATTCAGTATCGAATTGATTCCGGGGAGAAATAATTTCAATATTTTAAAAGATTTTGTAACCTTTTTCAATAAAAACGGATTTGTAATTACCTTTGGAACAGAGCACAATACTCCAAAACTCGACCCAATGAAAGTTAGTTGCGGTGGTGGAGTAGATTTAGACGACGAGCTGAAACAGATAAATTACGAGGGAACTGCAATAGTAGCAGCCCACCAGTATTTAATTGCAAAAGGAAAAGAGGGATACCTGAAAAACGGAGTTGCAAGAATTGAAGAGAAAGAGCGTTTTATTGAGTTAGGGAAAGCGGTAATTGCAAGATTTTGCACCGTACTTTAGTGCGGTGAGTAGTTTAATATAAAGAAGGTTGGCTTTAGCCTTTAATTTAAAAGATTAAAGGCTAAAGCCAAGAATCTTGCCAACTATATAACACCAAGCTAAAGCATGGTGTAAAATAAAAATACAATGAACAAAGAGATAAAAGATTTAATAGAAATTTCGAGGTTTTACGGGCAAAAAAAAGAGTACGTAATTGCGGGCGGTGGTAACACTTCGTACAAAAACGACAAGCAACTTTGGATTAAAGCGAGTGGCGTAAGTTTAGGCGAAATCGACGAAAACGGATTTTGTATTCTCGACCGTAAAAAGCTGAACGAAATCCCAAATCAACAGTTTTCTGCCGATGCAACAATGCGCGAAGAGGAGGTAAAAAATGCACTTCTTAACAGCCGTGTAAATCCCGAATCGGGGTTGCGTCCATCGGTAGAAACTTCGCTGCACAACTTATTCGAAACCAGTTTTGTTGTTCACACTCACTCTACTTTGGTAAACGGGTTAATGTGCAGCAACCAGGCAGCAGAGAAAACACTGGAGATTTTTGGCGAGGAGATACTTTTTATTCCAAACACAAATGCCGGATATACTCTGTTTGTTGTGGTGTCGAACGAGATTGAGAAGTACAAAGCGAAATTCAATAAAGAGCCACAAATTGTTTTATTACAAAATCATGGAATTTTTGTGGCAGCCAATTCCATCGAAGAGATTAAATTAATTTATACCGATGTAAAAGAGAAGTTAATTGGTGCTCTTAATAATTTTCCGGAGCAAAAAGAGATTCCGGTTTCGGAGAAAATAACCGAAGTTTTACCGGCAGTAAAAATGTTGCTTTCAGGCGAGAAACTTAAAGTTGCCTCGGCAGTTAACAGCTCGTGGATTAGCAATTACATTTCGGATAAAACAGCTTTCGAAAAAGGGATTGAAAAGCCATTTACCCCCGACCAAATGGTTTATTGTTTGTCGGAATATCTGTTTATTGAAGATGGTACAGCAGAACGTATTATCGACGAAATAAAAATAAAAATAGCCGACTTTAAATCCCAAAAAGGAGTAGTCCCTAAAATTATTTTTATTCAGAATGAAGGAGTAATTGTTGCTGAAGATTCAGCCGTTTCTGTGGAGTATTTAAAAGATATGGTAAACGATTTTTGCCAGATTGCATCGCTTACCGAGAACTTTGGGGGTCCGTCGCCACTGACTCCCGATGATATTAATTTTATCGAAAACTGGGAGGTTGAAAACTACCGTAAAAAGATTTCGCTGGGCGGAAAAGCACAGGGACGGGTTGAAAATAAAGTTGCAATTGTTACCGGAGCAGCACAGGGTTTTGGGGCCGGAATTGCCGATTTGATGTTTTCGGAAGGAGCAAATGTAATTGTTGCCGACCTCAACGAAGAGAAAGGACGCGAGTTTGCTGCCGAATTAAATTCAAAAGGAACAAAAAACCGGGCGCATTTTATTCGTGTAAACGTGTCGGATGCCGAGTCGGTTAAAAATCTCGTTCAGCAAACTGTAATACAATTTGGCGGATTGGATGCGATGATTTCAAACGCCGGAATTTTACGCGCCGGTAGCCTCGATGAAATGGACCAGGCAACTTTCGAATTAATGACGAAAGTAAATTACACCGGATATTTCCTATGTACAAAATATGCACAACCGGTAATGAAAATTCAGAATAAATATAAACCCGGTTATTATATGGATATCATTCAGATAAATTCGAAATCGGGATTAAAAGGGAGCAATAAAAACTTTGCTTACGCCGGTGGAAAATTTGGTGGAATTGGTTTAACACAGTCGTTTGCACTCGAACTGATGCCGCACAATATTAAAGTGAACTCAATTTGCCCGGGTAATTTTTTCGACGGGCCACTGTGGAGCGACCCCGAAAACGGACTGTTTGTACAATACCTGAATGCGGGAAAAGTACCGGGAGCAAAAACAATTAACGATGTAAAAGCGTTTTACGAAGCACAGGTTCCTGCCGGCAGAGGTTGCACAGCAGCAGATGTGGCAAAAGCAATTTTTTATGTCGTCGAGCAGGAGTACGAAACCGGACAGGCAGTGCCCGTAACCGGTGGGCAAAATATGTTAAAATAGAGGGGAAGGTAGTTAGTAGTGAAAGAAGTTGAGAAGAAATATTAAGAACGTCATTCCGTCCGTCATTTGGCGGATTCGGAATCTCATTGAAAGAGATGCTGAAACATCCCGATGTACATTGGAATCAGCAAGACGGAGAAATAATTATCAAATTATAAAAAAGCTATCGGCTCGAAGTTCGAAGCTAAAAGCAATAAAGATATGAAAACAAAAGCAGTACGATTGTATGGAAAAAGCGATTTACGCCTGGAAGAATTTGAACTTCCTAAAATAAGCGACGACGAGATTTTAGCAAAAGTAGTATCCGACAGTATTTGTATGTCGAGCTACAAAGCGGCAACACAAGGCGCAAGCCATAAACGGGTTCCCAATAACGTTGCTCAGAATCCAATAATTATTGGTCACGAGTTTAGTGGCGAAATTGTTGAAGTGGGTGCCAAATGGCAGAATAAATTTAAGCCGGGTCAGAAATATTCTATTCAGCCGGCTATTTATTACAAAGAGGGTCCATTAGGAGTGTTAAGTGCTCCCGGATATACATATCAGAATATTGGCGGCGATGCAACTTATGTTGTAATTCCGAAAGACGTTCTCGTTCAGGACTGTTTGCTGGCCTACGATGGCCCCGGTTTTTATCCGGCATCGCTGGCTGAGCCATTGAGTTGCGTAATTGGGGCAATGCACGCCAATTATCACACAACTCCGGGTTCGTACATTCACGATATGGAAATTAAGCAGGGCGGGAAAATGGCTATTCTTGCCGGTGTTGGCCCAATGGGTCTGGCGGCAATTAATTATGCCGTAACCCGCACCGACCGCAAACCTTCGTTAATAGTTGTTACCGATATTTCGCAAGAACGATTAGACCGGGCAGCCGATATTTTCCCGGTGAGCTGGGCCAAAGAGAAAGGAATTGAGTTAATTTATTTGAACACCGGAAAATACAGCGACCCTGTTTCGGTATTACGAGAAGAGATTTCGTGCGGAACTGGTTTCGACGATGTTTTTGTTTTTGCTCCGGTAGCTCCGGTTATTGAGCAAGGCGACGCAATTCTTGGTGTCGATGGATGTTTAAACTTTTTTGCCGGCCCCAGCAATCCCGAGTTCACCGCAAAAATGAATTTTTATAATGTGCATTACGCTTCAACACACATTGTTGGGACTTCGGGCGGAAACAACGACGATATGATTGAAGCACTTACTGAAATGAGCAAAGGACTCGACCCCGCAGGTTTGGTTACACATATTGGCGGACTTAACTGTGTGGCTGAAACAACACTTAACCTGCCCAATATACCGGGAGGAAAAAAACTAATTTATACACATAAAAATATTCCTCTTACAGCTATCTCCGATTTTGAGGAGTTGGGAAAAACCGACCCGTTTTTTGCCGAACTGGCAAAAATAGTAGCAAAAACAAAAGGACTTTGGAATGTTGAAGCGGAAGAGTATTTACTGGCTAATGCACCGGCGATTTAAAAGTAAAAGACTATGATTTACATTGCAGACACAGCAGATATTGCTGTTCTAAAAGAGTTGTATTCCTTTTTCCCGTTAGAAGGTGTAACAACAAATCCTACAATTTTAAAACACTCGGGATTAAAGCTTTCGGTAGCGATTGATGGAATTGCAAAAATTATTGGTAGAGGCACAATTCACGTTCAGATGTTATCTGAAACTACTGAAGAGATGGTTAAAGAGGCAAAAAGATACAAGGAGTATTTTGATTTCGGTAATAATTATTACGCTAAAATTCCGGTAACTATAGAAGGTTTCATGGCGATGCGTATTTTAAAAGATTCCGGTATTAATGTTACTGCCACTGCAATTTTTACACAACAACAGGCACTTGTAGCTTCGAAAATAGGAGCCGATTTCGTTGCTCCTTATGTAAGTCGACTCGATAATATCTCGTCGCACGGAATTGAAGTGGTTTCCGATATTGTGCAAAATACAATCGATTACAATTTGCCAACCAAAGTGCTGGCTGCCAGCTTTAAAACGGTCGACCAGATTTACCGTGTTAGTATGGCCGGAGCACACGCCGCAACCATTGGCCCCGATCTGCTTTTTCAACTTGTTAAACACCCAATGACCGATATAAGTGTGCGCCAGTTTGAGATTGACGGAAAAGATTTATACGATATTTAATAACCTGAGTTGTTTAAGGTTTTAAGAGGGATTTTAGAGCGTGATAAGAGTTATACCAAGTTAACCTCGTATTGGTGCATTGAATTTATTCAATTATACGGTAATTCAAGTTATACGGCAATTCAAGTTATACGGCAATTCAAAGTTAAAATTGGTATTATTTGGATTGAGTTTGTTCTAAACTTTCCAGATAGCTTAATCCCATTCTTAGTTCGCCGTACGAAATGGCATCGCCGAAATGGGCTTTTGCATCGCCAAAACTTTTGTTTTTTGTCGATTTAAAATAGTCGGTAATTTTTTTAAGCTTGTCGTTGTCGAGAATCAATTTAATATCTAACTCGCCTAAACGCACAAAATGTGCCAGATGATTTTCGATGGTTCCGGGAGTAAGTGCCCGTTCAACAGCTATTTCTTCCACTGTTTTCCCTTCCTTAAACATTTCGAAACTAACCTTTTTTGTATCAATTTTTGGTTTTTTCTCTTTTCCCTCTTTTAACGGAATCTCGGCGCGTTGTATATTATTTTTGTCGCAGTAATCGCGAATAATCTCAATAATTCCTGCACCGAACTGTTCTATTTTACGCTCTCCAAATCCGTTAATTAGTTTTAGTGTTGCTGTTTCAACAGGCAGGTAATTTACCAACTCTACCAGTGTTTTTTGCGAGAAAACAACAAATGCAGGCTTCTCAATTTCATGGGCTTTTTCAAGTCGCCACTCACGAAGAGTGTTGTACAGTTCGGGGTGAGGTATGTTTTCAGGATTAACAATCTCTTTTGCTTTTTTCTTTTTCCCCGCCGGTTTGTTGTTGGCAACAATAGCTTTTGCACGTTCGGTTAGCAGCTCTTTTACATTAAATCCGTTTTTGCAAATTGCAAAACTAACCTGCTTTAGATTTGCCTCTTCCAAAAGTTTTGTGCTGCTGTTTTTTAACTGTTTCCGAAGCACCCGGTTGTCAACCTCTAAATCGGCGCGGGTAAAGTCGGTTTCTATAATTGTTTCTGTCTTTTCCGAAAAGTAGGTGGCTGCTTTCGATATGCGTTCCAAAAGCTGGTTGTTTTGTTCCACATCGGGCTGATCTTTCAAAAGGGTTGAAATCTGTTTTTGAAATTTTTCAGCCACTTCAACCAGATCGGAATAAACTGCCGACTTAATTTTTTTCAAATGCTCTACCACCACTTCAGGTACGCTCGAACTATTTTCGCGCAACAGTTTATTAATAATGTTCACTTGCATTTTTACTGTTTCGAAACTAAAAATATCGAACAGTAACTCTTTTTGGTAGGCCAGTTTTGCATTTTTCAACTCAATTTCGCCGGGTTGATTTTCCTCAACATTCTGAATAAATCCGCTCACCGTTCCGTCGTTAATTATACTTCGTTCCGAGATAGGTGTGCTTAAAACCATTCCTTCGAGAGTTTTGCATCGGCTGAGTGCCACATAAACCTGACCGTGAGCAAACGACGCACCGGCATCAATAATTGCTTTCTCGAAAGTTAATCCCTGACTTTTGTGAATGGTAATTGCCCACGCCAGTTTTAGCGGATATTGCATAAAAGTACCTTCCACCGACTCTGAAATTTCTGCTGTTTTAGTATCGATTGTATATTTTACGTTCTCCCAAAGCAGCGGTGTTACGGCAATCTCTTCCATATCGCCGGGGCAGTTTACATAAATAACATCCTCTTCAAAACGCGTTATTTTCCCAATCTTTCCGTTATAAAAACGCTTTTCGGGTTCGGGGTCGTTTTTTACAAACATTACCTGAGCACCGGGTTTTACCACCAGTTTGAAATCGGTGGGGTACGAGTATTCCGGGAATTTGCCTTCAATCTCGGCGGTGTAACTTTTTTTATCGGTTTTTAGTTGAATTAATTTCGACTCGTTAATACGGTGAGCCTGAATGTTGTGTGTACAGAGTGTTATAAACCCTTCGTCTTCGCCGGGAACAAAACCGGGAAGGTAGCGTTTATTTAGTGCTTCAAGCGATTTTTGGTCGAGTTGGTTGTCGCGAACTTTATTTAATATTGAAATAAATTTGTCGTCGTGCTGGCGAAATACTTCAGTTAACTCAATACTAACAAACGATGTTTTGCGTAGCACCTTACTACTGAAAAAGAATACAGTTTCGTATTCGCGTCTTAATAAACCCCACTCTTCGTTTTTTACAACCGGTGCCAGTTGTTGCAGGTCGCCAATCATTAAAACCTGCACACCGCCAAACGGTTTGCTTTTACTTCTAAACCGGCGCAACACACGGTCAATAGCATCTAAAGTATCGGCTCGTACCATACTTATCTCATCAATTACCAAAAGGTCGAGACTGCGGATGATACTAATTTTCTCTTTGTTGAAACGATTCTGTTTATCGCGGTCGTTTTCGAGCCCGATTTGCGGGGCAAACGAAAGTTGAAAAAACGAGTGAATGGTAACTCCTCCGGCGTTAATTGCAGCCACTCCGGTAGGTGCAACAACAATCATTCGTTTGGGCGAGTGTTCTTTTAAGCTTTTTAAAAAAGTAGTTTTCCCGGTTCCTGCTTTTCCGGTAAGAAAAATGTTTTGCCCCGTATATTGAACAAAATTTCTGGCGAGATCTAACTGCTTGTTGGTTTGCATTTTCGCTTTTATTTAGAATTGTAATATTTAATAAAAACAGGGCAGTATTATAATCATTGTAGATTACAAACCCGAATATCTTTCAAAAAAAACTTAATAGGAAATGGAATTTCCAACGTTTTGGTTTTATCTCCTAAAAAGGAGATAAAACCAAAATTGCTTGCATTAAATACAAACGAGACCTTTATTTTATAGCATTTATTATTTCCGATGTTTCGGTTCCTGTTTTTACAAATTGGTTTCCCTTTTTCAGAAGCGAATAAACGTTTTCTGTCCAGTTGTAACCTGCTTTGTGCTCTCCGGCCAAAACTATTTCGCGCGGATAAACAAGTGCAGCCACCTGTGGAATATCGGCATATTTTAGAATATTAAACATGGCTGTTGAGCATTTTGTCTCTTTCTCGGGGGTAATTCCAATATGTTTGTCTTGTGCATTTTCTAAAATAATACCGTTGATTTTAGTGTTGGCAACGGCTGCATACAATACAGGAACAGCATAATTCTCTTTCCCCCAAACATAAATTTTGTTGCCTTTTGCCGCTTTTGTTTCTAAAATGCCATTTACTGCAGCAACAATGTCTTTTACCCGTAGCGACGACCGTGTGTAACCGGTTAACATGGCAAACCGGTCGAACAGAAATCCTGTACCTTCTTCCCATTTATTGCTACCACTTCCGGTAATGTAAGTACAGTATAAATTCGTTTTACTGCTTTTAAAATAACTGTTGTAAAAATCCTTTAATTCGTCCAGCGTTTTGTCTTCCGACAGAATGCAAACAACTGTTGTTTTTGCTTTTTTATTTTGGTGAAAGAAGTATCCGTGGTGAACAATAGAATTATTATCGAGGCTTAAGTCTGTTTTTTCGATGGTGTAATCTGATGTTTTTTCAACTACCTTCGATTTTAGCTCGCTATTAAAATTTGCAAATGCGGCAGGCATAATTTCTTCGCGCATTTTTGGCAAAAGAGAATCTTTCAATTTTTTATAATCAGCTTTATTCCGAACTGTCCATTGAGGTGTTGGCAGCGTATAAACCTTTTCGGTGTTTTTTATGTCAGAAGGTTCGCCGTTGGGGAAACACGAAAGGGGCACATCGAATTTTTCGGTAAGAATTGAAATTGGAGAATCTCCGTTTCTTAGCCATTTGTCAATCCACTTGTGTTCCGATTTCCAGATATCGGGAGAGTATCCATGTCCCTGATCCCATTTCAGAACCGAAAAATGATCGGCTTTATCGTACAGGTCATAAATTTTAGTGAGATAGTCGGTAACAGGTTGTGGGTTAGGGTAAAGATGATCTTTTGTGCCTAACTGTACAAGAAGTGGCCGGGGAGCAATTAAACTGTAAAGTGCACCATACGGAAGTCCGTAAAAGTTTGGGAAGAGGTGGATGTCGCAAGTACTTGCAACTCCTCCCGGTTTCTCCTCATATCCATCAATTGCCGAGTATCCTTCGTTTACGACAGCGCACGAAATACGTGGGTCGGCGGCAGCTGTCCATAACGTTCTTGCCGAACCTCCCGACAACCCAGTCATCCCGATTTTATTCTTATCGACCATTTTTTGTCCTTCATTGGAGGTCAGTGTCAGTAAAAAATCGACAGCCCGAATACCGTCCCAAACTGTTGGGCCAATAGCATTGTAACCGGTATTAAACCAATTAAAATGCCCTACATACGGGCCATATTCGCCACATTTCCCCCAGCCTGCACCCGATTTCCCTTCTTCTCCAACCATAGGTAATCCAATGGCAACAAATCCGTTTTCGGCATACGAACGAGGGTGAGGCCGATATGCATCGCGCCTACTGTGACCGGGAACCTGAATTACTGCAGGAACGGGAAAGACAACATTTTTAGGAATATACAGGTGTGCTGCCACATAAATTTTTGGCCGGCTTTCGAAAACTACCCGCTGATAATAGCAGTTTCCCAAATCAACTTTGTCGCCAACATAATGTATGTTGAGTGGCGTTTTTTCGGGTAGCGGATAGAGATTAATAATTTTCATCAACTTGGTGTGCAGTTCGTCGTAGCCATTTTGCCTATCGGCAAGGCTTGTGGGTGGTTGATAGCTTTTGTTATACGTTGCTTCGTGCCCAAGATATTTTAGGTGTTGCAGAACTCCCTGTGCATTCCCATAGTTAGAAAATGTAAATAAAATTAAAAGGGAGAATAGAATTTTTTGAGAGTAAACAGTTATTTTTTGTATTG
>Ga0256831_1001899_pt1 | contig 10981 bp, 6 predicted proteins | sample 132544metaG_FD_189087 | JGI IMG/M metagenome (GOLD analysis project Ga0256831, IMG submission 189087) | Hydrothermal vent microbial communities from Lau Basin, Pacific Ocean - 132-544 | ecosystem: Environmental > Aquatic > Marine > Hydrothermal vents | place: Pacific Ocean: Lau Basin | collected... | reverse complement strand
TTTTAGAAGCATACTTTTATAATACTTTCTGATAAAAGCATTTAACTTATTTACTAATATGTTAAAATCATCTTGCATGGGCAACCAACCGATTATAGTATATGTCTTTTCTATATCTTTGGCAAAGATATGAATTCGAACCACAGTACTTAAATACATTTATCATGAAACAATTTTTTATCGCATTTATTTTAACAATGTTTTACATCACCTCATTTGGGCAGTACAACGATGCCTTTAACTGGAAAAAGCGGTGCTCGCATGTGCCGGATGTCAATCAAAAAACATTGCAGTATATTTACAATTGGCAAAATGAAAACCTCAACGATTACGATGTTAAGTTTTACTGGCTTGACATTGAGGTTAGCAGTGCCAATATCGATGTTGCAGGAAACACCTCTATTACCGCAGAAGTTACAGCATCTGTCCTTGACACTTTTGCATTTGAGTTAGTACCGGAAATGACCATTGACTCCTTCTTTTTTAATAATGTTAAATACAACGGTTTCACCCGTGATGGCGACAATGTACTTTATGCTGTAAATGCTGCAATGCAAGGCGAATTAGTTACCGCCAAAGTTTACTATCACGGAACACCACCCACAGGAGGCTTTTTTGCCGGGGTTACTCATAAGCATAACAGTACATGGAATAAAGATGTAACCTGGACGCTTTCAGAATCTTTTGCTGCCAAAAGTTGGTTTCCGGTAAAACAGGATTTGGAAGACAAAGCCGACTCGGCATGGATATTTTTAACCTGCCCTTCTGATGAAATGGTAGGATCAGAAGGCCTCTTAACCAGTGTCGTGGATCTTGGAAACGGCAAAGCCCGTTATGAATGGAAAACATCGCATGTTATCGATTATTACCTAATTTCCTTTGCTGTGGCTGACTACATGGATTATAGTATTTACGCTCATCCTGACAGCCTTAATGGCGATTCTGTATTAATTCAGAACTTCATTTATAACGATCCGGGTTGTCTTAGTTACTGGAAAGATGATATTGACGAATCGCCATCAATTCTTGAACTTTATTCAAACCTTTATATCACCTATCCGTTTTATGACGAAAAATATGGACATTGTCTTACACAATTGGGTGGGGGTATGGAACATCAAACCATGACTACTATTGGTGGATTCAGTTTTCATTTGGTGGCGCACGAAATGGGGCACATGTGGTTTGGTGATAATGTAACCTGCGCCACCTGGAGCGACATATGGGTAAACGAAGGTTTTGCTACCTATTCCGACTATCTCGCCAACGAAAAACTTAAAGGATGGAGCCAGGCTCAGTCGTTCATCCGAAATGCGCAAAACAATGCCATGTCACAACCCGGCGGCACTATATATATTCCTGAAGATGAGATTACACCAGGTAACGAGTGGAGAATCTTTAATGGCAGGCTATCTTACGATAAAGGGGCTGCCATTATCCACACCTTACGCCATGAAATTCAGGATGACGACCTCTTTTTTGACTGTTTAAGTCAGTATCAAACTCAGTATGGCGATAGCACAGCCACCGGTGAAGATTTTAAAAATGTGGTGGAAGATGTAACCGGAAAAGACTGGGACTATTTTTTCGACCAGTGGTATTATGGCGAAGGATATCCCATTTACGACTTTGAATGGTTTTACGATACAAGCCAGGCTGAATTTCATCTTATCTCCACACAATCAACGTCTGCATCCACACCTTTGTTCCGAATGTTGTTCGATGTAAGGCTTACCTTTGAAGACGGCACTGATTCCATCGTGCGGTTTGAGCAAACAAAGAATTACAACTTTTTCATTTCTCCACAAAGTAAAATTGTTACAGGTGTAACCATTGACCCTGATAACTGGACCATGGAACAGGTTAGCAGTCTGATTCTGGACATTCCTGAAACGGAAGCCAATCCGGCATTCTTCACCATGGGTCCCAATCCGGCATCTGACAAACTAAATATTTATTTTGGCAGCAATAATGGTTCGGAAAAAACCATTACCATCAGCGACCTTTCAGGAAGAGTAATTATGCACCACCGTACTTCAGGTCAGCAATTTGGGTTTAATGTTTCCGGCCTTGCCAAAGGCACCTATTTGGTTCAGGTTACCGAAGGTAAAAGTAAAATGGTTAAACGCCTGGTTAAATAGAAAATATATTTAGCGAATTGCTGCACAGCAATTCGCTAAAACTTTAACTGCCTTCAGGTTTTTCCACTATTCCATATTCCTTATCTTTGCCGCTCAAAATTAAAAATATGAGCAACAATAATATTCGTGTGCGGTTTGCACCCAGCCCAACCGGGCCATTACACATCGGTGGTGTACGTACAGCCCTTTACAACTATCTCTTCGCACGAAAACATGGTGGAAAATTTATCCTCCGTATCGAAGATACCGATCAAACCCGTTTTGTTCCGGGAGCCATAGAATACATCATCGAAGCTTTTAAATGGTGTGGCATTGAATTCGACGAAGGAGTTACCAAAGGTGGTGATTTTGGCCCTTATACACAATCGGAACGAAAAGCTATTTACAGTAAATATGCCCAACAGCTCGTTTCTTCGGGAAATGCCTATTACGCTTTTGATACACCAGAAGAGCTTTCGGCTAAAAGATCAGCTTTTGAGGCTGACAAGATAACATTCACTTACAATGCTGCCGAAAGAGGCTCCATGCGAAATTCAATTACCTTATCAGAAACTGAATCCAAAGAGCTTATTACTTCAGGAACTCCTTATGTAGTAAGGTTTAAAATGCCTGATAACGAGGTGGTAACCATGCACGATATGATTCGTGGAAAAGTTGAGGTTAATACAAGCGTTTTGGATGATAAAATTCTTTTCAAAAGTGATGGTATGCCTACCTATCATCTGGCCAACATCATTGATGACCATTTAATGGAAATATCGCATGTTATCCGTGGCGAAGAGTGGTTGCCCTCATTACCGCTTCATCTGCTACTCTATCGTGCTTTTGGCTGGAAAGAGCCGGAATTTGCTCACCTTCCGCTACTGCTTAAACCGGATGGTAATGGTAAACTTAGCAAACGTGATGGCGACAGACTCGGCTTCCCGGTTTTTCCGCTGCAATGGAAAGACCCTAAAACAGGTTATGTTTCAACTGGTTATCGCGAAGATGGTTATTTCCCCGAAGCATTTGTCAATATGCTTGCCCTGTTGGGCTGGAACCCCGGAGATGAACGGGAGATTTTTTCTTTGGAAGAACTTACAGAAGCTTTCAGCATTGAGAGGGTAAATAAGTCAGGTGCCAAATTCGACGCAGAAAAAGCCAAATGGTTTAACCATCAATACCTCATCAAAAAAAGTGATGAAGTGCTGGCAGCATCATTTATTCCCATCCTGAACGAACATGGTGTTACCGCGGAAAAAGAATTTGTTGAAACAGTGATTGGGTTGGTTAAGGAGAGGGCAACATTTGTTAAAGATCTTTGGGAACAAAGCTATTTCTTTTTTGTTGCTCCGGAAACCTACGATGCCAAAGCCGTAAAAAAAAGGTGGAAAGTTGCTTCCTTTGATCAGATGACAGAACTTAGGGAAATTCTTGCAGATATCGATCCTTTTACTGCCGAACATACTGAAACTGTTGTTAAAAAATGGATTGAAGAAAAAGAGTATGGCATGGGAGCAGTGATGAACGCTTTCAGGCTGCTTATTGTGGGTGCACTGAAAGGCCCGCACCTTTTTGATATTATCGCACTAATCGGCCGTGATGAAACTTTACGGCGTTTGGAAAGCGGGCTTCGGAAACTGGGTAAAAAAGAGTAAGAATATGTCTGTTATATCCATAGAAGGAATGGAGTTCTTCGCTTATCACGGTTGTTTTAAGGAGGAACAGATTATTGGAACCAAATTTAGTGTTGACCTTTTTCTGGAGACCGATACCACAAAGGCCGAAGCTACCGATAACCTTCATGACACTGTGAATTATCTGTCGGTTTACCAAAGCGTAAAAGCTGAAATGCAAAGCAAATCGAACCTGCTTGAACACATTGCCAGGAGAATTCTTATACGGGTTAAAAAAGAGTTTCCTGCCATTAATCATGCCCGCATAAAAATAAAAAAACTCAATCCACCATTGGGTGGTAAAATGGATTATGTTGCGCTGGAGCTGGAAATGTAACTGACTCTAGGTAATTTAATAGCGTTATTGATTTTACTATTTTCGTTTCGTACAGTACTTTTGTTCGTAAAACTTTTGACTATCTTTGCTGCTAATACTATAGTAAGGTAATCAATGTCGCAATCAGTACTAAAAAAAATATTCATCATTCTATTCATACTATTTTCAGGCAGGATAGTGGCTGACAATAGTATTGACAGCACTCAATATTACATTCAGGTTTGCGATTCGTTTTCCAATTACATTAAATCATTTCATGCTGTACCCAAAAAATTCAATGATGCCATTAGTTGGTTCAAACGGAACAATAACGAGTATCAAGATGCAAAAGCCTATGTTTTACTCGCTGATTATTATTCCGAACAAAGCGAATATGATTCTGCATGTAACAACTATTTATCCGCCATCAACATACTTTTAAACATAAAACAAACAGACAGTATTTCAACCATTTATAGCAGTTTAGCTTCTTGTGAATACAATAAAGGAAACTATCGGCTTGCTATAAAATACTTTCAGGAGGGATTAAAATTCCCCTCTTTAAAAATCAACGAAGGAAATTTATATGCAGGTCTTGCCATGTCGTACGATGAATTAGGCTTATTAGATTCAGCAATAACAACATACGGTGAAGCAATATCTATCTATCAAGATATTAATGATTCATTGGGCATAGCTTATATGTACTCGAATATAGGCTCGCTCTATTTGAAAAGAGAGGAATTATTTCCGGATGCCAAAGAATATTTATTACAGGCATATAAATACCTTAAAGCTAAAGATGATAAACCAGGATTGGCTGCTGTAATTACCAATCTGGCATATTTTTATAGCAAATCAAAAAATTACACAGCAGAATTAGCATCATACAAAGAAGCATATGCTATTGATTCTGCTCTTGATAATCCTTTAGAAATTTCATCTGATTTAATTAACATTGGATTGGTATATGAAGATTTACATGATACACTCAATGCAATTAAAACTCTTCGTAGATCGCTATTTATTGCAAATTCTATTAAAGCGAAGCAATTAATTGCATTATCTGCATATAATTTATCTGATTTATTGTTGAAAGTTGACAGCATCGACGAATCAAAAAAACTTGCAAAAATTAGTTATGAGAATTGGGTTAAAATAGAGAATAAAGCCAATCAATTAATCGCAATGCAGCTATTAAGCGACATTTATTCTAAAAATGGAGAATACAAAAAAGCATTTCAATATTTATCTGATTATACAGATCTTTATGATTCAGTTTTTTCACGCGAAAAAGTTCAGCTTTTAACAAATGCGAAAGAAAAATATGAAGCAGTTCAGAGGCAAAACAAAATATTGGCATTGGAACAGAAAAACCTTAAAGAAACAAATACAAAAAAACTGCTTTATATCTCCGTTATTCTTATTTCTTCCATTTTAATCATTATCATTATTATTTCTCTTTTTGCTAACAAAAACAGAAAGCAAACTCTTCGCCAAAAACAATATTTTAGCAAACTATTATCCAGTAGTATCGAGTATAAGTTTGTCCTTGGAAAAGATCGAATAATTAAATATGTAAGTCCATCCTTTACCCATATGTTTTTTGGAAAGGAAGGAGATTCTTTGGAAGACTCTTTTCTAAAAAGCTTAACAGAAAAAGATATTGAAAATTGTAAATCCGGATTTCGTTCTATTATTGAAGGAAAGAAAATGGTTCCCTTCGATTATCGAATCAAAGATATTAAAGGCAGGGAACGCTTTGTAACCGGTAAAGCACAAAACTTTTTAGACGACGAATTAATAAGAGGAATTATAGTAACCCTATGGGATATTACTGATTTAAAAAAGACTGATCAGGCTTTAAAAAAACGCGAGAAAGAACTTGAGGAGGCTAACAAAACAAAAGAGAAACTATTTTCAATCATCAGCCATGATTTACTGGGCCATGTAGGAACCAGCTCGGAACTCATGAAGCTGCTTAATCAACAATATCAGGATTTTGATAAAGAAACTATTAAAAAAATCATCTCCTCTGTTTCAAAATCCCTGGAATCTACCAATACGCTGGTTGTTAACCTACTATCCTGGGCAAGGATACAGATGAAAAAGATTTCATCAAACAGGGAAACAACCCTGCTTTATCCAATTTTGGAAAGTGTAATAAAACTTTATGAAAGTCAGCTGACAGAAAAATCCATCACTATTCGATTGGAATGTGATAGAACGTTATTGGTAACGATTGACGCCAATCAAATGGAAATTGTTTTCAGAAACCTGCTTAGAAATGCCATTAAATTCACACAAAACAGTGGTAAAATTAGAATTTATTGCGAGGATAACAACTCATTGATTAATGTGTGTATCGAAGATGATGGGGTAGGAATGAATGCGAGCCAAATACGAAATCTGATGGGAAGTAATAGTACACTAAAATCCACATCAGGAACCAACAACGAGCAGGGAACAGGTCTGGGTGTTATTATAGTAAAGGAATTTGTTCATCTTAACAAGGGTAAAATAAAAATTAAAAGTGAACCTGGAAAAGGAACCAAAGTTTGTGTAACTTTGTTAAGCTAGTATTAAAAATATTTGTAAATTTGCAAGCCCAAAAACAAACGGTACCGTGGCCGAGTGGCTAGGCGGAGGTCTGCAAAACCTTAGACGGCGGTTCGAATCCGTCCGGTACCTCAAAAAAACCCTTGGTAAATATAGTTATCAGGGGTTTCCTTTTTTTAGCACCTGTCTCCATTGATTTCGTTTTTGAACCTAAAGGACAATATTTAGGCTGGTAATCTCTGTGAAGCCTAAAAAATAGTTGGGTTAAAGTAAATCAAAACTATGATGGCGAATTATTACTGATAATTCCAAGGCCAGCTAAAAAAATCGAAACTTATATTACTTTTGCCGCTGATAAAAAGAATAAGTTAACAACAAAGATAGGTTACTCAATTATGATAAATGAAGGAGTAAAACATCCCTGATTGGTATTTCAGCAGGAAACATCAAGTAGTTGTGACTCGGTTTTAGTATCGACTATGCTGACAACCCTGAAAATATCGAAGAAGTCCTTCTGATGATATGCAGTGTTATGCCTGCTCAAATATTAGGATTTTATAAATTCATCGAATTAGGCTTGAAACCTGACATTTCTTCTGCCAACAGAAACATTACCTGTGTAGCAGAAATTTTTTTATCTACAAAAAATAAAACACCATGAACAAAGAATTAAGAAAGCGTGCAGCAGAGGCAAACACTTCATTACTTGAATATATTTTACAAAAAATTAAAGAGTTGCAAAAAGAAACCGGTATCAACAGAACCATTTTTGCAGCCTGTCCTAATTCAATTTCTGTTATCAAAGCTTCATTACGATCGGCAAAAAGAGCCAATGCTCCCATTAAGTTTGCTGCTACCTTAAACCAGGTGGATATTGACCGTGGCTATACCGGTATGAACCAAAAGGAGTTTGTGCAAACCATCAAAGAGCAAGCCCGTTTGGTTAACTTCACAGGTCCGGTAATCGTTGCCGTTGACCACGGCGGGCCATGGCTGAAGGATATTCAGAAAACAGAAAACTGGCCGTTGGAAAAAGCCATGGACTGGGTTAAGAAATCCTTTGAAGCTTCCGTTGCTGCGGGTTACGATCTTATTCACGTTGACCCGACAGTGGATGCCACACTTCCCAAAGGAAAAATTATCGACATCGATGTGGTGGTTGAACGTACCATTGAATTAATTTCACACACCGAAAAGTTCAGAAGAGAAAACGGCTATAGCCGCATTGCATACGAGGTTGGTACCGAAGAGGTTCATGGTGGTCTTGCCGATATGAGTGTTTTTACCCGCTTTTTAAACGGATTAAAAGCCGGACTTAAAAAAGAAGGCCTTGAAGATGTGTGGCCATGTTTTGTTGTGGGTAAGGTTGGAACCGATCTGCACACCACCCTGTTTGATCCTGAAGTTGCCAAACAGCTTACAGCTGCTGCAGCTCCTTTTGGAAGTGTAATCAAAGGCCATTATTCCGATTTTGTTGACAACCCTTACGATTATCCTAAATCCGGAATGGGCGCTGCCAATATCGGACCTGAATTTACCGAAAATGAATATGATGGTTTGATGGAGCTTAGCAAAATTGAAGCATCATTATTTGAGCAGGAAATGATTGCAAAAACATCTAACATCAAACAGGTACTTTGGGATGCTGTTATTGCTTCCAACAGGTGGCAAAAGTGGCTTACAGATGAAGAAAACAGAGAGGATTTTTATGCCAACAAGCAGGAACGTCAGGAGTGGCTTATCAAAACCGGATGCCGTTATATTTGGGAAAACCCGGAAGTTTTAGTTGCCCGTAACCGGCTGTACGAAAATGTAAATAATAGTGGCATACATGCCGAAACCATTCTGCTTTCTGCCATTGAAAAGGGGATGGATAAATACTTCTTTAATTTTAACCTGATTGATTTAAACGAAGCGCTTTAAACGAGTAATGGAATATCTGGATATTGAGGCTTAATTGAAAGTAATAACCTCAGTCTTTCAGGCAACGAACACTAAAGCCTGAAGTTGACTTGTCATAGTTGTCCCGGAATACTTTATTGCCGTCGTAGTACAGCATCCGGATCCAGGCACGCGAGTCTAGGTGTTCCGAACCCGTCCACCAGTTACCGGTGTTACCAAGATTAAAAAATACGTCACCAAAGTTGTCGTAGCCACCAGGAAGCGCATTAAATCCACTGGAATTTGTGCCATTACCATTGCTGTTCCAGCCGCTGGTTGATTTCATTTTATTGCCTTCATCTGTTCCGCGATAACCTTTGCCATTTGCTACACTTTCGTCCATGCCAAGATTCATTTCCAAAGTTTTCCACTCTTCGTCGGTGGGTAAGTGCCACCCGTCAGGGCAGGCTGTCATTGCTGCATCCCAGGTATAAAGCCTGCCATATACGTCACCGTTGTCGGTGTGATTATCGTACCAACGTGAAAATCCGGTATGATAGTTTAAGTTTTCGGCAAACCATGTTTGGTTACCTATTTGCACGGTGGCATAGGTTTGTCCGTCACGGGAATCCGTTAAACCGTTGGCGGGTGTAACCGGGTCATCAGTATCTTCTATTACACACGATTGAAAAAAAAGTGATGTTGTTAATAACCCTGTTAAAACGATAAGAAAATTTTTTGTATTCATAGCGATTATTGTTGGTAAACAATTTGAACGATGAAAGTTATAAAAAATTCGTATAGGAAAAGTCAAAATACATGACAAAAATTCAGATATATCAAGTTCCGGCATGTAATTGTCATTAAAAAAGCATTTTGTAATGAAGTCGATACCGGTTTTGAAAATTGTTAAGGGTGTTAACTCAACGCTGTTCAAAATTGTATTGTAACAAAACACATGGTATTGTATACAATTTGTATAGTTTTTGTGCCTATATATAACGGTAAGAATTGTTAGTTAGTGGCTTTTAGATTGTCTTGTGGACAAGGTGTTCTCCTTCACATAAATGGGATAGCTTGTTTGTACTTGTTGGAATCCCGCCCTTGACAACGCTCCAATCGCTTAACTCTGGATGCTTACGCGTTCCGCTTCCCGATATTTATCGGGACAGAAAGCGTTGGTGTGTGAAGGGGATTTAGAGGTGAGATGATGAAAATAGAGCAAAAAATAACCTCCCAAAAAACCTCCCAAAAATAGAAAATGGTTGCCAGTATCTAACAGGCCATATTTAAACAACAATTCTTTAAGCTACTGACCAGGGCTTCCCGATTCATAAATTCATCGGGACCCTGCCCAAACAAAAAAGCCCCCACTAACGTGGAGGCTTTTGTTGCCCGACCAGGTCTCGAACCTGGACTCTTCTGAACCAGAATCAGACGTGTTGCCAATTACACCATCGGGCAATGATGGGCGCAAAAATAGTTATTTTTTGTGCTTTGTCAAGTAATCTGATAAAAAGATTTAAAAACAAAAAAAGAGCTGCTTAAAAAGCAACTCTTTTCAAGATAACTATCTATATCTATTTACACTTCAGCACCTGCTCAACCTGATACTTTGCAGCATCAACATTGGGGCCTTCTTTTACTTTTTTAAAGTTTGCACAGGCGTTGGCATTGTCGCCGTTGCCCTGGTAAGCCTGAGCCAACACAAAGTAAATGGCATTTTTGTTGCCATCACCTTTGAGGGTTAACGATTTTTTGGCAGCTTCAATACCTTTGCTGAAATTTTTGGCAGCATTGTATGCTTGAGCCAGGTTTAAATAAAGGTCGGCATCACCGGCACCATATTTAAGAGCGTCATTATAATAGGCAATAGCTTTCGAAGCGCTACCTTTCCCAGCTCTTCGCCACCGGCTTTATAAAATCCCAGGTAAGCAATCTTTTTTGCTTTGGAAGCTCTTTTAGCCTGTTTTGAATTGGAAGCACCGATAGCAATGGCTTTATCAGCAAACTCTTTCATTTTGGCATAGTCGCCTTTATCTTTATAAACGTTTTCTTTTCCTAAAAAGGCTCTAATGCATTTAGGGTTTTTTGCTAAGGCTTTATCGTACTGAGCCAGGGCTTCGTCATATTTTTTGTTTTTTGCCAGGTCGTTTCCGTGGCCGGAATAAATTTGAGGAATAATAGCCTGGAACGTTTTTTCTGCTTTGGCATCACCAGCTTTCTTGGCGGCCACGGTTCCTGTTTCAAGTGTTTTTACCGCTTCATCATACTTTTTCTTTTTATATAAGGTAACCCCCTGGTATTTGTATGCCTTAATCAATGCTGCTTCCGCACTGCTTGTCATGTCAGCCGCTGCATCACCGGCTTTTTTTCCCATCTCAACTGTTTGTTCTAAGGCAGGAATAGCTTTTGCGTAATCTTTTGCT
>Ga0256831_1001898_pt1 | contig 10986 bp, 5 predicted proteins | sample 132544metaG_FD_189087 | JGI IMG/M metagenome (GOLD analysis project Ga0256831, IMG submission 189087) | Hydrothermal vent microbial communities from Lau Basin, Pacific Ocean - 132-544 | ecosystem: Environmental > Aquatic > Marine > Hydrothermal vents | place: Pacific Ocean: Lau Basin | collected... | reverse complement strand
GCTTGGTATTAAGCCGTAATTTTACAGTTGCAGTAATTCCGTTACTTTTCTTCTTTCACCACTTGCAGGTGCAGTTCCGTTAACTGTTCGTTTGAAATGGTTGACGGTGAGTCGATCATCACATCGCGGCCGGCATTGTTTTTCGGGAAAGCGATAAACTCGCGGATGGAATCCTGTCCGGCAAACATTGCTGCCAAACGGTCAAATCCCAGCGCAATGCCACCGTGAGGCGGAGCGCCATACTCAAAGGCATTCATCAAAAAGCCAAACTGGTTTTGCGCCTCCTCGTCTGTAAACCCTAAAATGCCGAACATTCTTTTTTGTAGTTCACGATTGTGAATACGAATGGAGCCACCACCAATTTCAACACCGTTGATTACAAGGTCGTAAGCGTTAGCCCGCACCTTTCCGGGGTCCGTATCCAACATATTTATATCTTCGGGTTTTGGTGCAGTAAAAGGATGGTGCATAGCCTGATAGCGGTTATTATCTTCGTTCCACTCCAAAAGCGGAAAATCGACAACCCACAAAGGTTTGTAAACCGATGGGTCGCGCAATTCAAGACGGGTACCCATTTCCAAACGAAGTTCATTTAACTGTTTACGCACTTTATCGGCTTCGCCCGAAAGCACCAACAACAGGTCGCCGGGTTTGGCATCGAATTTTCCTGTCCAGCTTTTCAAATCATCCTGACTAAAAAACTTGTCAACCGACGATTTAAACGAACCATCCTCGTTGTATTTTACATAAACCAATCCTTTGGCTCCCACCTGGGGACGTCTTACAAAATCGGTAAGCTTATCAAGCTGTTTTCGGGTGTAAGCGGCACAGCCCTCAGCATTAATACCAACCACAAGCTCTGCCTGATCGAAAACATTAAAACCTTTGTTTTGTGCCACATCGTTCAGTTCAACAAACTGCATCCCAAAACGGATGTCGGGCTTATCGGAACCGTAAAGTTTCATGGCTTTTTCGTAGGGCATCCGCTCAAGCGGCTCAATGTCGATACCTTTTACCGTTTTAAACAGATGTTTTACCATTCCCTCAAAGGTGCTTAAAATATCTTCCTGCTCAACAAAGGCCATTTCGCAATCTATTTGAGTAAACTCAGGCTGACGGTCGGCACGCAAATCCTCATCGCGGAAACATTTTACCAGCTGATAGTAACGGTCGTATCCGGCCACCATAAGCAGTTGCTTAAAGGTTTGTGGCGACTGGGGCAGCGCATAAAACTCACCTTCGTGAATGCGCGAAGGCACCACAAAATCGCGTGCTCCCTCTGGAGTAGATTTAATAAGATAGGGTGTTTCAATCTCAAGAAAACCTTCGCTGTCGAGATATTTACGGGTTTCGATGGAAAGGCGGTGACGAAGTTCCAGGTTATTTTTAAGGGGATTTCTTCGCAAATCAAGATAACGGTATTTCATACGAAGCTCCTCTCCCCCGTCGGTATTATCTTCGATGGTAAAGGGCGGCACTTTTGATTGACTGAGCACTTCGATGTCAACAACATCAATCTCAATGTCACCGGTGGCCATTTTAGGATTTTTTGACACCCGTTCAATAACCGTTCCGGTGGCTTTAATAACATATTCGCGCCCCAAAGTACGAGCCGTGGCAATCAGTTGTTCGCCGGTGCGACCCTCTTCCAGAAGTAGTTGGGTTATTCCGTACCTGTCGCGCAGGTCAATCCATATCAAGCCGCCTTTATCACGAATTTTTTGTACCCATCCCGAAAGGGTAACTTCTGTGTTAACATCTTCAATTCTAAGCGCTCCGCAGGTGTGTGTCCTTAACATATCATCTTGATTTTAATAAGGCTGCGAAATTAGAAAAAAAAGCAATGTTGTGGCAAAGAAGCGCCTTATTCTATCGGGATTAACCGAAAAAGCAATGATACTCGTCCTCGTTTACCGTATCAAAAAAGTCGGAAATACTTAACACTAAAGGAACAGGCTCGTAAATATACCATTTTAAATTGCTGCGCATCCAATAAATTTTCCACAATTTTTTTGCCTTAACATAGGTGGTTTTAGCAATGGGTGTCTCAATTTTTTCATCCGGTTTGTCCCACCCTGGCCTAATCTCAAACAAATATACGCTTTGCCCCTCAATACGGTAACCCATATCAACCTGATTCCGAATTTCGATGGGTGGCCTGTTGTAATACATATATTTAGCAGCCGCCTGTTTAACTTCTTCTATTAGCTCTTCTGATAATTTCATAATCTTGTTTATTAAATTTATGAGCACCCGCCGGGTGAGCAGACCTTTTACAAAGGTAAATTTTTGTCAATTCCGAGCGCTATCGAAATTGACAACAAAGAACCTTTTTTTAAACCGGAACTCATTTTATTTATTTTTTCTTATTGGGTATCAAACTCATAGCCCGCTCGGTCATGGCAGTAATGGTAAGGCTCGGGTTTACACCCGGATTGGCCGAAATGGCCGAGCCATCGCAAACCAACAGATTCTTGTACCCGAACACCTGATGCTTGCTGTCGATTACACCCGTGTCAGAAGTGCCGCCAATAACAGCACCACCCAAAATATGCGCTGTGGTTGGAATACCGAAAAATACTTCGGTAGCCATTACAAATGGCTTGCCATCTGTTACTTCAGAGGTTCGATTAGCAAGTTCTTTAGCCCGCGGAATAAACGACGAGGGCGCTTTACCCGTTGAAACCCGTGAACCGAGATTAAACCAACCCTTTTTAAATTTCAGGGTACTGTCGAGATGCTGCATAAACAGCAGAATTACCGATTCTTCGGCAAAGTTTTTTGAAAAATAGATTCTGAATGATGACACCGGATGTGCAATAAACCGGCCAAATAATTTAATGGTTCTTATAAATCCGTTTTTCCCAAAAATCATGGGAACCCCCATTAACTTAAAAAATCCTGATCCCGAACCATATCGAACCGGCTCCACATGCGAATCTTTGTCGGGCGGAAAAATTGAACCGATGGCCACCCCTTCGGAGAAATTTTTGTCTTTTTGTTTTGAGTGGACTAAAATCAGACTTTCATTGTTGGTGCGAATGTCGTCGCCTGTTTTGCCACTTAAATTGGGCAGCCCTTTTGATTTCATGTCCAGCAGCAACCGTACTGTTCCAAGTACCCCTCCGGCCATTATTACTCCTTTGGCTTTCACTGTTTTATTTTGGGCAAAGAAGCCTGAAACTTTCTTATAAGTAATTGTGTAACCTTCCGAGCCATCTGCGGCTCGCAGTGGTTTTACTGCCGTTACCAAATGTTCGGCCATTACCTCAACGCCGTTTTTTATGGCAAGCCAGAGGTAGTTTTTATCGAGTGTATTTTTTGCATTATGCCGGCAACCGGTCATACAGGCTCCACAGTGGGTACATCCTGAACGCTCAGGACCCCGTCCGCCAAAAAAGGGGTCGGGTATGATTTTTTCAGGTTCGCCAAAAAAGACTGCCACATCGGTGGGCACAAACTCTTTTTCGTGACCCATTTGCCGGGCAACCTGCTTCAAAGCATTGTCAGCATCAAAAAGTTTAGGGTTTGTTGTGGCGCCCAACATTTTTTCAGCTTCTGCATAAAAAGGCTCCAACTCTTTTTGCCAGTCTGCCAGCCCTGCCCAACTACCGGTTTTAAAAAAAGCCTCTTTGGGTCTTGGCAATGTGTTGGCGTAAACCAGCGAACCACCTCCCACACCTACACCGCTTAAAATACCCACATGCCTCAAAAAGGTCATTTTAAAGAAACCAAAAAAGCGCAACGAAGGAATCCAAAGCCATTTACGAATGTTCCAATTGGTTTTTGGAAAATCGTCAGGTTTCCACCATTTTCCTTTTTCGATTACCAACACTTTGTACCCTTTTTCACTTAACCTCAAGGCTGAAACCGAGCCTCCAAAGCCCGAGCCGATAATAACATAGTCGTAACTATTGCTTACAATATCTTTCATGGAGTAAAGGTTTTCAACAAATATACTTTATTTTGGGTACGTACGAGAAAATCAGACAGGGGTTAATTCTGACCAAATAAAATGTTCAGCGAACATCTTTAATCCTCCGGGGTTCAGCCCGGAGAAATTAAGTCATCCCGATTACTGTTCAAATGTGCTATCCGATAGGTGAGAGACTGTCTTACAAACCACACTAACCTTTCCGGTCGCCATCGCACCTGCCCGCTTGCCTGCTGGAGGCAGGCTTCAACCGAAAAAGGTTGTGCGTTCTCACACCTGCCGGTTATGCTCCCCGGGCTAAACCCCGGGAGAGAAGGGATGACTACTCCTTCACAATCTTTAAACTCCCAACCTCTTTTCCTTCAACTCTAAGCACTACAACATACACGCCGGCGGACAGGTAATTGCCGGTATCATCTGTTCCATTCCAGAAAATTTTACAGCTGCCGGCAGGTTGTGAGCCGCTTTGCAGGGTTTTTATAAGCAGGCCGGCGTTGTTGTATATTTCGATATTGATATGGGCGGGGTTGTCCCATTTGGCGGAGATGATGGTTTGAGTGGTAAAGGGATTGGGCGCTGCCGTAAGCCCTAGAATTTGTTGTTTGGCATTTGGAATTTCTTTAGTGGAAACGGTAGGGTTCCACTCGTAAGCACCCATATCTATCTTGCCGTTGAAGATGCGGGGATTGCCGGCAAGGTCGGTATCGGGCATGTGGTCGAGGATAAATTGGGGCAAATCCAATGTGCCGGCATCAATGCAGGGCGACTCATCCGAAAGGTTGTAAGGAAACTCAGCTCCGCCGTAAAACAACGGGTCGGTGTCGAGGTTGGTTGTGTCGTAGTACAAAACATTGTTGCCGGTTGTAATTTGTATGTTTTCTTCGCCACCATCAACGAGGGAGTGATAGATACTTAAATAATTTGTTTCATAGGAAGCCACATTAAACATGTATATTTCAGCCGGAACATTATTATAAAGTATTGAATTGTAAATATCCGTTGCAGCATCATCAACTACCCCTATATTGCCCCCATCTTCATTTTCGGAATAATTATCAGCAAGGGTGCAATTTACCAAATAGGTTTTTGCGCCATCAACTGTTAATATTGAAACAGTAGAATAACCAGGGTAGTCACCTCTTAAATTTTTAGCAAATAGTGTATTTGTTATTATTGTATTAATGGATATGGGTGAGAAGGGATCCGTACCCATTGTAACCACCCCTCCTCCGGAATAGAAACCCTGGTCGTCACGAATAAATTTACAGTTGTTAATATAAAGTGTATCCATCAAGGGAGCTCCTGAACGAACTGCTTTACCGCCGAAATTATTTAAAAACTCAACATTGTTTAGCGAACAGTTGTTGGTTCTGGCAAATTTAACGCAACCTACCAAATCACCTGTATTATTAGTAAATAGTAAATTATTCAATTCAACATTAAAATTAAAAGTCAGTTTAAAGGAGCCGGTAGGGTTTGGCATAAAATAATTATTTCCATTACCATTTTGTAAAGTGAGATTAAAAATGTTATAATTTTTGGCTGAAGGGATTCCGTTTAAATGAAAATTGGATTCTTCTGCATCCAGAATGGTTGAATCGCATGAGGCTCCTTTCAGGGTTATATAGCTTTTTAAACTAAGCGGAAACATTTCGCCCGAAGAGATTGAATAGGTTCCGTTTGCAAGATGAATTGTATCGGGTGAAACAGTGTCGGAAGCCATTTTTAACAAAGCATAGCTAATGTTTTTTAATGCACTGTCAGGTGTTAAACCACTGTTATTATTATTACCGTTTGGAGATACATACAAATCATCGAATGTTTGTTCTATTTGATGATGCAAAATATGCATGTGGATACTTTCGTTCGTATATACATCTGGAAAAACGTAATAATAATCGGGGTTTTGCACGGTAAAGGTGTCCACATAAACCTCCATTGATAAGGTATCAAACTTGTATATATCGGTGCCCACTGCTGCATAGTTCTCGTAAATGTTGCAACGGTTTATGCTATCAAAAGTTACTGTTCCTTGTAGCACTAATATTCCACCACCTCTACCATAAGCCTGGTTGTGGGTTATGGTTACGTTGGATAATGTTACATTGGAATAATAAACATAAATACCACCTGCGTATTTTTTTGATACATTGTTGTGTATATAACAATTGCTGATAATTGCATTAAACCCGCTTATAAACAATCCTCCTCCATGATTATTTCCTTCACCGTTTCTAAATGTAAAACCGTTAATAACAACATCGCCAAACCACTTTGTTGTTAAACAACTACCAATATTGTTACCATCAATAATTGTTTGGTACATATAATTTACATCTCCCGTTGTTAATGTCAAACTGCCAAGGATAATGGATTTTTCATATATCAATACATTTTCCACATAAATACCTGGCCAAACCAACACCGTATCGCCGTTTTGGGCACTGTCAACGGCTGCCTGTATGGTTGTAAAGTCGCCGGTACTATCTTGTTTAACGGTGATGGTTTGGGACCTTAGTAATATGGGAAGCAAAACAGTTAATATGATGGATAAGGTTTTCATTTCAGAGGATTTTATTTTTTCCATTGATGCTTCAATTTATCCGCCGTGTCATTCTGAGCGGAGTCGAAGAATGACACACTTCGACTCCGCTCAGTGTGACATTTACTCAGTGTAACAACATTATTTATTAACTACAAATCTTTTAACAGCAGATTGATTACCAGTTGATACCCGTAACAGGTAAATACCGTTTTTAAAATGTTGTGTGTTAATAACATTTTGATGCATTCCGGCCGTCAAACGGTTTTGCAGGTTTACTACCTTTTTACCTGTAACGTCGAATACTTCAAGAATGGTGTTTGCATCGATGCTTGTTGTATATTCAACGGTTAACCTGTTTTGTGCAGGATTGGGATAAACCTTTAAAGTAAAATCATTGTCATTATTTACAGGACTAACCGTTTTTTTCTGTTTAAACGAAACAAAAAAGCGGTCTTCGCTTTTGCGGTTAACAACCACACCTTTATACCAATTTCTCAAATGACGGTTATAAACATAATAATTATCTACTATATGTTTATTTGTTGACTTGTTGCCATAATACTTTTGAAAAGTAATGGTATCATTATTGTTTTCAACATAGGCACGAATAACCGTCATGGTATCGTCAGAAGATAGTGCGGTAGCGCCTATACAACTGTCTGCCACAAACGCCCCAATTTCCTGAGGATGGTCACCACTGTCAAGTTCAATGGAAACAGGTTTGTAATCCTCTTTCTCTTCATAAGTATAATAGTCGGGGCTTAAATCTTCTTCTAAAGGGGGAGGGTTCCCAAAGGTGTTCCACTGAAAGTTAAAGATTTCGTTGTCACCTTTTAGAACAACCATATCGCCATACTTGATGGTAGTGTTGTTGTTATCGCATTGCCAAAAAGGTTCAATTGTACTCGATCCTCCGGGTCCAAAATGATCATAAGTTTTAACACATGTCCAATCCTGATGTTTAATTAAATTCAATTCATCGGCAGTGGCACCCAACGCTTCAAAAATATCCTGCTCCTGATACAACCAATAGCCAATCCAGTTTTCTTTATCGGCATAAAGTTTATTGATTGATGCCGAAGGCGAAAGCACGTTGCCGTGAAGATAACGTTTTATCTGCTGATTGGGGTTGGCATTGTATTGTAACGATAACTTGTAACCAAGTGTTGATTTAATGTATTGTAAGTCCTGACCGGAATCAGGCCATACCATACCAGTGTAATAGTTATATTTACTTTCTGTTGCTCCCAACGGCAGGCTTCTAAGGTAACTACTATCAGTATAGTTATATGGATAAGAACTCGGCACAATATTATCACCTCCCAGCACATCATTAACCTGCGTTGCGTTGTTGTTGGCAAGGCGAGGGAAAGAAACCCAGGTAAAGCTTTCGTTGGTATTGCCTACAGGGTTTAAGGTAAGCTGCTCATCGGGCGTAAAACTTACCACACTCACATTGGAATGGGCGCCGTTGGGGAGGTAGATTTTGTTTTGATAGGGGTCGATGTAGGGGGTTGTGAGGTTGTAGTTGTAATAGTGGTAATCGGGATTGTTGTCTAAATCGGGGTAGTAACTCCTGTTTTGAGGATAGGCGCCATTGTTTAACTCTATATAACCTTTTAAACGGTCATTTCCCTGAGCATTGGGGTCATACTCCATTAACAGGGATGGTTGTGCCCCCAACTTATTGTTATCAAACTTGGTATGAAGGTATAACAACCCGTTGTAAGGATTAAAAAACAGGGAAGAGGCCTGCCCGTGATAGCTGCCGATTTCGTTAAAAACAAGTGTTTTGTTGTCGTAGTATATTTCGTAAATAATTACCTTCCTATCCATTTTGCATGTGGTATCATCATTTACGGCATCCTCAAATCCATACATTTTATCATTATAGGGGTCATAAACAATATCGTTTAGCTTTTGTGATGTTACTGAAGGTAATAATAAATCATTATAATCATATACCTTTAATGTTTTGGAAATAATAAACATCTTATCTTTAAATTGTGAGTTGTCGGTTAAAGCCATTGATGAAGGGCATATAACTTTGCCGGGAAAGTTTATCTGAACAGTAGTGAGTGAATCAAGGTTAACCAATTTGCCTTTATTTTCGTTATTGGTGGTGTCAAAATCAAACATTGAATTGTACATGGTATTGTAAGGCTGAAAAGTATTTTCCTGTGCCATAAGCGTGGCATATACATTGTCAATATCTTTTGCATAACAAAAATGCATGCTGTACCAGGTAACAGTATCGTTTGGTGTATCAATGGAAATTGTATCGGCTTTAATAAAACTATAGGTTTTTGCATTATAAATAATTACCACAGGAGATGTTGTGGTATCATCATATTTCATGTTGGCGGCAACATAAAGTTTGCCCGAAGACGAAATATACATCTCCTTGGGGTATTGCCATTTACTGGCTCCATAGGCTAGCATTATTGTATTATCAAGCGTGTTGTCATCGGCATTAAATACTTTTATTACGGCAGAGTTGGCACCAAAATCGGCATTCTCGGAAACCAAAAATTGACGGGTAAACGGATTATAAATACATCCGCCAACTGCTTTGTCAATGTTGAGGTTTACAACGGTTTCATCGGTTTTGTCGTAAACATATAATCCCATTTTTTGGGCTTCGGTGGTACCATAACAATATATTTTGTCGGTACCTGCATCGGAAACAAGATTATAAAAAGGAAAAGAGTTTTTGATGTAAGTTGAGGTATTTGGTGAACTGTTGTTAAATGATACCAACCCATTGCCAAATAAGTTAACAATATATGATTTGGAGATACCTTTTGCACCTCTCATAAAAAAGTTGTTTTCATACCCGCTAAATACCGAACTATTTGGATAACTACCATCTGATTGATTATAAGTAAATTTTATAATTTCATCTTTTTTACTTATTAATATGTTGTTCTGATCTATTGTTAATAGCTTAAAAGAGGCATTAATGTCATATTCGGAAAAAGATTCGGACTTGTTTGTATTAATTATTTTGTTTGCTGAAGTGCTAAAAGTATTTGTTAAGGCATCAAAATTAAATACAGCAACATCGGATAAACCTGTTTGCATTAGCTCCGAAGTATCAGGAGCGTAGCTGACAATCATGCTCTCGGAACCGGTTAAAAAAACAGCATCCAGTATTTGTTTGCTCGGAGAGTTGAGTGTTTGATATGTTATGGAGCCAGCATTGCTGTTATGTTCTCCGTCAATTACATATATTTTTGGTGTCTTACCCTGTGCAAGTGAAGCGCTGGGATAACGGTAAGGCAATGCAATGATTTTATGTATATTGTTCTCTTTTACATAAAGCATCTTGCCAAACTTATAGTAGCCAATATTGCTGTATATTGATGTGTCAACAAGTATTGAATCCACTACGCCAACAGCAGTGTTTTCCGGCGCAATGTACCAGATGTCTATTTTGTTTAATTTTGTAAGGTAAAAATAGGTTGTATCGTTTACAACATCACCATTATAGTTAAATTCCACATCCGAAATATTAGCGTCATAGTAGTTCGTTTCTCCGGATAAATAATCACTATAAATACTATTAATTGTATCTCCGTTGTTTATATTGATATTATAAATAACAAAATACCTGTTGTTGTAATGAAAATTCCCTGTACAACATTTATTGGTATTTCTGCCTTTGATTAACCAGTATAATCGATGATGAAAATTATCATATTTTATGATGTTAACGTTGTGCAACGGTTTAAAATCGTTGATATATTGTCCAGGTGGCGTTATAATCTTTTCTATAGTTAGTGTGTTAGTACTTATTCTTACAATATTTAGCGAAGGGGTTACGGCATAAACATTAGTATCAGCACCATCTGTTTTAACCGTCATCATATTTACATCATCATTCCATAGCCGTTTATCATAAAGCTGAGGCATAAATTTACCAAAAACCTCAGTACTGTAATTGGAAATATTTCCAAAGGGAATATGTGTTAAAAAAGAGCCGTTGCTCTCGTTATAAACAAGAATTCCTGCTGCCGTATAGGCAAATATTTTATTATTGGCATATACAACATCTATTATTGCGTCTCCTTTAGAGTCACCGGACGGAACAGAAATGTTTTTTTCAAATGTTACGGTTTGGGATTTAATGGTTGGTGTTACCAAAGCAAAAAAGAGGGTAATAACTCCTAAAAAAATATTTCTGCTATTATTAAATTTATTTTTCATTGTTGGTTTTTTTATGGTTGATAAAATAATTATTTTGTAATAGTTTTGTTTTTACAAAGGCGGGTAAACCTCTTTCCTATTTGTAAACTCTACAGTTACGTAAAAACTAATTAACTTTATGGTTGAGGTAAATTTCATGGCTGCTTAGTATGGCATAAAGGTAAAAAGAAATTTTGAAATAAAGTTGGAAGAAAGTTATGGAGGGTGTTCTGTTTTAATGGTATTTATATTTTGATTCTTCATTTTTTTATTCCTTTTTTTCCTTTTTAGTGTACGGCTGGATTTGACTGGTTGCTAA
>Ga0256831_1001897_pt1 | contig 10989 bp, 8 predicted proteins | sample 132544metaG_FD_189087 | JGI IMG/M metagenome (GOLD analysis project Ga0256831, IMG submission 189087) | Hydrothermal vent microbial communities from Lau Basin, Pacific Ocean - 132-544 | ecosystem: Environmental > Aquatic > Marine > Hydrothermal vents | place: Pacific Ocean: Lau Basin | collected... | reverse complement strand
CAATTTTGAGATTCTTCATTTCGCCTAATGGCTCAACTCAGAATGACCGCGTACAACTTATCTTACAGTTAGCGTCCCAACCAAAAAGCACTCCGGATAAGTTTTTAATCTCAAATAATGACTTTGTTGCGACTAAAAATTTCGTAAAACCTATAACTACATTACGCTTTTGATTACTTCCTTAACCTTATCCAATATCTCGCTATCCTGAGTAAAACCTTTCTTCTTAGCAATCTTCATCATCTTATCGGCGCTTTTTGTCTTCCCTTCCGTTTTATATACATTGGAAAGAGCGGCGTAAACTTCCGGGAAAGAGGCTTTGTTATTTATTGCATTTTTGTAATATTTTATCGATTTGTTCGAATCTTTTAGAACTTTATCGTAAAAATAACCGACAATAAAATTAAGCTCGGGATTTTTCGGATCGGCTTTCAACTTATTCTGCAATGTAACAAAAAGGGAATAGTCCTCAAATGCAAGATTCCGGTAATGTTTTTCCTTCAAATACGTAACAAGCGAGTTAAATTTAGGAATATCCAAATATCCCGTAACTACCGTGATGAATTTTCCGTCGGAAGTAAAAAGTCCCGTGCTCGGGTATCCCGTTACTCCGGCTGCTTGCGCAAATTGTGAATTTTGATATTCCTGTCCCATAAAATGAACCGTCCCCGGCTTCTCGGGATTTACCCTCGCCATAACAAAATTTTCGGCAATTGTTTTCTGAACTTCCGGATCGGAGTATGTTTTTTCATCCATAACTTTGCACCATTTGCACCAATCGGTAAAAAAATCAACAAGTAAGAATTTATTTTCTTTTTTAGCTTGAGCGAGTCCTTCATCGAAAGTAACCCATTTTATTCCGCCCGAAGCGAATATTTCAGTTGAAAAATAAGTAAAGAGCAGTAAAACATAAAGCAGCTTTTTCATAAACGTCCTTCTGATTAAATTAAAAAAATATCATTTCTCCTATTAATATAATAAAAAAGGGGAACTGTTAAAACAATTCCCCTTTTATTTAAAATATACGCAATTTATAACGTATTGAGGATTTTTTTACTCGTTTCCTTCTTCTTTGATTTTATAACTAAAATCTTCGGAAGCAAGGGTTGAGTAAACATGCCAGATATCCTCGGCATGCTCCTGAGCTTTCTTGAGCAGCATAGCGGCTCTTTCAGGATCTGATTTTGTCAGCATTTTGAATCTGTTTTCATTATAGACATAATCTTCAATCGGAATCTTAGGTCCTTTGTAATCCAATTTCAAAGGATTCTTTCCTTTTGCTGCGTTTGCAGGATTATATCTGTAAATCGGCCAGTAACCGCTTTCAACAGCCAGCTTCTGCTGTTTCCATCCGTAAGCCAAATCGTAACCGTGTTCGATACAAGGACTGTTGGCAATAATAATGGAAACGCCTTCGTAAGCTTCCGCTTCTTTAATGGCTTTAACGGTTTGAGTATCGTTAGCTCCCATTGCAACCTGAGCCACATATACGTTACCGTAGTTGATTGCCATTCTGCCCAAATCCTTTTTAGGAAGCGAGCGACCGGCAGCCGCGAATTTTGCAACCGCGCCGATTCCGGTAGCCTTGGACTGCTGTCCGCCGGTATTGGAATAAACTTCGGTATCAAGCACGAGAATGTTAACATTCTTATTGGATGCAAGAACGTGGTCCAAACCGCCGTAGCCGATATCGTATGCCCAGCCGTCGCCGCCGAAAATCCAAACCGAACGCGTAATCAAGTATTCGATTATAGGAAGCAACTCAACAGCCGTAGGATTGGAGGTCATGCCTTTCAGCATTTTTTCTACTTTAGCGATTCTTTCGCGCTGCTCTTTGATTTCCTGTTCCGTCTTTTGAGAAGCGTTGATAATTTCGTCAACGAGTTCTGCGCCGAGTTCCTCTTTTAACCTGCCGAGTAATTCAACCGCATGCTCATAATTTTTATCAATTGCCAATCTCATTCCCAAACCGAATTCAGCGTTATCTTCAAACAAGGAGTTATTCCATGCAGGTCCCCTTCCTTCTTTATTGAAAGTATAAGGAGTCGTAGGCAAGTTTCCGCCGTAAATTGATGAACACCCCGTTGCGTTTGCGATTACGGCTCTGTCGCCGAACAACTGCGTAACAAGTTTGATATAAGGCGTTTCGCCGCAACCCGGGCAAGCGCCTGAGAACTCGAATAACGGCTGCAGGAACTGACTTCCTACAACAGTGTCAACCTTAATGCTTGTTCTGTCAAGTTCGGGAAGATTGTAGAAGAACTCGAAGTTTTTACTTTCGGTCTCGCGCAGAGGAATTTGATCGTGCATATTGAGAGCTTTGATGTCGGGATTCTGTTTGTCAACAGCGGGACATACTTCAACGCACAAACGGCAACCTGTACAATCTTCAACTGCAACCTGAATCGTGTAAGCGTTTCCTCTGACTTCCTTGGCTCGCGCTTCGGTCCATTTGTAAGTTTCGGGAGCTTCTTCGGTATATTTTTTGTCGTAAGTTTTAATTCTGATTGCAGCATGCGGGCAAGCTAATGCGCACTTACCGCACTGAATACAGATTTCCGGCTCCCATACGGGAACTTCAAGAGCAATATTTCTTTTTTCCCAGCGTGTAGTGCCGGTCGGGAAAGTTCCGTCTGCTGGCATTTTGCTGACCGGTAAATCATCTCCTTTGCCTGCGATAATCTGTCCGATAACATCTTTAACAAATTCCGGAGCCGCATCGGGAACAGGAGGTTTAACTTCGATTGTGCTGGTTACCTGATCCGTATATTCAATCTTATGCAGATTTGCCAATGCATCATCAACAGCCGCAAAGTTTTTCTTAACGACATCTTCGCCTTTCTTTCCGTAGGATTTCTGAATTGCGCCTTTAATCTTAGCGATAGCTTCATCCTTAGGAAGGATTCCGGAAATAGCAAAGAAGCAAGTTTGCATAACAGTGTTGATTCTATGTCCCATTCCCGCTTCCTTAGCTACTTTGTAGCCGTCAATAACGTAGAACTGAATCTTTTTATTAATAATTGTTTCCTGCATTCTTCTCGGAAGTTTATCCCAAACCTCTTCCGTTTTGTAGGGAGAGTTAAGCAAAAACGTTCCGCCTTCTTTCAATTTATCAAGCACATCAAAATGATCGAGCAAAGTAAATTGATGGCACCCAACAAAATCAGCTTCCTGAATTAAATATGTCGAGTGAATAATGTCAGGTCCGAAACGAAGGTGGGAAACGGTAGTAGAACCTGCTTTTTTGGAATCGTAAACAAAATAGCCTTGGGTGTAGTTATCCGTCTCGCCGCCGATAATTTTAATCGAGTTTTTGTTGGCGCCTACGGTACCGTCGGAACCTAAACCGTAAAACATGCTTTTGGTAACTTTCGGGCTTTCGGTAATAAAGTTCGGGTCCCATTCAAGACTTGTATTTGTAACGTCGTCGTGAATACCGATTGTGAAATGATTTTTAGGATTATCATTTTTAAGATTATCGAAAACAGCTTTAATCATCGCCGGAGTAAACTCTTTGGAGGAAAGTCCGTAACGACCGCCTACAATTCTCGGCTGTGTTGCAAATCTGTCTTCTCCGTTTGCGAATGCTTCGGCAAATGCCGTAGTAACATCCAAGTATAGAGGTTCGCCCGTGGAACCTACTTCTTTCGTTCTGTCCAGAACCGCGATTTTTTCAACGGTCTTGGGCAATGCGGCAAGCAGATGCTCGTTGGAGAAAGGTCTGTAAAGACGAACAACCAAAACACCGACTTTCTCTTCCATATTTTCAGTCATATATTCAACTGTTTCTCTAACCGCTTCCGCTCCGGAACCCATAAGAACAATAACGTGTTTAGCGTCGGGAGCTCCGTAATAATCAAATAGGTGATATTGCCTTCCCGTTAATTCGGCAAACTTATTCATTGCATTCTGAATAATTTCAGGAGCTGCTTGATAGTATTTGTTGACGGTTTCACGACCCTGGAAATAAACATCAGGATTTTGGGAAGATCCGCGCAATACAGGTTTATCCGGATTTAAAGCTCTTTCTTTATGAGCGCGAACATATTTATCGTCAATCATCGCTCTTAAATCTTCGTCATTAAGCTGTTCGATTTTCTGAATTTCATGCGAAGTTCTGAAACCGTCAAAGAAATGAACGAAAGGAATTCTTGTTTCTAGGGTGGATTTATGAGCGATTGCCGCGATGTCATGCGCTTCCTGAACAGAACCCGATGCAAGCATTCCGAAACCGGTTTGTCTTACCTGCATTACGTCCGTATGATCGCCAAAAATTGACAATGCCTGTGCCGCTAATGATCTTGCTGATACGTGAAAAACCGCAGGAGTAAGTTCGCCCGCAATTTTGTACATATTAGGAATCATCAGCAACAAACCTTGTGAAGCCGTAAAAGTAGTAGTCAATGCTCCGGCTTGCAGCGAACCGTGAACCGCGCCTGACGCACCTCCTTCCGACTGCATTTCAGTAACCGAAGGAACAGTTCCCCAAATATTTTTCTTGCCTATAGCCGACCATGCGTCGGAGTGTTCTCCCATTGGAGAGGATGGAGTAATAGGATATATAGCTATAACCTCACTGAGCTTAAACGCAACATTTGCGACAGCTTCGTTACCATCTAACGTGATTTTTTGTCTTTCCGTTGCCATAAAATCTCCATTTATGATTTATGTATTTGTAATTTATATCTTAAAATTATTTAAGATATAAATATAATTTTTTCCATTGAGATAAAAAAGACATTAGCGGGCAATTTTACAGAAATATGCAAAAACTTAGTATATCACGGCAAATTACAATTAAGAATGTTTTGTCCGTCTGAATCTCCCCCTCTCGTAGAGAGGATTTTTTTCCATTGTCTCCGAGTCGCTACGCTTCTCGCAACAGCAACTAGTCTCCAGACGTTGACGGCGGAATGTTAACCCGCTTTTGCTTGGTTGTCGGATACTCCGCGATAGAATATTTAAAACAAAAACGGGGACTTAAAAGTCCCCGAATTAAAATCAGATTTTCTTTTTGAAATAATCGAGAGTTTTAATAAGCCCTTCTCTTCTGTTGACTTTCGGCTCCCAATTCAAAACACGTTTAGCTTTGGAAATATCGGGACGTCTGACTTTCGGATCATCAACCGGAAGCGGTTTCTGCACAATTTTGCTCGAGGAATTAAGCAGCTCGATTACTTCTTCTGCAAAACTCAAAATGGAAATTTCATCGGGATTACCTATATTAACCGGGTCATGTTCATCGGAGAGAAGAAGTCTGAAAATCCCTTCAACCAAATCATCCACATAACAGAAACTTCGGGTCTGTGAACCATCGCCGAAAACCGTAACATCCTCTCCTTTTAATGCTTGAGAAACAAAGGCAGGCAAAGCGCGTCCGTCATTCAGGCGCATGCGGGGTCCGTAAGTGTTGAATATGCGAACGATTCGCGTATCGACTCCGTGATAACGGTGATAAGCCATTGTCATCGCCTCGCCAAAACGCTTGGCTTCGTCGTAAACGCCTCGCGGTCCGATCGGATTAACATTTCCCCAATATTCTTCATTTTGCGGATTAATATCGGGATCCCCGTAAACCTCGGATGTTGACGCAATCAAAAATGTCGCCCCTTTTTCCTTTGCGAGTCCGAGGGCTTTGTGCGTACCGAGCGAACCCACTTTTAGCGTTTGGATTGGAAGTTTCAAATAATCAATCGGACTTGCCGGAGAAGCAAAATGGAGAACATAATCTACTTCCCCCGAAACATGAATAAAATTTGTTACATCATGTTTGATGAAAGTGAAATTTTCATTACCAAAAAGATGTTCGATATTTGAAATATCGCCCGTAAGTAAATTATCGATGCAGACAACGGCAATGTCGTTTTCCAGCAATTTATCACATAAATGTGAACCGAGGAACCCTGCTCCTCCTGTTATAACAGCTCTTTTCATTTCTATCCTTTTAATTCCTTTTTCCGTCGGTTTTTTTGATCCGGACGCGCGTAATAATAATAGTATTTATAATAAGAACCGTATCCGCTACGATAACTGAATCTGTTAAGCAGTACTCCGATAAACGAACCTCCGTTTGCGGAGAGAATTTCAACGGCTTTTTCCATTAAATCTATTTCAGTGATATTTGCCGAAACCACAAGTATAGTGGCATCAACTATTTTAGAAAGAATTTCCGCATCGGTAACGGCAACTATTGGAGGAGAGTCAATAATTACCATATCAAAATCAGCGCTCAATTTATGCAAGAGATCCTGCATCTGTTTTGATCCTAAAACTTCAGCCGGATTCGGAGGGATAGTACCGGCGCTAATATAGAAGAGATTATCGATCTCGCTCTTTCTGATTAAGTTTTCGTACGATATATCGCCGAAAAGATAATCGGTAACGCCGGGAGTTTTTTGCGCATTAAATAAATGGTGAACTCTCGGTTTTCTCAAATCCAAATCAAGTATTACGGTTTTCTTCCCCGACATGGCAAACGTACCGGCTATATTAACTGAAACCGTAGTTTTTCCTTCACGCGGAGCTGAAGACGTAACCAATATTGTCTGAATCGGCGTTTCTTTTATCTTAGAAAAATTGATTCTTGTTCTCAACGAACGAAAAGCTTCGCTGGGGATTGAATCCGGCTTTTTAGAAACAATAAATTCAAACTCTTTATTCCCTTCTTCAAGACCTTCTATTTCAGGGACCCAAGCCAACACATTAATATTTTTCCTCTGAATATCTTCCGGCGTTTTAATTGTGTTATCAAAATAGTTGCGAACAAATGCATAACCGAAGCCGAAGCCGCCGCCGAGAATCAATCCGATAAGAACTATAAGTTTTCTATTCGGTTTTGCAGGTTTATAAGGATAACGAGCTTTGTCAATTATCAGCACATTGCCGGGAGTCGCCTGTTCATTGATTAACGCTTCCTGATATTTCTCTTCAATCAGCAGATACAATTTTTCATTCGCCATTCTTTCGCGCTGCAATCTTGCAAGCTCAATAGAACGGTTCGGCAACTCGTTAAATTTAGATTCAAAATTATCATAAATTGCTTTTAACTCTTTATATGACGCCTTATAGCCTTGATAAGCGATTTCTTGATCAAGCAGTTGCTGTGTAAGAGCTTTAATCTCTTCCGGGCTTGATGCAAAGATACTTTCCTTATATATTGCGACTTTATCATTCAACTTCTTCTTCATAATCGCAATTCGTTTGTCAAAATCGGCGACTACTGAATGCAGCCTCTTAGCGTTTTTGTTATCCGAAATAGCTACGTCTCTTTGAACTTCCAACTTTGCAATTTGGTCCTGCAGTCCCTGCAAATATGATTCCGTTGCAAAGTTGTCAAGGTAAGCTTTTAGCTTCGGGTTCTGCTGTTTTAACTGAGACGAAAGTGCAGCAACGCTTTTTTCCGCAATTACCATGTTCATCTGCGCTTCGTTCATCTTGGTCTGAATATCCGTAATCTGCTGAATAAGTGCTGTAGCCTGTTCCGAAAGTTCGATTATCCCTTCTTTTTCCTGATAAGCCTGGAGTTTATTCTCGGAAAGGAGAAGCTCCTTTTTCATCACTTCGCGTTGCTTCTCCAAGAACGTCCGGACCGTAACCAACTGCTCGCGATTATATGATAAATTAATTTCTTTGTAAGCTCGCGCATAATCGTTTGCTATTAAAGTAGCTTCATAAGCCGATGGAGATTCGACTGTTATTTCAGCAATATCCAGACCCCGTTTTTGATCTATAGATACTTTCTTTTTAAGAATACTTGTTGCAATATTATGCACCGAAAGCAGTTGGTCTTTGGAATCGGAACCTATCAAATCTTTATCAAGAATTAAATAAAAACTATCGGGCACATTAATCTGGTGATACTGGGCAATTAAATCCTTTGCTACTCGTTCACGAACAGTATAACTTTTTAGAACTTCAATTTCGTTAGCTATAAATCTGTCGCTGCCGAAATCTGAAAACTCCGGCAACAAAGGAGCGTCAAGAATATTCCCCGAAGGTTTCTGAATTTTGAGAGATGTTGTTGACTGATAAATATCCCGCGCCGTTAAAGCGTAAACGATAGCGACTGCCAAACCGGCAAGAGTAATTAATGTAATAGGCACAATGTATTGTCTGAGTAAATTAATATATTCACGTAGAGAAGTTCCTTCCTCTTCATCAAATTGTCTTGGTTCGTAATTTCCCACTTCTAAACTATCCCTATCTAGTTAATAAAATTGCTAATGAAGTTAATGCAGAGAAGATTGACAATACCATTGATAACCAATCCCTCAAATAATATTTCTGACTTCCGGGAACCGAGAGAATATCTCCCGCTTTTAGTTGAGGTACCTTCAGCGTGTCGGATTCCAACTGCTCGCCCCACCAAATATCGTTAATGTCAAACTTATAAAGTTTTTGAGTTGAATCGGGAAGGACCCTGTATAATCTCAAATCGTCAAGATGAGCCGCGTCCGAAGGACCGCCGGCATAAGATAATAAATCCAAAACGTTTGTGTAAATCGGGACGACATACTTACCCGGATACCGAACAAATCCCCAAACTGAAACTTTGATATTCACATCCGTCGGATCGGAATAATCATAAAAACCACCATTGTATCTCTGCATCTGTGGATTCATCGATCCGATTTCGTAATTCTTATTTTGTCCCCAAGCCAATGATGTTAAGACTAACAAAACAAGAATTAAAAAACTTTTTTTCATAAATTCCTCTATTATTTAAAGTGTAGATTTTTAGGAGCCACAAGATACCCCACATATAAACTCAAAAACAAAATGATAATATTAGAAAAAAGAATTTTATTTTCCAATAAATTAATTATAAAAAATCTATTTATTACATTAAATATTAAATTTATAAAAATCAGAGTGAACAAAGTTGACACAAAGCACAACAGAATAGAAGAAAAATAATATGGCAGAACGACAGTTGATTTTTTTGCTCCGATCAAATACTTAATTTTTAATTTTTCTCTCTCCTTAACCACAAACCTCTCTATCAGATGTTTTATTATCAGTTCAATTCCAACAGATAAAATCAACAATATTCCGATTAATGCAAAACCGATTATCGAGAAATATTTAGAAAATGAAAACACAACTTTATGAGGAAACACAACTGTTTCAACAGCGCTATTTTTCTCCACCTTTTTTAAAAAGCTCATAATTCCGGGATAACTAACGTTGCCACCGAATTTCAGGTTAAACGAAGGTGGAAGCTCTATTTGATTGAGGACATCCTTTTCAATATCTGCGAACCGTGAACTGAAAATCTTTTTAGCCTTTCGTTTACTGATAAAAGTAACTTTTTTTACTTTCTTTGATGCCGATAAAAAATTTCTAATCTGGTTGATTTTATCAACTGAAATATCTTGATTTAGGAAAATCTTCGCTTCGAACTTATTCTGCATTCTCAATTTCAGTGAAGAAAAATTCAATGCCCAGAATAACGCCGCAAAAAGAAATAACGCCGCAATCCCCTGCAGAAGAAACACAAAAAGAGACGACGATAAATTCCCCTTAAGTATTCTGAAAGTTTCCTTAATTAACAATTTCATCTGTTTATTTTTCCTAAACTATGCCGCTTTTATTATTGTCAATACTTTATTAGAAACCTTTGAATAACCCAATAAAATGTCATTCTTCTCCTGCCTTGGCGGGAGAAGAATCTCAAAACCTGTAATTATACCAAATTTAGAGATATTTCGGACGGCTTCCACCTTCGCGGAGGCAAACTCAATATGACAATTTTAGATTATACTAAGCTTTCTATTAGTAACTCAAACTCCTAATAATTTGACTCATCAATCCAGTTGGTTAAAAGCCACTTTCCATTATTATCCTTCTCTAACTGAAAATTCACGCGTCCATCCACAAAAATAATATCCGTCGGATTGAATGTAACGGTTAAATTAAAACTTCGGACAATATTTGTAGAATCATCCGAAATTGAAATGATGTTGTTCCATATCAAATCCAGATTCTCGCTGCTCCGAAAAAGTCCGTTGGTAACTCTCATTTCCTCGTCCCGATTCCAGGATATATCAATGCCGTTATCGTAATCGCGATAAGTAAAAATAAAATCGGGACTTAAAACTTTACCGTAAATCAAAGTATCCTGAAAAGTATAAGCATATCGTAAATTCGTAAAAACACCTTCGATATTCTTCTGGTCGGAAATCAACGACGAACGGTCGGATAGATTCTCATCGAATTTGGGAGCAAAAGGATTACACCCGTAAAATACAAAAGTAAATAAAAGCAGTATTACGAAAATTCCCCTGCTAATACATCCTCCCTTTCAATTCGCTCCAACTCGGTTTCCCAGCTTGTTCATAATCGACCCAGCGGGAAATAACCCACTGCTGCCTGCTATCTAAAATCAAAGTGAATTTCAAATTCCCTTCATACGTTTCGGATATATTTTCAGACGAGAAGTTTGTATTGATAACGTAAGAAAAATCATAAACCGAGCTGTCCGGATATTGCGAACTCCCCAGCTCGGACAAACTTAAAATAACCGGAGTTTGCGGAGGAAGCGTGTTCACCAAATTCGTAAAATAACCTCGTTCCGAAGTTAAGTCCCAATTTGCAAACGCCGCAAAAATTGCAGACGCGCTAACCGTCGGGACAAAAGTAAATTGCTTCTCGGTAAACGCCGGGTCGGCAAAACAAGCAATATAATTTTCGGCGACCTTATCCTTAAAGGAGTTCGTAAGATTTGTAAAAAGAATTTCGGGCGACGTAGCAGGCAAAAAATTATTCCGCGATGTGTTAGGCGGCTCGGCTTCCCTTGTCGATATCAAATCACACGACGAAAGAAAAAGAGCAATAAGAAAAATCACGAAATATTTAATTGCGCCGATTTTCATTCCAAAGTTACTCTCGATAATATCGCCCTTCCGACTGTGGCTTCGTCGGCAAATTCCAAATCGCCGCCTACCGGAAGTCCGGTGGGAATGCGGGTAATCTTTACGCCAATAGGTT
>Ga0256831_1001896_pt1 | contig 10990 bp, 6 predicted proteins | sample 132544metaG_FD_189087 | JGI IMG/M metagenome (GOLD analysis project Ga0256831, IMG submission 189087) | Hydrothermal vent microbial communities from Lau Basin, Pacific Ocean - 132-544 | ecosystem: Environmental > Aquatic > Marine > Hydrothermal vents | place: Pacific Ocean: Lau Basin | collected... | reverse complement strand
GGTGATCCTGCAGCAGTCAGCAATGTCATAAGCACTGCCAGGGCAGTAATAGGCAAGAAACCCGTTTTCGGCATTTGTCTTGGGCACCAGATTCTTTCCCTGGCCCTGGGCGGCAGCACTTATAAACTCAAATTCGGCCACAGGGGGGGCAACCAGCCGGTGAAGGACCTTGAAACAGGAAAGATAGAGATAACAGCTCAGAATCACGGCTTTGCCGTAGATGAATCTTCCCTGCCTGCATCTGTCGAGGTCACGCACATCAATCTGAACGACCAGACAGTAGAGGGAATCCGTCACAGGGAGCTGCCTGCATTTTCAGTGCAGTATCATCCTGAAAACGCCCCGGGACCGCACGATTCCGAGTACCTGTTTGACCGTTTTGTCTCAATGATGGCTGCATAAACCTGGAGAATATTCCAAAACCTCTAAAAATATATGCCAAAAAGAACTGACCTGAAAAAGATACTTATAATCGGCTCCGGCCCAATTGTTATAGGGCAGGCATGCGAATTTGATTACTCTGGCACCCAGGCCTGCAAGGCCCTCAAGGAAGAGGGTTTCGAGGTGGTGCTGGTGAATTCCAATCCCGCCACCATCATGACTGATCCGGAAGTGGCAGACAGGACGTATATCGAGCCTATTACTCCGGAAGTAGTCATAAAAATCTTAGAGAAAGAGCGTCCAGATGCCATGCTGCCCACGCTTGGAGGCCAAACGGGCCTCAATACCGCAGTGGCAGTGGCGGACTCAGGCATCCTGGAGGAGCTTGGTGTGGAGATGATAGGCGCATCCCGCGAGGTTATCCACAAGGCCGAGGACAGAGAGCTGTTCAGGAAGGCCATGGAAAACATCGGCCTGAGGATACCAGAAAGCGCCATTGTAAGGTCCATGGAGGAGGCCGTTGCTGCTGCAGCTGACATGGGGTTTCCGATCATCGTACGCCCGTCTTTCACCCTGGGAGGCACTGGCGGCGGCATAGCCTACCACATGGACGAGCTCAAGACCATTTGCAAACAGGGCCTGGATCTCAGCATGATCCATGAGGTAATGCTGGAAGAATCCGTGATCGGCTGGAAGGAATTCGAGCTTGAGGTCATGAGGGATGTCAAGGACAACGTAGTAATCATATGCAGCATCGAAAACGTAGATGCCATGGGCGTCCATACCGGCGACAGCATCACCGTGGCGCCTGCTCAAACCCTCACAGACCGGGAATACCAGTACCTCAGGGATGCCTCCCTGGCCATCATCCGTGAAATAGGAGTTGAGACAGGTGGTTCCAACATACAATTTGCAGTGAACCCGGACAATGGTGATGTGGTGGTCATAGAAATGAACCCCCGAGTCTCACGTTCTTCAGCCCTGGCATCCAAGGCTACAGGGTTTCCCATAGCGAAAATCGCCGCCAAGCTGGCAGTGGGCTACACCCTGGATGAGATACCAAACGACATCACCCGGGAGACAATGGCATCGTTTGAGCCCACCATTGACTACTGCGTGGTAAAGATCCCCCGCTGGACCTTTGAAAAGTTTCAGGACGCCAAGGATTATCTCACTACCTCCATGAAAAGCGTTGGCGAAACAATGGCCATTGGCAGGACTTTCAGGGAAGCCCTGCAAAAAGGGCTTAGGTCCCTGGAAACAGGCAGGTTTGGCCTGGGCTTTGATGGCAAGGCCTCCTGGGATAAGACAGGCATCATGCCTGACTCGGAAGAGGTGGAAAACAAACTCAGAACACCCAACTCCCAGCGGATATTCTATATCCCCCTGGCTCTTGACATGGGCATGTCCATAAAGGATGTTTGCACCCTGACCGGCATTGATCCCTGGTTCATATATCAGATGGACAGGATAAGAAGGACTGGCAACAGCATCCGTAAAGCCCGCACTGAAACCCTTCAATCAATCAGGGAGATGAAAAGAGAGGGGTTCTCTGACTTCCAGATAGCTCATCTTACCGGCAACACAGAGGAACAGATCCGGCAGCTTCGCCTTGAGCAGGGGATACGCCCCGTTTACAAGCTGGTTGACACCTGTGCTGCCGAATTCGAGGCATACACACCTTATTACTATTCCACGTATGAGCAGGAGGATGAGGCCAGGCCCACGGAGAACAAAAAGGTGATGATCCTGGGCGGCGGCCCCAACAGGATAGGCCAGGGAATAGAATTTGATTACTGTTGCGTGCATGCCTCTTTTGCCTTGAAGGAAGAGGGCATAGAGAGCATCATGGTGAATTCCAACCCGGAGACCGTATCCACGGACTATGACACCTCTGACAAGCTCTACTTTGAACCCCTCACCCTGGAGGATGTACTGCACATCGTGGACACGGAAAAGCCGTATGGCCTTATAGTGCAGTTCGGCGGCCAGACCCCGCTCAACCTGGCAGTCCCGCTGGAAAAGGCAGGGGCGCGCATACTCGGCACAAGCCCGGAAAGCATCGATATGGCCGAGGACAGGAAGAGTTTCCAGAAGATGCTGCACAAGCTGGGGCTGGTACAGCCTGCCAATGGAACAGCCTTTGATCTTGAGGAGGCCCTCTCGGTTGCAGAAGAAATCGGCTACCCGGTGGTGGTCAGGCCATCCTATGTACTGGGAGGCAGGGCCATGAGGATAGTATATGATCCAGACGGCCTCAGGGAATTCATGCAGGAGGCTGTAGATGTTTCTGAAGGCCATCCTGTTCTCATCGATAAGTTCCTCCAGGATGCCATAGAGATAGACGTGGACGCTATTTCCGACGGAGAGATGACTGTCATCGGGGGCATCATGGAACATGTGGAGGAGGCCGGCATCCATTCCGGTGATTCTGCCTGTGTCCTGCCGCCACACCGTCTTGATCCGGATATGATAGAGCAGATAAAGGCTGCCACAAAGGCCATGGCCGGGGAATTGAACGTAATCGGCCTTATGAACGTGCAGTATGCGGTCAAGGGCAAAGATCTATATGTCCTGGAGGTCAATCCAAGGGCGTCCAGGACCGTGCCTTTTGTCAGCAAGGCCACAGGCATACCCCTGGCAAAACTCGCCACCAAGGTTATGGTTGGGCGCAAGCTCAAGGACCTGGGCTTTACAGAAGAGCCGAAGCCCAGGCATGTATCCATCAAGGAATCGGTATTCCCGTTCAGAAAGTTTCCCGGCGTGGATATAATCCTGGGGCCGGAAATGAAATCTACCGGCGAGGTCATGGGCATAGATACAAGCGTTGGAATGGCATTTGCCAAGAGCCAGTTTGCCGCAGGCCTGAGCCTTCCAGTGAAGGGCAAGGCCTTTCTCAGCATACGCAAAGATGACAAGGAGGCCATTCTCGGCACAGCACAGGCGCTTGAAAAAGAAGGGTTCGAGATACTGGCCACCAGTGGCACGGCAGAATTTCTCAGGGAAAACGGCGTTGCATGTCAAACCGTACTGAAATTTTCAGAAGGCCGGCCAAACATCGTAGATCTTATGAAAAACAAAGAGATAGACCTGGTAATAAACACCCCCAGCGGCAAGAAACGCACCTTGTCCGATGCCTTTCACCTGAGACGCACTGCCCTGGAGCTTGAAATTCCATATTTTACTACAGTGGCAGGGGCAAAGGCTGCAGCACAGGCCATCATGGCCCTGAAGAGTCAGGAACTTACAGTAAAGCCCCTGCAGGAATACTATCCAAAGTACAATGAACCAGTTCAATAAAGAAATCAAATCCATAGACTGCAACAATTTCTGGCAACATAGACGCTATGCTGGCGCTCCCAGGGAAGAATGCGGTGTCTTTGGCGTATACGGCCACGAGGATGCTGCCAACCTGACTTATTTCGGCCTTTATGCCCTTCAGCACCGGGGCCAGGAAAGCGCTGGCATTGTGGCATCTGACACCAGAAATATCTACGAATACAAGGCAATGGGCCTGGTTAGCGAGGTCTTCCAGGAATCCAGGCTCAAGGCACTGAAAGGTCATCTTGCAGTGGGGCATGTCCGCTATTCCACCACTGGTTCATCGGTTCTCCAGAATGCCCAGCCCTTCTGTGTAAACCACGCAGGTTGCACCCTGGCAGTAGCCCATAACGGCAACCTGGTCAATGCCCACCAGATCAGGGTGGAACTCGAGAATCAAGGCTCTATCTTCCAGACCACCATGGACAGCGAGATCATCATACATCTGCTGGCCAAGTCTTGGAGAAAGGGGATAGAAGACGCCATCTGTGATACAATGGGCCTGATCAAGGGAGCCTACTCGGTAGTGCTGCTCACGGATACCGCCCTTATCGGCTTTCGGGACCCTCTTGGTTTCAGGCCCCTGTGCATAGGCAAGATGGATAATGGAGCCTATGTGCTTGCATCTGAAACCTGCGCCCTCGACCTCATCCAGGCAAAATTCGTAAGGGATGTAGAGCGGGGAGAGGTCGTTGTCATAGATGAAAACGGCCTACGATCCTTCACGGCAGTACAGGCACCCAGACGCGCCAACTGCATCTTTGAATATATCTATTTTGCCCGGCCTGACAGCAATATCTTTGGCCGGAATGTCTATGCCTTCAGAAAGGCCCTGGGCGCTGCGCTCACAAGAGAAATTACAGTAGATGCGGACTTCGTAATGCCTTTCCCTGACTCCGGCAACTATGCAGCAGTAGGTTATGCCCAGGCGGCACGCATGCCTCTGGAGCTTGCTGTCATCAGGAACCACTATGTAGGCAGGACATTCATACAGCCAAGCCAGTCCATGAGGGACTTCGGCGTGCGCATAAAACTCAACCCGGTGAAAGACGCCATCAGGGGCAAAAAAGTGGTCATCATGGAAGATTCCATCATCCGGGGTACCACCAGCAGAACCAGAGTCAAGGCCATAAGAGATGCAGGGGCAAAGGAAATTTCCATGCTTGTGAGCTGCCCACCCACGAAATTTCCATGCTTTTACGGCATTGATTTCTCCACAAAGGGCGAACTCATTGCCTCTAAAAAAAGCGTGGAAGAAATCAGGGAATTCCTGGGCCTGGATGCCCTTCATTATCTAAGTATAGATGCCATGGTAAAGGCATCGGGAGCAGATTCCGACAGATTTTGCATGGCCTGTTTTGATGGACAGTATCCAACAGATATAAATGAACATGTAGGAAAATTCAGCCTTGAATGACAAAGAAATCCAGTCAGTCGTGGAAGAAGGGCGCAGGGCCATTGCCATTGAAATACAAGGCCTGCAGCGCCTTCATGACAATCTCAACAGCGCATTCGAGGGAGCAGTACGTCTCATCCTGAAATCCAGGGGCAGGGTAATAGTTACAGGCATAGGAAAGTCCGGGCTGGTAGGCAGAAAAATTGCCGCCACCATGGCCAGCACTGGCACGCCTGCCATATTCCTGCACCCTGTAGAGGCCATGCACGGCGATCTGGGCATGGTCATGCCAGGAGATGTAATCATTGCCATATCCAACAGCGGTGAAACCCAGGAACTGAACGCTCTGCTCCCTGCTTTCCAGGAAAGGCAGATCCCTATCATTGCATTTACCGGCAACAGGGATTCCACCCTTGCGCGGTCCAGTACCTTCGTTTTGGACACAGGAGTTGAGAAAGAGTCATGCGCGCTGGGCCTTGCCCCCACTGCCAGTACGACAGCGGCCATGGCGGCTGGTGATGCCATGGCAGTGGTGCTGCTGCAGCTCCGTCACTTCAGTGAAAAAGACTTCAGGCGCAATCATCCCATGGGCACCCTTGGAGAGCGGCTGAAGGTATCTGTAAAACAGGTGATGATTACCGGCGACCAGATGCCTGTGGTCAGAACAGGAAGCTCCATGGAACAGGTGATGGAGGAGATAGACAGGAAAGCCCTTGGTGCAGCGCTCTGCCTGGACCAGCAGGATATACTCGTGGGCATAGTAACCGACGGGGATCTCCGCAGGGCCATGCTGAAATATCCAGACCTCAGAGACCGCATGGTGGATGAGATAATGACCAGGAACCCAAAGAGCGTTATGCCGGATGCCATGGCAGCGGATGCACTGGCCATCATGGAAAATCACCTGATCACTGTGCTGCCGGTGGTAGACCTCCGCGGCAGGCTCGAAGGCATCGTGCATCTGCACGACCTGCTTGGGAAAGGGCAATTCAAGTTTGTAATATGATTTATATGGAACGCCGTGTTTTCATGCGCATAAATCGCATTGCACACAGGCTGCATTGAGGCTTAGAGATAGCAACGGGCATGTAAATCTGTTGATTTTGCATCCGGCTAAAGGAGTCAGACTATGGCAAGGGGATTGAACAAGGTCATGTTGATAGGCAGGCTGGGCTCTGATCCTGAGATCAGGTACACACAGGATGGAACGCCTGTGGCAAATTTCAGCCTTGCAACCGATTCTCCCATCAAAAGGGGAGACCAGTGGGAGACCGAGACCGAATGGCACCGCATCGTAGCATGGAGAAGGCTTGCTGAAATATGCCACGAGTATCTTGGAAAAGGCAGGCTTGTCTATGTGGAAGGCAGGCTCAGGACCAGGTCCTGGGAAGATAGGGACGGCAACAAGAGATGGACCACCGAGATCATGGCCAAGGATATACAGATGCTGGAATCCAGGTCTGCGGCAGAAACTCTCGCTGACAGCCCGGGTACACAGCCCTCTGGAGCCTCTCGGGACAGTAGCACTCCCATGCAGCCATCTGAAAACAGCCTGGAAGAAGACGACGTGCCCTTTTAGCATAGCTTTAATGGAAGACTCATGACATCATTAAATACCAGGCCCGGACGCCGGTTTCCCCTGGGGGCCACATACGAAACCGACGGGGTAAACTTCAGCCTGTTTTCCAGGCATGCAACCGAGGTTGAGCTCCTTCTCTATGAATCCATAGACGCCTTGGTCCCCATGGCCAGAATCTCCCTGGATCCGGAGTATAACCGTGACTTTTTCTTCTGGAATGTATTTGTCCAGGGCGCCAAGCCTGGCATGGCCTATACATGGAAGGCTGACGGCCCTGATGATACCTCGGTATCAGGCTTCAGATTCAACAGGCACAGGGAGCTGCTGGATCCATGCGCCCGCATTGTATTCGAACGCTTCTGGCAGAGGGAACAGGCAAAAACAGATGCCAAGGCCCCGCCCATCAGGGCTGTCATCCCTGCTCCTCTGGACGAATATGATTGGGAAGGGGTAAAGTCCCCTGATATCAGACCCAACGAATCCATAATCTACGAGATGCACGTAAAGGGTTTTACCAGGCATCCATCCTCCAGGGTTTCCAACCCCGGTACCTTTAAAGGTATAATCGAAAAGATACCCTATCTGAAAAAGCTGGGCATAACCCACGTGGAATTACTGCCCATCATGGCCTTTGATGAACAGGATGTTCCTCCAGGAGTAAGGGAGCTTGGGCTGAAAAACTACTGGGGATACAGCACTCACAGCTTTTTTTCCATACATCCGGCCTATTTTGTCAATCCATACAGCACTGGCTGCATAAACGAGTTCCGTGACATGATAAAGGAACTCCACAGGGCTGGCATAGGCATCATAATGGACGTGGTATTCAACCATACGGCAGAAGGAGGAGAGGACGGCCCTGTCATAAACTTCAAGGGCTTGTCTAACAGGGAATTCTACCACCTCGACCCAACAGACAAGCGGAAATACAGGGATTTTACCGGCTGTGGCAACACGGTCAACTGCAACCATCCGCAGGTTACCTTTTTTATAGTTGAATGCCTGGACTACTGGATAAACAATTTCAAGATAGATGGCTTCAGGTTCGACCTGGCAAGTGTCATGGCCAGGGGGGAAGACGGAAATCCAATGTATCATGCCCCGGTGATCTGGAGCCTGGAATTTTGTCAAACCATCTCCAGCGCAGGGCTGATTGCCGAGGCATGGGATGCCGGGGGCCTGTACCAGGTAGGCGGGTTCCCGGGATACAGGTGGCAGGAATGGAATGGGCGCTACCGGGACGCCATCAGACAATTCGTCCGCGGCGACTATGGCATGGTTGGAGAAACAGCCACCAGGCTGACAGGCAGCAGTGACCTCTACGGACCAGGCGGGAGACATCCTTTCAACAGCATAAACTTCGTAACATGCCATGACGGCTTCACCTTGAATGACCTGGTAAGCTATTCGAAAAAACACAACGAGGCCAACGGTGAGGAAAACCGGGACGGATGCAATGAAAACTACAGCTGCAACTATGGAGCTGAAGGCCCCACCAGGGACAAGGCAATTCAGGCCCTGAGGGTCAGGCAGGCCAAGAACTTCATGACACTGCTGTTTCTTTCCCAGGGAGTGCCCATGCTGCTGTTCGGGGATGAGGTGCTCCGCACCCAGAAGGGCAACAACAACTGCTGGTGCCAGGACAATGAGTTGAGCTGGCTGAACTGGGAGCTGTTGAACAGAAATGCCGAGATGCTCAGGTTCACAAGAGAAATTATAGCCTTCAGGAAAAGGCATCCTGCCCTCATGAGGACACACTTCCTCACTGGCAAGAAGAGATCCGGCATGGAACTCCCGGACATAACATGGCATGGCACACGCCTCTTTGCCCCCCCATGGGACGATCCTGCTGCACGGCACCTGGCATTTACCCTTGCTGGCCGTGAAGACAGGGAAGAAGACATCCATGTCATGATAAACATGGAAGATACAAAAGAAATGGAAATGGAGCTGCCTTCCCGTGCCGGGGGTGAATGGTTTTTGTCAGTGGATACATACAGGCAAACGCCCCATGATATCATAAGGCCTGAAGCACAACGCCCCTACGCAGAGGACAGTTACATTTCAAAACCAAGAAGCGTCGTGGTCTTCGAACGCAGAAAGAAGTCTTAAAGATAACGCCATCAGGCAGCACCGTTTCCTGCATAAAGCGTCATGGCTTCATCCGGCCAGGAAATCCATACATTCTCACCCCTGCAAAATCTGAGGGATCGCTGTTTGGATCGAATTGCCCGATAAAGACATCCTTTCTCTGCATAATCCTGTACCAGTTATTGGCATTGATCTGGCCGGAATATGCAGAATCAGGCCTGAAGGCAATCACCATCTCATTGCTGGCAAACCTGATATTCCAGGAGGCGTACCTGGGAATCAGGAGCTGGTTTATGACCGTTTCGAGGAACTGGAATATCTTGCACCTGGTGCCGGCCTGGCCAAAGGCAAATCCAAAGGCGTCCCTTCAGCGGTTCCATAAGCCTCTGGCAAGCTCGTAACCATCCATCTTTATGATACGGTCCAGGCAAAACAGGGCCGTGGTTTGTGAAATTCGGGTTTACAGTAATCAGCTGTTATAGTAATTTTTCTATTTATCACTATTATTATCCACGAAATGGGGTTTTGTTGACAGTTTTTTAGAAAAGGTGGGGTGGTTTGCGCTTGTTTAAGCAGATAAATACGATGATATTTCTTAGTAAATTACGTGTTTTTTTCAGGAGTTGCCATGAAAAAAGCAGATCAAAGGGGAATTTCCATGCTTTTTATTATGCAGAGAGTAGTTATAACAGTTGTGGCCTTGTTCATGCTTTTTACTGCGGGCTGTGGAAAGGAGGAGGTCAAGGAAAAAAAGGAAATAGTCAGGCCTGTCAAGCTGATGACTGTAAAGGATTCAAGTGGGGTGCTTAAGTATGGATTCCCAGGCACTGTCAGAGCCGTGCGACGTGCCGTGCTTTCTTTCAAGGTTTCAGGGCCGCTCGTATCGCTTCCGGTGGAAGAGGGCCAGGCAGTAAAGAAAGATGAACTTGTAGCCCAGATCGATAAGCGGGATTTCAGGATTGCAGTTGAAGAGGCAAAGGCCAGCTACCGCGAAGCAGAGCAGCAGTTCAGGCGTTACAAGGAGCTTTATGCCAAGAAGCAGGTGTCCAAGGCCGACTTTGACCGTTACCGTGCTGCCAGGGATGTGGCAAAGGCGAAGCTGGAAGATGCCTGGAACGCACTTAAGGACACAACGCTCCGCGCACCATTTGATGGCGTTATAGCGAAAAGATACGTTGAGAATTTTCAGAAGGTCCAGGCAAAAGAGCCTATCGTGAACCTGCAGGATATATCCCGCATAGAGATCCTGGTGGATGTGCCGGAGCTTGTAATGGCAGCTATCAAGAGCAACAGGACGGGAAAGGTTGTTGCCAGGTTTGATTCCATACCTGGCATGGAATTCCCCCTGAAGCTGAAGGAATATTCCACAGAGGCTGACCCGGCCACGCAGACTTACCAGGTAGTCTTTGTCATGGATCAACCCTCCGAGGCCAATATTTTACCGGGAATGACTGTTTCTGTAAGTGCCGTAAGCGCTCCAGACCGCGACAAGTCTTCCTGGATACTGATACCTGCAATAGCAGTATTGAATGATCCGGATAACAATTCATACGTGTATGTCTATGATTCACAGTCAGGGTCTGTACATAAGCGCAAGGTTCGAATTGGCAGGCTGGAAGGTTCTTCCAGTGTACAGGTCTTTGACGGCCTGAAGGTTGGGGAACAGATAGTGATTGCTGGAGTGACCCAGCTTTCCAATGGGATGAAGGTCAGGCCATGGGAAAAACAGAGAGAGGGAAAATAAGGCATGAACATCGCTGAATTTTCCATGAAGAAAAGTGTCATCACATGGACCATGACCTTTGTGATGTTGGTGCTTGGATACTTTGCCTATGAGGGGCTTCCAAGGCTTGAGGACCCTGAGTTTGCTATCAAGGAGGCAGTGATTCTTACGCCCTATCCCGGTGCCTCTCCATCTGAGGTGCAGGAAGAGGTGACAGAGGTCATTGAAAAGGCGGTCCAGGAGATGGGGCAGCTCAAGAGGGTTGAATCCTACTCATCCAGGGGCATGTCGCTGGTGCATGTTTATATCAAGGACCAGTACCGGAAAAATGAACTGCCCCAGGTGTGGGATGAACTGCGCCGCCGCATGGGGGACCATGAAAAGGATCTCCCCCCGGGAGCCGGCCCAATTACGGTAAACGACGATTTCGGCGATGTCTATGGGGTGTATTTTGTCCTGGTGGGAGATGGTTACACCATGGCGGAGCTCAAGGAGGTTG
>Ga0256831_1001895_pt1 | contig 10991 bp, 9 predicted proteins | sample 132544metaG_FD_189087 | JGI IMG/M metagenome (GOLD analysis project Ga0256831, IMG submission 189087) | Hydrothermal vent microbial communities from Lau Basin, Pacific Ocean - 132-544 | ecosystem: Environmental > Aquatic > Marine > Hydrothermal vents | place: Pacific Ocean: Lau Basin | collected... | reverse complement strand
TTTTATATCCTATTTTATTGGTTATAAGCTTATATTTGCTTTGGTAAAATTTATTTTGGACACTATTGTTCTCAATGTTATTTTTTTTGTAAATGTTATTTTTTTTTCAAATAAGTACAATAAAATTTACTATTATTACGATATTGTGAGCAGTAATAAAAACGAAGAAAAATGGAATATTCAATAGACATTCAAGCTTTAAATCAACAAATAAGTATCGAAAGTGCATTTGTAAAAGATCTTTATGAATCAACTTCAAAAGTGATTGTAGGACAAAAATATATGATGGAGAGATTGCTTTTGGGACTATTGGCAGACGGTCATATATTGTTGGAAGGTCTTCCGGGATTGGCGAAGACATTGGCAATAAAAACCCTCTCTTCAGCTATTGATGTAAAATACAAAAGGATTCAGTTTACACCCGATTTGCTACCCTCTGATGTTGTAGGAACAATGGTATATAATCCGGCCAAACTCGATTTCTTTGTGAGCAAAGGACCTATTTTTTCTAATTTTGTATTGGCAGATGAGATCAATAGAGCTCCTGCTAAGGTGCAAAGTGCACTATTGGAAGCGATGCAAGAGAGACAAGTGACTATCGGTAAAGAAACCTTTAAACTTCCCGACCCGTTTTTGGTAATGGCTACTCAAAACCCTATCGAACAGGAAGGAACTTATCCTTTACCTGAGGCACAAGTGGATAGATTTATGCTTAAGGTAAAAATTGACTATCCAACACTTGAAGACGAAAGAGAAATCATCAAAAAAAGTATGTCCGGGGACACTACGATGAAAGTAGAACCTGTCGTAAGTGTCGATACTATTCTTAAAGCCAGAGAAACAGTGAAAAAAGTGTATATCGATGAAAAAATAATCAATTATATTCTCGATATAGTGTTCGCAACAAGACAACCTGAAAAATATAATCTCAATGACTTAAAACCTTTGATTAGTTTCGGTGCGTCCCCAAGGGCAAGTATTGCTCTTTCAATTGTGGCAAAAGCCTATGCTTTTATCAATGGTCGTGGATTTGTAATCCCGGAAGATATTAGAAATATCGTCAAGGACGTATTGAGACACAGAATCGGTATTACTTATGAAGCAGAGGCAGAAAATATTACACAAGAAGATATTATTACAAAAATAATCAATACAGTAGAAGTACCATAGTGAGATTGTTATTATACATATTGCTATTTGCCGGCTTTGGACTACAGGCTCAATCAAAGATTTTGCAAGGGGAAGTAAACGCCCTTTTGCCCGGAACTAATACGGAAAGAATAAATTTGATTGGCTATTTTGATAATAAATACGAAGTCCAACTTCACCTTATCCACAACGATAAGGATTGGGAAGGCATTTGTTTTTATCCCTCAAGTAGTACCAAAATCAAACTGGAGGGCGGGATGGTTGACAATCAACTGATATTAAATGAAAGCATTGAGGACAATGATGATACCGGTATGTGGAAAATCAATATTACCGGCGACAACTTCACAGCTAAATGGATGAATTCTTCCGGAAGTGTGAGTTTTGATTTATCATTAAGCCCATTTTCAAACAATGAATCAAAAAGGGATACAAACCCTATGAAAATCGATACTTATACCGGAAATATCATTAATAGTGACTATGATATCATCGTCTATAATATCGATAGGAATACAAAAAAAGCGAATGTCATCAATCTAAAGGAGGCGAGGAATCTTTCAAGTAATGTGAAATGTAAGAATGACGATTGTTCTGATTTTGATATTATTATTTCGGGAGACAAAAAGATAAAAAGATTGGAATGTCACACTGATAAAGCCGGAATATTGAAGGTGGATATCTATAATCAATTCATAACAAAATTCACTACAAAATTAAAGAAAATCAGTTCTGTCAACTCAAATTCCATATCGTATATCAATGATAAATACAGGTTTTATATCAGTTATCCTGATTTAAAGGGTGAAGCCTTTGGCAAAGAAATGAGGCAAAAAGCGCAGAATATAAAAAATGAACTCGATGCTCAAGTCGCAAAAAATTACAACGAGAGCAACAGGTTGGAATTGTCTGCAAACAGTTGGTTTGATATAGATTTTATCTCAAAAGATATCTTTAGCGCTGTACTCGTTTCCCAGAGGTCTTATTCTGATAAAATCAGTACAAAGTCAGTGCTTTTATCGCTAAAGAACGGTAAGAAAATAAATATTAAAGATCAATTTAAATCGGATTTTAACTACAGTTTTATTGTCAATCAGTTTTTGAAAGATAAAATAAATAAGATGTACAAAAACAAATCTGTATCAAATTGGTATCACCTGAAACCAAAAGACTTTAACAATGTGACAATTAATAAAGCAGGAATTGTTTACAGTACCGGTTTTAACAGTATCATAGGAACAAAGAAAATAATAATACCATATAAGGATATCAAAGAAAATCTAAGCAGAAAAAGCATTTTGAAAAAACTTATGCTATAATGAAATGGAAGCAAAAGAGATAATAAAAAATATAAGAAAAATCGAAATCAAAACCAGAGGATTGAGCAAAAATATCTTCAGTGGTGAATATCATAGTGCTTTTAAGGGGCTGGGTATGTCTTTTGCAGAAGTGAGAGCCTACAAATACGGTGATGAGGTCAAGAATATCGATTGGAATGTGACTGCACGTACAGACCAACCCCATATCAAGATTTTTGAAGAAGAAAGAGAATTGACGGTAATGCTTCTAATTGATATCAGCAAATCAACTTTTTTTGGTACCAGATCAAAACTCAAAAGTGAAGTAACAGCGGAAATAAGTGCAGTTCTGTCTTTTTCCGCTATTTCAAATAACGATAAAGTAGGTGCCATTTTATTTACCGATAAAATCGAAAAATTCATTCCTCCAAAAAAAGGGAAATCGCATATATTGCGCATCATAAGGGAAATCATTTATTTTGAAGCGGAAAGCAATGGAACAGATTTGAGCTTAGCTTTGGAATACCTCAACAATGTAAACAAGAAAAGAAGTATCGTATTTGTGATGTCGGATTTTCTTACAATAGGCTATGAAACGCCACTTCGTATCGCAGGCAAAAAACACGATGTAATAGGAGTACATATATTTGATCAAGCGGAATACAAATTGCCAAAAGTAGGATTGATTAAGGCAAAAGACGCAGAGACGGGAGAAAAAATAGTTTTGGATACTTCTTCCTCTTCCGTGAGAAAAAATTATGAAAATTGGTATGCCAAAAACTATAAATACTTTAAGGACAATTTCAATAAGCTGGGATTGGATATAATAGATATTCAAGTAAAAGATGATTATTCACTTGCATTGCACAAGTTTTTTAAACGAAGAGTAAAATGATATTATGAGAATATTTAGATACATACAAATATCATTGCTGATTGCATTGCCTTTAATAGGGATAATAGCGCAAAACGATATACGGATACAAACAGCACGGGATTCATCTGTCGTAGGTTTGGATATTCCTTTAGATATAAGCGTAAATCCCAATTCAAATCTGAAGAAATTCAATATTGCTGTTTTAGATCGTCCTGCAATCCAAAGAATTTACAAGGACAAATACAATTTCCAACAGCAGGATACCACCGAAGAGACAGATGTAGATTTCGAGATATCTGATTTTGGTAAATGGACAGGACAAGATAAGGCTATTACAATAGATAAACCCGTAAACCCAAACCAAATCAGAATCAAGGTTTGGGATGCAGGAGCATTTATGGTTATACCATATACCGTAAATGAATCTTCTGACACTATTTATCCTGATAAATTGGATCAATATCCAAGTATATTGGTTTTTCCGACGATGAACCCAAATGACACAATCCGGGATTTTACGCCAATCAAAGGGATAATCAAAGAGAATAAATCGTGGAAAGACTATTATTTGTATATTTTAATCGGTCTTGGTTTACTATTATTGATTTTAGCTGCATTTTTCATTCCAAAACTATTGGTTAAAAGAAATAAACCCCAACTCATAGAGGAAAAGAAAAAAGTATTTGTCCCTGCCCATATCACCGCTTTAAAAAAGCTAAAACAATTGGCTGACGAAAAAATATGGAAAGATGAATCAAGGATAAAAGAATATCAATCAAAGCTCACTTTTGCCTTGCGTGAGTATCTGGAAAATCGCTTTGGCATTAAAGCATTGGAGCAAACTACGGGAGAAATTGCGGATTCTCTATCAAAGCTATCAATAAATGAAGAAGATAATAATACAATAAAAAATATATTGCAAATCGCAGACTTGGTAAAATTTGCTAAGGCAAAACCGGGAGAAGATATTCACAAAAAGTTTTTGGATGAAACAATAGATTTTGTAAATAGAACTAAAGAAGAAGTACAAAATATCAATAACAAATAAAGTAAAACAGGGTTTTTGCCCAAAAACAAGAAATATTAACTATGTATAAACTACAAAACATAGAATTTTTACACCCATGGCTATTACTGCTGCTTTTGGTTATACCGTTTTTGTTTTGGTGGAACAAATACAAAGCGGATAAAACCAAAGCATATATGCCTATGCCCTCTCTACAAGGATTGGGTAATGATACTACAAACTGGAAAATATTGCTATACAAAATAATGCCTTATTTGAAATTGGCTGTACTCGGCTTGTTGATATTGGCATTTGCCAGACCAAGACTCTCTTTGAAGCAAGAATCGGTTAATGCAGAGGGTATCGACATTGTTTTGGCAATCGATGTCTCAACCAGTATGCTTGCCACGGATTTCAAACCAGACAGACTTGAGGCAAGTAAGAAAGTTGCTATTGATTTTATAAATAACAGACCTTATGATAGGATTGGGCTTGTCGTATTTTCTGGAGAAGCATTTACATTCTCTCCTGTAACTACCGATCACGATTTATTGGTCAGTCTGGTGGAACAAATCCAAGCGGGAACAATAAAGGACGGGACTGCTATCGGTAATGGGCTGGCAGCTGCAGTCAATAGGCTCAAAAACTCAAAATCAAAAAGCAAAGTAATCATACTTTTAACAGACGGAGTTAATAATTCGGGTTATGTCGATCCGGAAACCGCAACAGAACTAGCCAAAGAAAACAGTATTAAGGTTTATACTATCGGTGTAGGTTCACAGGGAATGGCAAATTCACCCGTAGGCAGACAATTCGGAAGATTGGTTTATAGAATGGCTAGGGTTGAAATAGATGAAAGACTGTTGACTAATATTGCAAAAGCAACTCAAGGAAGGTATTTCAGAGCAAAAAACGAAAAAGAACTTGCCAAGATTTACGATTATATCGACAAATTGGAAAAAACGAAAATTGAAGTAAAAGTATTTAAAAGATATAGCGAAGAATTCAGATTTTTCTTGATTCCTGGACTTCTATTATTATTGCTGATTTTGTTATTGAAGAAAACTTTATTAAGGACAATAGTATAATATGTTTAGATTTGAAAATAGTGAATATTTGTACTTGCTTATTGGTCTGATACCAATGGTACTTCTATTTTTCTATTCAGAGATGAAAAGGAAAAAAGACAAAAACAAATTTATCGATGCTCCATTATTCGACAAAATTATGCCGGAGTACAACAATAAATATCATTGGATAAATAATATTATGATACTCCTTGTCTTTACTTTTTCTATAATTGCATTGGCAAATCCACAATGGGCAAATAAAAGAGAAAAAGTAAAAGTTCAGAGTTCGGATATATTTATCGCTCTTGATATTTCCAGAAGTATGCTTTGCCAAGACATATCTCCAAATAGGCTTGAACGAAGCAAAAAGCTCATAGAAAAACTCATAGACAGACTCAAAGGAAATAGAATAGGTCTGATATTTTTTGCCGGAGATGCTTTTTTGAAAATGCCTTTGACCAGCGATTATTCCGCTGCAAAAATGTTTGTAAAAACAGCTGATACAGACCTGATAGAAAATCAAGGAACTGCTATCGAAGAGGCTATTTCAATTGCAGAAAAAGGCTATGATGAAAATGTAAAACACCAAAGAGCGATGATAATAATCAGCGATGGTGAAGATCACGATGGTAATGCTATAGCCAAAGCAAAAGAAGCTCATGACAATGGTTTGGTGATATTTACCATTGGTGTAGGAACGTCAAAAGGAGCATATATACCGTATAAAGACAGGTTTGGAGTAGAAAAATACAAAAAAGACGAAAGTGGAAACTATATAAAATCCATTATCAATGAAGAGTTATTAAATGAAATAGCAGATAATGGAGGTGGAAGATATTACTCAATACTTCAAGGGGATGAAATCTTAGATTCTGTTCAGGAGCAAATGGAAAGAATAGAAAAAAGAGAGGTAGAACAAAGATCATTTACACAGTACGAAAGCTACTTTCAATACTTTCTGATTTTTGCAATTTTGTTATTTGTTTTACAATTTTTTATCAAAGAGAAGAAAAAAATAAAATGAGTAGGATATTAAAAATAGCATTAATATTGTTTGTATTCGTTTCGGCTAATGCACAATCAGGACACAAACAGCGTCTTGAAGCCGATAAATTATACAGCGAAAACGATTATAGCAATGCGGAGATAAAATATAAAAAAGCCTTGGAAAAAGAGGAAGAATACAAGGCAAATTACAATCTGGGTAATACTCTCTACCAACAGAAAAGGTATGAGGAAGCTATAGAAGCATACCAAAAAGCACTAAGCGAAACCAACGATAAAAATATAAAAAGCAAATTGTATCACAATCTCGGTAATGCGTATTACCAAAATAAAAAATTAAAAGAAAGCCTTGAGTCTTTTAAAGAATCTCTCCGTCTCAATCCCAAAGATGAAGACACCAGAAAGAATCTAAATCTGGTAAAACAAATTCTTAAAAAAATGCAAAAACAACAACAGCAGCAACAACAAAATAAAGATAATAAAGACCAAAAAAACAAAGACCAAAAACAGCAACAACAGCAGCAACAAGACCAAAAACAACAAGATAATAAGGACAAAGATAAACAGCAACAACAGGATAAAAAAGATAAAGAAAAAGACAAGCAGCAACAAGAAAAAAAGGACGAAGACAAGAAAGACAAACAGCGACAGCAGCAACAAGATCAAGAAAACAAGGACAAAAAAGACAAACAACAAAGTGCCGAAGAAAAAGACCAAGGGGATAAAGATAAAAAGATGACAAAAAAGGAAATGGAAAAGCTGCTAAAAGCTATTGAAAATGACGATAAAGAAATTCAGAAAAGAGTAAGAAAAGGAAGTACAAAGAGCACAAAAAGAAAAAAAGATTGGTAGATATAATAAACTTTTTAAAATGAAAAAAATAATAGTTTTTATAAGCATCTTATTCAGCATTAATGCTGTGTATGCACAAAACAAATCTTTCACATTGGACATTGAGGGAGATACCCTCTTGATGGATAATTATATTATCGCTAAATTTTCAATTATCAATACGGATGGAGATTTTGAAGCCCCAGCCTTGAAAGATTGGGATATAGTAAGCGGACCAAATACTAGTACAATGTTTAGTATGGTCAATGGTAAAACAACGAGACAATCCAGCTATACCTATTATCTAAAACCCAAAAAGGAAGGAGAGCTTGTGATAGAGCCTGCTTACCTTTATAATGATACGGATACTTTGGAGACTGTCCCCAAAACGATATTAGTACTACCTAATCCCGATGGCAAAATCATAGAGCCAAAAAAATCCGGAGAAACCCAAATGTTTAATTTTTCATTTCCCGACAATGATACAGACCTTTATCCCGGAATTAGAGTCCCTGAAAAGAAGGAGAAGCAAAAGAAAAAGCTAAAGACACGGAAATTATAAAAGGGAGCAGAATTAACCGCTCCCTAAAGGGTTATTTAAATTGGATATATAATTTATAGTTTATATGTAGCTCTTGCAAAAACAAATCTACCCATAAAACCAAATTGGGAAGTTCTTCTTGAAAATACAAATTGGCCTCCATAAGTATTGTCAAATCCTGATTTTTTACCATCTACTTGATCTCCCGGTATCAAGTCAGGATATACATCTAAGATATTATTTGAACCTAGTGTCAATTTTATATTTTTTGTCAATCCATAAGATACTGAAAAATCAGTTAACACTTTTCCTCCATAGACGCTATGAATTTTAGCGACATTTGGATCTGATGAAATTCTGTGAAAATCAGGATCTGTCACCTCACCAAAATATACATTTCTCAACATAAAATTAAATTTATTCATCGCATATACAAAAGTCAAGTTAACTTTAGTATTAGGCATTGCCTTCTCCATATTCAATTGATTTCTTTCTCCAAAGAATGTTGATTCTAAGCCTTTCAATTGGTCCGAAACATGGTTGATAATCACATTGCCATCAGCATCTTTTTCCACTTCATTTTTACTAAAAGTTGCCGCAAGAGAAGTATTCAATTGTCCTCCTCCCAGTTTTGTGTTATGATTAAATACTATGTCTATACCTTGTGATGTAGTATTTACAGCATTTGCGAAGAATTTAGCCGTAGTTGCTCCTGCATTTTCAAATAATTGCCAAAGTTCAGGATTATCCGCCTTAGACGGCTTTTTAAATTGTTCTGTTAAGACAACTCTATCATCAATTTTTATTCTATACGCATCAATTGTAAAGGTTATTCCCATTGATTCAAGATTCCCTGTTATACCTAAGCTCATATTTTGAGATGTTTCTTCTTTCAATTTTGGAATACCAAATAATTGAGCTGCTCTACTGCTATTTGAAAATGTTCCCACTTCATATGGTATACCATCAAGAAACTGTGTAGCAGTTGCATTAAAATATATTTGGTGTAATGAAGGTGCTCTGAACCCGGTACTTATAGCTGCTCTGATTGCAAACATTCCAAGATCATATCTGGTAGCTAACTTGTAATTGAAAGTAGAGCCGAAATCGCTATAATTTTCATATCTTACAGCTCCACTCATCATAAAATCTTCAGTAAGATCTGCTTCTAGATCAAGATATCCTGCATAGCTGGTCCTAAATGCATTTGTTTCATTTGCCGGTCTGAATCCAGGAAATACTTGAGAACCTCCAGGGATATTCTTACCATAAAAGCTCTTTACTTTCAATGAATCCGGTGTAGTTTGAGTCACAACCTCTCCATTTTTGTCATAAGCAGCCCATGATGATTCTTCGCCTGCGTGTAACTGATAATTTTCAAGTCTAAATTCAGATCCAAAAGCTACGTTTAAACCTGAAAAAATATCCTCATAATATCTTGATAAATCCCAATTTGAAGTATTTTGAGCAAAGCTAAATCCTCCTGCATCAAATTGAATTGGAGTTGATGTTCCCAAAGTTGAATTGCTTGTATTTATAATATGGAAACCAAAACTATTTTGACCAAATGTATTACTCAAATCCGAACTCCATTCTCCAAGTTTACCTTTGATACCGAATGCTATAGATTTATCTAAAATATTTGATTCAATATGAGGCAAAAACCCATTCATAAACGCTGGTGTATTTGCTCTTCCATCTGAATATGCAGGACGTCTATAAAATCCGGCAGCAAGACCATTTCTATAACCTATTCCTCCAAAAGCATAAAACTCTGATTTTTCCCCTGTTGGCACAGCCATATTCCAGAAAAATTTAGCGCCTCTTAATTTTGCTTGTCCCGTTTTCATCCTAAAGTCGTCTCTAGACATATTTCTTGCAGCCAATTCATTGTCCGTAATATCATCATTCAGTAAATCAACCAAGTCGGACATTGAGCCGGCATTTGCAATTGAGCTTTTCATATCTGCATCAAAGAAATTCACTTGCTGTGAGTAATTCTTAATCGCGTCCATATCATATTGCAACTTGCTGATATCATATCCATCATTTTTTGCAACTCTCTCAACAGCATTGTAACCCAAAAATATAGATTTACCCATAGTTTTGTTTCGGGTTGCTGCTCCTCTGGTATTAAATGAACCGGTCAAGTTGATATATCCTCCTTTTTGACCGAGTGGAAGACCATAATTCACATCCAATTGAACTTTCTCTCCATCCATTCCTCCTTCAAAATTATTACTATTCTTACTCATTTGAGCACCTGTTGTAAGGGAAGCCGTTAATTGGTTTACATTCTTTTTTAGAACAATGTTTATAACTCCTGCCATAGCATCAGAACCATATTGAGCTGCCGCACCATCACGCAATACCTCGATTCTTTCAATCGCAGAAGTAGGTATTGCATTCATATCAGTACCAACACTTCCAGATCCAACAGTTCCATTTACATTAACCAGTGATGAGTTATGTCTTCTTTTTCCATTTATCAACACCAAAACCTGATCTGGTCCCAATCCTCTCAATGAAGCAGGATCTATATGATCCGTTCCGTCTGCAACAGTTTGTGTATTGGATGAAAACGAAGGAGCAACATAATTCAATATTTGATTTACATCGGTTTGAGGCCCCAGATTTGTCATTTTCTTCATATCTATGACATCAACAGGGACAGGAGTCTGAGTTGCAGTTCTATTGGCATTCCTAGAGCCGATAACTACTACTTCATTCAATCCAATACCCTCACTAAGTTTAAAATCAAGAGTGTATGTTTTTCCGGCTTCAACAGTTATCTCTTTCGTTTCGGAATTGTATCCTATATAGGAACACTCCAATTTATATGTTCCCGAAGATAATTCAATCACGTAGTCCCCGTCAAAATTAGTGATTGTGGCATTTTCAGTTCCTACCACTCTTACTGTAGCGCTTACAAGCCCTCCTGTATCATCTGATACATTTCCTTTGACAATAGCTTTTTGTGCATTCAAAGAAATACCTAAAATAAATAAAGTAAGGGCATAAAAAAATCTGAATAAAATTTTTGATTTCATAATTTTATAGTTTTATTGTTAGATAATACAATATATAATTCCCCGCGATATGTTCGTTTTGCTTCGCTCATTTCAAGTTTTTATTATGGCTAAACAACTCAAAAAAGCAAATCACTTTAGCAAATATAGTATATTAATTTGAAATAGCAAAATATATACTAGGT
>Ga0256831_1001894_pt1 | contig 10994 bp, 8 predicted proteins | sample 132544metaG_FD_189087 | JGI IMG/M metagenome (GOLD analysis project Ga0256831, IMG submission 189087) | Hydrothermal vent microbial communities from Lau Basin, Pacific Ocean - 132-544 | ecosystem: Environmental > Aquatic > Marine > Hydrothermal vents | place: Pacific Ocean: Lau Basin | collected... | reverse complement strand
GCATAAAACTCTGCTCTTAAAGTAATTGCAGTAGGATTCAAACAGTCTCTATAGAAACAGTTAATTTATTTCACAATTTACACCAGTGAGTTAAAGGATATTGAGGAAAAATTGGCGTAACAGTAACTATTGGAAGCTGAACAGTTGAACGCCAGTAAGAATAAGATCAAAGCACAAGCTATAGACATTCATTTATTAAATTTCCGCACCCTTCGACTCCGCTCAGAGAGCTGCACCCTGAGCGGAGTCGAAGGGTGCAATTATTTATGTGAAAAACTATAAGTATGATATTGCAGAAATTAAAGCAAGTTAGAGATCGGGAAGTTGTTTCGTGCTCGTTCCTTAGCTACAGTCGGGCTACAGAACTGGCATATGGGGACATCAAATATTAGCCCCCTTTTTTTTCAGCATTTATCATTCGATGTTACCACTTTCCATGTAACATCTGCTACTTGACGGTTCTCTAGCACATCATGCACCCTAAAAATAGCAACACCTGCTAATACCCCTATTGATGTTGTTGCAGAAGTAGCGGAAGCTAGCTTGGATGAAGTTGGCTGATTGCATATTTCACTCAAAAAACGCTTGCGACTTGTACCTAATAAAACTTGATACCCCAAGTCAACCAATGCTTTTAAATCTGCCATTAAGGTTAGATTATGTTCAAAGGTTTTACCAAAGCCAATACCAGGGTCTAGAATAATATTGCTTGCACTAACCCCCGCATCCAATGCAGCCTGTGCGCGCTGTTTCAAGTAGCTGACAACTTCCTGAGTAACATCATTATAGTGTGGCTTATCTTGCATAGTGGCAGATAGCCCTTGACGGTGCATTAGTACAATAGGACATTGCTGCTCTACCGCTACTGCCAGCATTTTAGGCGAGTCTTCTGCTGCTGAAACATCATTAATCCAGTTAGCACCTGCTTTTAGCGCAATATCTGCAACCGTTGAATTAGTAGTATCAATACTAATCAATGTTGTTTCAGGGATATTTTTTCTTAGCAATTCAATAACAGGAATAACACGCCTGAGCTGTTCTTGCCCGCTAATAGTATCTGCACCTGGGCGAGTCGATTCACCGCCAATATCAATCATATCAGCGCCCTCTTCTAACATTTGTAATGCATGTTGTAATGCTAATTCAGGCGAACTAAATTCACCACCATCTGAAAAACTATCAGGCGTTACATTTAAAATTCCCATAATTAAAGGACGATCAGTGTTCATGCTGATAATCCTCTAGAGCTTGCACACAGTCTGCGACTAAAGCAGGACCTTGATAGATTAGAGCAGAGAAAACTTGCACTAATTTTGCACCTGCTTTTATTTTATCAACCGCATCATCGCCACAAGCAATGCCACCCACACCAATAATTGGAATCTGATCTCCTAAACTTTGCGCAAATTGGCGGATAATTTCTGTTGACAAATCACGCACTGGCTCACCACTTAATCCACCTGCTTCATCACCATATTGCATTCCTTTTACTGCATCACGCGATAGCGTTGTATTGGTTGCAATTAAACAATCAATTTTATTATCTAATAGTGTTTTCGCTATAAACTGCACTTCTTTATGGCTTAAATCAGGCGCAACTTTTACTGCTAACGGCACATAACGATTTGTTTGTTTGGATAGGTTTAATTGTTCTTGTTTTAAGGTCGATAAAAGTAAATTTAACTCATCACCATATTGCAAGTCACGTAAACCTGGCGTATTAGGTGAGGAGATATTAATGGTTATATAATCTGCTAGTGAGTAGGCTTCGCGCAAAGCAATCAAATAATCATCGGCTGCATTTTCGACTGAGGTATCGAAATTTTTGCCTATATTAATCCCAATAATACCTCGATGACCACTCTGGCGCACTTTTTCAACTTGTTGTAGAAGGTGCTTTATACCCTGATTATTAAAGCCCATGCGGTTAATAATTGCATTAGCCTTAGGTAGACGAAATAAACGTGGGGAGGGATTTCCAGGCTGTGGACGCGGCGTAATAGTACCTATTTCAATAAAGCCAAAGCCAAGTTGTGATAGTGCATTGAGATAGTCACCATTTTTATCTAAACCAGCCGCCAAACCCACTTGATTAGGAAAATTGATTCCCATTACTTTCGTAGGTGTGGTTTTTATTTTTGTGCTAAATAGCGCTAATAAGCCCAACTTAGCACTCAGTTTTAGCGTCTTTAGGGTTAAATGATGCGATTTCTCGGCTGAGAATAAGAAGAGAAGGGGGCGAAATAATTGATAGGTCGTTTTATTCACGATAAATCCAGAGTAAGAAATTACTCTGGATTATAAGCTTAGGAACAAACACAAAACAACTTCCTGATCTCTAACTTGCTTTTTTATCCCAGCTTGGATGATCTCATTCGTTGCGTAGAGTAACTATGCGCCTCATGAGTTCATCCAATCTGAAATAAAAATTCTGCGTTAGAACTTCGGGAAGTTATTCAGTGCACGTTCCTAGTTCTATAGAAAGAGCGAGATTTACATTACTTTCTGTATCTACGTACAATACGCCGAGATATCATTGTCAAAATACCTTCAGCCTTACTGTCAATAGTTGCTTTATCCTTTTGATCATCAGTTTCATCACCAGTGCTTGTTGCATCTTTAGAATCAACATGATCATCAAGAATTTCAGCACCTGCTTTAGCAACAACTCCTGCACCTGCCGCTAGCGCCGCTGTCTTTGCTACATCTAGTAAAGAGGAATCTTCATCATTATCGGGCGAATCAGATGCATCTCCAGCTAAATAATCAGCGCTATCTTGCTGTGTACTATCATCCGTATCAACTGCGTTAGCTTGCTGCTCGGTACTTTCCTCATCGTCAGATTGTATTACAGCTTCCCCTGAAGCTACTTCAACACTATCAGAATCAGATACTCCATCACTAACCTCTTCCAGTTTTTCAGTGAATTTATCTTCTAGTTCTTCAGTAATCTCTTTTTCTAATTTTTCAGAAAAGGCTTCCTCTAACTCTTCCGCCGTCTCATCTTCTAACTTCTTAGAGAAGCTTTCCTCTAACTCTTCCGCCGTCTCATCTTCTAACTTCTTAGAGAAGCTTTCCTCTAACTCTTCCGCCGTCTCATCTTCTAACTTCTTAGAGAAGCTTTCCTCTAACTCTTCCGCCGTCTCGTCTTCTAGCTTCTTAGAGAAGCTTTCCTCTAACTCTTCCGCCGTCTCATCTTCTAGCTTCTTAGAGAATCTTTCCTCTAACTCTTCTGTCGTCTCATCTTCTAGCTTCTTAGAGAATCTTTCCTCTAACTCTTCTGTCGTCTCATCTTCTAGCTTCTTAGAGAATCTTTCCTCTAACTCTTCTGCCGTCTCATCTTCTAGCTTCTTAGAGAAGCTTTCCTCTAACTCTTCCGCCGTCTCATCTTCTAGCTTCTTAGAGAATCTTTCCTCTAACTCTTCTGTCGTCTCATCTTCTAGCTTTTTAGAAAAGCTTTCCTCTAACTTTTCCTCTGTACTATCCGCAACTTCTTCGAGGGCACCAGAAACAACATTGTCGCTTTCATTATCGAGAAGGTCAGTTCCAACTTTAGTAGCAAGCCCTACTCCTGCCGTTGCAACAGTCGCTTTGACAATATCTGATATTGAACTATCTGAGTCAGTCTCTTCCGCAATATCCTCATTATCAGAGTCAATTGCCTCATCGCTATTAATATCCTCTGATATTTCGGTAAGTTTATCGCCAATTTCCTCAGATGTATCAGTAGCAGTTTCACTATCAACTATTGTGTTAACCGCGTCTTCGAGATGATCAACAGACATTTCAAGATCTGATTCAGTCTCTTCACTATGTTGAGTCTCATCGACTACTTCATTATCAATATCCTGTTGACTCTCTACAGCCGAGTTAGTTAAATCAGGTAGCTCTTCCGAAACATTTTCAATTGCATCATCATTATCAATCTCAACAACCTCTTCGGCTACTTTTTCTGATTCAATATCAGCAATAGTATCTACAAGCTCTTCTGCGGGCTCATTTATATCCTCTTCCGCATCCTTTCCAACAGCATCTGTCCCAACTTTAGCTGCGATACCAGCACCTGCTACAATCGCGGCAGTTTTAGCAACATCAAGCAATGAACTGCCATCCTTATCATCAACTATATCAGCCGCATCACTAGACTCAGTGAGAACTTCTGAATTTCCTGAAATAATATTTGATGTTTCATCGAAACCTTTATCATTAACGTCCAAATCAACCTTATCAATATCTGATGAGGGCGCTGTAAGTTTCGTCTTAACATTAGCATTTATACCTTCAACAATTTCGTTTTTAGCTTCTTTAGCTGATGCTTCAATATCAACGATAGTATCATCTACTTTTTCCTCTACCTCAACGATCGTATCGTTACTACCTGCAACAACATCCTCTACTTTCGCCTCGGTCTTATCTTTAATATCAGTAATAAGGTCTACTTTTTCAGTAACATCACTCCCAACCTCAACGACCTTATCGCTACTATCTGCAACAATACCCTCTACTTTCGCCTCAGCCTTATCTTTAATATCAGTGGCAATGTCTACTGTTTCAGACTCTACAAAAGCCTCGCTAAGGGGGTTCTTTTCATTATCATCGCCGTCACCTGATGCCATTTTTGCAATAACGGCTGCGCTTGTTGTTGCCGCTGCGGCCGATATAGCTACTTTTTTAACTGTGCCAGAAGAATTCTCTATACTGCTAATATCGTCACTACCCACAGCTTTCGAAGCTTTATGTTTAGTACCGACTGCTGACTTGATAGTATTAGATGTATCACTGTGATGAGCAATGTTGCCAATATCAGATTTTTTACAAAATAACCCTTTGATATAACGCCCAAGTAGCCAACCAAGTACAAATATCGCGACAGACAAAAACACAGTTTGTATTATAAAAGGAAGCATTATTTAATCCTCCTCGTTAAAATTAGAAAAAAAGCCCATCACTAAGCCAAACACAAAAAACAGGACTAACCAAACATATAGGTTTGAAACTAAATACAGCATAATGCAACCCCTTACTTAACAGAAAATGTAATACGACGATTTTGTGCGCGACCTTCAGCGGTATCATTCGATGCCACTGGCTCTGATTCCCCAAAGCCTTTTGATGTAATAATTGCACTACTAACACCAATGCCAACTAAATGTGTTTTAACTGCATTAGCACGACGCTGACTTAAAGCTAGATTATAGACCTCTGAGCCTGCGCTATCGGTATGTCCACTAACCACTATTCGAGTGTCTGGCAATGTTACTCTACATTCTCCAATAACATTGGATATTTGTTGCAATAAGGAAAAACTCGATTTTTTGATATTAGCCTTGTTGGTTCGGAAAAGAATAGTTTTACCCAACATGGTTTTATTTAGTTTTGTCTGACAGACACTAACTTGAACCGCTTTCTCTGCTACTTTGGCTTTTTTCTCAGCCTGTTTTTTAGCCTGTACCTTTTCAGCCGCTATTTTTGCCTCTGCTTCCTGTTTTTTAGCCATTAACCTTTCAGCATCAGCTTTTTCAGCAGCCAATTTTTTAGTCTCTGCCTCTTCAGCTACTAATGTTTGCGCTTTTTCAGCCTTGACCTTTTCCGCAGCAAGTTTATCCGCTGCCATTTTTCTTTCATTGGCTTCTGCTTTTTCAGCCGCTAATCTTTCAGCTTTCGCCTTTTCTTCTGCAATAGCCTTTGCTGCTGCAACATCAATTTCTAGATTGTTAGTAAAATTCAAACCTAAAGCACTACTACCTGCCTGAATCGCAGATGTAATATCAGAACGCATATCTTCACCCAAAACAAGTCCTGAAAGTGTTATTACCCCATCTTTTGGTGAAAACTCATCACTAATCGTTAACTTATTGTCAATCTTATCCAGACCTACTTTATCACCAACCAACTTGAGCATTTCATCTACTTTTTGCTGCGAGGAAAGAACACCTTCAAGCACAAGCTTTCCATCTTTATGTGTATACTTTGCAGTAAGGGCACGTTTTTTTAACAGTACCACCTTAATATCGCTATTAACTTCACGCACACCCTCTACACTAAGCACTGCCTGAATAGCATTATCACGATCTGCCTCAGTCGTTGCGGTACCTGTTAGTAGAACGTCTCGGGCACGCCCATCAAGATCAACACTAGCCCAATGAGCTCCTGCATCATTAAGTTTTTGTGTAGTACGAGTGTGGAGATCTTTTTCAATAACTCCCCGTTTTGTAACAAACATTAACGTATAGAGGAGGGGTATACCCGCAAGAGCAAGAAACCACCACCAACCTCTCGATAGTCCAGAACAACAGCATGAGCGCCCTTTTGCCATAATATTTACCTTAGTTTTAATAGGAGGAGTACTGATAGATAGATGATTTCAGTATATGTCAAGAAATTATATTTGTCACCCCCATCAAATCAGCTAATAGAGAGAAAATACAATACACATTAAGCATATAGATGATACTAGATGACAACGATAGAAATATCTACTGACTTTTAAAACAATTTTCAGGTGTAAGTCACTCATAGCTAAGACACGCTATGAGTCTGACTCTATTACTTTTTATGATTACCAGCTTAAGGCGAAACAGCTAACAGCAATTCCCATTCAAGCAGTAGACCGCATTACATTAAGGCTCTAAAAATAGCAGTGGTTTGCTGGTTTTTAACCAAATGGCTTACTACTGTTGTTTACCTTAAATTAGAGCGGGAATTGCTGAACAGCTAATGTTTATGCTCTTCACCCGCACCCTTCAACAAGCTCAGGAAGCGGTGTCCTGAGTCTACCGAAGGGCTAGCTCCCTGAGCTTGTCGAAGGGTGCGGGTTGTTTGCTATGACGTTACTTGTCCCGCCTTAAGTTGGTAGCCACCCTTTTTATTTCCAAGTACCAATAAAAAGCTTTTTCCGAATGGCTAAAAAATAATGCGGTGGAGATTCCAAGTCATCCGCCCTACTCTGACCAATTGGCTCCCCTAGCTGATTATATTGAGTCCCTGTACACGTATCTTTTAATATGCGCCCATTAAAAAAGAGTGGGCAGTTGCCTGAATCACCCATATCATAGAAAACAAAATAAGCATTTTGTTGTGCATCATTGCGGTGCAGAATGGATACTCGCCTACCCTGCCATAGAACATGCGTTAACTCACCAACCGCTAACTGCTGTAACGACATTTCTATATTCTCTGGTGGCTCTTCTTGCTGTTCTTCATCAGCAACAAAAGCAGAGCCAAACATCACCCCTATGAATAGTGCAACACCAATATAGGTCATTAGTTGTAAAATAACACGGTATGTTTGACGCTTGTCTTTCACCTATTATCTCAGCTGATAATACCGATCAGGATTATAGATAAAATACATATCCTTAGGAGAAAGACGTGGCAGATAGGTAACGGGACGTCCTTTTTCATCACTTCCTTCTGCAACAATGACCTTTGGAAGTTTTTTGATTGTCTTTTCCGAATCGGGATCTTTTAACAAAGAAGTCTCTTCAATACGCTCCACGATATGATCAACCCATTTTAGTGCTTTAGCATCACTGGCAAACTCAGACCAATCACCATCCGATGATTTTTTATACATTTTTTTAATGAATTCTTCTGTACTAATCCCCATTTTTTCAGCAATAGGAGTCGCTAAACGCTCCCACCACTTAACCATTTCAGCATAATGCTCTTTTTGCTGGGTTAGATTCATGCTAGTAAAGAAAAACGTAGAACTAATTTGATGGTGCAACATCACTGCATTAGGATAAGCAAATGATTTTTTAGCCAGTGTCACCATAGTCGCTGCCATTGAGGCGGCATAGGATTTAAGCACCACATAAACAGGCGCTTTACTACCATCCATTGCCTTTAAAATCCGATACCCTGACATAACAGAGCCACCTGGCGATGAGTCAATGACAATAAAAATTGGCTTACTTCCATCTTTATTATTGTAATAATTAATACGCGTAGTGATGTAATCCGCCGTTTCTGGCAGTATTGGACCATTTAAAGCAATACGACGATCAGAAATTACCAACGTATTATCATCTTTTAAGGGATTATCAAGATAAATAGGCTTGCGATCAGCATAAGCTTCACGCTTTTTCTCAACTTGAAGCATTTTTATTTCGGCAGTTAAACGGGCTGTTTTTAAATCCCATTCCGTTCTTTTAGCATTTAATTCACTAGAAAGCTTAGCCGCTCTTGCTTTAGCTAACGAGGATTCACGAGTGAGTTTTTGTAACTTTTCTTCATAAGCAATGGTTTCAGCACGCTGATCGCGCTCACGCTTTAAATCTTCAATATCAAGCTGCCCTGTAATTTCTTGCTTTTCCCATTTTAATTTTTGCAAACGTGCTAAAAGATCAGCATTATCATTTTTAAGGCGCTCCGTTTTTAACGTATTTTCAATAGAAAGTTTGTGCTTCTTTTTTTGTAATGCTTTAGTTTCAGGATCTAACTCTTCTTTAAGCAATGATTTCTTACTAGATTTTTCACCCGATCCATTAGCCGATTTTTTCTTGTTATCTTCTGCTACTGATTTTTCATCTTTATCCGCATTCTCTTTATTAGTCACTACTTTTTCGGCAAGCTTGCCAATAACTTTCTCTGCCGCTGTTTTTGCTTTTTCCAGCACTGGTTTTTCTTCAGGTGATTCCGCATAGACAGCCATACTGCCAAAAATAACCAATGTGGCAAGTACTCTTTGATAGCTCATATGTATTCCTTTAAAATCAATAACTTACTTAAAATCTAATTTTATTCACTACAGATTCTGTTCAATAAACTACCTTAAGGCAAGATTAAAATGCTTAATTAAGAAAGATTAATTAACTCAATCCTACATAAATTAAAGCCCCTGCTCCCACCACAAAGCAATAAATAGCAAACCATGATAACTTGCTCTTTTTGACCAATGTAATCATCCATGTGCAGGCAAATAAACCTGTTATAAATGCCGCTAGAAAACCAACCGTTAATGGCATGATAGAACCATCTGTCATAGCAAGCTCACCACTCAGTGCATCTTTAGACATTTTACCTAATATTAACGGCACAACCATTAGAAAGGAAAAACGCGCTGCCTTTTCCCTATCAATACCTAATAAGACAGCCGTAGAGATGGTCGCTCCTGAGCGTGAAATACCTGGTAAAATAGCAATAGCTTGCGATATACCAATAATAACGGCTGATTTAAACGATACATTTTTCTCCGTGCGCTTTGCTCTATCGGCTAACAACAGCAACAATCCTGTTATCAGCAACATAGATCCTACCAAAATAAGATTTTTACTAAATAGCTGCCCTATTTCCTCATTAAAAAACACCCCAATAAAGGCCGCAGGAACCATTGAAATAACTATTTTAAGCGAGAATTTTGATTCCTCATTCCATGCAAACTGAAATAGTCCTCTAAATAACGCCATAATATCTTTTCTAAAAACAACAATCGTACTCAATGCCGTTGCGCCATGTAAAACCACCGTCATTAACATGCTATCTTGTGGTAAGGCATTTTCGCCGAGTATAAACTTAGCTATTTCAAGGTGACCGCTAGAAGATACAGGAAGAAATTCGGTTAAGCCTTGGATAATACCGAGAATAATTGCATCAATTGTATTCATAGTTATTGTAATGGTTTCATTTAAAAAGCGCGTATAGTACATCTAAAAAGTGTGCATAGCACATCTAAATAGCAAGAAGCAGCGTAAATTTAGGAGACACTGTGAAAAATCATAACTAATATCTTAATAGCTGATGTTACGTAGTTAAAAACTATTAAAGTATATTTATGCGCCCTCCTTCCCATCGCTCCAGCGTGGGAATGCATATCGAGTACCTTCGCGGCTGAAATAGTACGAGCAATAGCAACTATCCATACGCATTCCCACGTAGGAGTATGGGAATGAGGGAATATCAGCAGTAAGGTTTGGTAATACGTTTAATTTTGTGACAAGATTCATAACGATCTCGGGTACGGTATACTCTAACGCCATAATTCTGATGAGTTTTATTCAAACGCCACACTACCCCTCATAAACAAATAGTTATTAATAATAACGAGCAATAATGAACCAAAAATAAATCAAACAGCTAGAAGCCAATCTCTGGGATAGCGCGGTAGGTTGGAGTGAGGCTACGAACTCCAACAATTTCTAGCAATATTTTGATTGGGCTACTCGACAGCGGAGGGTTGGCGAGAAACTAGCCTTTTACCCTATTTAGGTTTTTAGTTTGGATAAATTTAAATGATTACGCCAGATTTTGTTGGGGTTCCTATCGTCACCCACAACCTACATCACTCCAACTTACCGCGTTAATTTCTAAGTGTTTGGTCTACAGATTATGAGCCATTTCCAAAACAAAATTTATTTCTTCGTAATCACGCTTCTCTTTTTGAGTTCTTGTAGTTTTGGAGGAGAAAAAGTCTCCATGCTGCATTTGAAAATAGGTAGCACCATTATTGAGTTTAACCAGATGCAAGCTAAAGATTGGTCAGTACCCCCTGAAAGGTTAGCCTACATTGGTCAAATCAATGTTCGTTCCCCAGTAACAGTTGAATTAGGGGGAGGGATTGTTCTTGATATTCCTTATGCTAGAACCATGCTGGTAATAGAAAATACTCGTCTACGCCTCTTCAGCCTAGTCACCAATCCAAAGGGTGATCAAAACAAGCAACATGAAGCTAAGCCACTCTATGACAAACTATACAGAGTACTGGAACAACACCCAAGCTGGGAGTTTAATGTAAAGCTGGATCGATGGATGCGAAAAAATGATACACCTAAGCGAAAAGAAAGCGAAGAGTCAATTATGTTAAGTCTCTATAAAGATAAAATCCACCTTTCATATAATGCAGACACAAAACTATCAGGTTGCCTCTACCCATTATATGATCATAGAGGATTGTTTGAAAAAGAAAGTATTGAGAGAGAACCTGACTTGGATAAGCGGGTAGAATCACTAACTGATGATAACACGGATGTGAAGCTTGCCCTTGATGTTATAGG
>Ga0256831_1001893_pt1 | contig 10995 bp, 11 predicted proteins | sample 132544metaG_FD_189087 | JGI IMG/M metagenome (GOLD analysis project Ga0256831, IMG submission 189087) | Hydrothermal vent microbial communities from Lau Basin, Pacific Ocean - 132-544 | ecosystem: Environmental > Aquatic > Marine > Hydrothermal vents | place: Pacific Ocean: Lau Basin | collected... | reverse complement strand
TGACACTTTGGATCGCTTTGATGAGATTTTCGGCCTTTTTCTCACCAAATCCGGGAAGCTTGAGCAAATCCTCTTTTTTGAGCTTAAAAAGATCCACTACATCTTTGACAAGCCCCTTCTCATACAAAAGCTTCACCGTAGCCTCTCCAAGTCCCGGGATATCGAGACACTGCTTGGAAGCGAAATAGATGATGGAGTTGACCACGCGGGCAGGACAGCTGAGGTTTTGGCACTTGATGAGTATTCCCTCGTCAAGTACAGGCTGTCCACAGACTGGACAGACCTTGGGCCGCTCCACCTTTTTCTCTTTGCCTGTTCGATACTGCTTGAGCACTTTGGTGATCTCTGGGATCACGTCGCCGCTTCTAATCACGATCACCATATCGCCGATACGGATATCTTTGCGCTCGATCTCGGCATAGTTGTGTAGCGTGGCTCGCTCCACGATCACTCCACCGATCTCCACAGGTTCTAGGATCGCCACTGGAGTGATGATACCGGTACGACCCACTTGGGGCACGATATCGAGCACTCTGGTCATCTTCTCGATGGCCGGAAACTTGTAGGCCACCATCCATCTTGGATACTTGACCGTATAGCCCAGCTTTTCGTGCAACGGTATCTCGTCCACCTTGATCACCATCCCATCGAGCACCACCGGTAGTCGATCCCGCTCTTCGATGAACTCTTCATAGAGCTTTTGCAGCTCCTCCTCCGTGTGGCAGATCGCTCGTTTGAAAGGCTTCAAAAATCCAAGAGAGTAGACAAAATCCATCAACTCATGTAGATATTTGTAGTTTAGGGTATTGTATCCCACGCCCCATGGATAGAAGTAGAGCTTTCGTCTGGCGGTGACTTTGGGATCGAGCTGGCGCAGGCTCCCCGCCGCCGCGTTTCGTGGATTGGCGAAGGTGGGCTGACCCTTCTGCATCCGCTCTTGGTTGAGCTTTTCGAAGTCGTCTTTTCGTATCACCACCTCGCCTCTGATCTCGATAAGCCCTTTGTAGTCAATCCCTAGAGGAATGGAGGGGATGGTCTTGGCGTTGGCCGTCACATCTTCACCCACCTCTCCATCGCCTCTAGTGGCGGCACTTTTGAGTAGTCCGTTTTCGTAGATAAGATTGAGGCTGGCTCCATCGAATTTTGGCTCCACATACCACTGGATATCTCGCCTACCGGCCAATCTGTAGACCCGCTCGATCCACTCTTTGAGCTCCTCTTCGCTAAAGACATCCTCCATCGACCACATTTTGGTCAGGTGCCTGATCTTTTTGAACTCCTTGGCAGGCTCGGCACCAATACGCTGGGTAGGCGACGTGGGGTCGATCTGATCTGGATGCGCCTTTTCATACTCCTCCACCTCTCGGTAGAGCTTGTCGTAGACCTCGTCGGGAACCTCTGGATTGTCCAATACATAGTAGGCATAGGCCCATCGCTTGAGTTTTTCTACCGCCTCTTTGTACTCTTTTTGATTTTTTATCATCTTTCTTTCCTTACAGATCCACCACTTTACACAGCAGACCTTTGAGATAGAGTGAAAACTCGTTGTTGAGAATATAGGGGTGGTCGATATCTTGATAGAGGTGTTCGATCACCTCCACTATCTCCTTGTTGTCTTTGGCGGCTTCACGCACCACCTTTTTAAGATCCTCCATCTCTACATGGTGCGAACAAGAAAAGAGCGCCGTCATTCCCTCAGGCTGCAACAGCTTCATGGCATTGACTGTAATATCTTTGAAGCCTTTCATAGCCGAGCCCTTTTTGGCTTTGGATTTGGTAAAAGATGGAGGATCGAGGAGTATCAGATCGAAGCGCTCCTTTTGCTTGCGAAGTTCTCGCAGATAATCGAACACATTGGCCACTACAAACTCGCCGCTCACCTCGTTGAGCGCGAAATTCTCCTTGGCCATCTCGATAGCCTCTTCGGAGATATCCACCAAACGCACCTTTGCGCCTTTGAGTGCGGCGTAGAGCCCAAAACCACCTGTATTGCTGAAGCAGTCCAGCACCATATCCTTTTGCTTCACATAATCCGCCACGATCTTTCTGTTGCGCCGCTGATCGAGATAAAATCCGGTCTTTTGGGCATGGAGAATATCTACGTAAAATTTCACTCCATGCTCTTGGATCACGATCCTATCAGGAATCTGGCCAATTGTCTCTTTGAATCCCGGCACTCTCTCTTTTTGAGGCAGATACCTATCGGCGGCTACATACATCCCTTTGGGCTCGAAAATTTCCAGCAAAAGGTCCAAGATTTCAGCCTTGAATCGTACCATTCCCGCAGTCTGAAAATGGACACTCAGATACTCCTCGTATCTATCCACTATGAGTCCTGGTAAAAAGTCCCCTTCGGAATGGACGATACGACATGCATTGGTATCCAGCCCCACTCGTCTAGCAGCCGCTCTGAGGATTCTCGATTTCAAAAGCCGCTTGGTGATCGGCTCATCTTTGTATGTAAGAGCCCGAAAGGCTATGGTGCTATAGGGATTGACATAGCCTTTGGCCAAAAAGCGATCCTTTTCGTCTCTGGCCTCTACCAGCTCTCCCGGCTCGAAATCCAAATCGCAGACGATATCGCTTTTGTAAACCCAAGGAAAATAGTCTCTGAGCCTTTTTGCCCCTTTGGCATTGACAACAATTTTTCGCATCATATCCTCTTGTACGCTTTATAGACCTCGATCATCTGCCTGTGGGCCGCCACATCGTGACATCGCAAGATACTCGCTCCATTTTCCAAAGCCAGCTGATGCAGCGCAAGTGTCCCGGGTAGGCGCTCCTCCACAGGCGTGGGGATGATCTTGTCGATCATCGATTTTCTGCTGGCTCCTACCAATATTTCATATCCAAACTTCCTAAATTCTACCAAATCTTTAAGAAGCTGCAGATTATCCTCCAACCGCTTTCCAAAACCGATGCCAGGATCTAAAATGATATCTTCTATTCCAAAACTCTTGGCCTTTTCGATCCGCTCTTTGAAAAACTGGCTCACTTCGGCCACCACATCTTCATAAAAGGGGTTTTGCTGCATCGTTTTTGGATCGCCCTTTTTGTGCATGATCACCACACTCGCTCCAAACTGGGCGGCTATTTTGGCCATTTCGTCGTTTTCGAGGCCTGTGATGTCGTTGAGGATACAAAATCCTCTCTCCAAAGCATACCTGGCCACTTTGGGACGATAGGTGTCGATGCTGAGCTTGACGCCAAGCTGCAAGGGAGCCAATGTATCGATGATGGGACGCACACGCTCCAGCTCCTCCTCTTCGCCGATCTCCTCGCTACCTGGCCTCGTACTCATCCCGCCGATATCGATGATATCCGCTCCCTGCTTGATCATCCGCTCCACCGCGGCTACCGCCTCTTCGGGGCTGAAGCGACTGCCGGGATAGAAGCTGTCATTCGTAGCGTTGATGATCCCCATGATTTTTGGCTCATACTCCTTTGGGCCCAGATACTTCCTCAGCTCTCTTGCCAGCTCTCTTAGGCCATAGGGCTGGGCCAGCTCCTTCTTGGCCAAGATCTCGATATGCTTTTTGGTGCCGATCAGCAGCGCGTCCACCCGCTTGAAGGCACAGGTGATGGTGCCATTTGGGATCGCCAGATCCGCCCCTACGCTTAGAGCGTCTTGTTTGAGGATATTGGCGGCACCCACATGCATATCGGCGATATAAAACAACAAGATCTCGGCCTTTTTGGCCATAATTTTGATGCCCAGTTTATCCACTCCCAATTTTTGCATCACTTTGACGCTGTCGGTATCTTTGCCTAGCCGTTTGATTCTCATTTGCGCCTCTTTTTATGAGTAAGCAGGATAAGACCTGCGGTGATGAAGACATTGGCGGCGTTGGAGTGGAGCTCCAGTAGCCTAATCGCTTTGTCGAAGTAGTCCAGCTCTCTTTCTGTGAGCTTAAAATTTTGACGCATTGCATACTCCAGCATCCCCTTGATCACACCTTTGGCCTCCACTTTGCTCATCCTTCTAGCCTGCTGAGCCAACTCGTAAAGACGCTCCAGATCGAAGGTTTCGAAGCCGATCTTTTTGGCCTGCTCTTTTTTTATTCGTTTGAGGGGTAGACGTGAGAGGATAGTGGGCAAAAAGATCGATTTGGATCTGGCCACCAGCACGAAAACTACATTGTTTGGAGGCTCCTCCAACACTTTCAAAAGAGCGTTTTGAGCATAGATATTGTAGCCAAGGCCAAAAAGGGCTATCACTTTGGTCTCTTTGCTGGTGATGTAGGCCTCTTTGATCGCCTCTTTTGCATGTTCCACTTTGATCTCGTCACTTTCGATGATCCGAAGATTTTGTGGCTCTACCTGTGCCTCCAGCTCCTCCTTGAAGCTCTCGAAATCTTCGGTGATAAGGATATGGCTTCTCATTCGAGCACGAACTCCCCAAAAATCGCTCCATCGAGGCTCTTTTCGAAAAGGCGGTAGAGCTGCAAGAGCTTGATATCGAGCAGTTCGTCGAAAGATTTGAGAGTGAAGTTGTTTTGCATATCCTCGTCCATGATCCACAAGAAGCTGTCGTCTTTGCTTTTGGCCAGCTTCACATAAGGAGCACTGGATCTACCTATGTACCAGATGAAGTAGCGCTCACAATAGGAGATCTCCAGCATATCGAAAAAGAGCTCGATCTCCTCTTTGGCCTGTAGTTTGGAGATATAGGGAGCTATCTTTTTGAGATCGTAGACGGGGATGAATGGGCGATTTTTCAAGGAGCGGTTGAGGGAGGTGACCACATAGTGACCAAACCAGTCTCTCTCGTCGTCGGTGAGGATCAGCACCGAGTAGCCCGAGACTATACGGCTCAGTGCATCGGCGGCCAGAGGGAGCCACTCGTAGCGGCGCTCCTCCAGCCAGTTCATCATACTTTTGTCGTAGCGGATCTTTTGGAGCGTCCACTGATCAAAAGTGATCGGTTCGCTCATTTGTCCAGTTCGTATGCGGCATGCAGCGCTCGTACCGCCAACTCTCCATACTTCTCGTCGATGATCATAGAGATTTTGATCTCACTGGTGCTGATCATCTCGATGTTGATATTCTCTTTGGCCATCGTTTCAAAAGCCCTGCTCGCCACACCGCTGTGGGACTTCATCCCCACACCCACGATACTCACCTTGGCCACGTCCGGATCGTACTCCACTTTTTCATACTCATCCTTGAAGCGATCCATCACCTTCTTGACCAGCTCCAGCTCGTTTTGAGGTACGGTGAAGTCCAGGTTGGTCTTGCCATCTTCGCCGATGGTCTGGACGATCATATCCACGTTGATATTCTCGTTGGCCAAAGCTTTGAATATTTCGGCCGCTATTCCTGGCCGATCCTTGACACCTCGTAGACTCACTCTTGCTTGATTTTTATCCAAGGCTATTCCGCTTACCAATGGCTTTTCCATGATCTCCTCTTCTTTCGTGATAATAGTTCCGGGATTGTCGTTGAAGCTGCTTTTGGCTTCGATCACCACACCCAGCTTCTTGGCAAGCTCCACGCTTCTGTTTTGCAGCACCTTCGCCCCAAGGCTGGCAAGCTCCAGCATCTCGTCGTAGCTGATCTTCTCCAGTTTTTTAGCCTTTGGCTCGATCCTGGGATCTGTGGTGTAGACGCCGTCCACATCGGAGTAGATCTCACACTTATCAGCCCCCAGCGCTCCGGCGATCGCCACGGCGCTTAGATCACTCCCTCCTCGTCCCAAGGTGGTTACCTCTCCATCTTCGGTGATCCCTTGAAAGCCTGCTACCACCACGATCTTGCCCTCCTCCAAAGCCTTTTTCATAGGCTCTGGATTGATTTTTTCGATCCTGGCTACGGTGTGGGACTTGTCCGTGACGATCCCCGCTTGTCTTCCCGTCATCGCCACGGTGGGCAGCCCCATCTCGTTTAGAGCGATGGAGAGCAGCGCCGCGGTGACCCTCTCGCCGCTACTGAGCAGCAGGTCCATATCCCGTCGGCTTGGAGTGGGACTGAAGTGCTTGGCGTAGTCGATGAGCTTGTTGGTCTCGCCACTCATAGCAGAGACCACCACCACCACATCGTTGCCCTCTTTCTTGGCTTTGGCCACCCTTTTGGCCACATTCTCGATACGCTCCAGGTTTCCGACACTGGTACCACCATACTTTTGTACGATCAACATTAGAAATACCCCTCTTTTTTGAAATAGTCCAACACCTGCTTGTAGACAGGCCGCTTGAAAAATGTCACATACTCAAAAAGCTTCTCATACGGCACGAAGCGGTATTTGCTAAATTCCGGCTCTTTGGTTTTAAGATCGATCTTGGCTCCTGGCTTGAGCTTGACCAAAAAGTACTTTTGGCGCTGGCCGTCGTAGGGATACATCTTTTTGGCGATCGTTTTGGGAAAGTCGTAGCTCACCCACTCGGGATATTCGGCGATGATCTCCACCTCGTCAGTACCAATTTCTTCTTTGAGCTCTCGCAAAAGAGCTTCTTTGGGAGTCTCTCCTTTGTCTATCCCCCCTTGAGGAAACTGCCAAGAATCTGGAATGTCGCTACGCGATGCTATGAAGAACTCCACTTTTTTGGGATATTCGCTGGAGAGCACGATCGCCGCCACGTTTGGTCTATACCGCTTTTGTTTCATCTTTTCCTCAGTCAAAAGCAAGACCTAAAACGAAGTCCTTCGCTTTAAATCTCACTTCTTTTTTGAGTGCTATAATAGCGCTTTACGAATTAAAAAAGGATAAAATTGCTCTTGTATTGTCACATTCCCTTTTGCGACAGCAAATGCCATTACTGCGCTTTCAACTCCTTTACCCACAACCACCATTTAAAAAGCGAATATATGGACGCTTTGCTGCGTCAGCTTCGATCCGAGCTGGAGCGCAAAAGCCCCCAAAAACTCCAAAGCATCTTCATAGGTGGTGGCACCCCATCCACCATCGACGCTCATCTTTACGAGCCGCTTTTCGAGCTACTAAAGCCTTTGGTGGACGAAGAGACGGAGATCACCTTCGAAGCCAATCCAAACAGCGCCTCGTATGAGTGGCTCAAAAAGATCAAGGAGCTGGGGGCTACGAGGGTGAGCTTTGGTGTGCAGAGCTTCGATGAGAGAAAGCTCAAATTTTTGGGTCGTGCCCACACCCCCTCCCAGGCGATCCAAGCGATCGAAAACGCCCAAAAGACGGGATTTGAACATATCAATCTCGATATCATCTACGACACGGCCATAGATACAAAAAAGCTGCTCCAATATGATATCGCCCAAGCTTTGGCTCTACCCATCGATCACATCAGTGCTTATGCTCTGACGATCGAAGAGAACACACCCTTCGCCAAGAGTCCACAAGCGGCAGCCAACAAGGAGGAGTATGGCTACCTCGTCAAAGAGCTGATCACCCTGCCCCAATACGAGGTGAGCAATTTTGGCAATTATCGCTGCCGCCACAATATAGGCTACTGGGAGCTTCTCCCCTATATCGGCGTAGGATGTGGAGCCGTGGGCTTTGATGGAAAGAGTCGCTACTATCCCCCAAATGATCTACACTCCTATATCCAAAATCCTCTATCTATCCGCCAAGAGCGGCTAAGCCCCGAGGATCTGCGTCTTGAGCGCCTCTTTTTGGGGCTGCGTAGCGTGGTGGGGGTGGAGCGCTCCTTGTGCGACGAGAAAAAGGCGCAGATACTTCTGGACGAGGGCAAATTGATCCAAAAAGGCGATCGCCTCTACAATCCGAACTTTTTCTTAGCCGACGAGCTGGCACTCTATCTACTGGCCGACTAAAAATTGCAAATCGAGCGAAAACATTGCAATTTCAATCAAGCTAATCCACTCGATATCAATCGAATACTCTTTGTAACCTTCTCTTTTAACTTTTGCAATTTGGGATCTTTGATCTCATCCAAAAAATGGAGCACCTTTGCGGCAGTGGCCTGGTCTATCTCGTACCGCTTCAAGATCTCCAACAACTCTTGGAGTTTTTCTTTTTGGCTTTTGTGAGAGCGCAGCAGCTCCTCGATCTCGCTGGCCGGATCGAAGATCCCGAGCCTCGACGCCGCCTCTTCGTCCAGATCACTCACACAGCGAAAGTGGTAGCGCTCGCTTTTCGGGGCGGTCGCCACGCTTCCTATGGCAAATCCCACCACATAGACCTGATCCTCTGTAAACTCATCGTCGCTGAGGTAATATTTGTGGTGCATATGACCAAAGATCTTTTTATTAACTGATGGCTTGGTATAGTTGTAGTTGACGATACCAAAGAGCTCCTCCAGATCCGGCAAGCGCCACTCGAGCCCAAAGAGCTTTAGATTTTCACAATACTCCCTCGCTTCTTCCAAGCTCTTTTTGATCCGATCTCTTTTGGGATCGAAAGGCTCCCACACAATCTGGCTCTTCCTATCCACTACCACCCCGTTCGGTAGCCGCTCGAACTCTTGATCCAATTGATGATGCTTGGGTGCATCCGTGCAAAGCACGTGGGCCTTGGTATTCTTGGGTGTAGGAGTGATGTCGCCATCTTGCAGATAAAAGGCGTAGGCCAGAATATCCTTGTCCAGCACGAAGATTTCGCTCTCGTGGCGGATATTTTTCTCTATCCTCGCCTCCCCCAAGGTATTGCCGCTCCAGTAGAGCTTGCCTTTGCCAAATAGCTTGTCGCCTCTAAGCCCAAAAAGCTCCCAGATCTCCATGATACGAAAATTTTGGCCAAGTTTTTGGCACACCTTTTGGGCTTCGAAGTAGTCGTACACTCCCGGGACCTCCACCACTTTGGCCAATAAGAAAATCGGCATCAACAAAAGAAAAAGTCTCATCATCTTCCTTAAACTTTTTGGCACTATTATACTTTATCAAACTGTAATCTCTTTTGATGTAAAATTTGCCAAATTCGCCAAAGGGTCGCCTATGTTTGGAATGGGATTTACCGAGATACTGATGATCGCCGTGGTGGCCATCATCTTTTTGGGACCTGACAAGCTCCCTCAGTTTCTCATCGATATCGCCAAGTTTTTCAAGGGAGTCAAACGAGCCGTCAACGACGCCAAAACCCAACTGGAGCGAGAGGTGAAGATCACGGAGCTCAAAGACGAAGCCGAGGAATACAAGAAAAAGTTTCGCTCCATCACCGAAGAGATGAGCACCATCACCGCCGAACTGGACGAAGACCCGTTGGCAGAAGTGGAAGAGATCAAAAAAGCCACCGAACCCAAACGTGAAGTGGTGAAATTCAAGAAAAAAAGTCTTGAAGATAAGGACAAAATGAATGTTTGAAGAGCTCAAACCCCATCTGGCGGAACTGCGTAAGCGCCTTTTGATCATCATCGCCACCATTTTTGTGATGTTTGTGATCTCCTTTGGATTTTGGGAGCATATCCTGGCCTGGATGATCGCCCCCCTCGAAGCCACCCTACCTCCTGGCAGCAACGTGATCTTCACCAAAGTGGGTGAGGCCTTCTTCACGGCTCTCAAAGTCTCATTTTTCGCCGCACTCATCTTCAGCCTGCCCGTCATCTTTTGGCAGCTGTGGCTCTTCGTGGCTCCAGGGCTGTACGAGCATGAAAAGAAGCTGGTGCTCCCCTTTGTCATAGCGGCTACTGGGATGTTCGTGCTGGGGGCACTGTTTGCTTACTATGTAGTCTTTCCCTTTGGATTTAGCTATCTGATCAACTTTGGCTCCCAGCTCTTTACGGCACTGCCAAGTATCGGGGAGTATGTGGGATTTTTTACAAAGCTGATGATCGGTTTTGGGATCGCTTTTGAGTTGCCGGTGATCACATTTTTCTTGGCCAAGTTAGGACTTGTCACCGACGAGAGCCTCAAGAACTTCTTCAAATACGCCATCATCATCATCTTCGCTATAGCCGCACTGCTTACACCTCCAGACGTGATCAGTCAGCTGCTGATGGCGGGACCTTTGGTGATTCTCTATGGTGTCTCCATCCTCATCGCCCGTATGGTCAACCCAGCCACCAAGGAAGAAGATGAAGGAGCGTGATCCCCTCAGTACCAGCAGCTACGACTACCACCTTCCCTCCCATCTCATAGCCAAGAGCCCGGCCAAAAGCTCCAGGCTCTTGGTCTATGAGCGCAGCACCCAAAAGATCACCCACACCACCTTCGAGCAGCTACCCAGCTTCTTGCCCAAAAGCTCCCATCTTGTCTTCAATGACACTAAAGTGATCAAAGCCAGACTCTTTGGCCAAAAAGAGTCAGGCGGCAAGATAGAGCTGCTGCTCAACCGACCCTTGCCAAATGGCCGCTTCAATGTCTTTATCCGTGGCAAGGTACGACCGGGGACTAGGCTGCTTTTTGCAGAGGGGCTGGAGGCCAATGTCGTCCAGCTGCACAGCGATGGCTCGAGGGAAGTGGAATTTTTTTTACATAACAGACCCATAGAGTTCGCTCAGCTACTACCCATTTTGGACAAGATCGGTCATGTCCCCCTGCCACCCTATATCGATCGGCCCGACACCAAAGAGGATGAGCGCCACTACCAGCCGATCTTCGCCCAAAAGCCAGGAGCCGTGGCAGCTCCCACCGCATCGCTGCATTTCACCCCCTCTCTTTTGGCCAAGATCGAGGCCTCCCACCCTACCCATACCATCACACTGCACGTAGGAGCCGGTACATTCAAACCTGTAGAGCATGAGATCATCACCGAGCACAAGATGCACACCGAATACTACGAGATCCCGCCCTCCACCATCCAAGCGATCCAAAGCGACACGCCTCTTGTGGCCGTAGGCACCACCGTCACCCGAACGATCGAGTATTTCGTACGTACACATAAACCAAGAGGCGAGTGCGATCTGTTTTTGCATCCCAAGAATCCTCCAAGACGAGTCGATCACCTCATCACCAATTTCCATCTGCCAAGATCCACCCTGCTTATGCTCGTAGCCGCTTTTGTGGGGATCGAACAGATGCACCGCATCTATCAAGAGGCGATCGAGCAAAACTATCGATTTTACAGCTACGGTGACGCAATGTTGATCATTTAGTGCCGATACTGTACAAAAAGGATGAGTGATGGAGCTG
>Ga0256831_1001892_pt1 | contig 10996 bp, 10 predicted proteins | sample 132544metaG_FD_189087 | JGI IMG/M metagenome (GOLD analysis project Ga0256831, IMG submission 189087) | Hydrothermal vent microbial communities from Lau Basin, Pacific Ocean - 132-544 | ecosystem: Environmental > Aquatic > Marine > Hydrothermal vents | place: Pacific Ocean: Lau Basin | collected... | reverse complement strand
TTCCAACAGTAACTACCACTTGCTCTTTTGTCATCTTAAGAGAATCACCTACAGCTTTTATGATTCTATAGTTTGCTTGATGAGGAATAAAATGAGGAATATCCTCTGAGTTAATCTCATTTTTAGCTAATATATCTTTAACATCTTTAGTTAAAGTCTTAACAGCTAACTTAAAGGTCTCATTCCCTTTCATCTGTACAAAGTTTAACCCATCATCAAGTACTTTTTGAGAAAGAGGATTAACTGTTCCAGGAGCAGGAGTCATTAGAAAATCAGAGTAAGAGCCATCAGCAGAAGCATGAACGTCAATAAATGCTTCATCTTTATTATCTGTTGCCGAAATTAAAGCAGCCCCTGCACCATCTCCAAACAAGATACAAGTTGTTCGGTCACTGTAATCTACAATAGAAGAAAACTTCTCTGCACCAATAATCAGTACATGCTTTTTTATGCCAGACTCAACAAAGGCTTTTGCAATAGAGAGAGCATAAACAAAACCTGAACATGCAGAAGAGATATCAAAAGCTTGAACATTTTTTATACCCAGTTTATCAGAGATAATACATGCTGTTGCAGGCATATTAAAGTAGTCAGGAGTTACCGTTGCACAAACAACTAAATCAATATCTGAGGCTTCTAAACCTGCTCTTTCAATTGCTAGTTTAGAAGCTTTAGTAGCCATATCACTAGTATTTTCACCCTCATCTGCAATTCGTCGTTCAGAGATACCTGTACGTTTTAAAATCCACTCATCACTGGTGTCAACCATCTTCTCTAGGTCTGCATTGCTTAATACTTTAGAGGGAACATAAGCCCCAATAGAATGAAATTTTGCGTACATTTTCTACCTTAAATATTAGTTCTAATAGTTATTTTTTGGTAAGAAGCTCTTCAATGGCATCATTGACACCTGAGTCACTATAAGCTATGGCTTGAAAAATTGCATTTTTAATTGCCTTAGCATTACTTTTACCGTGCGATATAATAGCACAACCTTTAACTCCAAGTAAAGGGGCACCACCATATTCTGCATAATCTACCTTCTCTTTGAGCTTTTTAAACACTTTTTTCTTCATCATAAATGCCCCAATCTTTGCAGGGATTGATTTTCTAATATGTGTTTTCATTAAAGTAAAGACTGTTGAAACCACACCTTCACTTGCCTTAAGCACAATATTACCTGTATAGCCATCACAAACAACGACATCTACAGAAGCATTAAAAATATCTGAACCCTCAACATTCCCCTGAAAACCAGGAACATCTTTCATGAGTTTAAAAGCCTCTTTTGTTAATGCATTTCCTTTAGAGTCCTCTTCACCATTTGATAAAAGTCCAACTTTAGGATTACGTAAACCAATTACTTTTTGTGCATAAACTTCACCCATAATAGCAAACTCATAAAGGTTCTGTGCTGTACAGTCTGTTACTGCTCCCACATCTAAAAGTAGTGTTTTAGAAGCAATAGTTGGCATAATGGTTGCTAATGCAGGTTTAGAGATACCAGGTAGACGACCTATTCTAAGTGTTGCTAAGGTCATGGTTGCACCTGAGTGTCCTGCTGAGACAACACCATCTGCTTTTCCATCACGCACTAACTCTACTGCTTTATAGATAGATGACTCTTTTCTCTTTAAAGCTTGTGTTGCTTGGTCAGACATAGAGATAATATCAGAAGAGTCTACAATCTCTACTTTATCAAGATAAAATTCTGGTAAAAATGAGGTAATCTGTTCTCTATCTCCTACAAGTATAGGAAAGAATCTTTTTTGGTCAAGTGCTTCTACTACACCCTCTATGATAGGTTCGGGACCAAAGTCCCCACCCATTGCATCAATAGCAATTCTAATCATCAGAACTACTTACTTATGCTTTTGTTGTGTTGTATTCACCAGTTGTCATATTCATATGGTGAGGCATTCTCCATGTACCATCTGCATCTTTTACAGGTCTTGGTAATGTCAATTTGTAATGCGTTCTTCTTTTTGCTGCTCTTGTTTTCGAGACACGTCTCTTAGGTACTGCCATAATTAATTCCTTTTATGTTTTTAAAATTCTTGTTCAAATTCAGTCTCATCAGCATTACATTTTTCACAGTAATGATAAGAGTTTTCAACAGAAGCAATTTCACTTTGAACAATAAAGTCAAGGTCAATTACTCCATCAATAAATTCGATTATATCTAAATCATCTTTAGTCTCAATGACTTCATCACTTAAAGTTAATTGAAGAGGTGATTTCATACTGTATTTATATGCTTCACCACATCTGTCACAAGAGAGTTCAATATCTCCTTGTAATTCACCTTCAAGTTTTACTCGATGATAACCACTTTTAACCAAAGTTCCTTCCAAAAAAACGCCTGAGACACTTAAGTTAAAAGGTTGTTTGGTTGAACCAATTTTATCAAAAACTATTTTCATAGTTTCTTATACTTATACAAGCTCTCTTTGTGCAAAGAAGAAGTTAATTTCATTAACTGCATTCTCAACAGAGTCAGAACCGTGAACAGCATTTGCATCAATGCTCTCTGCAAAATCAGCTCTAATAGTACCAGCTTCTGCTTCTGCAGGATTGGTAGCACCCATTAAATCTCTGTTAATTTGCATTGCATTTTCACCCTCTAATACAGTTACAACAACTGGACCAGAAATCATAAATTCAACCAAATCTTTAAAGAAAGGTCGCTCAGCATGGATAGCATAAAATTCTTCAGCATCTGCTTGTGAGAGTTGAATTTTTTTAGTTGCTGCAATTCTAAGATTTGCTGCTTCAAATCTAGCAAGAATTTGTCCTACTACGTTCTTAGCTACTGCATCTGGTTTGATGATTGATAATGTTTGTTCCACGTTTTTGCTCCATAAGCTTAGTGATTTTAATTAAAATAATCACTACTAAAGTATTTTGAGGTGGAATTATATCAGAATATTGTTAAAAATAAGATTTATTTAAAAAGAGTTTTTTTAGGAAAAGAGAGAAGTTACAAAGTATGTAGAGACATACTTTGTAATGACTAAGAGTTAGTCTTCAACTACGTCTGAACCTGGTTCACCTCTATCTTCACGAAGTGTTTGACCATCTTTTGGTTCAGCCCATACAATACACTCTTCTGTTGGACAAGCTTCAGCACAAGCTGGAACATCAAAGTGACCTACACACTCAACACATTTGTCTTCGTATACGTAGTAAGTCTCTTCTCCTGTTGGGTTATCATCCTCATCTACGATTGCTTCTGTTGGACATTCGTCAATACATGCTGCACAGTTGATACAAGTATCTAAAATTTTTACTGCCATTTTCATTCCTTATTTTAAAGATTTCAAACTATAGCAAAACTACTTTAAATAACCCTTTAATAATTTACATTAATTTAATTACTTATAGAGATAAGTAGCTTTTTATCTCATCTGTACGTTTCGTTTCTTCCCATCTAAAGCCCATATTTTCACGTCCAAAGTGTCCATAGGCTGCTGTTTTTTTATAAATAGGTCTTAATAGGTCTAACTCTTTAATTATTCCTGCTGGAGATAGGTCAAAAAGTTCCTTGACACAAGCTTCTATTTTTTCCTCTTCTATGGAACTTGTACCATGTGTATCTACCATAATAGAAACAGGTTTAACTACTCCAATAGCATAAGCAATCTGAATGGTTAATCTATCAGCCACTCCAGCTGCCACTAAATTTTTTGCTACATATCGTGCTGCATAGGATGCTGAACGGTCAACTTTAGTTGGGTCTTTACCTGAAAATGCCCCACCACCATGAGGACATGAGCCACCATAAGTATCAACAATAATTTTTCGACCAGTTAATCCTGCATCTCCTTGAGGTCCACCAATAACAAAACGACCTGTAGGATTAATATGGTAAATGGTCTCATTAGTCAATAACTCTTTAGGAATAACCTCTTCAATTACCTCTGTCATAATCGCATCAGTTAAAATAGTATGGCTAACATCCTCACTATGTTGAGTAGAGACTACAATAGTATCTATAGAAACTGGTTTATCTCCTATATACTTCACACTTACTTGTGCTTTTCCATCTGGTCGTAAAAAAGGAAGAGTACCATTTTTTCTCACTTGGGCTAATTTTGCTGTCAACCTATGTGCCAACAAAATAGGCAAAGGCATCAGTTCAGGGGTTTCACGACAAGCATAACCAAACATCAATCCTTGGTCACCTGCTCCAATCTCTCCTGAAGCTTGGTCAACTCCTTGGTTAATGTCTGGACTTTGCTCCCCTATTCCATTTAGAACCCCTGCTGAACGATAATCAAACCCAAAAGAGGCATCGGTATACCCTATTTCACGTATCACCTCTCGTGCTATCTCTTGCATAGGTGCATACGATTCTGTTTTTAACTCACCTGCAATTACACAAAATCCATTTGAAAGTAGTGTTTCACAAGCTACCCTTGCATTTGGGTCACGTGCTATAATATAGTCTAAAATTGCATCTGAAATTTGGTCAGCCATCTTATCAGGATGACCCTCTGTTACTGATTCTGAAGTAAAAACATACTCTTTTGCCATTATTTTTTTCCTTCTATCTTCTTAGCCAACTGCTCAGGTAAAATACCCAAAGACTCTTCAACTAACTTGGTATTACCATGGGTAATAAAGTTATCTTCATACTCAAAACTCTCTAACTCCACATCAAAAATTTTTGCTTCATTCAAAAACTCTAAAAGTGCTGAACCTACCCCACCCATTTTGGCAGAGTCTGAGAAAACATACCATTTTTTATGATTTTGTGCCAATAGAGTTAGTGCTTCTTTATCTAAAGGCTTAACAAAACGTAAATCTAAAATAGTAGGATTAACATCAATAAGTTTAGCCGTCTCTTCTGCTCTACCAACACCATTACCATAACCAATAAACAGAATATCTTCACCCTCTTTAACCACACGAGACTTTCCAAGTTCAAAAGGAGTTGCATTTTTATCTTGAGAACTAAATGCTCCTCTTGGGTATCTAAAGGCACAAGGTGTCGGAAAATCTTTAGCAAACTCCATAGCTAATTTCATGCTTGTATCACTTGATGGAGCAAAAAGAGTCATATTTGGTATGGCTCTTAAAAATGAAATATCAAAAACTCCTTGGTGTGTCTCTCCATCTTCACCAACTATTCCTGCTCTATCAATAGCAAAAGCAACACCTAGATTCATAAGACAAATATCATGTATCACTTGGTCATAGCCTCTTTGAAGAAAGGTTGAGTAGATGGCACAAAAGGGTTTAAATCCCTCTTTAGCTAATGGACCCATGGAGGTTACAGCATGTTGCTCTGCAATAGCAACATCCCAAAAACGATTTGGATACTTTGCCATAGCTAATGATAGTCCTGTACCACTTGGCATGGCTGCTGTTACCCCTACTACCTTTTCATCTCTATCTGCCAACTCAACTAAGGTCTCTGAAAAGATAGCTGTAGTAGATTTTGGAGCAGATTTCTTTATAGAATCTCCTGTAGCTACATCAAAAGAACTAACCCCATGCCAATGCTCTTTATCTGAACCTGCACCCTCTGCTACCTCATACCCTTTTCCTTTGGTTGTTTGTACATGTATAATAACAGGACGTTTTAAATCTTTGGCAATCTTAAGCGTCTCTACCAAAGAACTTATATCATGACCATCTATAGGACCGATATACTCCAAACCAAGCTCTTCAAAAAGAACACCTGGGGTAATCAGGTGAAAAGACTCCTCAAAACGTTTTGCTAAATAGGTTGCTCCATCAGGAAGTGACTCTAAAATCTCTTTTGTTTTGTTTTTAAACTTTTGGTAAAGTGGTGAAGCCATCTTTTGAGACAACATTCTACTAATCGCACCAATCGGTGAAGCGATACTCATCTCATTATCATTTAAGATAATAATTGCAGGGTATTTTCTATCTCCTAACTCATTCATAGCTTCATAAACCATACCTGCTGACATTGAACCATCGCCAATTAAAGCCAAAGGAACACGTTCGTCCTCTTCTCCATTTAAGGCAATAGCTTTAGCTGCTCCTGTTGCAATTGAAATTGAGGTAGAGGAGTGACCTGCCATATAATAATCAGCTTCAGACTCTTTGGGTTTAGTGTAGCCACTCAATCCACCAAATTGTCTCAAAGTATCAAACTCATCCCATCTATTAGTAACCAATTTATGGGCATAAGCTTGATGAGAGACATCAAAGATAAAAGGATTTTTTGTTGCATCAAATACGGCATGCATTGCTACAATGATATCTGTAGCTCCCAAAGTAGAACTTAAATGTCCTCCATTTTTACTTACTGTTACAAGAATCTTTTGACGTACTTGCTCAGCAATATCTTTTAATTCTTCTATACTTTTTGTTTTTAAATCACCAAATTTATTCACGAAAGAACCTTTTCTAAAACTTCAAAGAGTCTATCATTTTGTTTTTGGGTTCCAATAGTAATACGTACAGCATTCATTTTATAAGAAGCCAAATTACGAATAATAACACCCTCTTTTAGAAGTTTATCAGAAATCTCTGTTGAGTTCATTGTATCATTAAATAGGTAAGTAATAAAGTTAGTATAACTCTCAATATACTCAAAACCATGCTCTTTGGCAAAAGATTCATAACGTTTTATCTCTTGGGTATGTAAAGCGATTGATTCTTCTACAAATGCTTCATCTTTAGTCGCTTCAATTGCTGCTACTAAAGAGAGGGTTGTTATGTTAAAAGGTGGTCGCATTTTGTATAGTTCATGAATAAGCCCTGCATTTGCAACTCCATACCCTACTCTCATACCACCTAGACCATAGGCTTTTGAAAATGTTCCAAGATAGATAACATTAGAAAACTCCATAATATCTTTAGGTTCAATCCTATACTTCTCATCTTTGGCTGCTGCATACTCCATATATGCTCCATCAACTACCACCAAAGTCTCTTTTGAGACAGCATTGATAATCTCTAAAACATCCTCTTTACTCGTAGCATCACCCGTTGGATTGTTAGGCGTACAGATATAAACAATTTTAGGCTTATGCTCATTATAAGCTTCAATAAACTCAGAGACTACATGTTGATATGAGGGTGTTCGTACAATCTTAGCCCCCATCTGTTTGGCATAAATTTCATACATTGCAAAGGTAACTTGTGACATTAGCACAGAATCATCAGAAGTTAACAAAGCACGAGAGACAAACTCTAACACTTGGTCAGACCCTGCACCAATAATAATATTGTTATCTTGAACATTAAATTTTTTTGATAGTGCATCTTTGAGTTCAAACATCGAATCATCAGGATATAAAAATGCCTTAGTAGCATTATCAGCAATCACTTTAGCCACTCTTGAACTGCACCCTTTTGGATTCTCATTAGATGCCAATTTTACAACATCTTTTGGGTCTATTCCAAACTCACGTACCACCAACTCAATTGGTTTTCCTGCTTCATAGATTTTTATCTCTTTTAACGCTTCATTAAATTTCATCTACTTCTCCTTACTAAATATCATCATTTTCTCGAACATAAGAGCCTAAAATCTTTATCTCCTCTTTGTGCCGTTTAATAATCTCTTCAATGTGCAAATCATCTTTGTGTCCATAAAACTCAATAAAAAAGAGGGATTCTCCCTCAATAATATGTGATTTAATTTTTGTTAAATTAACCTCACAACGCTCAAAATCATTTAAAAACTCAACCAATGAACCAGGGGTATTAGGCAGACGTACCAACATCGAAGTTTTATCATGTCCAGAAGGGATATTTCCAAAATCACTAATAATAAAAAATCGTGTTTTGTTGTTATCTCTATCTTCTATGTTCTGAAACAAAATAGGCACATTATACATTTTAGCCGCTACATCAGCACAAATGGCAGCGACTCCCTCCTCTTCCATTGCTAATTTTGCAGCTTTAGCCGTAGAGTCTACAGGAATAAGTTCTGCATCATTGAGACCACAATCTTCTAAAAATTTATGACACTGCTGAAAAGCAATATCTCTTGAATAGATTTTTTTAATCTCTTTTATCGAATTACATCGACTCGCTAAAGTATGATGAACATCTATAAACACTTCTGCAATAATTTGTAAATCATACTCTTTAAGACAATTAATGGTCTCACTTACAATTCCATTAGAAGAGTTTTCAATAGGAATTACCCCAAATTTTGCTGTTCCTCGATGAACTTCTCTAAAAACACCTGTAATGGATTGAATGGGAATATATGAACTCATTGCCCCAAACTTCATCTCTGCTGCTTGATGGGTAAAAGAGGCTTCTGGGCCAAGAAACGCAATGGCTTCAGGACGCTCCAAGTTCCTAGCCACGGCAAACATCTCTAAAAAAAGAGCATCAATGGCTTCATCTGTTAATTTTCCAGAGTTATTAGCTTTCAAACGATTCAGAATAGACTGCTCTCGTTCAGGACGATAGATGGGTGCACCTGTTGTATTTTTTAACTCACCTACTTGATGAACATACTCCATTCGTCTGTTATAAAGCTCTAAAAGTCTGTCATCTATGCTATCTATCTCTACACGTAGTTCATCAAGTGTCATAATTTTTCCCTTTATTTATATTATGTTTTATCCTGTTTACTCGTTCCCACCGTCTCGGTGGGAATGCATATTGGAATTTGATTTACAAAAAAACTTTGTTTAATAAAATAACTCTCATATGCATTCCCAACGAGGACGTTGGGAACGAGAAAATCTACCTATTGTTGCCAACTTGTATCACAAGCCTCTTCTAATCGAATTTGGTCTTCAAATGTCTCACGCTCTCGTATAAGATAATCTTTCCCATCTAAAATAGCTACTTCGGCAGAGCGTCCACGCGTATTGTAGTTACTAGACATGGTAAAACCATACGCCCCTGCTGAATGAACCACTAAAATATCATTATGATTCATAGGAGGTAACGCTACATCTTTACCTAAAAAGTCTCCACTCTCACAAACGGGACCCACCACATCAGCAGGTGTTTTTTCACCCTCTTTTTGTATCGCTTCTATTTTATGATAAGCATTGTAGAGACTTGGACGAATCAGGTCATTCATCGCTCCATCAACAATTACAAAACGTTTATCACCATTTACTTTCTCATAAAGTACTCTAGTTAAAAAAATTCCTGAATTTGCCATCATATAACGCCCTGGTTCAGATAAAATCGTCAAATCTAAACCTTTTAGTTGACTCAAAATTGCTCTAGCATAATCTTCAGGTCGAATGGTAACTTCATCGTCATAGACAATACCAATTCCCCCACCCACATCAAAAAACTTAATCTCTATACCAATGGCATCTAGTGAACGTACTAAATCAGCTACAATACCACAAGCTTCCGTAATAGGGGCAAGTTCTGTAAGTTGTGAGCCAATATGAAAATGTATTCCAACAGGGTTTAAGTATTCAGATTTTTTTGCCAAGATATACATGCGTTTAGCACTCTCTAAACTCACCCCAAATTTGTTCTCATGTAGCCCAGTTGAAATGTATGGGTGGGTTTTTGGGTCAACATTAGGATTGACTCGAACCGAAATTCGAGCCTCTACCCCCAACTCTTTAGCAATCATCTCTACACGCTTCATCTCTGCTTCACTCTCTAGGTTAATAAGCAGAATATCCTCAGAAAGAGCTTCTCTAATCTCTTCATCTTTTTTACCCACACCTGAAAAGATGATTTTATATTTTTTGACTCCTGCTTTTAAAGCACGTCTCACCTCTCCGATACTCACACAGTCTGCACCAGCACCAAGGTTGGCTAAATGGCGTATAACAGCCAAGTTTGAATTAGACTTGACAGCATACGCCACTAAAGATTTTTTTCCACCAAAGGCATCTTTTAGCTCATCATATCGGTTTGTAATGTTGTTAAAATCGTACACATAAAGTGGTGTTTGATACTTTTCTACTAAAGTTTTAATCTCTAAACTCATAAAATTATTCCTAAATGTAAGACAAAGGCTTACTTAAATTATCGCGATTTTATCTAAATGTTGGTTATACTTAGATTCTATTGTCAGATTTACCTAAAGCAATAAATGCATATATCCATAAAAGTATAATAGGCAACATCATTATCAATTCAGGCATAATGGTTCCATTTTTTGCAATTTCACGCAGAGCAAACAAGATTCCCCAAGTAAAAAGTGTGCCTCCAATGGCTTTTGTTGAAGTAATGGCAATATTCATATACCGTGCATGAAAAGGAAATTTAAAAATCAATATCATCAATAAAGCTATAGAAAATAGTGGAGTAACAGCTTTAGAGTAGATATCAGCTCGAAGTTCATAGGTATTTAAACCTTGATTTTCCAATAATTTTTTGGCTTTAATACTTTCATTGAGTGTCAAGACTTTACCATCATAAATAGATTCTAAAATTTGAGGTTGATAATTTCTTAAGGTATATAAAGTTGGTATCTTTTCAATCTTGAAGCGTTGCTTTCCTTCTTTATTTATAAATTTAGATTTTTTAATAACATCAGTGGCTACCCATTCATGAATATTGAACCAAGCCTCTTTGGCAGTTAAAGTCTCTGTAACTTTACTGTTTTTCATTCTAAAAATAGTTAAATTTTCAAGTTTATATTGAGCAGGGATTAATGCACCGATATAGACAAAACTATTATTATATTGTGTTTTATATTTAAAAAAAAGGTCTTTGGTTTTACTTACACCATACTGATTTTTAAAGAGTAATTTTGATGTCTCTTGAACGGTTGAAAAGGAGGTAAAATTAAGTGCTAGAAAAATTAAATAGGTAAGAAATCCAACAACAAAAAAAGGTTTAAAAAACTCTTTTCGTGTTACACCCAAAGCATAAAGAGAAGCAACTTTATTTTGTTTAATAAAAGCTATTTTAGTCCAAATACCACCAAAAACAATAGCTAAAGGATAAAGAAGATTGAGTGCTTCTTGGATTTTTAGATAAAAGTATAAAATTTTAACGTTAAAAGAGGGAAGAGATGAAGCATTCATTAAAAAGTCTAAACCTGCAAATAGTCCAGAGAGTCCAA
>Ga0256831_1001891_pt1 | contig 10998 bp, 9 predicted proteins | sample 132544metaG_FD_189087 | JGI IMG/M metagenome (GOLD analysis project Ga0256831, IMG submission 189087) | Hydrothermal vent microbial communities from Lau Basin, Pacific Ocean - 132-544 | ecosystem: Environmental > Aquatic > Marine > Hydrothermal vents | place: Pacific Ocean: Lau Basin | collected... | reverse complement strand
GACCCGGTAGCCGGAGGTTTTTATCATATCATCCTTGCGGCTGATAAAATATAAAAAACCGTCTTTATCACGTTTGACAGTATCGCCGGACCAGACAGCCATTTCAGTGAGTACCTTACCTGATAAAGGGCCGGGAATGGGTTTAAAATGCACGGCGGTTTTGTCCGGGGCATTCCAGTAACCCATAGAAACCAGTGAGCCTCTGTGAACCAGTTCTCCGGGTTCATTATCAGCACATTCGCTGCCATCTTCTCTTAACACCATAACTTCGGCATTGGGAATGGCAATACCCATGGAACTTTGATGGCTGTCAATGAACTCAGGAGGGACATAGGTGGAACGGAAGGCTTCTGTCAGGCCATACATTAAATAAGGCTGGCTGTTGGGGAGCCTTTTTCTTAAGGTATTTAAAGTCTCAATCGGCAAAGCACCGCCGGAGTTAGTAAAATAGCGTAATTGTTGAGTATCTTCCGGCCAGTCAAGGTGGGCAATTTGTATCCATAAGGGCGGCACGGCCGCCAGCCCGGTAATTTGATACTTAGCTACCGCTTTAATGACATCCCGGGGGAGTAAATAATCCATTAACACGGTACTGGCCCCCACACTAAAGGCCGTGGTTAACTGACTCAGCCCATAATCAAAACTTAGCGGTAATACCGCCAGTATCCTGTCTTCAGCAGTATTGTTCAGGTATTGTGCAACACTCTGTGCACCAATAATCATATTGCGATGTGACAGTACCACACCTTTGGGTTTTCCGGTGCTGCCGGAGGTGTATAAAATAGCTGCAATATCGGTATCAATATTGGGAATTTCCGGGAAACTATTAGTATCAGAATGTACTTTATCCCAAAATGTTACTTTTATATGCTTAAACGGGAAGCTTATGGGATTTTTAGGCTGATCAACAAGAATAATAGTATGCAAGTCGCTGCATTGCGTCAGGTGCTGTTCAAGCTGTTTGAGTCGGGGACTGCTGGTAACCAGAATTCGCACATTACAGTCATTGAGAATATAGCTGACCTGTTCTGCTTTTAATATGGGGTTAACTGGAACAAAACTGGCACCGGCAGCAGAAGCTGAAAATAAGCTGATAACGGCTTCAGGCTGTTTGGGTAAATAGGTGGCAATGCGCTCAGTGCGCAAAATCCCAAGTTGTAAAAAACCATTGGCAAGTGTACCAATCTCACTGCTGAGAGCCTGATAAGTCAGTGTTTTTGATTTAAAGATCAGAGCTTCTGCGGCAGGAGTCTCTGTTGCTGAGTCAGTAATAAAATGATGTAATAATGTGTGCATCCTAAACTCTGAATTATGCTTTTAAAAAGTACTGTTTTACGGGTTTTTATAGTAACCGAACAAGTTTTGCATTAACAATAACCAATAGCTTTATCAGAGATCCTTAACTGTCCGAGTGTATGTGTCAAAAAATTATACAGTTTATTGATTCTGTGGTAAAAAAAAATTGTTTTATAGGATTAATATTACAAAATGATTACGGTAATATTGCATTCTTTGTATGTTGGCACAATAATTGCTTTTTTAAGTATTCAGCCTTTCGTTTCATTGTCTATCCTAACGAGGGTTGCAAAGAGAGTTGCAAAGAGAGTTGAGGGAAGTATTTTGTTTATAAGTTATGATTCAGCTCCCTCATCCTGACCTTACTCGTAGCGAGAAAGGATTGTTTTGTTTTTAGATAAGAGTTTTCTGGTTCTGTTTATGTTTTGGTTATTAAAAATCTTGTATTCGTATAATCTGCTCACAGTTCTTGTCTTGCTATGCCTGCTTACCTCTGTTCAGGCTTTGCCTTTAAAGGAGAAGATTGATGTCTTTAATGAACAGTTGGATACGACAGGCATAGGTGGTTTTGAAAATTCACACAATAAGACAGATTCATTAATTATCAATGCCTTTAATTCAGATATATCAGCTCCTGCTCAGCAGCAGAAAAATCATTCTGTCCTTTCTGATGAATTGTTAACAGGGGATGGTATTGAGTCTTTACATTATGACAATTATTCTGAGCCTGAATACACCCGCACCAGAACTACAGCCTCTGCTTTCTTTGACAATAAAAGAAAAGTTAACAGTAATAATGATGAGGTGTCCAATGCAACACTGATAAGTGACTCCCTGGTGACACAAGAATTAAAAGAGAAAGTGAAGGACTCAATAGACACAATAAAGCAGGTTAAAGAACTTTTTTTTGTAGACAATTCCATTTCTTATGAAAACAGCGAACAGGAATCCAGTGAACTAATTCAGAGAAATCTGTATTTACAGGAGCAGCAGTTGCAGGATGACAGGGGAATTAACAAGCAGGTTAGTAAAGATAAATACGATACTGCCATTTTTAGAGAGTTTATTTCCAGAGTGCTGAGTTTTATTTTATATGCGTTAATAGGCTTTATTTTTATGAAACTGATTTTGATGTTTATTGCCTGGCAGAGAAAACTTAATCGATATTAACTAAAAGGAATATAGAGAGAATATCAATGCAATCTTCACATGAAGACCGACGAAAAAATGACCGGGATAGTTCCTTTCCACTGATAGATAGTGAAGGCCGTCAAGTACTGTCTGAGCGAAGAAGTGGTAAAGATCGAAGAAAAAATAAGCGTCAATACGAAGTGGCCACTGAGATCCTCAATAGTATTCATTAGGGGCTGGTGTCATTTAGACGTATAATAGGCAGCTTGTTTTATTTTAGGGATTATCCTTGATAATGATGGACTGTCTGTCGAATTCTGCAGTTTTTACTTATGCACCTTGATCGGTTTGTTTTAACCTTTGGTCGGGCCATGCGGGAAAAGTATGGTTATAAGGTGCACAAGCTCGCTATAGATGCTCAGTTTACCTGCCCTAACCGGGATGGCACCAGGGGGATTGGCGGTTGCACCTTCTGTAATAATATTTCTTTTAGCCCCAATGTCAGAAAACCTCCCGGGGTCGATGAGCAGCTTGAAGCCGGGCGCAGGGTTATCCTTAAGCGCACTGGAGCCCGGCATTATCTGGCCTATTTTCAGGCCTATACTAATACCTATGCAGATATTGAATATTTAAAAGCACTTTATGACAACGCGCTTAGGCATAAGGATGTTATTGGTTTGTCTATTGGCACCCGGCCGGATTGTGTTCCAGACAAAGTACTGGAATTACTGGCTCAGTATCAGGAGCAGGGTTTTGAGATCTGGCTGGAACTGGGTTTGCAGTCCAGTTTTGATGCTACTCTTAAAGAAGTCAATCGGGGCCATGGTTTTGCGGAGTATCTGGATGCTATAAAACGGGCTCATGCTTATAATTTACAGGTGTGCACCCATTTAATTGTCGGCCTGCCAACAGAAACTGCCCGGCATAGTATAATGACAATGCTCAGGGTTCTGGAAACACAGCCGGCAGGTATCAAAATACACCCTTTGCATATTGTTAAAGGTACGCAGCTGGCCAGACAGTTAAAACAGGGACATTATCAGCCACTGAGTATGGATGAATATGTGGATACGGTCGTCGAAATGGTGAATATGGCACCGGATACTATGATCTTTCATCGCTTAACCGGGACGGCATCAGAAAATATTTTACTGGCTCCCCAATGGTGTAGTAAAAAATGGCAGGTATTAAATCAGATCACAGAAAAACTGAAGAAAACTAAAATGATAACAATATGACAATAGTTAAAAATCCCAAACCTAAAATACGTAAAGCTGAAATTGAGGACTTTGATAAGGTATATCCTCTTTTGCAGAAGATGAATAATGCTTGTTTAAGCCGGGATGACTGGCATCGTTTATTTGAGAATCACTGGCAAATGGAGGGTTTTTCCCCTGGTATCGTACTGGAAACTGAGCATGAAATCGTCGGTTATATTGGCACTATTTATAGCATCCAGAAACTGGATGGCAAAGAACAGATTTTTTGTAATCTCACTACCTGGATAGTACAGGAAGACTTTCGCAGTCACAGCTTTATGATGATTCTATCGCTGGTGCGAAATAAGAATATTGTTCTGACCAGTTTTAGTTCTAATAATGTTACCTATGAAGTATATAAAAAACTGGGTTTTAAGGATGGCAATAAAACTAAGCGTCTGGTATATCCATGGCCGTCTTTGTGCGCCAGACAATATACTTTGCTTACTGATATTCAGGACATAGAGCAGAATCTCAACTCTGAGAACCGAAAAGTTTTTGATGATCATAAGGCCTTTGGCAATACTTATATTTTGATTCAGCATAAAGACCAGCAATGTTTGCTAATGGCGGTAAGGCATAAAATAATCTTTAAGCTCTATTACGCCAGTGACCGGGATTTTATGTGTCAACATTTTAAACACTTTAGAAATAAATTAATGTTACAGTACAAGGTTAAAAAAATGCAGGTTGATGAACATCTGCTTAAAGGCCGTTTTGTATGGTTTTCTCGCAGGGTAAACTGGGGCAATCCGTATCAATATAAAACCACGATGGAAAGCCTGCCATCCCCTTCCCCTGAATATTCTGAAATTTTCTTATTAAATATGTAAAGCGGATTCTGTCCTTTTGATTAATAAAGCAAAAAAAATAAAACTGGTCATTTTTGATGTTGATGGGGTTCTGACGGACGGTATGATGAACTATGGTCCCGAGGGTGAGCTTTTTAAACAGTTTAATGTTAAAGATGGAGTGGGTATTAAGTTGCTGCAGCAACAGGGTATTGATGTTGCGGTTATTACCGCCAAACAGTCCGCAGCTCTGTCTCAGAGAATGAAAGACCTGACAGTACGCTATTTCTATCCGGGCTGTAGTGATAAACTCAGTGCTTATCAACAGCTGCTGGCTCAATTATCCTTAAACCATGAGCAGGTCGCCTATGTGGGTGATGATGTGATTGATCTGGCGGTAATGGATACCGTCGGTCTGTCGATTGCGGTAAAAGATGCCCATGCTTTTGTTAAGCATAGGGCTGATTATATTAGCCATACTCTGGGCGGACATGGGGTTGCCAGAGAAGTGGCGGATCTGGTTCTTGCTGCCCAGTTTGATTTAAATGAGCTGTATACCCAAATGGCACAGGGCCACAGCGGGAAGCTTGTCCAGTAGGGACGTTCTATATGAATAATAAATTTAAAATTGTCATACCTGCCCGCTATGCTTCATCCCGTTTACCGGGTAAGCCGTTACGGGACATTGCCGGTAAGCCGATGATTCAGCATACTTATGAACGGGCCAGCCAGAGTCAGGCAGAAGATGTGTATATTGCGACCGATGATCAACGTATTGTCGATGTTGCACTAAAATTTACCGATAAAATTATTTTAACTTCAGCAGAGCATAGTTCAGGTACTGAACGCCTGGCAGAAGTCGTTGAGCAGCAGCAATGGGATGATAAAACCATTATTGTTAATGTGCAGGGGGATGAACCCCTGGTGTCGCCGCAGCATATAGAATTAGTGGCGGCCGCTCTGGAACAGAATCTGCAGGCCGGACTGGCTACTTTAGCGACACCGCTTGAGCTGGAAAGTGAAGTGTTTGATCCGAATATTGTTAAAGTGGTTATGGATGCCCGAGGAAATGCCCTGTATTTTTCCCGGGCGGCCATTCCCTGGTCCAGAGAGGCTTTTACTGAGACTACGGCTCATAACATCAGCAAGCTGCCTCAGGGCTCTCAGTCTCAGGAACATGGCTGGTTTCGGCATATTGGTATGTATGCTTATCGTGCGGATACTTTAAAACAATATATGAGCATGTCTGCCTGTATGCTGGAACAGACTGAATCACTGGAACAATTGCGTATTCTCTACCACGGCATAAAGATCCATGTCACTCTGGTTCATGATCAGCCGGGACATGGGGTGGATGTGGAAGCAGATATTGCCAAAGTTGAAAAATTTCTGAGCAATAAATAAACCCTCTCCAGGGAACCAGGCAGATTATATGAATAATACAAAAGAACCATCCTCAATCCTGACCATTGCCAAAGAATCCTTAACAGAACAATCTAAAGCGCTGGTGCGTATGGCAGATGAACTGGGTGAAGAATTTGAAAATGCAGTTGAACTTATCCTGCAGACCACAGGTCGTGTAGTTGTCTGCGGGATGGGAAAATCTGGTCTGGTGGGCAAAAAAATAACTGCCACCTTTGCATCCACCGGCACCCCAAGTTTTTTTATGCATCCTGCTGAAGCCTTTCACGGGGATCTGGGAATGCTGGCTCGAGAAGATTTACTGATTTTAATTTCCTATAGTGGAGAAACAGAAGAAATACTCAATCTGCTGCCGTCGGTTAAGCATTTTGGTAATAAAATTATTTCTCTTGTAGGAAATATCCAATCTACAATGGCAAAACACTCTGATATAGTTCTTAACATCAAGGTTGAAAGGGAGGTGTGTCCTAATAATCTGGCACCGACCACATCCACAATGGCTACCATGGGAATGGGAGATGCACTGGCCGTTGCGCTGATTAAGATGCGCGGCTTTCAGGCGGCAGATTTTGCCCGCTATCATCCCGGCGGCAGCCTGGGGCGGCGTTTACTAACCCGTGTAAAGGATGTTATGCATACCAGAAATCTGCCCTCTATCTGTGCTGATGTGACGTTAAAAGATGCGCTCTTAACCATTAGTGAGGGTCGCCTTGGGCTGGTGGTTATTGTTGAGCAGGGGCGGGTAAAAGGAATTGTAACAGATGGAGACTTGCGGCGTGCACTGGTAAACCGGGTGGATATTAATCGCTCAGAAATCGGCGCTATTATGTCGGAAAGTCCGGTTACCATTGCACCGGATATGATGCTGGCAGACGCGGAAACACTTATGCTGGAGAAAAAAATCAAAGCCCTGATTGTAGCGGATCAGAATCTTCAGATGCTGGGTATTCTGGAAATTTTTGACCGTTAATAAAAGGGATACAAAATGTCAGTTTTTTTTACATTTTAGATTGCAAATAATATTTAATTGATTTAACTTATTGATATAGAACAAAAATAATATTGTGGCTTAATATTTGCCTATATATTAGAAAATAATAAAGTATTAGCACAAAATGAGGTATTAAGTGATGCTAAAAAATAAATTCTTTTTATCTGCCGTATTGGCAATGGCTGTTCCTATGACTGCACAATCTGCAGTATTAATTGACGGTGGTCATAACTGGGATATTAGTAGTGATAACTGGACGCCCAATGCGGGTTCTAATATTGCTTATGTTATTGATGACTGGGATCCTGATGTGAGTGGCGCAAATCCTGCTTATAACAATACCCCTTATACAAATGGTCGTCCAGGCGGTGGTCAGGCTTATGATGCGGAAGCAATGTATATCGAACTGGAAGGGACAACTTTATATGTTGCCATTAAGACGGGCTTGTCGCCCAATAACTCGAGCTGGAAAGCCGGAGACATTTTTTTTGATTTAAATGGTGATGTCGCTTCTACTTCTTACCGGTCAGTTTCAAATGATGGTAGTACGGGTTCCTATGCTGCAGATGATCATGGTGTTATTGAAGCAACATCAGGTAATGGTTATGAATATGGATTAGTCAGTGTAGCTCATGATGCCAATGCACCATTTACTGATGGCAACAGCTGGGCGGCAGGTGATCTGTACGATCTAAATCGCTGGAATCTGGCTGGTGTTAGTGCACATGAAGATAATGATCATCCTGTCTCTGGTAATCAGGGAAGTCTGAGCAATTCAAATACCCTGATGTATGGCAATGAGTCAGGTGGTACGGGTCATTATGTAATTGAAGCTTCCATCAGCCTGGTGGATGGTTCTGGAAATTATAATGCCTTTGGTAATAGCTTAATTGCCAGTATTGATAATGCTGCTGATATAAATGTCCACTGGAACCCACTGTGTAATAATGACTGGATTCAGTTTACCGGTAATCTGACGGGTGGCGGTGGTGGCTATAATCAGGTATCAGAGCCAATGCCTTTAGCTCTAATGGCCCTGGGTTTTATTGGAATGGCAGCCAGAAAGAGAAACCAGAAAGTATAAATTAAAACTTATTTCAGGTAGTTATAAAAAAGCTCCGGAGTTATTCAACGGGGCTTTTTTTGTTTAAGATCCAGGAGAATATATAGGGACCGATGGTCAGTATTTCTTACAGTGATTCCAGTAATGCCTTAGCGTCCTTGCGTGCTGTAAATTGACCTGCTACGGGTACAATCATATTCAACTGATTTCGGGCTTCTTTCTTCCTGCCGTTTTTTACCAGTGCTGCAGCATAATGATACCGGATATCAAAATCTGCCGGGTTGGCGGTAATAGCCTGTTTTAACATTTTTAATGCTCGTTGCTCTTCATTGTTCTGCAATAGTAACCAGCCAAGAGTATCCAGTACGGCACCATTGTCAGGATCACGAGAATAAGCGATTTCTGCGTATTCGAGACTGCGCGGATTATTGAGTTTGGCGTATATCAGAGCCAGATTATTAATGGCTGAGACATGATCAGGTTCCTGCTGAATAAGGAGTTCGTAGTGTTGTCTGGCTTTTTCAAACATGCCGTTTTGATGATACAAAATGGCTAGTGTCATGCGGATTTTTGTGTTATCAGGGTGTGTTATTAACCAGCTTTCAAAGGTTTCAATGGCTTTATCCAGATTGCCTGTCATGGCATAGGTACGGGCAATTTTATTAACCAGCAGATAATTGTTGTTTTGCAGGGCCAGGCCTTCCTTATAAATTTTAATGGCTTCTTCTGGTTGTTTCTTAAGTAGTAATACATTACCCAGTGTTTCATGGGCAATTTGTGATTTAGGGTGTAGTTTTATCAGTTCCCTGGCCTGGTCCAGAGCGGTCTGGTATTGCTTTGCTCCTAATTCCAGCTCAATTAATGCGCTTCGAGCAATCAGGTGATCAGGTTGTAATTGCAGTACTTTTAAAAAACTTTTGCGGGCATTATTATAATCTTTCCACAGATACTGAGCACTGCCCAGCCAGTACCAGGCCTGAGTGGATTCAGGGTTTATTTTAGTGATTTTTTTATAATTGCGAATGGCCTGTGAAAAGTTTTTAAGCTGTAGCAGATTGGCCGCATTAATTTTTAAAAAGGTGATGTTTTCCGGTTGAATTTCAACCAGCTCAGCAGAATATTTAAGTGCCTGATCAAATTGTTTTTTGCTTTGATAGTAATTATTAAGCAGCAGGCGAGAGCGGACAGAGGTGTTATTGGCACGCCGGGCTTTATGCAGCCAGGTCAGCATCTCTTTTTCATTGTTCTCTATCAGACTGATTCTGGCCATATCCAGCATGGCGGTTTCGTTACTGCTGTCTTTGCTCAGGATACGTTGATATTCGCGTTTTGAGCTGGCAATATCTTTTTGCTGTAAAGACAGTCGTGCCAGAGCAATGCGTGCAGGCAGATAAGAAGAATTGATTTTAAGTGCTTTATTTAAGCTTTGGCGAGCCAAAGCTGGCTTTCCTGTCAGTTGATAAGCCTGAGCAAGCAGTTTATATAATTCAAGGTTTTTAGGTTCTTTTGCCTGATATGACTTAAGTAAAGCAGTGGCGGTGTCAAAGTCCTTTCTTTTAAACAGCAGTAGAATCTTGGGTAAACCAATTGCCTGGAATTGTTCAAAGTTCTCATCTTTTAAAGTCAGTGCCTCAGAATCACCGGATAAGGCATTATTCAGGCGTTGTTGAGTGAGTAACAGGGTATTATCAGGGGCTAAACGGACAGCTTTATCCAGATAGTACTGGCTTTTTTCCTGATTACCGACCAGTCTGTAGGCTGTACTCAATAGCGAAAATAGTGAATAGTCATTGGTGTTTTCATAAGGTTTGAGCAGTGTAATGACCTGGGACCCCTGATTTCGTTTTAGAAACACAGCGGATAACATTTTTCGGGCACCCAGATCATCCGGAGCTATGTCAAGATATTCCCTTAGCTTCTGTTCAGCCAGATCCAGTTTTCCTAACTGGTAATAAACAGAGCCAGCAACCAGTAAAATGCCTTTATAATTACGGTTGTTTTTTTCAATAATTTTAATAGCCTGCTGGGCCTGAGCATAGTTTTTTAAATGGTAGGCAATAATGGCCTGTAAATGATTGCCGGTTTCATGCTCTGCATCAACTGATAATAATTGTTTAACGCTCTTATCTGCTTCCTCATATTTTCCCTCTCCAATCAAAGAAGTGATGGTACCAATCCAGGCCGCAGTATTACCAGGCTGGATAGCAGTGGTGGCTTTGAATATTTCCAGGGCTTTATCGTATTGCTGCTGCTCTCGATAAAGGTTGCCCATGAGTAGCAGAACATCAGCGTTATCCGGATGTTGTTTATACAGTTCTTCAATCAGCACTTTGGCCTGTTTTTGTTTGTTGTCCAGAGTATAAAGACGTGCCAGACCTGTTTTTACTTCAAGTGTATCTGGAGCCAGGCGTGCGCCCCTTAAAAAGAAACTGCGGGCTTTGTGTATATTACCCTGATTAAGCCAGGCCTGGCCCTGTAAAGCACGAATCCGGCCAATATCATCGGGATTAATATTGAGTACAGCATTAATTTGTGAGGTAACTTCTTTAAACTTGCCCTGAATTAACTGAGATTTAATTTTAAGTAATTGGGTATCTTTGGGTGTTGCACCCAGATAGGAAGCCTTATCCAGTTCAATTTCAGCCTGAGCTCCCATGCCACGCTGGATATAGAGTTTAGTCAAAGTCAGGTGGACAGCAATGTTGTCAGGGTTTTTCTGAACAGCCTTTTTCAGATGAATCAGGGCTTCATTAAATTTACCTTTTTGCTGGGCCTGCCGGGCACTATTAAGGTCATCATCTACGGACTCAGCCTGCAGGATTAAAGGAGAGCTGAAAAACAGGATGAAAACAATAAAGGATATACGCATAAAATTAAATTTCCTGAATAAAAACGGTCAATACACCAGGGACTGTTGCTCTTAAGATTAACAGTCCCTGGTGTATTATCTTTCTGCTCCGTCTAGTAAAATAACAGGAGTAGATAAAAAATATGAATTTTACAAATAACTCTGTACTACTTAAGTTTAGCAGAAAAATAGCTGAC
>Ga0256831_1001890_pt1 | contig 11000 bp, 5 predicted proteins | sample 132544metaG_FD_189087 | JGI IMG/M metagenome (GOLD analysis project Ga0256831, IMG submission 189087) | Hydrothermal vent microbial communities from Lau Basin, Pacific Ocean - 132-544 | ecosystem: Environmental > Aquatic > Marine > Hydrothermal vents | place: Pacific Ocean: Lau Basin | collected... | reverse complement strand
GCAGTCAATGCTGTCGCCGGGCAAAAGATGTTTTAATGAAACCGGTGAGCGAACACCATCAACAGTTACATAGGCATCGTAATAAAAGGGTGCCACGCCCACGTTTTTAATGTTTACCACCGAGGAGTCCTGTTTGGAGAGAAAAGATGTAACTTTAAACAAGTATCCGGAAGCCATGGAGGCTTGTTTGATGCGCTCGGGAGTTTGATACAAAGCCTGGTCGTTACCAATGATAAAGGTGATATGAAAATCGTTGGCAAAAAATTCAAAGGGTTTGCCATAGGGGCCATCGGGATAATCGAGTACATGGCGCTGGTCGTAGTCGGTGTAGTAGCTAAACTCCCCTCCTGCCGGTGCAACCTTGTAACGGTTTCTGTCGAAAAAGTTCCAACTTTCGGTATTGTACTCACCGGGTTCGTCAAAGCCTTCGTGCATAAATGAGTCGTCGAACAGCCCGAATTGTATGTCCAATACATCAGGATCCGTATAGAAAGGCGTATAAGGGGGGTCATTGTCGATGGAAGCGGCATCAATGGAAATCATGAAGGGTGTTTGGACGAAGGTGGTGTCGAGATGTCTGAAAAAGGTATCCTGAAAGGCAATGGAGGGAAAAGTTTGCCCCAGAATAAACGGACCATCGTAGATGTGATATTCAGCCCACAGGCCAAATCCCACTTCCACAAAAGCCAAACGGGGGTCGTTATCGTAACGTTGCGCAAATTGGGTGTAAAAATCAAGGGTAAAATCCTTAAGCTCCTGGTTTGTCCAGTCGGGAAACCAGGTGGTCTGGCCTTCGGATATTCCTTCGGTTTCGTGGTAATCGGGCAGTGCCTTAATATAATCGGGCACCGATGTTTGCTTACCCACATAAACATACCTGAAACGAAAGACAGCCTGATGGTGCCTCGAAGCAATATCGTTGAGTTTGTTTTCAACATAGCTCCAGTCATACTCGCCGGCACCGTCCACCACTTTGTTAAACAGCATGTACGAAAACTCCAATGAGGTGGCATCCTGAATTTTATTCTGATACTGACCCTGCCAAAATACAATCCCTGTCATCGGTTGTACATGCCGGGGCACACTGTTAACGTGTATTTCGGTAAAATCATCTCGTTGAGCCATCAGGAAAAGCGGCATCAGGAGAAGGAGTAAAAAACGGTGTTTTAATTTCATCTTAAGATTATTTTATGAACTTGTTTAAAGTTTTCTCTTTATTCCTGTACTATATAATTCGTATAATCCATGTATTCCGATAGCTATCGGAAGTGGATAAAGGTCATCGGATTTGAAGGATTTAACGGATTATCCATATTTAATTCTATCACAATACTCATTCCCAATAGCATGAGCTTTATTGTTTTGCCATTATACTAAATTAATCCTCATCATCAAACGACAAAATTAACATAGAAACCAATGCCAGCACCATGCCTGTTAGCACAATGTTGTTTGGGAAAACAGCATACAAAATCAATGAAATTATAATGGTTATTACCGGAGCCACCGCATTGGTAAGCGGGCTTACAATAATGGCTTTACCGTATCTAAAGGCATACACAATGGTTAAGGCACCAATGGAGTTGAGTATTTGAATAAGAAATGCCAGTCCGGGTCCGTTAAATCCCCAATTAATATCTTTTGAAAAATCAGTCATAAACACAGCTATAACAGAAAGTGCGATACCCGTAAGGGTCATATAAAAAAAGATGCTTTCAGCCGACATGGTTTTATTTGCCTTGCGCATATAAAATGCCTGTAAGCCCCACGCAAAAAATACAATCAAAGCATAAATCAGCCAGGTATAGTTGGCGGGGCCGTCTTCGGGTGCCTGATAAGACAGCAGTGGAATGGCGGCCAATGCGATAACAATGCCCGTCCATCCTTTCCATCCGGCACGCTCTTTTAATACTATTGTTGACAATATGATGGTTACCACAGGCGAAAGCGAGATGATAGGAAATATCAAATAAGCCGGCCCGGTAACAATGGCTTTCGACAACAAGGCCAACTGCCCTCCTGCTCCAAGAAAACCAATCAGAAGCCCGTAAAACAACGATTTTTTATCGGTTTCTATTTTCCAGTTAACCTGCTTTAAGGCAAAGAATGCCGGGATAATCATGGTAAACGACCAAATAACATAAATTAAAGTTCCCGGAAAACCATTCTTTTCGGGAATTTCACTAAAAGCACCCCAAACACCCCAGAAAAAAGTGGTTATCAGTGCGTAAACCAACCAATGTTTTTTACTCATAAATTTTCGCTTTTAAAAAAACCCGGAACTTCTGCCGTGGCAAAAGCCCGGGTCATCATTAACCAAAAAATGAACACTTGAGATATTATAATTCCTTACTATCATTGTACCACTACTTTCTGCATCAGTAATGTATGGCGTCCGGTAACACTTATTAAATAGATGCCTGCCGACAGTTTTGACGCATTAAAATCAATATTTTTTTTATCGGTAACACTCCCTTTAAAAAGTGTTGATATTTTTTTACCTGACAAAGTAATTATATCAACCGTTACCCTGTCGGGTGATTGAAGTGCAATGCTTATTACCGACCTGTTTTTAACGGGAACCGGGAAAACAGTAATGGAACCGCTGTTCCGGGCAATGCTGTTTATGCCTGTAACACCGGGTCGCATCCACATGGTTTGGGTATAGGGCGAACGCAAAATATCCTTATGCGAAAACATCCTGTAATAATAAACATGAGCGCTGTCAACATCGTTGTCAAGAAAATAGGACTTGTTGCTGTTTAAAACGGTTAATTGGGTAAAATGGAGGCTGTCGTCAACCGAACGCTCAATAACATACTTATCCGGATTGCTGCTAAAACTCCATTTAATCCTGATACGGTGGTAAGGAATTTCGGAAGAGACTTTTAGTTGAAAGTTTTCCGGTGCTTCAAGCACATCGTATTTTAAAAACGGAAACTCATCGCCATTGCCCCAAACCTCTTTACCGTTGATATATGAAACGGCAGTTAAATAGTCGATGCTGTCAAAACCGATTTGATTAAGTTTTAAACCTGCCTCCAAAAAGCCGGCAGAGCCATAGGAAGTAATCAGGTTTTGAAAAACCCAGTTGTCGTTTTGATTTTCAAAAAGAGTATCGTTACTGATTTTATATTCAAAACCCGTTGCTCCGTCCAAATTAAAATAGAGTTGGTAATTACGGATTGTATCGCCTTCCATTTCAAGACTGTAAAAAATAGAATCGGCAGTATTAAAAAACCGGACAGATTGAATCCGCGGTTCATCAATTAATCCTGTAGCCACGGGTTTACAAAGGTTCCAGTCGGTGGAATCACCATTTAATTTTATATCGATGTACTCTTGGGTATTAGATTCCGCAGTAATCTCATGCTCAAAACCGCCACTCAATGAACGATAGTTACCGCTTACATACGAAGCGGAGTAAATATAGGTTTTTGACGGGTCAACCTCTTTATCCTGATAGCTGATTACGTTGCTGGCAAACAAGCCGAGTGTGGTTGCTGCAGTTCTGCCGCCAGCCTCCGGCTGACATCTGTACAACTCAATAAGCCCGTTTTCATCCTCAAGATTTCTGTTCCAAAAAACAGTATTGGTATTGCCTTTGTTTTGAACTTTAACGTAAGGTACCGTGGTAATTTTGTTTTTCATTGCTTTGGCAGCGGGCAAATTCACATCAGGGAGATAGTCTGTTCCACTGAGTACTCTTAAGCCATAGTAGTCACTCAATGAAACCTGGTTTAAATTGCTCAAAGCGATGGCCAGTTCTTTTATTGAATCGTTGGCTGCATAATCGGGCAATGCTCCCTGCAATTCCTGCCACTCCCCCGTAGTGCTATAAAAAAGTTTACAACAGGTAATTTTATAATCGAACCCGTCTATTCCTGTTTCCGTATTGTTGTCGGCATCAACAAAAACAGATGTTTCTTCGCCCATGCCTGTTCCCTTTATCATAAAGTAAAGTGAATCGGATGTGTTCCAGGCTTTTAGGATTTGTGCATTTTGATTGTGGTTTTGGTAAACTATCGGATAAAAACGCCACTCCGTATCTAATCCGTCAACCATAAAATCAGGATTGTAGGGTAGCACAATATCTTTTTTAGCAAAAAAATCGGCACCCGTGTAATAGGATGTTGTATTGTTTGATACCGTTAACAAGTGATTAAGCTTGTTGTAGCCGGTTACCGAATCCCAAACCCCTTGGTTGGCCATGCGTATGGAATAGGAAGGGTTGTTGTTAAGGGTTGTATGGGCATCTACTATTCTAAAGAAAAGTTCGTAGTCGTCAGGTACCATTAATTGGGGTAAGCCGTAACTAAGGTCAAGGCTGATGGTATCGTCAATGGGCCAAAAACGAATGTCGCCGTTAATAGTGGCGAGATAGGTTTGTTTATTGCTTTTACCATGCAAGATAATTTCGGCATTCATGGGGTTAACCGGATTGGCAAAGCCTTCGTTTATCATTTTTAACTTAAACAAAAAAGTTCCACCGGGATTTGAACTTTGGGTATAATCGCCATCAATCATTTTAAACCTGTAGCCCAGTTTTTTTTGTATCTCAGGGTAGCAACCTTCATCAATCCAGTCGCCGATAACGCCCTGATGGTAATCACGGTTCAGGTAACTCCAATGGAACCGTTTTAATTCTTTTAATGCGTTTTCGCAATGCGAATACCCGCTTTGTCCGCAGGTTTCTCCGCCAATTACCGTATATTTTGTATCCTCGGCAAGATAGGGTTTTTGAACTGTGGTATCGGTGTAGGTTCCCACGTCAGATGCACTGGCTAAAAAGCAGTCGTTGTGGTGAGAAATTCGAGCTACCGGTGTATTGGTATAAGCTTGGTTGATGGTAACAGGATTGTAACTCTCTTCATCTAATAAATGCCTTTTATAATATGGTGTTCGTACGTTAACCATAATTTCCGGAGGCAGATCACTCAGTAGCGAATCGACCAACGTGCGGCGGTCTATCCAGTTTTGTTCGGTAATGTTTCCGGGGCTGGCCGAAAAATAATCGGTGTAGTACCATTCGCCCCAGGCGCCTATAAATCCGGCTTGAAAGGTAAAGATAACATCGCTGTTTTCACGAAGGATTGGTTCAAACTGTTTAATATGCATCAAAACGATGTTTAAAGGGGCATCGCCGTACGGTTTTGATGTTTTAGCCGTATAACGGAATCGTAAAATAACTTTTAACCCGGCCTGACGCAAAGTGTTTAAATCGCGTCTGATATTCCATAAATATCCCACCGGAATTTTTGTGTCCCGGTATTCATCAATATGATACTCGCGCAATACAAGTGTGATTCCCTCATCAGGATAGGTCTCCAGTGTACCAAGCTCAAGCTGATCGTCGGCGTGATAAAATCCTCTTCCAGGGTTGGGAAAATTACTATCGTCAGCAGCGTACGAAACGTGCGTAAGGGTTTGTGCTGAACAAGTGCCTGAAACAAGCATAAGAGCTAGTAATAAAGCGGCTAATTGTTTCATATTAGCGAGTTAAATATTGATTTACTAAAAAATAATAACAGAGTGACTACCGGATTACGCCGGCAGCCACTCTTGAAAAAAATTACCCAAACAACTATTTCATTTCAAATTGAAAGTACTTTTTGGCAGGGCCACCTTCAACGGCTCCATCAGGAGCATATCCGATTTCAGCCCAGTCGCTATTGCTAATAAAAGAACCCATTGATACTACATCATTATTCAGGGCACCATCGCCAACGGTAGCTCTTTTAAAGCCAATTTCAAAAGCAATGTTATTGCCAACCTGTTTCATGGTTCCTTTTACGATTGATCCGGCAGGAAGTTGTTTTTCTTCCCAAGACCATTCTCCGGCACCGGGAGTTCCTGTATAACTCAATGCAAGGGGAGCTGTTTCAGGATCGGTAATTGGGGCAATCTCAACTAAGTAATCACCACCTGACTGAGTCCAGTGCCATGATTTATAACCAGTTGTGCTATCGTTGTCAAAGTCAAAAAAGATGTCGTATTGATATACGTTATCAAGACTTCCTTCCCACTCAACATAGGCATATACAAAGTCGGCATCGTACTCATATTTAGCAGAAACCATTACACCGGCATCGTCTCCCAAAGGAACAACAAACTGTTCTTCAGTAACTGCATCCCAGTCATCTAACGTACCATCATCCAATTTAATTCTACCTTTACGATCAACATTTATTTTTGTGGATACTTCATGTTTTCCACCGTTTTGATCGGTTACTGTTAATTTAACAGTGTATTCACCTTTTGAAGCGTAGGTGTGAACCGGATCTTTTTCAGTGGATGTTTCGGTATCGCCAAAATCCCATGCATAGGTTACGGGAGGGGTAACATCCGATTCGTTGGTAAAGGTAACGGTTAATCCGTCAGCCACAAACGAAAACAGGGCATCGCCTGTAATAGTTGGTGGCGGGTTGTCTTTTTTACAGCCTGTAAAAACTACTGCTGTAATGAGCATTAATAATGCTGCTAAACTTGCATAACTTGTCTTTTTCATAATAATAAAGATTTGGTTAATAAAAAAATTAATAAAACATCTATGGATTTTGTACACATAAATCATTGGCTAATATCTCGTCTGCCGGGATATAATATAAAACAGAAGGATCATTCCACGGAATCACCAACTCGGGATAACCGGTCGGTGGATTGTTGGGGTCGATATCGGGCACCTGAATGCCTTTAATATGATATCCCCAATATTTACGAACTATATCGCGATGGTTTCTAACGAGGTCGAAAATACGCTGTCCTTCAAAAGCCAGCTCAATGCGGCGCTCTTCAAGCACCACATCCAAAAGGGTTTTTCCGGACGGTACCGAAGTATAAAGTGAACCTTCAAGGCCTCTGTTTTTTCTTATTTCGTTTACATCAGCAAGGGCTTTTGCTTCGTCACCCATTTTGGCATAAGCCTCGGCACGGTTCAAATACATTTCAGAAATACGGAACATAACCGGTGAGCTAAGATTGGGATCGCCATCCTGAAACGAGAATTTGGTGATGTAAAATATGGGAATGCCGTTTTTGGTCATCACCGTACCATCATCTTTGTATAGCGTGTCGATGTATTTCCATCTAACATCTTCCAAATGTTCAGCCATTACTTTTCTTAACGATTCCGAGGCAAACTCTTCGCCCCATCCGCTGTTTCCATCACTGTAAATCATTGATGCGATGGAGCCGAATTTACCGCGGTTATCCTGCTGTGTATAAGCAATCAGGAAAATAGTTTCGTCGCTGGCAATGGCGTTGGGAAAATAGGTTGGAAACGAGGAAGCAGGCTCAATGGTAAACGCTCCTGAATTAATCACCGAATCGGCGTAGGTAATTGTGTTTGCATTGTCTTCAAGATAAAGATATACCCGCGAAAGCAAAGCCCAGGCAGCAGCTTTGGAGGCAAACTCTTTACCGCGGCTACTGTTCATCAACGAAGCAGCCATTTTAGCATCGGCAATAACCTGATTGTAACTTTCGGTAACTGTGGCTCTGGCTTTTTTTGTCGGTTCATTGGCAGTGGTTCTGAGAATAATACCGGGATCACTGTCGGGGTTTCCTACTGTGGGCAAATTGGCGTAAAACTTTAACAGGCTGAATTCAGAAAAAGCCCGTAAAAAATAGTTTTCTCCAAGAATCTGATTAACCTCGGGTGTGCGTTCTATTTTGCCGCTGTTTTCAACAATATCGATAACCGTATTGGTTCCGCTTATCATTTTATAGGATACATACCAAAAAAATCTGGAGTTCGACTGGTCTGGTGAATGGGTATAGGTAAAACTGTAATATAACGGATCGGTGGTTACCTGGCCGCAAACAATATCGTCGGAAGCAAAATCCGACATCTGAAAATATTGACGCAGGTAAGCGTTGTTATCATCGATAAAACCGCTAAACTCAACCTGATTTTTAAACAGTGCATACACCCCATTGGTAACATTGATGATACCATCTTTGGTTTCTGAAAGTGATTCTGTTGATATTTGGTCACGTGGCGCAACATCCCACTTTGTACAAGAGGAAGTAACCGCCAAAACAAACAACAACACAACTGATTGTAATATATTTTTAGTTTTCATGGTCATGGGTATTAAAAGTTAAAATTAACATTGAAAACATATTGGTGGTTGTTCGGATATTTAAAATCCGACACCCCTGGCATAGACCAATCTCCTTTTGATAAGGTAACCTCAGGGTCTTGTCCCCAGTAGTTGGTCCAGGTATAAACATTGTCGGCTCGTAACGAAACAACGACATTTCTCATTTTAATGGCAGAACTCCACTTTTTAGGAAGGATATAACTTAACGAAATGTTTCTGATTTTAATAAAACTTCCGTCTTCAAGATATCTTGATGAGTTTTCGGTGGAAAGCTCAGCATTTTGCATGCTGGGATGGGTGGCAATATCGCCGGGACGTTCCCATCGTTTCCAGTCGCTTTTTGGAACAATGGCATTGATGTATGGCTCATGGCCGTCGTTATCCATAAAACGATTGGTATAATTGTAAATATCGTTACCGTATTGGTAAGCTGCACTGGCATAAAGGGTAATTCCTTTCCAGGTAAGTGATGTGGAAGCTCCCCCCACAAAATCGGGAAGCGCTTTACCCACTTCCTGCGGAGTAGCTTCCTTGTATTTTGATGTTGGTTCTTTTGAGCCATCGGCATTTACCTTTTCCCACAGCGGCGCTCCTGTTTCGGGGTCAACACCCAACCATTTTGGTAAGATAAAGGTGTAGATGGAGGCATCGTTGCGATAAATTTGCGAAACGCCATTTACCGTTGAGTAGAACGGATTTTCGATGCCTGACAAGATGTTGCTGTTTTTGGCAAAGTTAATACCGATGTTCCATTCAAGCGATTTGGTTTTAACGGCAATGGCATTCAGATTAAGCTCAATCCCTTTGTTTGTAACTTTTCCGGCATTTTCCCAACGATGTTCAAAGCCCTGCGAAAGCGGCTGGGCAACCAGCACAATTAAATCGTTGGTAACGTTGTTATAAAGGTCGAGGGTAAGGCTGATACGCTGAAAGAAGCTCATATCGATACCAAGGTTAAACTCGTTGGTACGCTCCCATGTTAAATTGTAGTTTGCCAACTGATAAGGGATGGCAGCGGGATTGTTGTTGTACTGCGAGCTGAGCGAAAACAACCCCATAAAACGCGATGCACCAATGTCGGGGTCTCCGGTAACGCCGTAGCTTGCTCTCAGCTTTAACATATCCATAAAACTTACATTATCCTTAAAAAAGGTTTCGTTACTAACCAGCCACGAAGCAGCCACACTTGGAAAATAGGCTGTGTTATGGTCAACCGGAAAGTTTGAAGTTTGATCGGCTCTAAACGATGCAGTTAAAAAGTAGCGCCTGTCGTAGTTGTAATTTATCTGTGAGATGAGTGAGTTGAAATACTCCAGAGTAGATGTGCCTCCAATCTTAAGCTCGCTGGAGGCTACCGACGGCACATCGAAACCTTCGGGAAGCCCTTTTCCTTCAACCCACATGTAATCGTTTGAACCTCCATTAATTTCAATACCGGCCAGTCCGGTTATTGAGTTTTTACCGAGGTCAAAATTGAACTTTAGCATGTTGGAAGTAATACCTCCCCACCAGTTATTTTGACGTTCGTGAATATATCCTTTATCATGAAACGGACCGGCGGCAACAGGTGATACAAAATCGTGTGACTTATCGGTGCTAAAGCTCAACCGGTTTGAACTGCTAAATGATAACCAGTTGGTAATGTTAACGTTTAAAACAAAGTCGTAATCCAAACCAAATCCCTTTGAATTGTGGTCGGAGTTTTCGATGGTATGAAAAGGATTAATTTTATCGCGCGACCACCACTTTCCGGGAGTGTTTCCATCAATGTACTTAATGGTTCCGTCGTCGTTATACGGATTATCCCAGGGCAATGCAAGATAGGTGTAATACATGTCCATATAATCGTAATAGCTTCCTCTGTTGGCATAAACATTAAAGTTGTTTTTCATGGAAACCCATTTGTTAAAATGATATTCAGTATTTAACCTGATGTTTACCTTTTCGTAGCCGGTATTTCTAAAGGTTCCTTTGTCGTTAAAATAGTTACCGCTAACAAAATAGCCAAATTTATCATTCCGGCCTGATGCTGACAGATGATATTGTTGAGTCATGGCGGGTTTAAATCCGTTGTTAACCCAATCATAATTTTGCGAAGCTAGCTCACGCGGATAATATTGATAGAATTTAATTTTATCAATTTCGTGTGTTTCGGGGTCGCGGTACAGCTCGCTGCTCCAGTCGTAGAACTGCTGCCCATTCATCATTTTCAGGTTTCCCTGGTCAGCAGTTTTCATCCCAACGCTGGCTTTAAAGTTAAACTGTGTTTTACCGGTAGTTCCTGTTTTTGTGGTAACAATAATAACTCCTTTGTTTGCCCGGGCACCGTACATTCCGGTTGCTCCCGCATCTTTTAAAACGGTTACCGATTGTACATCGTTGGGGTCAAACGATCCACCGATGATGCCGTCAACCACAAAAAGAGGCTCTTCGTTGCCGGGCTTAATCGTAGAAATTCCGCGAATTCTGATTTGAGAACCGCTTCCCGGCTGTCCTGATTCGCTAACAACCTGTACTCCCGAAACTTTGCCTTGTAACATGGTACCCACATCATCGGTGGTAACATCCAGTAGCTTGTCAGCATTTACAACCGAAACCGCACTGGCCACTTCTGTTTTTGTTTTGTTTGAATATCCCATTACCACCACTTCATCCATATTAACCACATCGGGCACCATGGTTACATTATAAGTTTTTGTAAGCGATTCAACGGTAAGCTCTTGTTTTTGGTATCCAATGTATTGAAAAACCAAAACATCACCTTTTTTAACGTTGATGGAAAATTTTCCATTGAGGTTGGTTACCGTACCGGTTGTTGTCCCTTTAATAACAACATTTACCCCGGGAAGGGTGTTGTTGTCTTCATCGAAAACGGTACCCGTAACCTGCGAAAAC
>Ga0256831_1001889_pt1 | contig 11008 bp, 13 predicted proteins | sample 132544metaG_FD_189087 | JGI IMG/M metagenome (GOLD analysis project Ga0256831, IMG submission 189087) | Hydrothermal vent microbial communities from Lau Basin, Pacific Ocean - 132-544 | ecosystem: Environmental > Aquatic > Marine > Hydrothermal vents | place: Pacific Ocean: Lau Basin | collected... | reverse complement strand
CTTCTCTATACTGCGACAAGATATTATTACTGAATAAGGGCAGAGTCGAGATATACGGTAGTCCCCGCGAAGCCCTCAACCCAGAAAGGTTGAGCCGGGTCTACGGAGTAGATTTCGATATCATTAAATATAATAACAGATATATCCTGGTGCCCATTATTTAGAATCAAGCTACTCAGACAAGTTAGACCTAGCTATGGAATTCTATCTTCAATCCAGCCCTAAGTACCCGGCAGTTCTCACCATAGATTTTCTCGAGAATATACTCTGCCCCAAGGCCAGTGCAGTGTCCGGGGTAAACCCTTTCTACGCCGTGGCTCATGAGCTTCTCGGCGATCTCTCTAACCCTACTTTCTTCCAGGCCCACCATATGGAGGCCTCCAAGCACATACCTGATCCTTTTACCTATGATCGTTGAAGCCTTCTCGACTATTCTATCGATTCCAGGATGAGCACAACCTGTTACTACAAGCCCATGTTCACCTAGATCGATCACCAGGGCTATTTCATCGCAAAGCGTGTCAGGTACCAGTCTCCCATTATCCACGAAGAATACCTCGTTGTTATCGCTACACTGATCAAAGACCGTTTGCCCCTACCGCTTCATTTTGTTTATGATTGTAGCGTTCTGTATCAGCGGTAGGGGCTTCCGCCTCGCCCATAACCCTTTTGGCAGGGTTGTGGGGTCATGGGTGGCATTCGTCCCCAACGGCACGGGGGACACATCTACGGGGATAAGCCCTACGGGGCTTGGAGCACTGCTCCCATCACCCCGCAGGGCTTTAAGGAGGAGGTTCCAACAAGCAACTACGTCGCGATGCCATAGTTCTTCACCAATACTACATCTCCCAATTCTAGAACCATTATTATAGATTATTAGTGCATTGTGTACTGGGCATAGTTTTGAGGTGTTCTTCGGGTTCACATAGATTACTGGTACACCATACTCTCTAGCTTTCCCTTCTATCGCCCTCTGAATTCCTTTGAAGGATGCTTGGAATATTCTGTGACGTAGCTGTTTATTCTTAATCCTAGCAATCATGTTATTTGCTACTCTCTTACCCAGTTTCTCAAGAACAATAGCATACCGCTTATCATAGGCAACTCTAACTATGATGCTAGCGAGCTTCCACCTAATATCCATCTTCTTCCTCCTCTCCTTAAGCCTTCTCATAATCTTCTTTTTAATCCTTGACTTCCTACCATAGGGTCTATCATATTTTTCCTGTACTCTCTTCCTACGATAGTAGTAGCCTAGGACAAGCCTCCCAATATTGGTCTCGAATAAGTAAGCCACACCGTCGACTAGTATAGTAACGTTATTTTCATTAACATCAACTGATAGGTATCCCCTAGAGCTGTACTCTTCAACCTCTTTAACGAAGGTTAAGTAAATTATGAGTTGTCTATTCCTCTTATCAAGCTTGATTTTGGTCTCAGAAGCTAGTTCCCAACCTCTATTGATGTATCTCCAATACTGTTTATGAGGCTCGAGCTCTATTGTTACCCATCCCTTGTGAGTAGCTATTCTAACGAATGTATACCCAACAGGCTTCCATAGGTGGTCGTCAAGCCATATACTAACCTTCTTAACCTCTGGGTACTCCCTCTTAGCTATGCCCAGTTTCTTAGCCTTAGAAAGCTTTTAGCCCTAGTACTAGCGTCCTGACATGCAGTATAAATGTAATGTGAAGGTAGTTGTGGATAGAGGTTTCTTATCTCATGGTACTTCAATGCCTTGAGCCTAATAAAACTCTTAACACTATTCCTGATAGCATACATTACTAGTTGCTCGACTATGTTGCGGTACATACCCTCAAGCTCAACGAGGAGTCTGAACACTTTCCTAGGAAGCTTAGTACTCCCCACTATGACAGTCCTAGTTACTCTAGCCATTCTTCTCTACCTCTTCTAGGAGACTCTTGAAACCCTGAACCAAGCGTTTCTTCTTATGACTCCTCATGCCATAAAGTTTACCAGCAAACGATGTTACTATCGCTAATAGGTCTTCAACCAACTCTTGGTAAGCGTCCCTCGGCTCTTCACCATAAACAGCTTCTATCTTTACACCAAACTGTTTGAAGAAGTACTCAAGATATTCGAAGCCGAAGCGAGTTAATCTATCCTTGTAGGTGATAACTACAACATCTACTCGTCTATTAACCACATAATTGAAGAGCTTCATTAAGCCTCTACGGTTGGTTTTTAATCCACTAGCTATGTCGCTTAGAACATCCACAACCCTATATCCTTTGGCAAAGCAGTACTGTGTGAGGTACTGTATCTGTCTTTCAAGGTCGCCCCTCTGGTCGCTAGAACTCACACGAGCATAGATAACTGCTCTAACCTCTTCCACTTCGACTTTTCCACTAATAATCCTCTCTATCTCGCTCTCTGGTATCATCCACCTGCCGGTAGGTGTCCTGACCGCCCTAATCTTGCCAGAGTAAATCCACCTCTTCAAAGTAATGAAGCTTATTCCAAACCTTTTGCATGCTTCCCTAGGTGGCAGTAGCCTCTCCGTCAACTGCCATTCTCCGATATACTATGATACACTTTGATATATTTAAGCGTTTCTGCCCCATGTTGTGCTATAAATGGATTATTGAGGCCAGCTAAATCATCGGCTAAAACATAAACTGTGGCTCTAGAGGGGACATTCAAGTCACTACACCCATCTTTTAGATTATCGTATTCTACAGATAATATTGTCTCAATGTATAATTATATTCTGTATGGGCCTCAACACTGCTATTGGGGTTAAAGGGTGATTACGGCAGGGGTTTCGGGATACTACTTCACGTAACAAGTCTTCCCGGGAAATACTCTGTTGGAGATCTTGGAGAGACGGCTTACAGGTTCATTGATCTCCTAGCAGAGATCGGTGCATCTTATTGGCAGGTACTCCCACTGAACCCTACTAGCCTTGAAACAGCTAATTCGCCCTACAGTAGTGTATCGGCTTTCGCCGGAAATCCTCTCTTGATAAGCCCTGACATGCTTGCAGAAGAGAGACTCCTTAAAGATATCCCAGTTACTTCTAAGGCCGATAAGTGTAAGAGAAAAGTGTGTTATAAGGAGGCGTACCGAGAGAAAGAATACTTCCTGAATATGGCGTATAGAGAAGCTGTGAAAGAAGGCCTTTCTAAGCTGCCAGGCTACGAAGACTTCGTCGAAGAGAATAAATACTGGCTCGACGACTACGCCTTGTTCATGTCATTGAAGAAAATTCTGGGAAAACCATGGTATGAATGGCCAGACAGGCTCCGGAGACGCAATACGGAGGCTCTATCCGAGGCGATAGAAAGACATAGAACGCTGATCGAATACTATTATTTCGAACAATATGTCTTTGAGCGGCAGTGGAAGCATCTGAAAGACTACGCAAACAAGAAAGGTATTAATATACTGGGCGATATCCCGATCTATGTCAGCTTAGACAGCGCCGATGTATGGAGCAACCAAGAAATATTTAAGCTCAGAAGCGATGGGAGGCCAGCGTACGTAAGTGGTGTCCCGCCAGACTATTTTAGCCCTACCGGCCAGTTATGGGGAACACCGGTTTATGATTGGGAAAAACTAAGAAGTACCGGGTCCAAGTGGTGGATCGAAAGGCTTAGGAGAATGAATAACCTATATGATCTGATAAGGATTGATCACTTTAGAGGGCTTATAGCATATTGGGAAGTACCAGGTGACGCAAAAACAGCCGTCAATGGCAAATGGGTAGAAGTACCCTACGAAGACTTCTTCAAAACCCTTACGAAGTTCTTCCCAACACTTCCCTTCGTCGCAGAAGATCTCGGTGTCATAACACCAGATGTTAGAGAAGTAATGAGGAATTATGGATTGCCCGGCATGAAGGTGCTGGTGTTTGCCTGGAGCGATCCAGGGAATCCCTACCTCCCCATAATCATGAGGAAAACTACATCGTATACACATCAACACACGATACAAACACGGTTAAGGGATGGTATATCGAGGAAGCTAGCGAGAAACAGAAGGAATGCCTAGCATCATATACTGGTCTCGAGATAAACTCCCAGAATGTATCACAGATATTTGTTAGGCTTGCATTGATGAGTGTCTCGAGGCTCGCAATAATACCTGCCCAAGACGTTCTAGGTCTAGGTTCGGAGGCTCGTATGAACAAGCCAGGAACAATCAAGGGGAACTGGGAGTGGAGAATATTGTTACCCGAGCTCGAAAGCCCTAAGTTTCATGAGCTTGGTGAACTAGCAGAACTGTATGGGAGGAGATAATGGTTGCTATTTAAGAAAAACCCGGTAAAGAAGATGTCGAAAATCACTGATAGACTCGATATAGCAATTGGGAAGTTATTGATAGCAAGAAATGTTCTCGAGAAATTAAAGAGAGAAAAACAAGACAACGTCCTACTCATGACCGCCTTTGCCGGCATGCCCATAAGCTCTAGGGGGATGGCGATAATGTACATTGAATCCGCACTAAAAGATCTGGAGAAGATCAGGAAGGATATCGAGGGCATAGGTAATTGGATGTCGAAGAATAAGGTATCAATCTACTATTCGAGAGGAAAACAACTGCTTGACCGGATAAATAAAGAGATAGCAAATGTATTAGAAAATCCGGATGATGACGTCTATGTTCTTATTAGAAAGTTTTCCTCGATAAAAACCGATATTCAGGCATTTCTTGATCTACTAAACCCGCGTAACTGATACTCGTATATTAGTGATGAGAGAAGTCTTATTATTTCACAAAGTGTAAGAACACCTATTACCTTGCTTCCCTTGGTCACTACGAGATAATCTATTCGTTCTCTGCTCATTAATTCTAGAGCATCAATAATGCATGCTTGGTAATCTATACGTGGCATATCTTGCTTGATCGCCTGTCTCCTCAGATCTATCACTCCATAGAATTCATCGCCCACAATTATAGGAATAATTGTCTCACCATATTTGCGGATAATTTCTTCCCTAATCTTTCCTAGATCGGCGTTCTTATCCAGCACTATCTTATCCCTAATTGTTAGTTCCCATACTTTTATGTTGCTGAGCACGTTCTTATCGATCAGGCTTAGCAGTTCTTTTGGCGTGACTAGTATTGTTGGGGGTCTCCTTACGGGTTGTGACCTATACAGTGTATCGTATCTTATGATCTCGTTTGATATAAGGGATGATATGAGGGCAGGTAGTAAGACATAGTAATCCCTGCTCATCTCGGCGACCATGAATGATGTCGCGAACGGAGTATTTGTTGCTGCCCCGAAGAACGATGCTATCCCAATGTATGCGAAGAAGTATGGTGGTATCCCTGTGGTTGGTGATCCCATTATTATACCGTAGAAAAGACCTAGTGTTCCACCGATGAATACTGCGGGTGCGAATAAGCCGCCGCTTCCACCGCTTCCCATGCTGAGGCTTGTTGCTAGTATTTTGAGAAGTACGAGGAGGAGCAGGCTAGCCGCTGTTCCTAGGCCCAACATGTTTATGTCTAGATTGTTGTTACGCGTCATTACCAGTATTTGAGACAACATCCCGGTTCCGCTCCCAAGGATGTACGGTACATAGTAGCCTATAATGGCTACGGGTATGACCATGGCTGCCGGAATGGCTGCTCTTTTTATACCAGATATCCCTGCTTTAGAGACGAGTTTTTTCACGGTATGGAAGGACTGGATATATAACCATGCGAAAACGGCTGACAAGAACGCCAGAGCGATGTAATTCATGATCATGGCTGGGGCGAAAAGCTCAACCAAATTATATACTAGGCGGGGCAATAACCACGTATAGCCCATAATATGCGTTGATACGGCATAAGCAGTTATAGATGATATTAGTGATGAAACTATTCCTTCTACCTCGATATCCCTCCTGTATAGTACCTCGACAGCGAATAGTGCCGCTCCTATAGGGCTATGAAATACTGCTGAGAGCGTTCCAGCCATGCCCGCGACCATTAGTATCCTCTTGTACCGTAGTCCCAATTTCAGGATCGTTGCAATGGAATGGCCTATCCCGCCCCCTATCTGGAGACCAGGGCCTTGAAGACCGCCGCTCCCACCTGAACCTATCATTATCGAGGATGCTACGGCCTTGACTACTGGTAAGTGTAGGTGTAGTTTTCTCATATGATGATATGCCTCTATGGTAGGATCCACTCCTGGGCCCTCGGCCTCGGGCGCGAATCTATAGACTATTAGTCCGCTGATGAGGGCGGCAACAGGTAATACGATCAGTATTATGACCCTGTTACTGGCATTGAGGGCGTATATGGAGAGATCAGGTGTCCAGCCCTCATAGCTAGACACCATGGCATAGCCGACAATACGTGCCACTAGGGACACCATATAGTAAAATCCGACGCCCGCGAGACCAGATAGTATCCCTATTAGGATGCCGAAGACGATCTTTTTCTCAATATACGGGCCCAGCACTCCCCCAGCCTCTCCCGGCAAGTATCAATATACTTACTACGAATCGATACGTGCTAGGCACTTGCCAATAATATTATTATGTATTATACTACAGAATAAAACACATACCAAGGATTATTTGAAGGAATGATGAGCGTTTTTAGCAGAAAAGCTTCCTATCTCCTTTCCTCGAGAAGTAATCATCGAAATATTCTATGTACTTGAATATGTCATCCGGGAATATGAGGACATAGTCTCCCGGCCCATATTTCTCTTTGATCTTCCCATACGCGCTCAGCACTGCACCTGAGCTAAGGCCTACGAGTAATCCCTCTTTCCTGGCCACTAGGATCGAGGCCTCTATAGCCTCATCTTTACTCACCTCGACTATTTCATCTATATCCGCATCAGCAAGCCATTTTGGTCCTGCTTCGACCCTCTTTATCCCGGGTATTGATGATCCCTTAGCAGGTATAACGCCGATTACTTTGACCCTATCACCGTACTTCTTCTTGAAATACATTGATAATGCGCTAATGTGTCCAGATGTCCCTATGCCGGCTATTATGGCGTGGGGTGGGCTCCGCCCTATACTTGAGAGCTGCTCGTCGAGCTCTGGTGCAGTATATTTCAGATGAGCCTCTAGATTATCATCGTTCTCGAACTGGTTGAGGTTCATAGCACCGTCTTTCTCAGCCTCTTTCTTCACCATATTAACCATTTCGGGAGATATTGTGTCGTAATCTGTTCGTATAATCTCTGCTCCCAGTATCTTGAGCAGCACCTCTGTTATTCTGGGGGTCGGTCTCGGGATATATGCTCTAAACTTTATTCCGAGGATATTGGATATAGATGCCAGTGCTATGCCTACGTTGCCGGATGTCGCCTCGTAGAGTTTTCCGCACTCAATACATTTCCTGTGTGCCCTGACAACCATGTTCCAGACAGGTCTATCCTTTATGCTGTGACTAAAGGGGTTGAAGAATTCGAGCTTAGCCCATAGATTATATTCTCCCGTTGAGAGCGAGGATAATCTGACTAAAGGTGTAGGCCATATATTTGGTATGAGCTCTATGACGCTCGTGAAAACACGGTGTCTCGGGTTTGGCTTCATAGTTTTATCCCTTCTTATTTATGTAAGAAATATATGTAAGAAATAATTGTATTATTTCTGAGCTATAACTGGTTATTAACAGTGACTTAGTGATATGTTTAATTGTTATCTAGGTAGCTGGTTCCCTGAAGCTCCTGTATCTATGTTCCTGATAATATTGCCTTTTTCGTCCATGATTCCCAGTTCTAGCCTGTATGTACATGCCCTGCATAGATCGTGGGATGCTGGTTCCCCGCATATTCGGCAGCTCCTGATCTCGCCCTCTATGATCTTGTTTGTCTTGTCCTCTAGGAGCTGTATTATCCGGAGTAGACTCCGTAACATAGAGTATTTGGTCCCAGGATACATTTCCTCGAGGTTATTAATGTATTTTCGTAGATACCAGCGCATACTCTGCTGGGCATATGGGCACTCCACGAATTTCGGGTAGAGATTGTTCAGGACGGCGTAGAGAGCGCTCTCTTTTTCGAGTATCTCGTAGAAGGGCTTTACTTTCCTCACAAATCTAGGATGACCAGTTATACCGCTCACCGGGCCTAGCCTGACTATTTTCTCCCAGCTATTCTTGATTATGTTCATCAGGTAAGTCTGGATCACGTCGTCAAGATTATGGGCTGTAGCGATAACTGTTCCGCCCATCTCTCTCGCGGCCTTGTTGAGCAGGTATCTCCTGAATACTCCGCAGTAGCTGCATGGGTGGTAGGGCAGTTTTTTCCGTCTACCTATCTCTATTATTTCGTCAAGCGTGTATCCCAGCTCGTCCTTGAACCTCACGATCCTGTACTCGACGCCGAGTTCATCCACTAACCGTAGGAAGTCCTTTATCGTTATCTCGCGGTAGCCCCTGATCCCCTCATCCACGAGTAATGCCTTAATAGTCCAGCCAGGGACGCGTTTTGATAGCCTTACTAAGTAGTGGAGGAGAGCGAGAGAGTCTTTTCCACCGGAAACGGCTACAATTATTGTTTCTTTCTCGCTGAACATCCTGTGCTTCCTGATCGTGCGTCTGACCTTCTTGTCGAAGTATTCTAGGAAGTGTTTCTTACAGTATGCTCTCCCCAAGGCCTTGGAGACATAAACCGCTTTTCGCCCACAGAAACTACAGCTAACCACCTGAGACCACCGGGTAAAGTATTATGAGGTCGCCCTCACCTACTTCCTCGTCCTCAGCCACTACCTCGCCGTTCCTAGATACAATATATTCCTCTGGATTGAGATCCAGTTTCTCGAGCACATCCCTAATCCTGGCTCCGTTCTCTGCTTCGACGAGCCACTCTTGATCAGTATCTATGATCTTTACCCTGACTCTGACCAATGCTCATCCCATTTATGTTGAATATATTGTCTGTAATTAATGAACTGGCCGCGATTCCGGTTTTAAGGGCGTCCTAGAGCCTGATTGATACTAGCATTAATTTTCTTCTCTAGAGGTACGTAAATAATTCAATTATGTTCCCTCATACTGCTAATTAAGTTTCATTGACACCTAGTAGGTTTAGTATTTTTGTTATCTCATTGAGAAGACACAGTATTTCATCAGCTCCTTTATTTGTTAGAACTACTAGTCTTCTCGGACGGCCTGATAAAACATACTTGATCTCTACGTATCCCTCCTCTTGAAGCTTGATCAAGTGGCTCCATAGATTTCCAGGAGTGATATTAAGATCGCTCACCATATCCATGAAGAACACTTTTTTCTTAGCCAGGAGATAGATCATAATACCCAATCTGATAGAAGAGCTAAATCCTCTTTTCCTGAGTAGTTCAATGATTTTCTTTGTAGAGTCTCTCATACGCATCATCGCTGTAAAACAGGTCACCTTATAGATAATAGGAGACAATATAGTGCAAACGATAAATATGAAACCACTAATACACTTACGGCATAGCTCCAAATGAAAATGACGGCTCCACTTATAGCGAAAAGCAGTAGGGCTGCAATATACATTCCTAAGACAATTATAACTGGTATTTTGATACACATGCCACTATATTTCTTGAGAGAATAAAATATTCCTAGATTACCTGTTGCTAGCAATACTATTAATCCCGAGGCCGACGAAGTATTTATGTATGATTTATTAATCAATGGTATTATAACGATCATAACGATATATACTATAACTCCAGCTATCCAGAATATAGAGCTGAGCCTACGGATCCTCCTAGCGAGGATCTGTAACTCCATGGGTCTCCCTGATAATGAGACAGTGCCTCTAATAACTTCAGGAATTTTCTTGAAATTCAATACAAGCATAACGAGCCAGGACGGTATCATGATAGAGTAATAAACATAGTAAGGGACGCCGGTGAAAGCCACAATCAACATAACTAAAAGCATCAAGGATACCCATATAGCCCAACATATGTAGACTATTCCGAGCGTGACATAATAATATCTTAAAAGGGTCTTTGAAACCCTGTACAAGACCTTCTCTAGCTCTTGAGTATACTCATTATCATACAATAAGGCTCTCACCACGTTTTACTTCATTAGATCTATTATTAGCTCGGGTTTAATTACAAGAGAACCATCTTTGTATCACAAATCATCATATCACTATTTTAATAACTCCGAATAGCTTATCCAGATTAAGATGCTCCGTAGATAGTAGTGGTTCGAGATAAAAAATCATCGATAACATAGTAATATTAAACCCTTATAATTAAACCGTAAATAATATAATGTGGTGTTGTTTTGAAGCCCAAAATAGTATATCTAACCATTAATGGGGTAAGACTCAAGATCTTACTAAGAAGAGGGAGCAATCCTAACATTATATTATTGCATGGAATGCCTGGCCAGATGAATAACTGGAAGCATGTGCTAGGGTTTCTAGAGACGAAGAACTATACGGTTGTTGTTCCAGATATGAGGGGTTATGGTAGCTCTGAGAAGCCCAAGGTTGTAAGTATTGATGATTATGTGGAGGATCTTAGGGGTATTATGGAGTCGCTGGATCTTGATCCGGCTATGACTCTTGTCGCGGGGCACAGCTTCGGATGCGTAGTTGCCATGGAGTATATTGCTAAGTACAATGATATACCAGCAACGCTTCTTGTCGGGCCTCCCTACGAGTTGAAAATGGATTTTATTGATAAGATAATAGTTCATATGCCGCCACTGTTTTGGAAGCTATTATTCTTCAGTAACAACCCGTTGACGAGAAGGTTTTACCGGAAAATATTTTTCAGCCCTAGAACCCCGAACAAGATCTTCAAGGATTTCATGTGGGATAACACCAAGTATATTGAGAGTTTGCCGCCACATGTGTTCAGGTACTCTAGATTTTTTGATGGTTGGAGGGCTCCTGAAAAACTAAGAGAGACTCGTGTCAAGGCCGAAATTATTGTTGGAAGAGACGATGTAGTTACATCTCCCGAGGTCGCTGAGAAGATAAATGAGCTTATACCCAGCTCCAAACTGATTATCCTCGAAGACGCTGGGCACATGATCCTCTATGAGAAGCCCGATGTTGTTGCATCATCTA
>Ga0256831_1001888_pt1 | contig 11017 bp, 6 predicted proteins | sample 132544metaG_FD_189087 | JGI IMG/M metagenome (GOLD analysis project Ga0256831, IMG submission 189087) | Hydrothermal vent microbial communities from Lau Basin, Pacific Ocean - 132-544 | ecosystem: Environmental > Aquatic > Marine > Hydrothermal vents | place: Pacific Ocean: Lau Basin | collected... | reverse complement strand
GAAGATTTAGAGGCTCTACTTAAAGACGCATGTGAACTGCGTATGGTTTCAGATGTTCCTGTTGGGGTCTTTTTAAGTGGTGGATATGACAGCTCAACGGTTAGTTCACTTCTTCAAAATCGTGGACAAGAAGAGTCTATCTCTACCTATACCATTGGTTTTAAAGATAGAGAGTTTAATGAAGCCAATGATGCCAAAAAGATAGCCAACTATCTAAAAACCAAACATACAGAGCAGTACTGTACACAAGAGCAGATGTTAATGCTGATTGATGACCTACCATTCTACTACGATGAACCTTTTGCCGATGACTCTACCCTTCCTACCATGTTGGTCTCAAAATTGGCAAAAGAAGAGGTTACTGTTGCCCTCTCTGCTGATGGAGGAGATGAACTCTTTTTTGGTTATAGTAAATATTTTGCTATTGAGAAGATGAACCAACTCAAAAAATCTCCACTCAAATATGCAATGTTAAAACTAGCCCTTAAGCTCTTAAATGAAAAAAATATCACTCTACTCAATAGCCTACTTCCAAAATCGAAACGTCAAGCCAATATTGTGGCAAAATTTAATAAATTTAAAAACATGATAAGTGCTAAAGATACACAAGAGATGTTTATTAAAGCCTCTTCAAAAGAGAGTGAGAACTTTTTAGATGATGTTTTACAAAAAGGTAAATTTAATAATTTTGAAAGTACTAATTTTGCTGATTTTAACAAGTTAAAAACTCTATCAACAGCAGACCAGATGATGGCTATAGATTATAAAACATTTATGGTTGATGATGTCTTATGTAAAGTAGATAGAGCAACCATGTCGGTAAGTTTAGAGGGGCGAGAGCCTCTTCTTGACCACCGAATTGCTGAATATCTAGCAAGAGTTCCTAGTGATTTAAAGTATAAACAGCATAAAGGGAAATACCTCTTAAGAGAGATTCTTAAAAAACATCTACCTACCCATTTTACCGACAAACCTAAAGCTGGATTTACTATTCCTCTAAAGGCTTGGTTACAAAATGAGTTAAAAGAAAAAGCCCTCTCTGCCCTAACAAGTCAAGAGCTTAAAGAGACGGCTCTATTTAAAAAGGAGAAGCTTCAAAAGATTACTAAAGAACTCCAAAGAGGAGAGGTTAAAAACCCCAACTTTTTATGGATGGTTATTAACTATGTTGCATGGAGAAAAAAATGGAGTTAACGCATACTTTTAATTGAATTAAACTCTAAAGAGGTTCTTCCAAAAATATCACCTGAAACAAATGTCTGTTGAGAATTTGTTTCATTAATATCAAAAAATGTCTTCTGCTTAGTTTCATAACCCATAAATTTTTTAATAGTTGGCATAATCTCATAGTGACTATAAATATCTTTTTTAAACTGAAAATCTTTTAAAACACCATTGGTAGAGAAGAGTAAAAGAGGCACAATCCCTTGTGTTAGTGGAGGGTTAGTACTGTCACAGTGTGTTGAGGTTCTTCCCTCTTCCAAAATAGATTGTCCATGGTCAGAGGTATAGATGATTAGTGTATCTTTTTGGTTAAAAAAGTCTGTCTCTTTCAAAAAATATTTAAAAAACAGGTCAACATTGTAACGAATAGCATTTAAATAGGAGTTAATTGCCTCCTCTTTTTTATCTAAACGAAGAGGGTCACTGCTCTTTAAAGTAGGTAGAAAATATTTTTCACTTTGTGGGTAGCTCTTTTCCCATTGAAAATGAGAACCATGTTTAACAATAAAAAAGAAGTTCTTACTTGAACTCTTTAATGCTCTCTTTGTCGCTTTAATCAAATCCTCTTCAGGCATACTCTTATGTGTATAAAACTCTTTTGGTTGAAAAAAATCATCAATATATTCTAAGTCATATTTACTCATAAGATTTTGTAAACGTTTTCCTCTGCTCTGTTCTGAAATATAGTGAGTTCTGTACCCTGCTCTCTTAGCATACTGAAAAATACTTGGTTGTTTTAATACTCTTTGACCTCTATCAGGTAATGAGTTTAAACTAGCTCCACTCATAAGTAAGATATTACTACTTTGAGAACAGTTAGCCACAGAAGAGGCTAACCCTAGATTGATATAACGACTCTTGATTGACTCTAAATAGGGTGTTGTCTCTTTTGGGTAACCATTGATAGAGAGGTATTTCCCTCCAACACTCTCATCAACAATCAAAATAATATTTTTATAACTACTCTTGTGAACTGCTTTTTGAAGTAGTTTATCACGTTTACCATAATAGAGTCTGTTTGAGAGATAGTAGATAAAAGTATTTGCGACTTTAAAATTTGTTGGACGTGTCTCTGTACCTCCTATGGTTCGGTAAAGAATAGAGTAACCTAAAGCTAAAGCAAAAAGATATAACACAATAATCCACTTAGCTGATATATACCATCTATTTATATGAACAACACGGCGTACCATTAACATAAAAAGTATTACCACAACTAATACAATAAATGTCTGTTTAATAGCTTCTTGATAGGTGGTTAAAGCATCTAATGCAAATGCATCTGCTTGAGCAAGTGCTACAGATAAATCGTTTAGAGATAGACCTACATTATTAATATTTTTATAAACCAACTCTAATCCGTAAGTTGTTAAAAGAGCCATAAAAAAAAGACTAAATAACCAACGATTTCGTAAAAAAAAGAGTGAGGTAATACTAAGAAAACCAATGATTGTTGCAAAACTGTAAAAAAGTACTATATAGAGTGGTTTTGTCGTAAAAAGAAAAAGCAATTCATGAAAAATATTTTCATAAACAACTGTCTCAAAAGCTACCAAAAGAACAAAAATAAATCCAAACCATAATTTCATAAAATAAGTTCCTTTTTTATTGATATATTTTTTCATCTAAAGAGGATGAGAGTAGATAGTGTCGATTAGAGCTTTTACTAAACCCTGTTGCTAAGGTTCGCCCATACTTTTTTACAATTTTTTGGTCATAACCTAATAGCTCTAAAGTTGTAGGGAATATTTGAATTTGAGAATAGTATCTATTTTTCTGAACAGGAAAACGCTTTTTCGCATCTTTGGTAAAAACAAAGAATGGAACAGAAACTTCATTTTTGACAACATTTTCACTATTACAGTGTGTTCTTGTCACATTTTTACTCTCTAAGATATTTTGTCCATGGTCAGAGGTGTAAAATGCAATAGTTTCAGATAAATCTATACTCTTGACAAAAGATTTTAGATACAAATCAACCGAACTATAGATAGAGTTTAGATAGGTATTAATTAACTCCTCTTTATGCTCTAGGTTCATACCACCATAAGCAACATCTAACACAGGTCTGAAACGTGTATGGTTATGGCTATACGCTGTCAAGTAGGGAAAATGAGAACCATACTTTACAACCACTATAAAGTTTTTTTGAGTGCTGTTTTTATCGTTTATTACCTTTGCATACTGATGTAACATTGTTAAGTCTTTATTAGGTCGAGGAACATCTGTTCCTAAAGTTTCAAAATGGTCAATAGACTCTTTATCATAAAGTGTTAAATAATTTTGAAGATGATCTTTTTGTGTTTGAGAGTCAAATAACCATGTTGTGTACCCTGCTCTTTTAGCATATTGAAAAATAGTTGGTAGACTACTCATAGTTGAAGCAACTTTTTTTGAATCTCTAGGGGTCATTCCTATACGTAAAAATAGGTTTGACTCTCCAGAGCAGTTACTAATGGAGTTTACAATACCAAAATTAGAGATATTGTTACTCTCTTTATCTAACTGTTTTAAAAAAGGCGTACTATCTTTAGGGTATCCATTAATAGACAAGTAACTCCCTGTCACTGATTCATCTATAATCCATATAATATTTTTGATTTTAGCCTTATGTGTAGGAGCTATACTTTTATCTAAAACTCTTCGTATCATGGGCTTTTTAGTCCGAATATACTCCAGAGCAATGGCTGGTATTTTTACCCCTGCTGGGTAAGAGCTAAGTTTGTAGGTATCTACCTTGTAACAGACTAAAAAAGTAAAAAGAATGGGTAGAAGTATAAATCCTAGTACCCAATTTGAAAATCTTGTTCTATAGACTCTTTTACGTATAAAAAAAAGTACTAATACCACTATAAAAGCACCAATAAGAGCTTTAATAATTGTATCACCATATGCAAATAGAAAATCATAATGCCCTAGTTCATTCATGCTTAAACGAAATTCATCAATGGAAAATCCATGAGAAACACCCAAAAATTGAACAAAAAAATCTATAGCTAAGAAGATAAATATAATAAAAAGAGAGAGTAGAAATAGAACAAAAGAGTCTATACCAATAATCAGTAAAAAAGTAGCTACAGCCAAAAGATAAGAGAATAAAAAGAGACTACCTTTAACCAATCCTCGTAAATCAAAAAGTTCAAAATGATAATGCAACTCATTCCATAAAAATGTTGGATTAGATAGTGATTGAATGCTTACAAAAAGTATTAAGAGTAAGAGAAAAGTCAATAGTGTATTGCTTAGCGTTTTTAAGTTCATGTTAGTCCTTTAAAAATATTTCTTCATATTTATTTAATATTATATCTTTAGAATAAGCTTTTTGGGTAGATTCTTTTATGGCTTCTCTATCAAAACTATACTTACTTGCAAACTCTATTTTTCTTGCCATTGTTTCAATTTTACCAAACGCTACAAAAAAGCCATTATCGCCCTCTTTTATAATCTCCTCTATTCCCCCTTTACAAGTAAAAGCAACAATAGGCAAACCCAAAAGATTTGCTTCAATTAAGACATTAGGAAACCCCTCTCGTTCAGAAGTCAACAAAAATAAATCAGCTTTTTTCATATAGACATAAGGATTAGCTTGTTGCCCCTCAAAAGAGACTCTCTCCTTAAGTCCTAAATCTTTTGCAAGTTCTTTTAAGCTCATCTCTTTTTCACCACCTCCTACAATAGTCAGAAAATATTGTTGAGGCAATAAAGAGAGTACCTTTAGCATTAAATCATGTCGCTTCTCCTCTCTTAGCCCTGAAACAGATAAAAGGTTAATATTTGAAGGATTAAAGCTATAACTACTCTTCTCTTTAGATGCACTCTCTACACGTTCAATGTCAATAGGATTATTAATAACAACAATCTTATCAGAAGAGAAATAGTTATCTTCTAAATCCTCTTTCATATCTTGTGACTGTGCAATAATCACATCATAATGATGATAAAACTTTTTATAGAGCCAATCAAAAAGTTTAGGATAGTTCGCTGTTTTATTTTGAAGACTCACAATATTGGTCTCACGTGCAATCCACTTACTTTTAGGAAGTAGTTTTTTCATAAAAGTCACAAAAGGAGCCAAGGTAATGTTAAGATGACCAATACCTGTAAAGAGAATATCAGGTTTAATACTATAAATCTCTTTAAGACAAAAAAGAATCCCCTTAGAAACCGAAGCGATATTTAAATCATGCACTATAATATTAGGTGAGAGTTGCTCTTTTAATGCACCTCTATAATTAAAAACAATTAAATGTACTTCAAAATTATCTTCTGAAAAATGATTCAGAACCGTCACCATCATACGTTCTGCACCACCTATCTCTAAGTGGTGAATAAGCCCTACTAACTTTTTTCTTTTTACATCCATCGTTCATACCACATCTCAAACATCAAAATAAACCAAAGTCGATGTACAGAGACTTTTTTCCCTGAAAGATAGTCATCTCTTAAACGTATTACCTCATTCACATTAAAAATACCCTCTTTCTCTAAACGTTCATGACTTAAATAACAGAAAAAATAGGATTTTAACTCATCTCTAAACCACTCAGTAATGGGAGGAGAAAAACCCATTTTAGGTCGGTTCATCATAGACTCTGGCAAATACTTATGGGTAATCTGTTTAAGTACCCACTTCTTTTCACCCTCTCGATACTTCATCTCATTGGGAAGTTGGGAGGCAAACTCAATAATTTTGCTATCTAAAAAAGGTTCTCGTCCCTCCAAGCCAACACTCATAGTTGCTCGGTCAACTTTGGTTAAAATATCATCTGCCATATAGGTTTTATAATCGACCATTAAGAGTTGAGATAAGGCATCAAGCCCCTTAACATCAACATCAAAATTTGTTAACAGTTTTTTAGGTTTTTTTAATAATAATTTATTCAGTTCTTCTTTAGAATACTGCTCATAACTATGCTCTAACAACTCTGCTACACTTTGAGCTTGTAACATCTTTTTTAACTTTTCATAACGTATCTCAAAATTGTACATATTTTCAGACAAAGGAACAAAAGCAGGGTTAATCATATTTAAAACCCCTCCAATACCTTTTTTAACAATCTTAGGTGTGTTGTTTAGAGTATTGTTAATGTTCATAAGATTGTTATATGCAGAGTAACCAGCAAAAATTTCATCTCCACCATCAGCACTAAGACTAACGGTCACTTTCTCTTTTGCCAATTGACTCACCAATACCGTAGGAATAGCTGAAGCATCTCCAAAAGGTTCGTCATAGATATCAGCCAATTTAGGAATAATATTGAGTGCATCTTTGTGCGTACAGTAGTACTCTGTATGATTAGTTCCCAAATGTTTTGCTACCTCTTTGGCATGGGGTGCTTCATCATAACCTTTCTCTTTAAAACCTATGGTGAAAGTATTAATCTTCTCATCTCTATCGCTTTGAAGTAGTGCTGTTACCAAAGAGCTATCATACCCACCACTTAAAAAAGTGCCTACAGGTACATCTGAGACCATTCTATATTCAAAAGATTTTTTTAAAATAGTTTCAGTCTGTTCAATTGCCTCTTCGTCATTTAACTTTAATTTTGGCTTTTTATAGCTATTCTCAACCGACCAATAAGCCTCTTTTGAAAGCACTTTATTGTTTAAATTAAACTCCAATATATGCCCTGCATTAAGCTGTTGTGTATGTTTAAAGATACTATGAGGCTGTAAGACATAACCATGTTGAAGATATTGAGCCAAAACATCTAAATCAATCTCTTTCTCAAAATGAGGGTGTTTATGGAAACTCTTAAGCTCTGAGGCAAACAAAAAAAGTCCATTATTAAAATACCAATAGAGTGGCTTTACCCCTGCTCTATCTCTTATAAGTGTTAATGTCTCCTCTTTTTTATTCCAAATTGCCATGGCAAACATGCCATTAAACTTCTCTAAACACGCAACACCCCAACAGTGAAATGCTTTTAAAACCACTTCTGTATCACTATTAGAATGGAATTGATAATCAAAGGCTTTTAGCTCTTCTCTAATCTCTTCAAAATTATATACTTCACCATTATAGACCATACTCAACTCTTCAAATACCATTGGCTGATTACCCTCGATTGACAAATCTAAGATAGACAAGCGTTGATGACCCAAACCAATATTTAGCTCCTCTAAGGCTTCACAGACCAAACCATTGGCATCTGAGCCACGATGAGAAATGGCTTTCATCATTGATGATAACTCTTTATGGTTACTCTTTTTTGTAAAATCACAAAACCCTACAATACCACACATAATCTTTTCCCCCTTATCTTTTTAAATCTTATAAAAATTGGCTGTAGCACCTGTTGGGTAGGTAACTTTTTTAAGTAAGGTCAAACATTTATCTAAAACATCACAAGAGGCATTACCATATATCACATAAACTTCATTTTCAAAGTGCTCTTTTTGTTCTAAAATTCTGTCAATTACTTTTTGCATCACAACCTCATCAAAAGGGTTAAAAAAGTAGATAAGTGAAATATCATTAGGAAGTATATAAGTAGTAGCATCTGCATAAACAGAAGTAACATTTTTTAAATTTAACTTTTGAATATTTTGAGTCGCCTGTTCATGTAACTCTTTAGCAAACTCAACACCAAAACTTTTTTTGAATCCTAATTGTGTAGCATGAATAATGGCAGCACCTTTACCACTACCATAGTCTACAAAACAATCTTTGTTAAGTTCTTTACCTGTAATTTTTTCCAAGTCATCAAAAAGTCTCTTTAAAAAATCTATAGAGGTTGATACCAAAGCTGTTCCATGGGCTTGATGTTCTCCAATAAGAGTTAAATCATAAATATTCTGTGTAGAGAAATCTATACCTTTCACCTTATAATAGATACGTTGCCCTATTTTTCTTAGAGTAGGAACTACTCCATTATTCTTTAAAGAGTTAAAAAATACTTCTAGTTTATAAAATATTCTATTTTGATGAGACATATCGGCATTGGTATGTGTAGCTTTCATAGTACCTCTTTTAATTGATTATCGAAATTATTACATATTTAAGCTTTTTTTTATATTATTTTATATTATTTTATGTTAACATTATAAAAATAAATACATTTAGGATATTTGGGGAAATGAAAGCATCAGGTCAGCATAAGCAAGAGTACCAACAATTAAAGTCGAATTTTATCGCCTTAAGTGTTCTACAAGCTACAAACTATATTTTACCATTAATTACCTTACCTTATTTAGTTAAAACCTTAGGTGTGGAGTATTTTGGGCTTTTAGCGTTTGCCACTGCAACCATTGCCTACTTTGGCATCTTAACTGACTATGGATTTAACCTAACAGCGAGTAAAGAGATTTCCATTCACCGAGAACAACATGAAAAAGTGATTGAAATTTTTTCAGCTGTTATGAGCATCAAATTTATACTGATGCTTTTAAGTTTTCTTCTACTTCTACTACTTGTTTTTAGCATTAATAAGTTTTCAAACCATTGGGAGGTCTATCTTTTAAGTTTTGGTACGGTTGTTGGTCAATTTCTTTTTCCTATTTGGTTCTTTCAAGGCATGGAAAAGATGAGATATATTACCTACCTAAATCTTCTCTCAAAAATCATTTTCACACTTGCTATTTTTATCTTTGTACAAGAGAAAGAGGATGTTTTTTTAGTGCCACTTTTTCTCTCTATAGGAGCAATGGTTGCAGGTATTTTTTCTCTTTATCTTATTTACAAAGAGTTTAACATCTCTTTTAAACTTCAAACAAGAGAGACCTTACGTTACTATCTTCTTGATGGTTGGCATGTTTTTCTTTCTCGTTTTTATGTGAGTCTATACACCACAACCAATATTTTACTACTAGGACTTATGACCAACAATATTGCAGTGGGATACTACTCCATTGTAGAAAAAATCGTCTTGGCACTAGGAGGACTCTTTGACCCTATTAATCAGACTATCTATCCATATTTAGCTAGAAAGTACAAAGAGAATTTTGAATTTTTTGTCTCTTTTCTTAAAAAAATTTCGTTGATTTTTATAGCTTTATCAAGCCTATTTATTCTTCTAGGCGAACGCTTTAGAGATGAAATTGTCTACCTTGTGCATGGTCAAGAGAGTGCTTATATTAGCCTACTTCTTAGTATCTTTCTTTTACGCATATTTATTTTACCTTTTGGTGCATTACTCTCTAATAGCCTCATTATTATGGAGAAGAAAAAACAATTTATTCAAGTTATGAACTATACCGTACTTATTGATTTACTTATGGTTCCTTTCGCTATTTATATGTTTCAAGAAAAGGGGTTAATTATCTCTTTTCTTCTTATTCTTTTTACACATATTCTATTTTTATGGTATTTTGTCCAACAAGCCATCACCACACAAAGAGCCAAGCATGATTTATAAATACAGCATCAATAGTCCACAAATTCACTTAAGCTCTGATTTGGCTGCGAGTTTACCACTCTATCTCTACCTCTCATTAGACAAACAGTATCTTCTCTACTCAACCTCTATTGAAGAGCTTTTAAATCATACTGAGGTAAGTAAACCACTCAGCGTAAGAGAAGAGAGTATCTCTTTTCTACTCCAAAGTGGTATTGTCCCCCTACCCAATACTATTTATGAAAATATTTTTATAGTAGGTATTGGCGATGAAGCAAATGTTCAAACCATTAATCAACAAATTAAAGTAACCTTTTCACATCAATTTCCTTTTAAAAATGATTTAAGAAAAAAAGAGATGGAGATTGATGAAGAGAAAATTATAGAGTTATTGGCTAAAGCGAGTAGCTCAACACTCAAAGAGAATCAAAACAGCTACCTCTTTCATAGTGCAGGAAAAGATAGCAATATGATTGCCCTTGCACTTGCTACCTTGGGGCAACAAAACAGTATTACCTGTCTTACTCATAAGAGTGAGGGGATTCACGATGAGAGTCAAATTTCAAAAGAGATTGCTCAAAAGTTGGGTTTTAAACATCAAACTCTCTACTCACCTAAAAAGCTAAACTCTACACACCTTGATAGCATACATCACTATTTTGAAAATGCTCCTCTTCCTTGTGTTGACAATGTTACCCTTGCCTATCCACTCTATGCCACACAAATAGAGTTTAAAAACAGTAATATTATTGATGGCAGTGGTAATGATGTCTATATTGGTCATATACCCAACAGAAGTGAATATCTAAAACAGAAATTTTTTTCAAAACTACAAGGGCTACGAGGCATTACTAAAAATCTAAGTTCAGACAACAAACTAGGAAACATAACCCTTACCAAAGCAGAATGGGCAGGGCTTAGTGGCTTCTCTTTTGGTGATTCAAAAAAGATATTCTCTAAGGCTAACAATGTTTATCCCTATTGGAAAGCAGAAGATGAAAAACGAAAAAACTGGGATTACCTTGATATAAGAGCTGATATTTGGGGTTCTTTTGTTGAATCAGATAGGGTTATTAGAAAATCACGAAATTTAGCCAGTATCTATGGTGCTAATTTGGTATTACCTTGGTGTGACAGTGAAGTAGCAAACTACTTTTCACAACTACCAGAACAGTACCTTTTTGACAAAAAAGCTTTGAAAAACAAACTTATTTTAAGAAAAATTTTAAAAGAGAGACTCCAACTAGACAGTGACAAATTAGGGAAAATGGCATTTTCATTTGACTTTTTCTCAATTTTACTAATGATGAAAGAGGAGGTTAAACACGAGATACTCACCTGCAAACTTTGGAACAAAAAAAAGATTAACCTAATATTAACACAACTTTTTAATACTACTAAACATTCAAAAAACAGAGTACTCATTCAAAGGCTTTATCTATTGAGTGCATGGTATA
>Ga0256831_1001887_pt1 | contig 11017 bp, 10 predicted proteins | sample 132544metaG_FD_189087 | JGI IMG/M metagenome (GOLD analysis project Ga0256831, IMG submission 189087) | Hydrothermal vent microbial communities from Lau Basin, Pacific Ocean - 132-544 | ecosystem: Environmental > Aquatic > Marine > Hydrothermal vents | place: Pacific Ocean: Lau Basin | collected... | reverse complement strand
GAATCCGGCGATTCGGATCCATCGTTTTGCACCTCCGACGGCATGCACAAACGACTCGGGTAAAAAAGGCATGGCGATCATCAGGAGTGCCGAGACGAAGAAGAGTGTAAAACCCAATGGTTTGATCCATTTGTCCGGATTGAGCTGGGCAAGTGTCCACATTACGAAAATGGAGACGACTCCGTAGATCACTTCGTGTATGAAAAAATGGAGATCGTTTGTTTTGTCCAGCAGTACGACGAACTCGGACATACTGTAGACAAGCACAATCGCTATGGTGATGAGGACGGCGATATAGGTAAAAAGTTTTCTGTCGGCGCTGTACATTACTGGATCTTGTTGATTTTCAGAACGAATTCCACTTCCGGTTTGGCAAGGTGCAGCTCTTTTGCTATCGTCTCGACTGAAACTCCCTGTTTGTAGAGGGAGATGATCTTTTCATCGTCGTTGGCGTGTATAGAGGAGGGAATGGAGATCTGTTTTACACCGTTTTCGAGATTGGCTATGCGGGATTCGAGTTGAGAGTCGATGGCGGTGATGGAGTCTTGCACCTCCTTCAGCGTCAGTGCGAGAGGCTGGATCATGTCATAAACGGTACGCTCGATCTCCATATAGATCTCTTCGTCACTCAAGCCTCTTTGTGTATGGTCTATCTTTTTAGCGGTTTCTGTAAGTTTGTTGCGAAGATAAAATATGTCGCGGTTGAGCTCTTCTACTACGGAGGCTATTGAACGGATGTTTTTACTGTATTGCGCATCTTTTTCATAGACATAGTAAAGCAGATACAAGATTACCATGCCCATAAAGGCAATGATGATCTCCAGTCTGTAGTCGGCTATGATTTCGACGATGTTCATTTTTTCTTTTCCTTCATTTCTCGAATGAGCACGCGTTCTCTGGCTGCTACATAGCTGTTCCATTCTTTAATGTCGCGATCGTGCATCTTTTCTATTTTGGCAATTTGGGGTGAGAGAGCCCTGAAGTAGACGGGGACATCACGTTTTGGGTGTACGGGCATGAGGATGCGTCCGTAGTAGAGGGTATCCTCTTTGAAGTCGGGAGTTTTGATCTTGAAATGCTCGTAACCGATTGATTCGATCTGCGCTTTGTGCGGGAGCGATACCCGCTTTGGCTTTTCGTTTTTCAGCAGAGCTTCAAGATTGTCGATTTTTCTGTGTAGTTCGACGATGAGGTTGAGCAGTACGGTGTCGGTTTCACTCGTTTCTCCTCTGGCTTTCGCCAGTTTTAGCCACTGTCCTATCGGGTCGTCGTCACTCTCGCTCAGCCTGTGGTATTCACGTTCGAACTCTTCGGGGTTGAGCTGCGCTTCACCAAACTCGATCTCGATGGGGGCGGGGATGAGACGTATGTCATTGAGTTCTTCATTCATGCGAAACTCCGATCCAGTACAATCAGTATGAAAAATATGATCCCGAGATAGCCGTTGACGGTGAAAAATGCGCGGTCGATTTTGTTGAAATCTTTACGAACGAGTCTGTGTTCGTATGCAAGCATCGCGGCACTGACAAAAACTGCGAGCCATGCGAAAAAACCAAGATGTGCCACCCAGACAAAAAGTGCCCAGAAAATGACGGTGAGTGTATGAAAAAGTGCGGAAATAAAAAGTGTCGCTTCGGCTCCATAGCGGGAAGGTATGGAGTAGAGTCCCTCTTTTTTGTCGAATTCCATATCCTGAAGTGAGTAAAGCAGATCGAATCCGGCCACCCAAAACATGACACCAAGACTCAGCAACACGCTCCAAGGTGTGATCGTGGCGCTGACGGCGATGACTCCGGCGATGGGAGCAAGCCCCAGAGATATGCCAAGAACGAGATGCGCAAGTTCACTGAAACGTTTGAAGTAGGAGTAACTCGCCAGTATGGCAAGAATGGGAAATGAGAGCCAAAAGGCAAGAGAGTTGAACATATAGGCGACGGCGACAAAGACAAAGGCATTGACGGCGATAAAGATGAGAATGCTTCCTTTGTCGAGTCGTCCGTCCACGTTGGGACGGGATGCCGTTCGCGGGTTTTTCGCATCGATGTCGCGATCCGCGTAACGGTTGACGCCCATGGCGAAATTACGCGCACTTATCGCGGCGAGCACGCCCAAGACAAGCAGTCTGAAACCGAACCACCCGTCTGCAGCGACTATCATCGCGACAAAGATGAAAGGCAGTGAAAAAACAGAGTGTGTAAAAGCGACAAGTTCATTGAAATCTTTGAGCTTTTTTTTGAAATTCTCCAAACTCTCTCCATCAAATGTTGTGATAATAGGATTCTATCCAAAAGTCGATATAATTTCGCTTATGAATCAACTTGCAATAATAGGTCCTACAGCGTCAGGGAAAAGCGAACTCGCTATCGAAACGGCTTTGAAACACGACGCGTACATTCTCTCCATCGATTCTCTGGCAATCTACAAAGAGGCGGATATTGTCTCTGCCAAACCTTCCAAAGAGGAGCTCTCTTTTGTGCCCCATTTTGGAATCGACGAGCTCTGTATCGACGAGCATTTCAGCGTCGATACCTTTTTGCGACTCTATAAAAAGGTGCGACAAAAGTGTAAAACCGATGAAAAGAATCTCATTATCGTAGGAGGGACGAGTTTCTACCTCAAACGGCTTTTGGAGGGACTCTCTCCCGTTCCGGATCCAAGCGAAGAGGTTGCGCGAAAAGTGGAGAGGATGCTGCAGAATCTGCCAAAAGCGTATAGCTACATGCAAGAAAAAGACAGGCTCTATATGAAAAACATCGCCCCCAACGATCGGTACCGTATAGAGAAGGCGCTTTTGATTTTTGAAGCAAGCGGCAAGACGCCGAGCGAGTGGTTTTCGCTCAACCCTCCAAAACCGGTTATAGAGGATCTCGATATTTACGAGATTGCAGTGGAGCGGGACGTGCTTAGAGAGCGGATCAAAAAACGAACCAGAAAAATGCTGGAAAACGGTCTTGTCGACGAAGTGTGCAGTCTCGAGCATAAATATACACGCGAACCAAATCCGATGAAAGCTATCGGGATAGTCGAGACACTTGATTATCTAGACGGAAAACTCGACAAAGATGAGCTTGAAGAACAGATAGTCGTTCATACATCGCAACTTGCGAAACGACAGCAGACATTCAATAAAAATCAGTTTGAAAAAAGAGTGAGCCTGCCTTTGGAGGAGCTCAGGAAGAGGCTGAAAAACCTCTCCTGAAAATCAATAACGGTAGCGGATATAGAAGCGTACATCCTGCGCTTTGTCGACGTAATATCCCTGATATGCCGACGGGAGATCGGAAATCTTCATCGCCGCACCCGTAGAACTGCCGAAGAACCCGTTACTTCCGGTATAGTCGTAATCGATGTAGGTATAGCGGATTTGCGCTGTAAGAATGTCTTCTACAAGTGGTTCTGTAAAGTAGACTTCATAAGCGCTTCCTCTTGCGGCGACTTTGGAACCTATAAGAGTGTCTTCCGCATAGGTAATGCTTCGCCAGTACTGGCTACCCCAGTTATATTCCACACCCCATTTTCCCTCTTCGGAGATGAAAGAAGGCATGTTTAAACCCGTCCAGAAAGAGTAGCCCGTTTCACTTTTGCCATAGCGGGCATCTCCCGGAGCGTGTAGCATGTCTTTGCCTTTTTGAGGGTTTGTCTGGCTCATGGCACCGCTTATGAAGAAAGTCGTGTCATCGAGAAAATCATTGATCCCGTCTCCAAGTCCGTCGGCTATGAAACTTGCGGTAAAGCTGTGCATGTCTCCAACAGTGTCGAAACCTTGAAAGACGTTGTTGGGCGCTATTTTGGCATCGATGAGGTTTGCGGCGTAGTAGTACTGCGTGGTAAAAGTATATTGCCCGTCACTGTACGGCTCGAAGATGAAGCCGGCGAGATCGATATTTGGCAGCGCGTTCGGATCTTCGGCATATGGTGGATTCATAGCGCTGATAGTACCGTTTGCATCGAGGGAGAAAAATTTACTCGATGCGTTCGTAAGACCTCTTCCCGCACAGAATTTGATATACATTCCCGAAACCCACTCTTCGAAACCGAATTTCGCGCTTGCACCGTCGAACTCAACGTTGATGCTGTGACCGTTTGGCGAAGCCGGAGTATCGTCGTCACGCAGGTTGATAAGGTGTCCGTTTGTCGATGGACGACGCCCTATGCTGAATGTCCACGATACGGGTGTTCCGATAAACTGGCTGTCATGATAGAAAAAATAAGCGTTTTTGACACGCACTTTGCCGTCGTAAGGGTTTTCGTTCGTTACCCAGTCGAAGTCATCAAGCGGCGTAAAGCCGTTTGTAGCACGATAACCGAACGCTTTTTGATAAGCGAGCTGTCCTTTGAAGCTGAGTTTTTCCGTAGCCGCCCAGCTCATGTTGAGCCAGAGTCTGTTCGAGAGCAGTGCGTCGTTTGATTTCGTATCGCCGTTTGCCATCGTATAGTTGAGGTTGTCAACAGCGAAACGGTAGTCGACGTTGAACTTCAGATGGTTGTTTCCGGTCGCTTTACTGAGTTCTTCGACGCTCTCTTGAAGATCGGACAAGACCTCCTTGGGATCTTCTTCATCCTCATCCTCATCGTCATTTTCATCGTCTTCATCCGATGTGTCTGCTTCCTCTTCATCGTCGTCCGCTTCGTTTGCGACCGCTTTTGTCTCCTCTTCATCCTCCTCGTCTTCTGCGTCGTCTTCATCTTTTAGTGAGCTTTTTTGCTCACTTGAAAGCTTCTTGGAGAGTTCTACGTTTTTTGTCTTGAGTTCGTTGACTTCCGATTCGAGCTGTTTCATTTTCGCTTCCATCTGCATAAACTTCTCGTACATCGTTTCGGCATTCAACGTTGTCGATGAAACAAGTAGTATCGAAGCCGCCAAACTGTAACGAATTGTTTTGTTCATTGCCATATCCACCCTTTTTCCTTGTAATGATTATGATACTATACTTGATTCCAGTTGAAAGTTTTTTTAAATCAGCATTAAATTTTCTTATAATAATTTTACAAGCGTATCACTTCGATACGGCAACCGAGTTTTTCTGTTTATTCTGTGCTTTTAAAAGCGAAGTTTAAACATTTATTGAATATAATTGCGGGATTTTTCTCTTCGAGCGCAAGAGAAACAGTCTATGGCAAGCATCAAAAATATCGGTGCGAAACTTCCGTTCGATGGAGTTTTCGTTTTGATGATGCCGAAGAACCGATACACAAAAAAACAAACGGCTCAGCCGTGAAAAAGGACTACCTATGGTAACAATGAAAGATCTCCTAGAGTGCGGTGTACACTTCGGTCACCAGACAAGAAGATGGAATCCGAAGATGAAAAAATTCATCTTTGGTGTCAGAAAGAACATCTACATCATCGACTTGCAAAAAACGCTTCGCTACTTCAGAAAGACGTATCAAATAGTTGTCGATGCGGCGGCTGAAGGGAAAACTATACTTTTCGTAGGTACGAAAAAGCAGGCTAGAAACTCCATCCGTGAAGCGGCGGAATCTTGCGGTATGCCGTATGTCGATAACAGATGGCTCGGCGGTATGCTTACAAACTTCCAGACTATCCAAAAGTCTATCCGCAAGCTTGAAGCTATAAAGCAGATGGAAGAAAACGGTCAGATCAACCTTCTTACAAAGAAAGAGGCATTGATGCTTCTTAGAAAAAAAGAGAAGCTTGAGAGTTATTTCGGCGGTATCAAAGATATGAAAGAACTTCCCGATATGCTCTTTATCATCGATGCGGCACGTGAGAATACGGCGGTTCTTGAAGCAAGACGTCTTGGCATCCCAGTTATCGCACCGCTCGATACAAACTGTGATCCTGATCTTATCGATTATCCGATCCCTGGAAACGACGACGCTATTCGAAGTATTCAGCTTTTCTGTAAAGAGATTGCTTCTGCGATCAATGAAGGAAAAGCTCTTCGCGAAGGCGGAAGCGACGAAGTAACCGAAGAAGAGATGAGCGAAAAGAGCGATGAAGAATCTGCAAAAGAGACTCAAAAAGAGGAAACTGCGGAAACGGAAACAGCTGCAGCGCAAGAATCTTCTGAAGAGACAAGCGCAGCGGCAGTCACTAAAGAAAAAGAGGAGGCGTAAGCATGGCGGCAGTAACAGCGGCAATGGTCAAGGAGCTTAGACAGGCGACTGACGCTCCTATGATGGATTGTAAAAAAGCTCTCGTAGAGAGCGACGGAGATATGGAAAAAGCCAAAACGTGGCTTAAAGAAAGAGGTATGGCGAAAGCTGCGAAAAAAGCGGACAGAGTCGCAGCTGAAGGTCTGATCGGATTCAGACTCGAAGATACGAAAGGTGTTATCGTCGAGATTAACTCCGAGACCGACTTCGTTGCGAAAAACGAAGCATTTCAAAATCTTGTCAAGAAAACGACTGACTACATCTTCGAAAACGAGCCTAAGAGCGTTGAAGAGGTCATGAACAGCGAGTTCGGTCAGGAATTCATTGAAGCGGTTGCGAAAATAGGCGAAAAGATCGAACTTCGCCGTTTCTTCATCATGAAAGCTGAAAACGAGAAAGAGGCTATCAACGGTTATATCCACTCAAACGGTCGTATCGCCGTTCTTGTCAAGGCAAGATGTGACAGCGCGGAAGTGGCTCAGAAGATCAAGCCTTTCCTCAAAAACGTAGCGATGCACGCAAGTGCGATGAAACCAAAGGTTCTCTCTTACACAGACTTTACACCTGAGTTCGTCGAGAGTGAAACGAAAGGTCGCATCGAAGCTATCAAAAAAGAGAATGAAGAGAGAGCTCGTCTTGGCAAGCCTCTTATCAACGTTCCTGAGTTCGTATCAAGACTTCAGCTTACTGAGGAAGTTCTTGGTGCGGCAGAGCAGAGAATCAAAGAGGAGCTTCTTGCAGAAGGTAAGCCGGAGAAGATTCTTGACAAGATTATCCCCGGTAAGCTTGCAAGATACATCCTTGATAACACGACACTTGACCAAGAGCTTGCACTTCTTAACCAGCAGTTCGTTCTTGATGACAAACTCACAGTCGCTGAAGCGGTTGAAGCCGAAGCGAAAAAGCTTGGCGGTGACGTCGAGCTTGTCGAGTTCATTCGCGTAGAAGTAGGCGAGGGTATTGAGAAAAAAGAGGATGATTTTGCGGCGGAAGTTGCAGCCCAAATGGGTGCATAAGCAATCCTCTTCATTTCCAACAGGAGCTTTGAGCTCCTAACCCCCTTTTTAATCTTTTTACAATATAATCCTCTCTATGAAACTACTTGAAGCAAGAAATATCGCTCACCATTACGATTATCAACTTTTTGAAGATGTCTCACTCGATTTGGAAGAAAAGCAAAGTATTGCCATAATCGGTAAAAGCGGAAGCGGCAAATCGACACTGCTCAATATCTTCTCGACACTCCTGCGACCGGACAAGGGGAGTTTGAAACTTTTTGGAGAGGATGTGAATGAGATGAAACCTAAAAGACTTACCGAGATCAAGCGCAAAAAACTCGGTATAGTTTTTCAGTCCCACTATCTTTTCAAAGGGTTCAGTGCTTATGAGAACTTGGAGGTGGCATCTTTGCTTGCCGGTGAGCCGATTGACGAGACGCTTTTGGAAAAACTCGATATCAAAGAGTGTATGTCCCAAAAGGTGACCGAGCTTTCTGGAGGACAGCAACAGCGGGTATCCATAGCGAGGGTTTTGACAAAAAAACCTTGTATCATTTTTGCTGATGAACCGACGGGCAATCTCGACAAGGAAACGGCGCATATCGTTATGGACCTCTTTTTCGAATACATTGACGAACATAATGCCGGCATGATCCTTGTAACTCATGATGAAGAACTGGCTCACAGATGTGAGCGGGTTTACAGACTTCAGGACAAAAGATTGCTAGAGGTAGCGTAGATGCTTTCGTTCGTCTCTTTTTTGCAAAGCGGCAACGTTGTAGCGTTCATGCTGCTTTTTTTCCGTTTTGGAGGACTGTTTCTAACAGCTCCCATCTTTTCACACACGACGATACCGATGAAACTCAAAGTCGCGCTGGCTTTTTTTTTCAGCGTGATTTTTTTTCAAAGTGTGCCGCAACTGAATATTCCAATAACCGTTCCTTCCATAATTATAGCGATTTTGAGTGAGCTTCTTTTGGGACTTGTCATCGGACTCGTCCTTCAGCTTGCATACAATGTCATTACATTCGCGGGGGGAATTATCAGTTTTATGATGGGCTTTTCAATGGCAACGGCCATCGATCCGCAAAACGGTGTTTCGATGCCAATCGTGTCGCAGTTTCTCTCGCTCTTAGCTCTTATGGTCCTTTTTTCTCTCAATCTGCATCACTGGCTGATACTTTACATAGACAAATCATTGCACTATATTCCCTTGGGCGGCTTTTTGATGACCGAACATATTTTGCGCTATACAATGCAGGCTGCCGGACATATGTTTTTAGTCGGTTTCCTCATAGCGTTTCCAATAGTTGCGCTATCACTGCTTGCAGACCTTATTTTTGGAATGCTGATGAAGACGATGCCGCAGTTTAACCTGCTCGTTATCGGTTTTCCTATCAAGATTATGGTTTCATTCGTTATACTTATCGCTACCCTTGCTTCGATAATGATACTGCTCAAAGGAGAAATTGTCGATGCTTTCAATGGTTTGGAACTATTTTTTTGATACAATAACCAATCATAGTCCACTCAAGGAATCGAAAAATGAAAATACTCCTTCTCAATGACAATCCCGTCGTGACGAAACTGGTTACGCTCAGTGCCAAAAAGGCGGAAGACGAGCTTGAGGTTATCGCTTCTGTTGAAGATGTCCCGGAAGGGACGGTTTGTGATCTGTTGATTGTCGATGACCATCTCTACAGTGAGGAAAATATGGAACGACTGCAAAACAGCGTCAAGTGCAAAAAAAGACTTTTCATACGTTCCAAAAACGCCGAAGTTCCGCCAAATTTCGATGAGAATTTGAGCAAACCGTTCTTACCGACCGATCTGGTTGAAATGTTGGCAAAAATAAAAAAGAGTATGCAAGAGGAGAGTCAGCAGGAAGAGAGTGCTGAGGCGCTACTGTCGGATGAGACGGAAGAGATGCCAAATGAGAGGGAAGAATCTTCGCACGAAGAGATCGAAGAGCTTTTCGAGGAAGAAAAAAACGAAGATGATTTCGAGCTTTCCGATGAACTCAGTGAACTCGATCTCGGTGAAGATCTCGATCTTGAGAATGAACTTGAAGAGCTCTCAAGCGATGACACAGTGACTCTCGATGATGAGGAGATAGGCGAAGACGGAGGAGTGCTCGATGAGGAAGAACTCAAAGAGGTGCAGGGACTTTTAGAGGAGGAGAGTGAAAGTACCGAAGAAGAAGAGCTTCTCGAGCTTGACGATGAGTTGGAGCTCGAGCCCGTTGAAAGCGGGGAACTCTCAATAGATGATATCTCAAAAAGTGAACAGACATTGCACGCAGAGAGTGAACTCGATTCAAAAAATACACAAGAAGAACCTGAAGAATTCTCTTTTGAAGAGGAAGAAGAAGCTACGGAAGAAGCGGATATGCATTTGAGTCAAAGCGAAGAGGTCAACGACGATAACGAACTAGATACGCTTCTTGAACTCGACAACCTTGATCTTGAGAGTGTAGATGAGGAGTCTCATGCAGAAAAACAGCAAGAAGAGAATGCACCTGAAACATTTATGGAAGAGCTTGAAGACGAAGATGCCGGCACGCTTTCGCAGGCAGAAGAAAGTTCAGATGAGATTGCGGAAGTTGAAGAAAACGAGGTAATTGACGATGCAGAGCTTCAAAATCTTCTCGATGAGGAAAGTTCAACTCAAGAGAATGAAAATATACAAGACTTTGTAGAAGAGTTGAAAGCTGAAGAAGATTCTCTGTCTGAAGTGGAGCCGACTGAAGAGAGTACGACTGAAGATACAGAAGAGGTTTTGGAAACTCAAACTGTAAATGAGGAAGAAGAACTTCCTTTGGAGTCTGAGGAGAGTGCCGCCGCCGATGATACGGCTTTGGAGAGTGACAATGCTGAAGAAGAGCTGCTTGATTTTGATGAAAAAGCGTTTGAAGAAGAAGCACTTCAGCCAAGCGAGACGGAGAATCTCGATGAAGAGAATCTTCAAAAAGAGATAGAAGAGGCGGAAAGTGCTCTCTCGCCTGAAGAACTCGAGAGTGAACTCGATGCGGAAATCGTCGACGATCTCGATCTTCTCGATGAAAAGAGCATCAAAGAGGCACTTGGCGAAGAGATAGAACCGGAAGAGACTCCTCCAACGGAAGAAGAGGAATCTTTTGACGATGAAGAAGTTTCCTCAGAGAATGAAGTCTTCGCGGATGCGGACAGGGAAGAGGAAGTTTTGGAAGAAGCATGCGAAGACGGCGGTGTAGAAGCGCTCAAGAGACTACTTGAGGTACTTAGTGACAAAGAGATAGCCGCTTCGCTCAAAGGTAGAAAAATAACAATCAATATAACTATAGGTGAAGAAAAGTGCTGATAAAAAGAGGAGCGGTTCTGGTACTCTCAGGACCAAGCGGTGCAGGTAAAAGTTCTCTTATCAACAAGATAATAGACGATATAGGAGATTGCTATTTCTCCGTCTCGACGACGACACGCCCTATGCGTCCCGGTGAAAAGGATGGAGTCGATTATTATTTTGTCGATGAAGAGGAGTTCAAAGCAGGGATTGAGCGTGATGAGTTTTTGGAGTATGCCGTCGTTCACGGACATTACTACGGGACTTCTTTAAAGCCCGTCAAAGAAGCATTGGCGGCAGGAAAACTTGTAATTTTCGATATTGATGTGCAGGGGAATGTCTCCGTAACGAACCGATTGGGGGATATCACGACATCTGTTTTCATAACGCCTCCGAGTCTGAGTGAGCTCAAGCGTCGTCTTGAAGCACGAGGAACGGACTCTTGCGAAATTATTGAAAAGCGTATAGAAAACGCCAAAAAAGAGATTCAAAGAGTAAGCGAATATGACTATCTGCTTATAAACGACGATCTCGACCATGCGGCCGAGCAACTAAAGCTTATAGCAAAAGTGGCACGCATG
>Ga0256831_1001886_pt1 | contig 11018 bp, 8 predicted proteins | sample 132544metaG_FD_189087 | JGI IMG/M metagenome (GOLD analysis project Ga0256831, IMG submission 189087) | Hydrothermal vent microbial communities from Lau Basin, Pacific Ocean - 132-544 | ecosystem: Environmental > Aquatic > Marine > Hydrothermal vents | place: Pacific Ocean: Lau Basin | collected... | reverse complement strand
GAATCGAATTTAATGCGACAAAATCTGCGAGAGGAACAACTTGGTGCGATCCTCTTGAGGATGCAGGAACACCTCTTCGGGGGAGCCGCTCTCGACAATCTGACCTTCATCGAAGAAGTACATGGTGTCGGCCACAGCGCGGGCAAAGCCCATCTCATGGGTGACCACGATCATGGTCATGCCGCTCTCGGCCAGTTCTTCCATGACCTCCAGCACTTCCTTGATCATCTCCGGGTCCAGCGCCGAGGTGGGCTCATCGAAAAGCATGATCTTGGGCTGCATGGCCAGAGCGCGGGCGATAGCCACACGCTGCTGCTGGCCGCCCGAAAGCTGGCCGGGATATTTTTGGGCCTGTTCGGGGATGCCGACGCGCTCCAGAAGCTGCATGGCGATCTCCTCAGCTTTATCCTTGTTCCACTTGCGCACGTAAATCGGTCCCAACGTGATATTCTGCATCACGGTCAGGTGCGGAAACAGGTTGAATTGCTGGAAGACCATGCCCACTTCCTTGCGGATAGCGGCGATATTACGCACATCATGGCTAAGCTCGATGCCATCAACGATGATATGCCCTTTCTGATGCTCTTCCAGACGGTTGATGCAGCGAATAAAGGTGGATTTGCCCGACCCGGAGGGGCCGAAAACCACCACCACCTCGCCTTTCTGCACATTCATGTTCACGCCGCGCAGCACATGAAAATTGCCATACCACTTGTGCACTTCTTCGCACTTGATGATGGGCTCGCCTTCCTTGACGGCGCCGGATTTGGTCGAAGATTCATTACTCATAGGAAAACTCCTGTGTGGAAATTAGGACGTTTAAGTTGCAACTCGAATGGGTTAGCGTTCGCCAACGCCCAGCGATGTCTCCAGACGGCCGGAGGCGTAAGACATGCCGTAGCTGAACACCCAATAAATCATGGCGATAAAGGCGAAGACTTCTAACTGACGACCGATGTAGTTTGGGTTGGCCAGAATGCCGCGGGCGATGCCGAGCAAATCCAGCAACCCCACCAGGGCCACCAGCGACGTATCTTTGAACAGGCCGATGAACTGCCCCACCAAAACCGGGATCACGGCCCTCAGCGCCTGAGGCAGAATGATGAACACCATCTTCTGCCAGCCGCTGAGACCGACGACATCAGCCGCTTCATACTGGCCTTTGGGAATAGATTGTAACCCACCGCGTACATTTTCCGCCATGTAGGCCGCAGCAAACATGATGATGGCCACCGTGGCGCGAATCACGCGATCGATGGTGATGCCCGCGGGCAGGAAAAACGGCAACATCAACTGGCCCATGAACAACAGAGTGATCAAAGGCACGCCGCGAATCAGCTCGATGTAGATCACACTGAGCATTTTGAGCGCCGGCATTTTGGATTGTCTTCCCAGCGCCAGCAGCACGCCAATAGGGAAGGAGAACACAATGCCGAAAATGGCCAACAGCAAGGAGAGCAGCAAGCCGCCCCACAGGTTGGTGGGCACCAGCTTCATAAAACCATTCTCGCCCAGGCCGCGCACGATGAGAATGGTCAACGGCATATATAACAGGATGAGGATGTAAGTGGGGCGGGCCAGTTTTCGGGGATAGCGCTTCCCCAGAAAATATCCCAGAATGGCCAACACATCGACCACGAGGAATTTCCACCAGGCTTCCCGATGCAGCGAGATCAGCCAGAGAGCCAAAACCACAGGAATGATCAATAGCACCCATCCCACAGCTTCAGCCCGTTTGAGGAAGATGCCCCACGCCAGGCCCACAACCAGGGCCAGCAGGAACATCAGCAACCACAAACGCCAATCCTCCGAAGCGGGATACTGACCTTTCATATACAACTGCAGATTGTCTGTGACAGCAGCCCATTGCGCGGTGGTGAAAATCCACTTTACAATGGCGTAAATCAGCCAGAGCAGGAAGCCGCCAGCCACAAACGTGAGAATCGTATCGCCAATCGATCCGAACAGATTCTTCTTCATCCATCCCAGGACGGTGGACCGTTCAGTGGGAGGAGGCATGATATCTTTGGCAGGAGTAAGTGATGTCATGGCTAACGCTCCACCAGTTGAGTATGTTTGTTATACCAGTTCATGAACACCGCCGTCAGCAGGCTGAAAGTGAGATAGACGCCCATGGTGACGAGAATGATCTCTACCGCCCGGCCCGCCTGATTGATGATGGTGCTGCCCACAGCGAACAAATCGGGATAGCCTACGGCAATGGCCAGCGACGAGTTCTTGGTCAGATTCAGGTACTGGCTGGTCATGGGCGGGATGATCACCCGCATGGCCTGCGGGAAAATAACCAGGCGCATGGTCTGGAAACTGCTGAGTCCCACGGCCGTCGCCGCCTCGCGCTGGCCTTTGGAGACCGACTGAATGCCCGCCCGCACCACTTCGGCGATAAAGGCCGATGTGTAGACGACCAGACCGGTGAAAATGGCCATGAACTCGGGCGTCAGCGATTGCCCGCCCTTGAAGTTCCGCCCCTGCAGGGTGGGGAAGTCAAGATACATGGGCGGTCCGGCCATGAACTGGGCAATAAACCAGGAGATGGCGGCCACCAGTGCAAAGACGGCGAAGCCCCACAACCAGTATAGAGGCATCCGACCTGTTTTCTTGCCCTCCCGGAATTTGATTGCTGCGACAATGAATCCGATGATGAAAGCGCCCAGCAGGAACCATTTGTAAACGTCCCACCCGCCAGATGGCCGCGGCCAGACGACGTAGATGCCGCGATTGGTGAGAAATGCCCAGCCCCAGGCGGAAAGAGCGTCTTTGACTCGCGGAAGTTTATGGAAAACGGAAGTACTGAGGAAAATAAGGAAAACGAGCAGAGGGATGTTGCGCAGTGTTTCGACGTAGATTGCAGCCAGCTTATTGACCAGCCAGTTCTTCGATAACCGGGCGATGCCCACGATAATGCCGAAAATCGTGGCGAATACAATACCCAGAAAAGAGACCTTGATGGTGTTCAACAAGCCTACCAGCAGCGCCTGCGTATAGGTGCTGTTACGGCTGTACTCGATCATCGATTCGCCGATATCGAACTGGGAAGTAAGGCCCAAAAACTTGAAGCTGAGGGGCGTTCCCAAAGCTTCCAGCCCCGTCAGCAGATTATGAATCAGCCAATACCCCAAAGCAATCAACGCTGCGACCACAACCACCTGCGCGATGATCTGGAGATAACGTTCATCTCTCCAGAAAGGCACTGCACCATGATCTGATTTTTTGAATGTCATAGGTCATACCTGTCTTCGTGGCGTTGTGGAGAAGAGAAGGTGAAAAAAGAGATCAACCTGCCAGGATGCTACGCATTTTATTCATTTGTCCATACCAGCAACCCACCAGACTGCATGCCGACGCTTCAGACAGACCACTAATTGGTCCCATCGATGAGTCGCCAGCAGAAAAACAGAAGGGAAGGGCTGATGGCCCCTCCCTTCGGTTATGCAAAGCGTATCGATTTAGCGGAACGGAGGCGAATACAGCAGACCGCCATCGACGTAAGAGGAGTTCATGCCGCGGGGCAGGTTGAACACGGTGTCGGGGCCCAGGTTGCGATCGTAGATCTCGGCGTAGTTGCCAACCTGTTTGATGATGTTGTAGGCCCAGTCATTATCCAGACCCAGCTTGGCGCCCATGTCGCCTTCCACGCCCAGCAGCTTGCGGACGTTGGGATCCTCGGAGTTCTTCATCTCATCCACATTCTGGGAGGTGATGCCGGACTCTTCGGCCTGGAAAGTGGCGAAGACCATCCACTTGACGATGTCGAACCACTGATCATCACCCTGGCGCACGACGGGGCCCAGAGGCTCCTTGGACAGGGTGGCGTCCAGAATCATGTGCTCCTCAGGATGGGGGAACATGGACATGCGGGCGACCAGGCCCGATTTGTCGGTGGTGTAGGCGTCGCAGCGGCCATCCAGGTAAGCGCCGGTGGTCTCATCGGCGGTCTCGAAGACGACGGGGGTGTACTCGATGCCATGAGCGGACATCTGGTCAGCCAGATTCAGCTCGGTGGTGGTGCCGGAGCTGACGCAGATGGAAGCGCCTTGCAGGTCTTCCAGCGTTTTGATGCCGCTGTCCTTGCGAACAGTGATGCCCTGGCCATCATAGAAGGTGGTGGGGGCAAAGTTGGCGCCCAGCTCGGTGTCGCGAGTCAGGGTCCAGGTGGTGTTGCGGATCAGAACGTCGATCTCGCCAGCCTGCAGGGCGGTGAAGCGCTGCTTGGCGTTCAGGGGGCGATATTCCACTTTGCTGGCATCGCCAAAGACGGCTGCGGCCAGGGCCTTGCAGAAGTCGATGTCGAAACCGGCGAAGCTGCCATCAGACTGAAGGAAGCCAAAACCGGGGACGGCCTGGTTGACGCCACAAACAATCTTGCCGCGGGACTTGACCGTGGCCAGCATCCCTTCGCCTTCCTGGGCAGCAGGTTTCTCGGTGGGCTGGGCTGCGGTGGCTTCGGTAGCAGCAGGAGCAGTAGTCGCAGCAGCCTCTTCGGTGGGAGCGGCAGTTTCTTTGGCTCCGCCACAGGCAGCCAGGGCCATCACTGCCAGAAGCAGGACGAGGAACAGGATGAGAAGTTTACGGGACATTGAATTTTCCTCCTTTTTGAGAAAAAACATGAAGAAAGGGGTGGGAAAAAAGTGGTGACAATCAGACATCATCAAAGAGGATGAGTCTAATGGATACCCGAATCAAAAAAGGAAGGCGTTCCGACCATCAGACAATTTCAGTGATTACCTCATTGTAATCGCTTTATTTTTTAGAACAATCGCGGGAACAAATAATTTGACGAGAAGGAGGTGCGACGCCGAAAAAAATATCAGGACAACCGTTGATTCAAGACATTTTACATTATGAATCTTCTGCAAAGAAACGACATTCTAAAAAATTACCACGATGAAGGGAATCTGTCAAGTGAACCGACCACTGAAAAGAGGGGAGGGAAAGATCAGGGACAACGGCGCCGAACGCGTCACTTCACCGCTTCACCGGAATGGATATCATGAGGTATAATGCCCATAATCAACAACCCATGGCTCCGCTGGCATTCAGCGGAGGCCCTCCCGGAGATTCTCCTCCCCCACCCATATTTCAGGATTAACGCGTTTTCTATGGAAATTTTCTGGTACGGATTGGCTTGCTTCCGTTTCAAAAGCCGCCAACTCACCATCATCGCTGACCCCTATGCGCCCGAAGTGGGGCTGACCATGCCCGCGGCGCGGGCGCAGGTCGTCACCGTCAGTCACAATGTGCCGGGGCACAATTATGTCAAAGCCGTCAAGGGCTACGAGCACGCGTTCGACGGCCCCGGCGAATATGAAGTCAACGGCGTGTTCATCACCGGCGTCGCCTCTTACCATCGCGGGGCGCCGGGCGAACGGGAACGCAACACCGCCTTTCTCTACGAATTCAATGATCTCAGCATCGGGCATCTGGGAGACCTGGGCGAAACCATGGATCGCAAACAGATCGAGGCGTTCAACAGCCCCGATGTGCTGATTGTGCCTATAGGCGGCGGCGATATTCTGGATGCAGCCAAAGCCGTGGAAATCATCACCGAGCTGGAACCGCGCATTGTCATTCCCATGCACTATGCACAACCGGGATTGAAATTGTCGTTGGACCCACTGGAAAAATTTCTGAAAGAGATGGGCGCTGAAGCAATGGCGCCGCTCCCCAGCCTCAAATTACGCAAAGCGGATCTGGCAGGCGAGGAAACCCGCGTAATCCTGTTGGAATCGCAAGGAAACCCATCATGAAAAAAACAATCACCCTTTTTACACTGATAGCGCTGCTGATGTTGGCGGCTGCTTGCGGCGGCTCGGATAAGGACTCGGGCCAGGCCAGTCCGCCGCCCGCCGGGCCGGCCAAGCCCGCAACCAATGCTGTTGATGCACCTTTACAGGAATTGGCGAAATCTGTCGAAAGCAATCCCTCTGCCGACGGCTATCTCAACCTGGGCAATGCCTACTCAGAACGGGCTCTGTTCGATGAGGCGGTCGAGGCTTATAAAAAAGGACTGGCCATCAATCCCAACCATTCAGCTATTCTCTCCAACCTGGGCGTGGCGCTTTATCAGATGGGGCGTTTCAACGAGGCCAAGGACCAGTTCGAGAAGGCGCTGAAAAACAATCCCGATGACGCCGCCACCACGTATCTGCTGGGCGCGACCTATCTGCAAATGGGAAACCAGGAAAAGGCCGAAACCATGTTCAAGAAGGCGCTGACCATCGATCCCACGCTGCCCGAAGCGCATTTCGGGCTGGGCACGCTCTACATGCTCCAGAACAAAAAAGATCTGGCTATCAAGGAATTCGAGACCTTCCTGGCCGGACCGCCCGCCCAGGATCCCCGCGCTCGCAGTGAGGCGGAGCGCTATCTCAAACAACTGAAAAGCGGACAGTAAAACCAATTGCAGACATTCGAACGGTATCAGTTGCCCAATGGCCTGAGCGTTGCTTATGCGCCGATTCCCTGCGTGCGCTCACTGGCCATCGGAATTTATATCCCCGTTGGCGCCCGCTATGAGACGGATGACGAAGCGGGCGTCAGTCATTTTATCGAGCACATGGTGTTCAAGGGCTGCCCTGGCTGGCCCACAGCGCTGGATATTGCCAATGCCGTGGAAGGACGCGGCGGTTTTCTCAATGCCTCCACCAGTCAGGAATTCACCACTTTCTGGATAAAAATCGGCGCCCGGCACTGGCGCGAGAGTCTGAAGCTCCTGGCGTCCATGGTGCAGACGCCGCTATTGGATGCAGAGGAGATGGAGCGGGAGCGGGGAGTGATCCTGGATGAAATCGCCATGTATCGGGACATGCCCGAGGATTTGGTCTCGCAATTGAGCAATGAAGCGCTGTGGGGCCATCATCCCCTGGGGCGGGAGATAGCGGGCGAGCCCGAAACCGTGGCCGCGCTCTCGGTCGAAGCGCTACGCGCTTTTCATGCCCGCGCCTACCGGCCCGAACGCGCCGTGCTCACCCTGGCGGGACTCATGGACGCGGAGGCGCTGCGCCAGGCTGTCGCCGAGGAGTTTGGCGGCTGGCGGGGCGCAGGACAACCGCCCACTCTGACGCCCGCGCCGCCCGCGCCGGCGGCGCCCCGCTATCGCATCGAGCAGCGCCCCAGCGAGCAGGCCCATTTACAACTGGCTGCGCCCGGACTGCCGCGACTGCATCCCCAACGCTTTGTCTTGCGCCTGCTGAACGTGCTGGCGGGCGAGAGCATGAGCTCGCGGCTGTGGCAACGCCTGCGGGAAGAAAAGGGCCTGGCCTACAATGTCGGCTCTTACGTCAACGCGTTTCATGATGCCGGCGTTTTGGGCGTGTTCAGCGGCTGCGACGCCTCACGGCTGTTCGAGACCCTGGACGGCGTCATGGCCGTATGGCGGGAGTTGCAGGAGCGCCCTGTCCCCGAGGCGGAACTGGCCCGATTCAAGGAATATCTGCGAGGCCGCACCGAGCTGGCCAGCGAGGATCCCATGGGCGTGGCGGCCTGGTGGGGCCAGCAACTGGCCACGGGCGCGGATCCCCTCTCACTGGATCAGGCTGTGGCGCAAATCGAGGCGGTCACAGCGGCCGATATCCAGACGATAGCGCAACGCCTCTGGCAACCGCAAAAACTGTCGCTGGCCTATGTGGGCCCGGTGGATTCAGAAGACAGCCTGGCGGATTGGCTGCTGGCGCAATAAAAACAGATCGATAGCGTAACAGCCAACCTGTCGGCAACAAAATCAGGTAACTGCTAACGTACTTGATTTTGGGCCACAAGAAGCCACGAAGGCTCGAAGTTTTTTCGAAGGCTCGAAGGGAAAAATAAAGAAAAATACTTCGCGCCTTCATCTTCTTCGTGTTTTCGTGGCAAAAAGTGGTGGCTAGACCTTAGTAGTTACGTCTGAAGCCCGACCGATCGCTTATCCCCAAAAACGAATGCGATGGCGGAACTGGAACCGGCGATCCAGCCAGGCCCGCATGAACTGACTCCGCAGTTTCAGCCACACAAACTGCGCATCATTGAGATCATCTGCCTGCAGGGGATGAGGGCTGTACTGATCCCGGGCATATAACTGCGCCAGGGTTGTGACATCCTGCGAGACATGCGGCAGGGTGCGGGCAAAGGCCGCGGCCTGCTCCATAGGCGTCAGGCTGGCCTGTTCGGGCACGCCCAATCGTCCGCCCCACCACAGAAGCCGATCCCACAGACGCTCGACAAAATCCGGAGACGGCGCTCTGCGGAAGCGAGTATTGGCGCTGCGGGCGGGCGTTTGCAGCAACCGCCACAGCAAGACGCCCACAATCGCCAGGCCCGCAATCGCCAACGCCACCAGGATAACGCCCAGATTGGCTGCTATGCGCTGCCACGCCCCCTGCGATGCGCCCACAATCCCGGTCTTGGGCAATTCTTCCTCGGGAACCGGGATATTACGATCTTCTTCTTCCTGTTTGTTCATATCTGAAACCGAGGTGCGGCCTCCCGGTTCAGGCGGAATGACCGCCTCAGACTGCCGCTCGAATACGGGTTCAGAAGCAGTGGGCTCGAATTGTATCCAGCCATAAGTGGGGAAAAACACCTCCACCCAGGTGTGGGCGTCCTTCTCAAGCAAACGATAGCTGCCCGTAAGGGGATCGAATTCGCCCGTAGCGTAGCCCTGCGCCAGCCGCGTTGGAATGCCCAGATGCCGCAGCATCACCGCCATGCTGGTGGCGTAATAATCGCAATAGCCCTGCTTCTCATCGAAAAGAAAATAATCGGCAGCATCCTGATCTGGCGCCGGGCCGGGAATCTGGTCGTTATAGGCGTAGGTGCGCACATACGCTTCCACCGCCTTGGCGATGTCATAAGGATTATCGTAGCCCGAGGCGACCTCGTCCGCCAGATCGAACACGCGCTGCGGCACGGTGTCGGGCAACTGCAAATAGCGCTCTTTGATGTCGGGAGCGTAGACCGTGCTGTCGCTGCGCAACTGCGATTCGGTGGCAAAGCTGACAGAGCTGGTGACGGTGTAGCTTTCGCCCGGCTGAATGATCTCGTGAGAGATGATGAGGGCGCGTTCGGCTACGCCGATAGTTTCCGCCACCACCGCTTCTTCGGGCGTCAGGCCCTGAGGAATGACGCGGGCGTCGGCGGGGACGCTGACAGCCACGGGCATGGGCGCGGCCATGATCACATTGGTCACCTGGCGCATGGTCACCGTCTGCGTGATCTCGCGGCGGGCGGCGTAATCGGGCGAGGGAATGATATATCCCGTGACCAGATTCGCGCCCACCGTATTGCGCAATTCCCAGGCCTGTGATGTGTAAGTATCCAGCACAGTGGCCTGATAATAACGATTGATGGAAGTCTGCACATCCATCACCGGATTATTGCTGAGTGATCGGGCCCCACCCAGAGGGTGTGAGGCGGTAAAGACAACAGTGGGCGCGACAGCGCCGTTTTCGCCATAATTCAGTGTGCTGAAAAGCCGATTCCATTCCTCTTTGGCCTGCTTCCAGGAATCCTCGAAAGGATTGACCATATCCTTGTTATCGTCGCTCATGGCCGTGGGCAGCACCCACGAAAACAGTACCACAAGCAGGATAAAGATCACCGCGTCCCGCATCACATCGAAACCGATATCGAAGGGGAAATGAATATGATTCTCGTACCATTTCTCTTCTCGCTCAGCCAGGGTGGCCCGCACCAGCAGCAGCATGGCGACGATGAGATAGATGACAAAATAGGCCTTGAGATCGCGCGGCGCATAGTAAAGGTTGACCAGCATGGCCAGGCCTGTCGGCAGAATAGCCTGCCACTTGCGATGTTCCCGAAAATAGACCCATGTGGCGTTAAAACTGAGTATCCACAACAAAATCGCCAGCAGCAGGACGAAAACCAGCGCATCCGCGCCCGGTTGCCCGCTGAAAGCATCCTGGCCCCAGGCAATCGTGCGCTCGATGATCTGATACACCGCCTCCCGGCCCGAGACCACGCCCGTGGCCAGATCAGACAAACCGTAGAAAATCGCGGCCACGCCGGTGACAATGGCGTAGAAGAAAGCGAACAGCGAGCCAAAATCACTGACCGCTACCAGCGTCCCCGCCACCACAGCGATGCCGGTAATGATGAGCAGACGATCCAGCCCAGGACTCCATTCGGCCGCGTCCAGAGAGAGCGCCAGATTGGTGAGCATGAAACCGATCAGCAGAAAATCAATCCAGCGCCGCGTCGTCGCCCGATATTCAACCGGATCGGAAATGATGAGGGTGGAAGAAGATGAAAGGGAAGTCGTAGACATAGCACTCAAGACGCTGGCTCAGACTCGCAGGAATCTGAAAATCAGCCAGGTCAGCAGCAGGAAGATGAAATAGAGTCCCAGCGCCAGCAGCAGCATGGTTCTGAGATGATATTGAACAGCCTGGCCCGACATGACGATCTCATCGCCGGGAAAAAGCGACCAGGTCTGGACCAGGGGGGCGCCGGGACGGGGATAGAGGGTAAGCGTGTAGCGGGCGCTGCTGTTTTCGGCCAGATTGCGCCAGACCTCCGCCTCCTGCCGCCAGATATTGACCAGAAGACGGTTCAGCGGATCATCGGCGTCCATCGCATTGGCCGCTTGCTCCAGCAACAGCGCCTGCATCCCGGCGTCCGCTGAGACCGCCACCAGGCTGATCTGCTCCTCATATGTCTCGATGGAGCGCCAACGCTCATCGGTCAGCTCCCAGGTGAGGGCTTGAGGACGGAGGACGGCTTGCACCAGCGCCCATTCAGGCTCGGGCGGGATGGCGTCCGCCAGGACTTTTTGACGATTGAGCAAGTCTTCGGCGTTGGCAAAGGGGATTTCGATATGTAGCAGCGTGGGATCGATCTCCTGCAATTCGACGCTGGCGGCGTTGCTCCGGGCAAACGCCTGAGCCAGTTGCGAGATCAGCGTGACATCGCCATCCCGCATGGCCGCGTTGATATCCAGGATGCGCAGGTGGGGTTCGGTGCGCACCACCACATAGAGGGAATTGATGCGGGCGAATCCCGCA
>Ga0256831_1001885_pt1 | contig 11020 bp, 10 predicted proteins | sample 132544metaG_FD_189087 | JGI IMG/M metagenome (GOLD analysis project Ga0256831, IMG submission 189087) | Hydrothermal vent microbial communities from Lau Basin, Pacific Ocean - 132-544 | ecosystem: Environmental > Aquatic > Marine > Hydrothermal vents | place: Pacific Ocean: Lau Basin | collected... | reverse complement strand
GAGGTGGAAGAGGAGACCAAGAGCGCCTACGGGATAAGCTATTTGGCGGACATGCTCAAGGGCATCGGGAAGGCCGACGAAGTGACGGTCCGCTTCGGCAACGAGATGCCGCTCCAGATGGAGTACTACATAAGGGACGAGGGCAAGCTCGTCTTCCTCCTCGCGCCGCGCGTCGAGGACTGATTTTCTTTTCCTTCATTCGTCCGCGGGGGAGTGGCAATGGATATCGTCAAGCTCAGGGAGCTTCTCGAAGGCGAGCTTTCTTCCCAGGAGTTGACTGAGGTTGGGGAGGAGTTCTACAAGGAGTTCGACAGCCTCGTGAAGGCCCTCAAGCTCGGCGCCGAAAGCTCCCATGAGCGGGGAGAAGACGTTGAGGAACGGCTTTACCTGGCCCAGCTTGAGATAGCCGAGAGGCTTGCCCGTGAGATAATCAAAATCCGCCTCCACAAGCTCGTTGACCTCGCCGTTGAGGGCCTCCCGGGTGAGATGACCGAAGAGGAGAGACGGATCTTTGCGGTTCTGAGAGCGTTCGTCGAGCGCAGCGAACTTCCGGAGTCCATACCTGAGACGGCAACGCTTCCCCCTGTAGGATCACCCGTTGAGGCGGTCTCTGAGAAACCCTCCGGAAGAGCGGTTCCGCGCGAGGCTTACATAATCCTGACGGATCTTCCAAAGGTTCTCGACCCTGAGCTGAGGGAGTACGGACCCTTCCGGGCGGGCGATATGGCCGTCCTTCCGCGGGAGATTGGAAGGGTTCTCCTGGAGAGAAACGCCGCTGAGAGAATCAGGATTGCCCCGTGATAGAAATGCCCTTCTCCGTCTGCATGCGCGACTGCTACGACACCTGCTCGATGGTGAGCGAGTTCAAAGACGGAAGGCTCACCGTTAGGGGGAACCCACAACACCCTGTAACAGCCGGCTTCCTCTGTCCCAAGGGTGCCCTTTTGCCCAGGTGGTTCCACGCTGGGGATCGGCTCAAAAACCCGCTCATTAGGACGGGCGGGAGGGGGAGCGGAGATTTCAGGGAGATAAGCTGGGAGGCGGCGATAAACCTCGTTGCAGATAAGCTTCGGAGGACCATTGAGGAATACGGGGGCGAAAGCGTTCTTGTCTATCAGTACGCGGGGGATAGGGGTGCGGTAAACTACGCCTTTCCGCTCAGGCTCTTCCACTACCTCAACACGGCCATGCTGGATTATGGAATCTGCGACAGGGCAGGGCAGGAGGCGTTGAAGGATGTTTACGGAACAGCGGTAGGTATGGATCCCGAGGAACTCAAAAATCAGAGGTTAATCGTCTACTGGGGGATAAACGCCTTCTGGACCAATTTACACGGCTTCATGCTGGCTAAGAGAAACAACCTCGAAATCTGGACGGTTGATGTGGTGAGAACCGAGACCGCAAAGAGGAGCGACCGGTTCTTTCAGATAAGGCCCGATACGGACGTTCTCCTTGCACTGGGCATTGCGAAGGTTCTCATCGAGGAGAAACTCTACGATGAAGAATTCGTCCGCGAGAACGTTTACGGCTTTGAAGGATTCAAGAATTATGTAAAAACTCTATCGCTTGATTATGTGAGCCAGGAGACGGGCCTGAGCGTTGAGAATATCGTGGAGTTCGCCAGGGAATACGCCGAAAAGAAGGGTGTGATACATATCGGCTACGGCTTTCAGCGTTCTTTAGCTGGCGGTGAAGCGGTCAGGGCCATAGCGATTCTTCCCGCTCTGGTTGGCCACCACTTTGGCTTCATCTACGACATGAGGACTATCGACAAGAGCTACGCGGAGGGAGCCTTTCTGAGGACGAAGCCCGCGAAGAGAATCCCCCAGATGAAGCTGGCCGAATACATCGAGCGCGGGGAGATAAAGTTCCTCTACGTCTACAACTCCAATCCGCTCGCGAGCCTGTCAAATCAGAGGAGGCTGAGGAAAGCGCTGGAAGAGAATGACGTCTTCGTCGTTACGCACGACATCTTCCTGACCGACACTGCCCTTTACTCGGACGTCGTCCTTCCAGCGAACACGTTCTTCGAGCGGCTTGACATAGCGGACAGCTACTACCACCGCTACGTTGCCTTGAACGAGCCTGTGACAAAGATCTACGGAAAGGGTAACAGCGAGGTCACCAGGTTACTTGCAAGGGCCTTGGGAATAGAGAACCCTTACCTCTACGAGAGCGACAATGATGTTATCAGGAGAATCCTCGAACTCAACGGGCTGAGCTGGGACGAGCTTAGGAGGAACGGCTTCGTCAGGGTGCCGGAAAAGCCACGGAAGTGGGAAACACCGAGCGGGAGGATAGAGTTCTACTCGCGGAGGGCCGTTGAACGGGGCCTGAGTCCCTTCCCCGAGTACCGCCGCTTTGAATGGAGATACCCGCTCAGACTGCTCACCCCCACCCACAGGATGACGATAACGAGCCAGTATCACAACACCTACGGCATGATAGACCCGAACCTTTACATCAATCCTGCGGACGCAGAGGGGAGAGGGATTGAAGACGGAGACGAGGTTGAAGTTTTCAACGAGAACGGGCGGATTAGGACGAGGGCGAAGCTCAGCACCGACGTTCCCTCTGGTGTTGTTCTCCTTTACAAGGCGTTCTGGGTCAGCTTACTCGGCTGGAACGCGAACTTCCTGACGACGGACGAGACCGTTCAAGAGTACGGCAACGGTTCTGCATATCATTCAACGTGGGTTGATGTGAAGAAAATTTAAGGCAAATACCATCTCTTCTGGCTGTATTATCGACGAGTGCTTTTTGCCCTATTTTGCACAGTGACGAGTAGTGAAGCATAGTTCTTGACGGGATGTCCGGGGACTTAAAAACTCCTTGCGTATCCGTCAAGATTTCTCCAGAAAACGAACCGAAAGATTTATATATTCGAACCAGCATGGTTTATAGTGAAGACGACACAGAAAAAGAGAGGTGATGAAAAATGGTCGTCATAGGAGAAAAGTTCCCGGAAGTTGAGGTTAAGACCACCCACGGAGTTATAAAGCTCCCGGAGCACTTCGCCAAGGAGGGCAAGTGGTTCATACTCTTCAGCCACCCGGCCGACTTCACCCCGGTCTGCACCACCGAGTTCTACGCCATGCAGAAGCGCGTTGAGGAGTTCAGGAAGCTCGGCGTCGAGCCGATTGGACTGAGCGTTGACCAGGTCTTCAGCCACATCAAGTGGATGGAGTGGATAAAGGAGAACCTCGGCGAGGAGATAACCTTCCCGATCATCGCCGACGACCGCGGAGACCTCGCCGACAAGCTCGGCATGATACCCAGCGGCGCCACCATTACCGCCAGGGCTGTCTTCGTCGTCGACGACAAGGGCGTTATAAGAGCCATCGTCTACTACCCGGCCGAGGTCGGCAGGGACTGGGACGAGATCCTCAGGCTCGTCAAGGCGCTCAAGATAAGCGACGAGAAGGGTGTCGCCCTGCCGCACAAGTGGCCCAACAACGAGCTTATCGGCGACAAGGTCATCGTTCCGCCGGCCAGCACCATCGAGGAGAAGAAGGCCAGGGAAGAGGCCAAGGCCAAGGGCGAGATCGAGTGCTACGACTGGTGGTTCTGCTACAAGAAGCTCGAGTGAGCTTCTCTTCCTTTTCTGTCTCTTGTAGAAATAAAAACGAATCACTCATTCTCAGAGCGGAATCCATTCACTTTTCGGGAATCACGAACAGGGTAAACGCCATCACGAGCGCTATCTCGTAGGTCTCCAGCAGAGCTACGGAGGGCCAGTCTAGAAAGCTTCCGAAGAGTTCCAGGAGGAAGATCAAGACGGAGCCGTATCTCAGGGCCTTTCTCTCGCTCCCCATGCCATAAAGGACCGCCCCGAGGAAGAACTGAACGAAGAAATAAGTGGAGACGAAGACGTGGGGCCTCGTTCCACCGTGGTAGACGCCGATGAGCGCCAGGAAAAGGGCGGAGATGCTGGTGTAGGCACCTCCTACCGTCTGGGGCTTGTTCTCAGACGCGGCGATGAGATAGAGGGAAAAGAGGAGGACGAGCAAGCCCGAGACCATGAGGCCGCAGTTGTATATCCACGGTGAGGTGGCCTTAGATGGGTCGCCGAGGTCGCTCAGGGCGTTGTGGAAGAAGGAAAACCAGCGGTTCCGGATTATACTCCACGCGACAAAGAGCCAGTAGACCAAGCCTGCGATAATCCCTGAGTACTTCAGTTTGCCGAGCGCCCCCATCGCCCTCTCTCCGGAAAAGATGATAACCCTTCAGAAGTTGAAGTTGATGTCTCTCATGAGCTGGTCGTAGAACTCCTCCTTGTAGAGTTCAGGATAGCGCATGATGTAATCGTACTGCTTTTTGAGGATGGTGTGGTGGTTGGCCTCCATGTCCGCGAGCATCTCCAAGAGAAGTTTCGTCTTCTCGTTGGCGGCGTAGGAAGCCAGCTCCCTGTAGAGCTTTTCGCTGACCTTCTCGGCCTCCATGGCTATCTCGTATATCTCGTCGAGGTTAACGTCGGGCTTCTTTACAACCTCGGCCATCTTCTCGGCTATGACCTTGAACTCGCCCATGGTATTTACACTGATCTTCCGCGGGGTGCCTTCTTCACTCTGTAACCTCTCCGCCATCTTCTCGATTACCTCGCGGTGCTTGTCCTCCTCCTTGGCCAAAAAGAGCAGTTCGTCCCTTATGATGTCGCTCTTCGTGAGTGATGCGAGCTTTTCGTAGGCCTCTTTGGCTTTAACCTCCGCGTTTACCGCTATCTCAAAAACCTCTTTGTCAGTTACTTCCACAAGAATCACCTCATACCAAGTTCGTCCTTCCCACATATTAACCTTTTGGGTTGAAATTGTGTAATAGTGAACATGAATGGAAAATTATATAAGGTTGCTTAACGAATCAGAAAGTGTAAACATTAAAACTTACAGGAGCTGATAGGATGGGTGGATTTAAGGATGAGGTTTCCATAGTCCTGGGCGGAGCGGCCGGCCAGGGCATTCAGACGGTTGAGGAGATCCTAACCCATGCCCTCAAAAGGTCAGGCTATCACGTCTACGCGAACAAGGAGTACATGTCCCGCGTCAGGGGCGGGATAAACACCACCGAGATTAGGGCCTCATCGAAGCCGGTCCGGGCCTTCGTGAAGAGGATAGACATCCTTGTGCCGTTCAAACAGGGCGTTCTTACCTGGGTAAAGGACAGGCTGAGCGAAAGCACCGTTGTTCTCGGCGAGAGGGAGAACGTCGAGGAGGACTTTTTGGAGAAAGTCAATCTCGTTGAAGTTCCTCTCACGAAGATGGCCCTTGAAACCGGCAGTCAGCTCTACCTCAACACGACGGCAGCTGGCTTAATAATCGGCCTCTTCCACGGCGACTTCGAGGCAATCGAGGAGTACATAAGGAAGCGTTTTGAGAGCAAGGGCGAGAACGTCGTGAAGAAGAACATCGAAGCCGCTAAGAAAGGCTACGAACTGGGGGTTAAGCTCTGCGAAGAAGGAACCATAGCGGTTGATGTTCAGAGGGATGAAAAAGCCGCCGGAGACGTTCTCCTCACCGGAACGGAGGCCGTGGGAATAGGTGCCCTGGCGGGAGGAATGAACTTCCTCAGCTTCTACCCGATGAGTCCGTCAACTGGAGTTTCCACCTTCGCGGCCCAGAAAGCGGAGGAGTTCGAGGTAGTGGTCGAGCAGGTCGAGGACGAGATTTCGGCGATAAACATGGCTTTGGGAGCCTGGTACGCTGGGGCGAGGGCAATGGTGAGCACCTCCGGCGGCGGCTTCGCGCTCATGAGCGAGGCGCTCAGCTTGGCCGGAATGGCCGAGAACCCTGTGGTAATCCATCTCGCCCAAAGGCCGGGGCCCGCTACCGGTTTACCGACGAGGACCATGCAAGGAGACCTAAACCTCGTCCTCTACGCAGGCCACGGCGACTTTCCGAGGATAATTTTAGCTCCGGGAAGCCTTGAGGAGGCCTTCTACCTTACGGCGGAGGCCTTCAACTTAGCGGACAGATACCAGGTGCCCGTGATAATCCTCACAGATCAATACTTCGTGGACACATACTACAACCTCCCCGCGCCAGATGTCAAAAAGGTGAAGTTCGAGCGCCACATCGTCGAGGCGAAGCCCGGTTACAGGAGGTACGAGCTGACTGAGAACGGAATCTCGCCGAGAGCCGTTCCAGGCTACGGCGAGGAAGTTGTGATAGCCAACGGAAACGAGCACGACGAGTGGGGAGACATAACGGAAGATGCAGAGCTCACGATAAAGATGCAGGAGAAGAGAGCAGTGAAGAAGCTCGAAACCATAAAGAGAAACGCGCCTTTGCCAAAGCTGATTGGAAAAGAAAACGCCGAATACCTCGTGGTAAGCTGGGGTTCAACCTTCCAAGTCGTGGATGAGGCCCTTGAGAAGCTTGGAAGCGAGAAGATTGCCCATATCCACTTCAGCTGGGTCTACCCGCTCAACTCCGAGACGAAGAGGTTCTTCGGGGGCAAGAAGGTGATAGCTGTGGAGAACAACGTCACCGGCCAGTTCGCGGATTTGCTCTGGAAGGAGCTCGGAGTTAAGGCCGACCACAGGGTTCTCAAGTACGACGGGAGGCCCTTCTCGGTCGAAGAGGTTTTGGATGCCCTCAAGGGGGTGGTAGAATGAACGTCCAGCTTCCCACAGGGAGGGAGCTTTTTGAGCCGAAGAGGCCGGGGAGCGAGGACATCGCCTGGTGCCCCGGATGTGGAAACTTCGGCATAAGGAACATACTCATCTCCTCTTTAGCCGAACTCGGGTTAAAGCCAAGTCAAGTCGCGATAATCAGCGGAATCGGCCAGGCCGCGAAGATGCCCCACTACATCAACGTCAACGGCTACCACACCCTCCACGGAAGGGCGATACCGATAGCGACCGGCGTTAAGGCCGCGAACCCTGAGCTAACGGTAATAGCGGAAGGTGGAGACGGCGACATGTACGCTGAAGGTGGAAACCACCTGCTCCACGCCATCAGGAGGAACCCGGACATAACCGTCCTCATCCACGACAACCAGGTCTACGGCCTCACCAAAGGACAGGCGTCCCCGACGACGATGAAGGGCATGAAAACCCCGACCCAGCCGTGGGGAGTATTCGAGGAGCCTTTCAACCCGGTGGCACTGGCGGTGGCCCTCGATGCATCCTTCGTGGCGAGGACCTTCATGGGTCACTTCAGGGAGAGCGTCGAGATAATAAAGCGGGCGATTCAGCATAAAGGTCTCGCGATAGTGGACATCCTCCACCCCTGCGTCAGCTTCAACAAGGTGAACACCTACGCCTGGTACAGGGAGCACACCTACTGGATGGAGGACGGGCCTCTTGACAGGGAGGCCGCGTTCAGGCGTGCCTTGGAGAGCGACCCGCTTCCGCTCGGTGTGTTCTACATCAACGAGAAGCCGACCTTTGAAGAGCAGGTTCCGGCTTACTGGAACGACAAGAGGCCCCTCTGGCAGAGGGAGCCGAAGCTCAACCTCGTAGAAAGGTTCTTTGAGGAGACCAAGGGCTGATTTCCTTTTCTCTTTCTCAAATTTTCAGCAAAAAGCTGTAGTCCGAGGTTTCATGAAAACTCTTCAGAAAAATCCTTTTTCCTCAGCTTCTCGCCGACTGACAAAGTCACCTCTAAAAGGGGCCTCGCCTACGATTTCCTTCTCGGTTCCGCCTCGGGGCAACGTGGCTCGGCTGCATTGCTCCCTACGTCGGCTTTGCGGTCATTACAGCGGCCCTCAGCGGGGACGTTACAAGCGGGGCGATAACCATGGGGACCTACGGCCTCGGGATGGGGCTGACGGTTTACCTGCTGATGTCATCAAAGGACTTGGAGAATGGGTAAACAGAAAGCTCCTCTCCGGAAGGCTGAGCCTTGGGGGGAGGAAAAAGGCAAAGTGGGAGGTGGCCCTTGGGATCATCCTCATTGGGCTGGGTCTGCTGATGCTGACCGAGCTTACTCCTTTAAAGCTCTGGAGTGCGCTTTTTGAGGCTCTCTCATAGGTGTGAGGGTCAAGTGACCCTCTCAAGCCCATTCTCTTTTACGATGTAGGTGTCCTCATGCTTTATCGCGCCCTCTGGAATCATCAGCGGCGGGTGGATTACGCTGAGCACCATGTTCTCCTGCACTTTGGCGGCCCTCGTCGGCACGATTATAGTGGGCATCGGCGGCTCTTCTATGAGCAAACCAACGCCGTGGGTGTAGCCAGTGAGGTAAGCCTCTCCAAAGCCCTTCTCCCTGAAAAAGTCGGCGAGTCTCTTTTCAACTGCGTTGAGAGTCGCCCCGACCTTCGTTTCCTCAAGGGCAATGCCAAGGGCCTCTTCTTTGACCTCTATGGCCTTTCTGACTCTCTCGCCGGGGTCACCTACCACAAAGGTTCTCGCGGTGTTGGCGTAGTAGTGGTTCCAGTCGGTTCCGATGACGACGGTTACAACGCCGTTTTCCGGAACGTTAAGGTCCCTGAAAGGCTCTGCGTGCGCCCTCGGCGTGGTGGAGACGTAGACCTTCGGGTCCTCGCTCTCGCTGAGCATCAGCTCTCTTATGACTTCGGCCGCTATCTCAAGCTCGCTCTTTCCGGGCTTTATAACCTCTTCCGCGACCTTCATGCCCTTTTGCGCTATCTTCCCGGCTTTTCTGATGTTCTTTAGCTCCCAGTCGTCCTTTATCATCCTGAGGCTCATGGTGAGGTCGAGGACGTCAACGACCTCAACCACCGGGTTGAGCCGCTCGAAAAGCTTGAGGAAGAATGTATAGGCATCCCTCTCGACGCTGAACTCGTGGCCGACCCTCGTGAAGCCGTTAGTGGCTATCCAAGTCACGATTCCGGCCATCAAATCCTCGGCGCGCTGATACTCCACAACGTTCTCTATCCAGCTTTTCTTACTGAAAAGCTCCGCCTCGCCCTTGACAACGTAAACGACCGGTTCTCCCTCCGCCGGAATTAAAAGGCTCGGGCGGAGCCACTTCGTCCCGGTGAAGTAGATGAAGCTGGAAAGAGTTCTGATAACCGCCCCGTCAACACCATTCTCCCGCAGGAGTTCCTGAAAGCGCTCAACCCTCTTCCTGAATATCTCTTCGCTTCCCCTCATCTCAGTCCCTCCAGTCCAGCAGTCTCTTCTCGCCCTCTATCTTTTTATAGGGCGCGATGTCCATCGTCATCTCCAGAGTTCCTATGTACTCACCCTCCTCGTCGAAGAGCGGCACGTATTTGATGTGGACGTACTTGGGGCCGAGTTTAAGCCAGAAGGTCGCCTCCTCCTTCCTGCCCTCCTTAAAGGCCTTGAGGATTTTGTTGACGATGTGGACGCTCTTTGGAGGGTGGCATAGCTGGACGGGCCTGCCGAGGACGGACATGGTTCTGTCGAATATCCTCTCGCCGGGCGAGAAGAACCTAACCCGGTCGTCCTTGTCGATGAAGGTCACATCAACAGGGAGGGCCTCGAAGATCGCCTTAAGCTCCTCCACGTTAACGTAGCCCGTTCCAAGGTCTATGTCGCCATCCCGCTTGAGCTGGGCCTTGTCGAACTCCAGCGGCTGGCCCTTTAGTGCTTCTTGAACCTCCCTGGGCAGGCCGAGGAGCTGCTCGATGCTTAATTCAGGATTGATTTCCCACGGGTGGAGAGGTTTAACGTCTTCGCCCGGATCCCAAGCGAGCGGGTTGACCTTGTAGAAGCCTATTTCCTCCTCCTGCATCCTTATGGCCTTCCACTCACCCTCGCTGAGGAGTGCTTTGAGCGTTGGGTAGTAGATGTTGTTCTCGCGGAAGACCATGTCGCTGAGCGCGAAGGCTGCCTCGCCGGCCTTGGCCTTGAAGCGCTCAACGAACTCCTCCCAGGGCATCTCGTCTCTCTTCCTGAGAAGCTCAGCGAGGTACTTTATCATGAACCTTATCTCATCGTGCTTAGTCCAGAGGACGGTTGCTATCGCCGTTAAACCGCGCCTCTCGATGTAGGGGAAGGTGAGCATCTCCTCGCGGTTGTAGTGGGTGAAGCCAACCCTTCTCAGGCCATTCACTATCTCCTCCAGAACCCCCAGGATTTCCTTCCTCATGCGCTCGTCCTTGGTAGTGGCGAGCGTCCTCGCGTAGAGGTTGAGCATCTCTGCATCTTTCATTATCTCCTTGTTCTCGAGGTAGAGGGTCTTGAGCGGGTGGCCGTCAGGCAGGTCCTTCTCCTCAAGCTCGTCCGTGCCCTTAACGGCCTCGCGGAAAAGTTCAACGTGCAAATCACACATCTTGGCTATGTCCTTCGCCGATATGCCCTCCTTCACAAGCTCCTGCTCGATGAGGGGTATCTCAAGGGGCGAGATTCCGCTTAAAACCTGTCTGAACTCCTCCTTAAGCTTCTCGACCTTCTCCCCCTCGTGGATTCTAAGGAGCAGCTTCTTCAGCTGCTCTTTCTTGTACTCTCTCGTCTTCAGTAACTCGGTCATCTTTAACCACCTTCATGACGGGTGTCATATCAATCGCTTATAAGCATTCCTGGGCAGATTTGCCCAACAAAGTTTATATGCCGTGCGTCATAAAATGGGACGGTGATGTGAAAATGATGCTCGACGTCCGCGGGTTGAAAGCGCCCCAGCCAGCGGTTATGATAATCGAGTCCCTCGGGAAGCTCAAAACCGGAGAAACGCTCGAGGTGCTTGGTGATAAACCCTTCGTGGACATCCTCCCAAAGCTCGAGGAGGCTGGCTACAAAGTTGAGGTCAAGGAGGTTTCTGGCTTCTTCGTTTTGAGGGTGACCAAGACCGAAGACTCTAAGGAACTCAGCATGGAGGTCAAGGAGTGCGATGACAAGCTCGAGGGGATAACCGAAGACACCAACGTGGCCAAGTTACTCAAAGCTTATCCTGAGTCCCTTAAAATCCTCGTTAAGTACGGCTTCTCCCCGCTTGAGAACCCCGTGATGAGGAAGACACTCGCGAGGACGATAACTCTTCGAGGTGCCAAAAAGCTCCTCGGAATGAGCGACGAGAAGTTCAGGGAGATGATGGCGGAGCTTAGGACACTCGAAAAGTCTTAAATATTCCGCCCGTCATAACCGGAACCATGAAGA
>Ga0256831_1001884_pt1 | contig 11029 bp, 7 predicted proteins | sample 132544metaG_FD_189087 | JGI IMG/M metagenome (GOLD analysis project Ga0256831, IMG submission 189087) | Hydrothermal vent microbial communities from Lau Basin, Pacific Ocean - 132-544 | ecosystem: Environmental > Aquatic > Marine > Hydrothermal vents | place: Pacific Ocean: Lau Basin | collected... | reverse complement strand
GGGTATGCACAGATTGAAGCATGATAAGTTCTTTATTGATATTTATTTTTTCATAGTCGCGCAGCATCTCCTCCATCTGATTTTTCATTCTTAAATTGGCGCGAACATGAGATAGAATATTGGTTAATTTTTTTTCAAATCTCTGATCAGGGAGTTGCTCCAGTTCAGCAATTTTATTTTCCAGAAGGTGCTTTTTATCTTGCTGGGGAAAAATATTGTAATCCAGTAATACACCGAACAGATGATTGATTTTAAAACGCAGATCATCAGGATCATTCCGGCTAAGGCTAATTTGTCTGCTCAGTTCATTTATAGCTGTGGGTAAATATTGCAGGGTGTTTTTGATACTGGATGACAGTGCTTTAATACGTTCCAGCTGCTGTTCTTTTTTGGTACTGTGCTTGATATACTGTGCCAGTATGGTTCTAAACTGGGTTACTTCACTGAAAAATTTAGAGCTCAGCTCAGAGACCTTTTTTTGCAGTATACCAATTTTGGAACTGGACTGAGCCAGGGTATCATAGTTTGACAGATAGAAAGACAGGTTGAGCAGTAAATCTTTATCAATACGTGAATCCAGTTCCTTCAGCTGTTCCAGATTCTGTTGTATCAGATCGTATTCCTGTAGTTGTTGATTGCGTTGGTATAGAACAGAAACCACACTGACAGTGATAACAAAAAACAATAAATAGGTGATCAGGGCATACTGTTCTTTTTTCATAAGGTTTATTCAGTTGCCGGTAGAGTAAGCTCCTTATGCTTACCTACTAATGTTTTTAAAAAAGCGATCACTAATTGTACCTCTGCAGAAGAAATTTCCCGGCCTAACTGATAGTGGGCCATTTTATTAATTGCAGACTCAAGTGTTTTGACTGAGCCATCATGAAAATAAGGAGCGGTCAGTACGGCCAGTCGTAAACTGGGGACTTTAAAAGTGTATTTATCATACTCATCCTTAGTGACATTGTAACGTCCAAGATCAGTTTCTGTAATGGCAGTGCCTCGCTCGGAAAAGTAATCGGCCATAATGCCCATTTTTTGATACATATTACCACCGATATTAGCTCCCTGATGACAGGCTGAGCAGCCATAGGATTTAAAAATGGCATAACCCTTTTTTGCCTGTTGGGATATGGCTTTATTATCGCTGGCCAGGTAGCGATCAAATGGTGCATTTAAAGTGGTGAGCGATTTTTCAAACTCTGCAATGCTGTTGATCAGGTTTCTGGCTTTCAGTTCGCCATTATAAATACTCTGGTATTGTCTTATAAAATTATTGTCCAGGCTTAATTTCTGAATAATTTCCGGCCAGCTGGAGGCCATTTCAAGAGGATTTTCTACCGGGCCGCTAACCTGTTCTGTCAGATTATGGGCGCGACCATCCCAGAACTGGGCAAGATTAAGATGGGTGTTATAAACCGTTGGAGCATTGATTTTCCCTGTGACTCTGCCAACACCTGTAGAGAAACGTTGATTATCCGTGCCGCCTTTTTTCAGATGATGGCAGCTGGCACAGCTGATGGAATTGTCTCTGGACAGGCGTGGGTTAAAAAACAGACTGCGGCCCAGTTTTATTTTTTTTGGGTCAAGTGGTTCATGTGAGTACAGTGGCTGAATGGGTTCGTTGGACAGAGCCTCAGAGGGAATTAAACGGGTATGACTGGCAAAAACAGCGGTAGAAAACGTCAGCAGAGATATACTGAACAGCAGGACTGAAAGTTCTAAGTGTTGTTTGCCTGGTTGATGTTTGTACACTAAATGCATTGATTTTCCAGATAAATTTATCATCCCTCAATAATAAATTATAGTTGATAATCTGAAAAAAACCTGTTTACAGGTATAAAAAACGGCTATTTAGCCTGCACCTCGCAAGGTCTCGTCCTTAAGGTTGAGGATAGCAGAAGTGACAACTATTTCCAAAAAAACTCGTCTTTTAAGGCGAGGTGCTGGGTTTATCTGGTGAGAGACATAAACAGCTGAGGCAGTTTTTCAGGCAGTTTTTCTACATGATCAATAACCGTATAATTATTTTTGCCAAAAATATCGCCGATATATTCATCGGCTTTTTTATCCAGACTGATGCAATGGGTATGGATATTTTTACTGGATAATTCTTCAACTGCCTTGCGGGTGTCTTCAATCAGCAATTTGTCATCATCCACATCAATATCAGAAGGTTCACCATCAGTCAGGATCAGCAGTAATTTCTTGTCAGCTGGCTGGTTTTCCAGATAATGGGCGGCATGACGAATAGGAGCGCCCATGCGGGTAGAATAACCGGCTTCCATGGCAGACAGACGGGCTTTGACATCATCATCCCAGTGTTCACTATAGCCTTTAATATGCAGATAACGGACATTATGACGGGTGTCAGAATGGAAGCCGGCAATGGCAAAGGGATCACTTAACTGTTCAATCGTCAGAGCCAGTAATGACACCGCCTCACGACTGAGTTCCAGCAGCGACAGTTCACAGCCTTCCGGTACATCATGTAAGGAGGCTGACAGATCGAGCAATAACATAACGGCAATGTCCCGCCCATCATTACGATGACTCATATTAATGCGTGGGTCTGGGGTATGGCCGCTTTTGAAGTCAATTAATGAACGAATGGCGACATCCAGATCCAGCTCTGAGCCGTCTTCCTGGTAGCGGATACGGACCATTTGCTGGGGTTTTAATAATTCCAGTAGTTTTTTCAGTCGTTTGGCCAGGGCATCGTGTTTGGCCAGGATCTGGTCAATTATCTGCGGATTACCTTTATAATGCAGTTTTTCATACAGGCTGACCCAGTCAGGGCGATAGGTCTTGGTATTATAATCCCATTCAGGGTAATGGCGTGGCGGCAGTTTGTCTGTCTCGTGTTCATCCCGCTCAAACTGTTTTTTATCATCAAAGTCTTCTTCTTCATCGCCTTCTTCAATGAATTTCCACATATGCCGGTTATCATCACGATAATCCACTTCTGTGTGTTCGAAAATAACATTAGGGAAAGAATCACTGGCCTGCTTGGTTCGGGCAATAAATGAAATGCCCAGCTGTACCATGTCTTTAGTCGTGGTGTTAGCGGTTTCCATTGTTTTATGGAAACGACCGATAAAGTCATTAATATCGGCATTTTTATAGCCGTGGTCTAGATCCAGCAATCCCCTGGATAATATGGCCAGTCGGTAACGCAGACAGGATGTTTTTTCGGCATTACAAAAACCTTCCGGCGGAACAGGGTGCAGAGTCTTAAAGATTCGATGCAGCCCGGGATATTGCTGCATACTCAGGTACTCAACCCGGGCATCTTCAAAAATTTCAATGGCAATACGTTGAAAGGGGCTGAAGTTATCAGCAAAGACGGCTTCAGTCCAGCGACGATGGGCGGCAATATGAGCTATCGTCGCGCGATAGCGATCAATGCCTCTAATGCCGTCTTTATCATCATAAACATCAGGCACACGAATACCCAGACTGTCATAATAAGGAATGGGTTTGCGCAGTTCGTCCCAGCCCATGGAATAGGGTACAAAATGATCGCTGTCTTGCCACAGGCCTTTCAGATACAGGTTTAATTTGCGCTCATTATCAGAAAATAAAGTACCATGACGTTCGCGTTGTAATACTGCGCGACTGTCTGCTGACTGCAGGCTGAAATAATCTTTCTGGCGTTCAGGGTGGTTACGGTAATTACTGGCGCCATAGTCAACCCAGTTGCGTAAACCTTCAATGGGTAACTGGTTAAGCAGATAAGGAGCCTGGTTAAGAAATTCAGGCAGTCCGTCACTGGGTATGGTATCTATATGCCCATGAATTGAGCGGGTGGTGTTTTTCATCATATCAAATACTATGTCGATATAATGCTGTAATTGCTCAGTACTGCCCAGACGGCGAGCTGCTTCGGGTAAGGACTGTAAAAACGGCAGAATAGATTTACCATTGGGCGTACGGGACAGATCCCAGACACATTTTGAAATAACATTGAGCATGCTTTCATCGCTGTGCTGAACGATCTGGGGCAGTTCTTCCATATACACCAGTACCGGCTCAAAACCACGGCCAATCATACAGACCAGCGAGGCACCGGAAAGGAAATCTTTTACACCCTGTTCACTGAAAGTAAGTAATGCTTCTTCCAGACAGTCATCAAAAACATCATCAATCTGTTCAAAACTGCATTTTAACTGGACGCGATAGCTTTCCAGTTTGGTCATGGTTTCGGTATCAGTCATTACTGTGCTCACTGCTTTTTAAATAATTCCGGTATCTGGATTATTTGGTGTTTCTTTAAAAACCGTATCAGGTCTCTGTGGCGTCCTGCTGCAGACGCCGTGCCTTTAGAAACATTCCTGTTTCTGAAACTTCATCAGGACGCCACAGAGGCCTGATACTCAGTACGAATTTAATCGCTCACTGAGTCATAATAATAAAAATCAGGCAAAAACACTGTCAATCGCATGATCCAGAGTATCACGGATATCAATATCATCGGTAATAGGACGAACCAGAGCCATACGACAGGCGGATTTTGCTTCAATACCCTTGTTCATCAGGTTGGCGGCATAAACCAGCAGGCGGGTTGAAATACCTTCGTCCAGACCATGTCCTTTCAGGTTACGGGCGGCATGGGCAATTTTAACCAGTTTATTCGCGGTATCTGCATCAATACCAGCTTCTTTTTCCACAATACTGGTTTCTACAGAAGCGATTGGGTAATCAAATTCCAGAGCAGAAAAACGCTGTTTGGTGGACTGTTTCAAATCCTTCATCAGGCTTTGATAACCGGGGTTATAGGAAATAACCAGCTGAAAATCTGGATGAGCTTCAACCATTTCGCCTTTTTTATCCAGCGGCAGATTACGACGATGGTCAGTCAGAGGATGGATAACCACGGTGGTATCCTGACGGGCTTCAACCACTTCGTCCAGATAGCAGATAGCACCAATACGGGCGGCAGTGGTCAGAGGACCGTCTACCCAGCGGGTGCCATTGGCATCGAGCAGGTATCGACCGACCAGATCGGAGGCCGTCATATCTTCATTACAGGCTACCGTAATAAGCGGTTTGCCCAGTTTCCAGGCCATATGTTCAATAAAGCGGGATTTACCACAACCGGTAGGTCCCTTGATCATGACGGGCAGACGGGCATCATAGGCTGCCTGGTATAATGAAACTTCGTCTTGCTGTGACTTGTAAAAGGGTTCAGTGGTTATTTTATATTGTTCAATATCTTGATCGCTCATGGTGTTTTCCTGATGGCCAGTTTTATTGCCGAATGGGTTTTTAAAAATCAATTTGGCAATAACACTGAATTTATAGTGTTTTTAATGTTTATAGACAACAAAGCCTCTGAAAACAGAGGCTTTGTCAGCTTTAATTAAGCAGTCATTAAGAATGAAAACATTCTTATTTATGAACACCTAACTTGTCTCTCCAGCCCGGGAAGATTGAATCGGCATCGTGTTCGAATGATTCGAAGGCACGGGCAAATTCTTTATGCTCTTTAGCGTACTCAATTGGGTCGGCACCTTCTGTCCAGCAGTTGTATGCCTGACGTAGAGAAATCGCACCTGCAGCAGGGCTGTCGATATGACCATAAGCACCACCACCGGCAGTGTTAATAACATTGCCATGACCCAGGTTCTCAAAGAAGCCTGGCAGACGCAGTGCATTCATACCACCGGAAATAATTGGAGTAGTGGCTTTCATGCCATACCATTCCTGATGGTAGAACGGACCGGTACAGCTGTCACGTTCAATCATATAGGCAATAATGGTATCGTCCTGAGAACCTTCCATTTTACCATAACCCATAGTACCTACGTGGATACCGGAAGCACCCATCAGGCGAGACATCTTGGCCAGGATATAAGCGGTATAACCACGCTTGGAAGAAGGAGAGGTAATCATACCATGACCGGCACGATGATAATGCAGGAACTGGTTAGGATACTGGCGACGGGCCGTAGTAACCATGCCTGGGCCACCTACAAAACCATCAACCAGGAATGCCAGACGGGGTGCATCTTCACCAAATACTTCTAATCCATAGTCAGCACGGGCACACATTTCATGGTAATCGTCTGCAGTGATGTTCAGGGAGAACAATTTGGCTTCGCCGGTTTCATCCTGTGCACGTTTCATCGCATCGTGTACTAGGGGTAATACTTTTTTGATGGGGCAGAAAACCTGGTTACCCTGAGGCTCATCATTTTTAATGAAGTCACCACCCAGCCAGAACTGGTATGCCGCTTCGGCAAAAGGCTCAGGACGCAGACCTAATTTAGGCTTGATAATAGTACCGGCAATATAACCACCATTTTCAACTGGACGACCTAATAAGCGCCACATGTCAGAAATATTCATCATTGGACCGTCAAACAGGTTTAACATCTTGGGTGGAACATAAAAATCCTGCATTTGAGAATTTTTAATATCACCCATGCCCTGGTTATTACCAATAGCCAGAGTCAGGAAAGAAACGATCATGGCACGACCATCAATAACATTGCGGTCAAATAATTCGTTCGGGTAGGCAATTTTCATAATGCCTTTAGCTTCATCAATTTCATAAACTAAAGCATCAACACCTTTGGTGAAGTCATCAGTGGTCGAGACTTCAACATTGGTACCGGTAGAGGATTCTGCCGCAAAGTGAGCCGCGGCTTCCAGATAACCATGGCCTTCAGCAGGTTCCATAGTATAAGCAACCAGGATGTGATTGCCGCCAGCTAATAATTCGTCTTCATTCAGACTTAAATCGGAGTAACGATTTGTTTGGTCTAATAATGCCATTATCCGTTTCCTTTAATTAGGGTTAAAAATTCTTTTTACAGGACATTTAAAAAAATCCCTGCAAACTGTGTAGGGAAATATAATTTAAATAAGGTATAAAGTAAATCTTTATTTCTTGATTGTTATCATAAGTTATTACTTATGATAAGATGGATTTTTTAGCAAAATCATGGAAAATATAACGTATGAATCTGACTTTTCGCCAGCTTAAAGTATTTGAAATGGTAGCTCAACACCTGAACTATACCCGTGCCGCAAAAGAACTGCACCTGTCCCAGCCGGCAGTATCCATGCAGATTAAGCAGCTGGAAGAGCAGGCTAATACGCCGTTAATAGAAAAGCTGGGCAAAAAGCTTTATCTGACGGAAGTCGGGCAGGAAATGTATAACTACGCCCGTAGCACACTGCAGCAATTGCTGGATCTGGAAGAAACCATCAGTCAGATGAAAAGTCTGCATAAAGGGCATTTAAAGCTGGCAGTAGCCAGTACTGCGAATCATTTTGTGATCCGAATGCTGGCTCGGTTTGCAAAAGTGTATCCTAAAATCAGTATCAGTCTGGATGTGACAAATCGAAGTTCATTGCTGGAATTACTGGAAAAAAACGAATGCGACCTGGTGGTGATGGGGCGGCCGCCGGAAGGACATAATCTGACCTCCAGACCTTTTCTGGAAAATCCTCTGGTGGTGGTAGCCCATCCTGAACATTATCTGGTTCGGGACAAACTGGTGAGCTTAAAAGAACTGTCCAGAGAAGAGTTTGTGATCCGGGAGCAGGGTTCAGGTACCCGCAGTGCCGTGGAACGTTTTTTTGAAGAGCATAATATGAAGTTTAAAACCAAGATGGATATGAGTAATAATCGGGCTATAAAGCACGCGGCGGAAGAAGGCCTGGGACTGGCAATAGTATCCCTGCATACCCTGGAAATTGAATTGCGGGCTAAAACTTTAAATATTATTAATGTCGAAGGCTTTCCTGTTTATCGTCACTGGTATGTGGTACAGCGGGAGGGCAAGCGACTGTCACCTATTGCGAAGGTATTTAAAGACTATATAATGCAGGAAGCAGATGGCTTAATAAAAGGTTTTAATTTACCCAGTGTGAATCATAATTAAGTCGTAAGTTATAAGTTTAAAACTTCAGGAACTCTATTTATATGATTATTCCAGTTATATTATCCGGTGGTTCGGGGTCACGTTTATGGCCTATGTCCAGAGAGCTTAATCCCAAACAATTTCTTTCTTTATACGGTGAGCAAACCCTGCTGCAGGCAACTATGACCCGTCTGGAAGGAGTGCCTGAACTGGCTGCACCGGTTATTATCTGTAATGAGGAGCATCGTTTTCTGGTCGCGCAGCAGATGAAAGATATTGATGTGGCAGTGGATAAAATTATTCTTGAACCGGTTGGACGAAACACTGCTCCGGCAATATGTGCTGCTGCAGAATATCTGCACAATAACAAAGACGCCGACAATGATGTGATGCTGGTCTTGTCTGCCGACCATGTAATAAAAAATACCGAGGCCTTTCATAAAGTGATTATCGAGGGCTATGCTATTGCCCGGCAGGGGCAGCTGGTAACCTTTGGAATCGTGCCGGATAAGGCTGAAACCGGCTATGGTTATATCAGGCGTTCAGAGCAGCATCAGGGCCATCAGGCCTGGAAGGTAGCCCGATTTGTAGAAAAACCGGATCAGCAAACGGCACAGCAATACCTGGATAGCGGAGAGTATTACTGGAACAGCGGTATGTTTATGTTTCAGGCAGAGACTATTATGCAGGAGCTGGATTTATTTTCACATGATATTGTTCAGGCCGTGCATCAGGCGGTGATGCACGGCGGCAGTGATATGGATTTCTGCCGCTTGAATTCGGAAGATTTTTCTGCCTCCCCTTCGGACTCAATAGATTATGCGGTGATGGAAAAAACCGATAAGGCTGTAGTGCTGCCCCTGGATGCCAGCTGGAATGATATCGGTGCCTGGTCGGCTTTATGGGAAATTAATGCCCATGATGAAGACGGCAATGTCCTGCAGGGTGATGTGCTTAAGGTGGATCTGACCAATAGTTATGTCCATGCTGAAGAACGTATGATTGCACTGGTAGGCATGGACAATTGTGTGGTGGTGGAAACCGCCGATGCCGTACTGGTTGCAGATAAGTCACGTTCTCAGGAAGTTAAGGATATTGTTACTCAGCTTAAGGCCGGACAGAGGGAGGAAGCCCTGCTGCATCAGCGGGTTTATCGCCCCTGGGGCAGTTATGAGACTCTGGAAGAGACGGAACGGTTTAAGGTGAAGCGTATTATTGTTACCCCGGGTGCCAAGCTTTCTTTGCAAATGCATCATCATCGGGCAGAACACTGGGTGGTGGTAAAAGGCACAGCTAAAATACTCTGTGGTGATAAAGAATTTGTTATGACCGAAGATCAGTCCAATTATATTCCCCTGGGTACTCAGCATCGTCTGGAAAATCCCGGTGTGATACCGCTGGAAATTATAGAAATTCAAACGGGCAGCTATCTGGGTGAGGATGATATAGTACGCTTTGAAGATCATTATGGGCGCACGGAATCCTGTCTGGGAGATACAGAGAAATAACACATGAAAACAAGCATCAATGATTTAATGCAGTACTGCGGGGTTGGCTTTGGTACCAGTGGTGCCAGAGGTCTGGTAAAAGATATGAGTGATCGGGTTTGTTATGCCTACACCCTGGGCTTTATTCAGTACCTGAAACAGACTCAGCAGCTGGCTGCAGATACCCCTGTTGCTATTGCCGGTGATTTACGTGCCAGTACACCGGGAATAATGAATGCCTGTGCCCGAGCAATACAGGACAGTGGTTTAAAGCTGATTAACTGCGCCTTTATACCCACTCCGGCCGTCGCGCTATATGGCCTGAAGCATCAATGTCCGGTGATTATGGTAACCGGCAGTCATATCCCTGATGATCGTAACGGCATTAAATTTTATAAGCTCAAAGGTGAAATTCTTAAAGCCGATGAGTTACTGATAAAAGAGCAGACGGTACAATGGAACAATCATTTATTTAACGAGCAGGGGGATTTTTCAGAGGATACGGATGCCCTGGGTCCTGTGGATAGGAGTGCGGCTGAAGGCTACTTGCAGCGGTATCAGACACTGTTTCCTGAAAATGCCCTGGCAGGGAAAAAAATTGGCGTTTATCAGCATAGTGGCGTGGCTCGGGATATGCTCCCTAAGATACTGGAAAAGCTCGGAGCTGAAATTATCTGTCTTGGGTTTTCCAGACAGTTTATTCCGGTGGATACCGAAGCCGTGAGGGCAGAAGATATTGAACTGGGGAAAAACTGGTCTAAAGAACATCAGCTGGACGCCATTGTATCCACAGACGGTGATGCTGATCGGCCTTTAATTGCGGATGAACATGGGCACTGGCTGCGGGGTGATATTGTGGGTATCTTATGTGCACAATATTTACATATTGATCATCTGGTTACACCGGTGAGTTCCAATACCTGTGTAGAAAAATCCAGTTTATTTGCGGCTGTAAAACGTACCCGTATTGGCTCACCTTATGTGATTGAGGCTATGAATCATTATATTGAAGATCATTATGCGGCAGTAGCCGGGTATGAAGCCAATGGCGGTTTTCTGCTGGCCACTCCGGTGTGCCGGAATGACATAGTATTGAGTGAGTTGCCAACCCGGGATGCCCTGATTGTGTTGCTGACACTGTTGCATGCTATGGTTGAAAATAACTGTACGCTGTCAGAACTGGCGGCACAATTACCACAGCGTTTTACCTATAGTGATCGGATAAAAAATTTTGCTGCTCAAACCAGTCAGCAGTTACTAACAAAATACACCTGCGGCAGCATGATGGAAAATAAACGGGCTATTGAAGCGGATTTTCCGGATTTGTGTAAGAAGCTGGGACCGGTCAAAGATATTAATACCATTGACGGACTTAGAATCAGCTTTGAAAATGATGATATTATTCATTTCAGACCTTCCGGTAATGCACCGGAATTTCGTTGTTATAGTGAATCGAACGATGCTGAAAATGCCCGTCAGATAAATCAGGCTGCTTTACAGCGAGTGCAAGAAACAGGAAATACAGAATAATAGCCCCTTTTTAGGGGTAACTCCGTATGGCAAGGCTAATTGCATAATTATTGTTAAACAGGTCACAAAAAAACATATTGAGCGATAATTAAAGCATTAATAGAAATATTTTATAATTTATTAATATTTGTTATATCT
>Ga0256831_1001883_pt1 | contig 11031 bp, 15 predicted proteins | sample 132544metaG_FD_189087 | JGI IMG/M metagenome (GOLD analysis project Ga0256831, IMG submission 189087) | Hydrothermal vent microbial communities from Lau Basin, Pacific Ocean - 132-544 | ecosystem: Environmental > Aquatic > Marine > Hydrothermal vents | place: Pacific Ocean: Lau Basin | collected... | reverse complement strand
TGCGACGTTTAGAACGCTGACGTCCAATAGAACCATGAAGAGTCCCAGACTTACGGGTATGAAAGCCAACCAGTTCTTGATCATTTCAACCTTCTCCTCCCGAACTTCAACCCCGCAAAAACCGCCACCGCTATCAGAACGGTTGCGGTGATCGTGACGGGATTTATAAGGGGAACCTCCTTAACCTCAAGGGATACTGTTACGGGATTCGACTCGTGAGTGTAACCTTCAAAGTCGTCGTATCTAACCCTCACGGTCGCTGGATAGTAGCCCGAACAAGCATCCTTGTCCACGTCAACCTTGAACTTGGCGATTGCGACTTCTCCGGGCTTTAAAGTCCCTACAAAATACAAACCGGGCTGGGATTTTCCCATCAAACTCGCGAGAGAAGAAGTTCCAGCTATCGTTAAGGGGTTCGAAACGGACAGCTCCACCACGCAGTTGTAGGCGGTCAAGTTCCCCACGTTTCTTATCTCGACGAACACGTAACCAGTCTTATCGGGATACAAGTCGCTTTTGACCGAAACAACCTCGAAGTAAGCCCTTCTCGATTTTATCAAGACGGGTATCTCAACGACACTCGTCAAACCCTCCGCATTGCTAAGATCGTATCTTTCAATCATGTAAAGCTTATACGAACCGCTTGCAACCTCGCTCGAAACCCTAACTCTGAACTTAACGACCTCAACCTTTGAAGGGCCCAACTTCTCTAAGTAGTATGTTGTGCTTAAGGGGACTGTGAACTTCGTGGGAACTATCGAGAATTCCACGTTCTCTAAATCCGATTTCAGATTGTTTTTAACGTAAACGTTTAGATCTCCGCTCATCCCCACCGCCAAGTTTGATTCGACCCTCACGACCCTTAAGGGAGAAGAGTCCACCTTAACCTCAACGTAGTGCTTTCCGCTCAAAACCTCGTCTCCCAAACCGTTCCTATACTTCAAAACTACGCATCCCCTGTAGTAACCCCTCGGTGCGAGGGATTCCACGTAGAACGTAACGACCCTCTTTTCCCCCTTCTTCAGGTTTCCCACGTAAGGTGTGTTTTCCGCTTTAAGTAGGGGGCTGTCGAAGGAAAGGATCGCAACCGCATCTCTAACGTCTTTACCCAAGTTTTCAATTTCGACCTTTAAGAAACCCACAACGGGCTTCTTCAACCCTTTCGGAGAAGTTAGAAGTTCCTCTACTTTTTCGACGTAGAAGAGGTCGCGGTTTTCAACCTTCAATCCGACAGTCTTTGAAACTACCATTCTAACGTTGTCGGAAGTCCTAAAGGATAAAATCAGCTCAGCCGGATAGCTCTGATTCAGAGCACCCTCCATCACGTAAACCTTGAATTTGGCACTCGCAGTTTCATCAACATCCAAGTCTCCGAGATAAGTTGTCGTAGCCTTCGGATTGGGCTTTAAGGGTGGTGACGCCTTCAAAGTCAAAGTTGCGTTGTGTATCTCGAACCTCCCAGTGTTCTTTAGGGTAACTTCAACTGCGCCCTCCCTACCGACTTCGAGCGAAGATTCAACCTTCAAAACGCTGAAGTCGTAATCCCTCCTTGTTACGTTCACCTTAACGTATTCGACGTCAACTTCATCCGAATAGGAGAGCAAAACTCCAGAAGGTGTTTGAGTGACCCTTACCTTGGTGTATTTCAGCTTGATGGGAACTCTGTATTCGCCCATCTCCGCATCTTCGTCAACCCTCACCCTAAAAACGACCTTAGCAACCCTTCCAGAGGGTAAGTCTCCAACGATCTGCGGGTTTTCGTTCTCTACCTTTATAGGTATCCACTCGTCCTCCATTTCAACCCTCAGGTCCTTTGCGGTTGTGATGAGGGTGAGTAGGTTTGACGTGTTCTCGTTCAATACGAAGTTTTCCGCCCTTCCCTCATACTCTACGAGGATTACTAAGTTGGTGTGATCACCGGGGTGGAGCTTTCCGTTTAAAACGGAAACGTGGAAGTCCTGTGCGTTTGCAATTCCTACCGCAACGAGAAGTATCAGGGGGATTAGGAGATACCTCATACTCTCGACCTCTAAACTATATCGGAATCCGATATATTCTTAAGCTTTTCTGTAAACTCTTTCAACAAAATCTCGACATCGTCCTTTGAGATTTCGATGGCTTTCGAAAGCGCTTCCACAAACTCTGGCCAGTTTCTCAATCGATGCAGTTTTATCAGGGTTTCCCTCTTTTTGAGTATGAAAGAGTAGAAGTTCTCAGCTTCTCTCTCGTCAAAAATCCCCAAGTCTTTCAAGGCTTCAACCTTTTTGAGAATGACATTTCTTTCCCTCTCCACCATCTCTTCAAGGACATTCCTACCCTTTTCGGATAGGGTGTAAACCTTTTTCCTACCCTCCGACCTCACGTTTAGAAATCCCTTCTCCCTCAAATCCTTCAGAACGGGATAAATTGATCCCGGGGAAGGTTTCTTCAGTTTTTCACCTATGATTCTCATCAAATCGTATCCCGAAAGTTCCCTTTCTTTTAACTCCTTCAGAATGAGCAGTTTGAGAATTCCCTTCAACTCTCCGCTCACACGCCGAAATGATACTTTAAAATATAACAGCGTTGTGGTGTCTTCATGATCGTCGGTGGACTGAACGTTAGGCTCGTTAAAGGAGACATAACCAAGGTTAAAGCTGAGGCGATAGTCAACGCGGCAAACAGGTATTTGGAGCACGGAGGAGGTGTTGCCTACGTTATAGCCAAAGCGTGTGCAGGTGATCCTCAAAGATATACAGAGATAAGCAAGAAAGCTATGAAAGAGCAGTTGGGTAAGAATTTCATGGATCACGGCGAAGTGGTCGTAACTCCAGCTTTGAACCTTGAAAGTTTCGGTATTAGATACGTCATTCACACCGTGGGACCTATGTGCAGAGGTGAATGGAACCCCGATCTGAGGGAAAAGCTTTTCAAAGCTTTTTTGGCTCCGATGAAAAAGGCCGACGAATTGGGGCTGAAGTCTATAGCGTTTCCAGCCGTAAGTGCCGGAATTTACGGTTGTCCGCTTGAAGAGGTTGTAAAGACTTTCTTAGATGCGGTCAAAGAGTTTTCAAAGAGCGTTAAGAGTGTCGATGTAATCTACTTGGTCATCTACGGTGATAGAGATTACGAGATTGCCAAAAACGTGTTCCCCGAACGCTAACACGGTCTCTCATCGTAAGCAAACGCTCACTCAAGACCGCTGACCCATCGGGGTTGTGCGGTGTCGGGGTTGCCCCTTCATCATCGAAAGCGTATACTCTCTCCGAAGGGGACGTCTCGACACCGTGTCGCCCCAAGTTCGCAAGTGGCTTCATCGAGAGCTTACGCTCACTCAGCCCCCTCATCCCGCTTGGGGCGTTTAACAATATACCGTAAAAAATTAAACTTTTTCCACCAACCTCTTGTAGTTCTCTTCAACCCTCCTTCTAACCTCCTCGTAAACGTTGTTTCCTCTCAAGTCTATCGCAACTATGCACGGCAACCTCTCGACTTCGAGGACCCAAACAGCTTCTGGCATTCCTAAATCGAGCCAGTGAACCTCTTTAACCTTCTTTATCGATTTGCTCGCAAGGGCTCCACACCCTCCAGTATAGGATAGGTAAACCGCTTTACCTTTAAAGTCTATTTCCATGCCCCCCTTCCCTATTATCGCAACCGCATCGACGTAGTTTAAGAGTTCCTCAGTTGGTTCGTTCAACCTCGCCGATGTCGTAGGTCCCGCGGATATTACAACCCACTCACCGTTTCTCCTTTCGACGAGCGGGCCACAGTGGTAAATCACGGCGTTTTTTATTTCGAAAGGTAAATCCTTCCCCTCTCTCAGATACTCAAGCATTCTGCGATGTGCGGAGTCCCTTGCTGTAATTACATAACCGCTGACGTAAACCACATCTCCGACACTCAACTTCTCCAAATCCTCTCTCTTAACTGGACTTCTCAGCTCCATAGGATCACCTCAAAACCGCAAAGGCCCTTCTGTTCGCCCAACATTGAACGTTTACCGCAACAGGTAAAGATGCGGTGTGGCAGTAACCTATCTCACTCAAAACAGCTAAAGCTGTGAATTTACCACCCATTCCCATTGGCCCTATTCCCAACCCGTTCACCGCATCGAGTATATCCATCTCGAACTCGTTCATCTGAGTTACGTCCCTCAAAAGTGCCTTCTTCGCAAGTTTGGCACATCCGTCGAAGGTAGATCCAATTCCCAAGCCTATGAAGATAGGCGGACAGGGTTTACCCATTGCACTTCTAACGACGTCGAGAACGAACCTCTTTATCTTTTTGGAATCGTGAGGCAACATCATCTTCAAGGCTGAGCAATTCTCGCTTCCGGCTCCCTTCGGCATTACCGCAATCTTAAGCCTATCACCCTCAACTACGTCGATAATTACGTAGGGCATCCCCTTTCCTACGTTGTCTCCGGGGTTTTCTCTCGTTAAAGGATGAACGGCGTTCGGTCTTAGAGGAACCTCTCTGGTGGCCCTTCTAACACCTTCAGTTATTGCGGACTTGATGTCAAAGTCCAAGCACAGCTCCCTTCCAATCTCAACGAAAACTATGGGCAATCCGGTATCTTGGCATATCGGAATTCCTTTGAGTTTTGCGTATTCGACGTTTTCGAGAATGTTCTTTAAATTAATCCTTGCAATTTCGTTCTCCTCGTTCTCGTAGGCGAACCTCAAAGCCCTAACTACGTCCTCGCTCAACTCAATTTCAGCCTTTCTGAAGAGTTCGATCACCGTTCTTACTACATCCTCGTATTCCATGAAAGGAATAGGAAGCAATCTTAAAAAGGTTAATATTCCGAGAATCCCACGAACGGTGTGGACTACCTGAGCTACTTCGTAACGGCATTTACGACCCTCTTCGTGATAATAGACCCTCCCGGGAACATTCCCTTCTTCATAGCCCTAACTGAGAGGTTCAGCGATGTTGAGAGGGATAGGATTTCGAAGAAGTCAGTAACGATTGCCTGTGCCCTCCTCCTCATAGTGGGAATAGGTGGTGATTCGTTCTTGAAGTTCTTTCACATATCCGTCGAGAGCCTCAAGGTTGCGGGCGGAATACTGCTCTTTATAATAGCGGTCGACATACTCCTCGGAGGGGCGAGAAAAGAAATCTACGCCAGAAGGGGACTGAAACACATAGACGTCGATTCTCTGGCCGTTTTTCCAATAGCCCTACCTCTCTACACGGGCCCCGGAGCTATCACGGCAACAATAGTTTTGAGCACCGAAGCTTGGGATTTCAAATCGAGGCTACTCCTCCTCCTTGCAATAGTGCTGATTTACGTCGTCGTAAGGTTGACACACGTTTACAGCAATCTGATTATAAAGGTGTTGGGTAAAAGCGGATCGGATATAGTTGCGAGGATTATGGCCATATTCTTGGCTGCGATAGGAGTCGAATACGTCTTCTCCGGATTGGAATCTAAGATAAGATTACTCCTTCAAAACCTTTAGCATGAAATCCATGATGTTTTCTGGAATTATTATGTCGTCCTTGACTATTTCAGCCACTCCAGAGTTCGGATCGACCCATTCCGTCGCCTTCACGACCCTTATAATCTTCTTCCTATCGTTTTCGGTATTCAAAAGCTCTACGACGTTTGGAAAGAGCGTGTATAGGCTGAACTCCACCTCGGTGGAATGTGCACCCTTAACGAACGTGAAGACCGAGGACGCTTTTCTCTCCTCCATCTTAACCAGAAGTCCTCTCAAGAAGTAAACGAGCTTTTGGAGGTCGTGGTAGAGGAGTAGCCCTGTTAATGAGTCGAATATCACCAAGATATCTTTACCCAAGATGTCCAACAATTTGGAAATGCCGAGGTTAACCTCGTTTAGGTTTAGCGGGTTGCCTATAACCACATCCCTCTGATGACCCTTTACTGGAGCCCACGTGTGAGTGTCGACTATCCAGATGTCGTCCCTCTTCAAGATTTTTCTCAAAGCTCTCGCACTTCGAGTGGTCGTTACCCAAACGACGTTCTTGAATTCGCTCGTTTTGATTATCTTAAGCAAGAGCAGTGTCTTTCCTGATCCCGGTTGCCCTGAGAGAAGTATCTCTCCCATCCAAGACACCCTGAACTCACTGGACAACTGTCAACGTGCACTTTCATCGAAACTTAAAGTTTTCTCTTTAACTTAATTTTAACTTAATTTTAAAATTATATGTTTCCTTAATTTTAAAATTATATGTTTCTATGAAAAATATTTCTTTAATCTGCTTAAAAACTCCTTTACGTCTCTCTCCGAAGTTGCGTAGCTGACCCTAACGTAATCCTTGTAACTACCGAAAGCTTCACCCGGTGTAACCGCAACGAACTCCTCTCTCAAAAACCTTTCAGCAAATTCCGTTCCGTTTCCAACCTTCATGAAGACGTAAAAGGCACCCTTGGGTCTAACGTATTCTACACCCAAATCGTCCAAGCCATTTATTATTAAATCCCTCCTCCTTCTAAAAGCTTCGACCATTCTATCGACACAGCTCTGATCTCCCTTTAAAGCTGTTAAACCGGCGTATTGAACGAATGAAGTGGGATGGCTTATGGAGTGAGATTGTATCTTGTTCATGTCCCTTATTATCTCCTCGCTCGCAATTGCGTAACCCAAACGCCACCCCGTCATGGAATAGGCTTTTGAGAATCCGTTGATCGTGATAGTTCTCTCAAACATACCGTCGAAACTCGCTATGCTGTAGTGCTTACCCTCGTAGATTATCTTCTCGTAGATTTCGTCGCTCAAAACGTAGAGATCGTGATCTATAGCCAAATCTGCAACCTTCTTCAAAAAACTTTTGGGGTAAACAATTCCAGTAGGGTTGTTCGGTGTGTTTACGACTATCATCTTGGTTTTTGGAGTGATGTAATCTTCGATAGGAGCGTCTTCGAAGCTCTCATCGTGCCTAACCCAAACTGGCCTTGCGTTTGCCATCAAAACGTTAGCTTCGTAGCTCACCCAAGCTGGATCGAGTAAAATGACCTCGTCACCCTCATCAAGCAAAGCCTGCATCGCCAGAAATATCCCATACTTCGCTCCGGCGGTAACGATCACGTTTTCAGGTTTCGCCGGTATGCCATTTTCTCTGTTGACCTTTTCCGCAATCGCCTCCAAAAGCTCTGGAATTCCTTTTGTAGGCGTGTAGAAGTGCTTTCCCTCCTTTAAAGCCTTTATTGCGGATTCTACTATGTGATCTGGAGTTTTGAAGTCCGGCTCACCTGCACTCATGTTGATTACTGGTTTTCCCTGTTTTGCAAGTTCCTTTGCCAAAGCTGAAATCCTTAAGGTTGCTGAAGGTTTTATGAGCTTAAGCCTTTCCCTCATACTCCCTCAGTCTTCTCACCAACTTTACCGCAGCCTCTACGGCTCTCTTGGCGTAATCGACTCTCTCCTGTGCTGCAATCCTACCCATTCCCGGCCCGCTTATACCCAACGTAACTGGTTTTCCGTATTCAATGCTCAAATCCATTATTTTACGGGCTGCGTGTTGTGCAACGACCTCATCATGCTCTGTTTCACCTTCAATAACGCAACCTATCGCAACTATGGCATCTACATTACCTTTTTCGAGCATCTTCTTAACCGCTATGGGAATGTCGAAAGCTCCGGGAACCCTGATGACCTCAACTATCTCCGCTCCCAAAAACTCAGCATGCTCCCTTGCAAGGATTTCCATCATGTAGGTTATGTCCCTGTTGAACTCCGAAACGACCATCCCCAACTTTACCTTATCCATAGAAATCCCTCAGATGGCCTTAACGACCTTCCTCAAGGCTGGGGGTCTGGGTTTCATCAGAATCCTGTTGCCACACCTCGGACACTGTATAATGTTACCTTGGACGTCGACCTCTTCACCGCATATTAGACAGATGTAGTAGGGCATGAGATCACCTCTCCAAAGACTTCTCAAACGATTGAGCTACTGCGGTTGACGGAACGTAACATCCTCCAGCGAACTTGTAACCGCAGGCCTTGCACTCCCATATTCCCGAGCCAACCCTCTTAACAGCCTTTTTACCGCACCTCTTGCACACGTACTTTTGTCTCTGCAGTTCCTCTATTTTAATGATCATCCTCCTTACCCTCAATCCGTATCTCGGTCCGAATCTTCCGGCCATCTTGACCTTCTTTGTTCTCGCCATAAAATTGGGCAAGGCTCAATCAATTTAACACTTTCGTTGAACTTAAATAGTCCTTCCAATTTTGGTAGTCGTGTTAGCTAGAAGAGTGCTTAAGAATACGATATACAACGGTCTTTCCATCCTTTTAGCAAACGTTGTTGGTGTAGCAGTAACCATATACGTTGCAAGAGCTTTGAAGCCCGAACTTTTTGGAATTTACTCTTTAGCCCTGTCCATAGCGTTTTTTCTTCTAACCTTTACGGACTTAGGATTGAACACGACGTTGATAAGATATGTCGCCCATTCCTACGGAAACGGAGATTACGAACTTGTTAGAGGGTATGTAAAGAGTTTGAGTAAGTTAAAGATTTCACTGGTCTTTTTAGTTTCAATACTGCTGTTTTTTTTGTCGGACTACATCTCAATAACCGTATTTAAAAAACCCATGCTTTCTAAACCCTTAAAGGTTGTATCAATTTTCATAACTTTCTTTTCGTTGGCTGGTTTTGTTAACAGCATATTTAACGCATTTAACGACTTCAAGGCTAACTTTGTTAGATCCCTATTTTACGAGATTTCGAGATTGGTATTGATAGTTCTGTTCGTTTCGATGGGATTGTCTGTTGTTGGAGCTCTTTTAGGCTTTACCGTTGCGAGTTTAATCTCTCTTGTAGCTTTGGCCGTATTACTGATTAGGAAATACGGTAAAATAGTATTTGGCAAAGCGAAGGCGATTAACTGGAAGAGAATCGTCAGATTTTCGAGTTACCTAACTTTGGGTTCGATAACATGGGTAGTTTTTGCCTACGTTGATTCGATAATGATCGGCATTTTTTTGCCGGCTGAGGATGTTGGTTACTACAGGGCGGCTTACAACATTGTCGGAGCTATTTCTGGTTTAGTTTCAATTCCCACAGTTTTATTTCCAGTTTTCGTTCAGTTGGAGGGTAGGGATTTGAAAAACGCCTTCTATAGGGCTTTCAAATACAGCGCCATAGTATCCTTCCCCATAGCTTTGGGATTACCCGTTATTTCTGAACCTCTAATTAGATTCGTTTATGGAGCTGAGTATCTGCCAGCCGTTGGCGTTATGTGGGTTTTGTCCTTACTAATATTGGGGTCATCTTTGGGATTCTGGGGACCGATTTTCAACGCAAAGGAAAAGCCAGAGTATCCCGTTTACGTTTCAACGGTAGCAATGATTTTAAACGTTGTGTTGAACTACATCTTTATTCTAAAAATGGGTATCGTAGGTGCGGCAATTGCAACTATCATCTCAAACGTTTTCAGCTGGGTAACCTTAGGATTTTTGTCTAAGAGATTTTTCGATGTCTTTCCGAAGATAGAGGATATTGTAAAACCGTTAGTTGCAAGCTTGGTGATGGTTGCAGTGGTATACAAAATAGGATTGAACAATCTTTTGGAGGGGATTTTTGCAATTGTCCTTGGAGCTTTGACTTACTTTGCGGTAATCTTTTTAGTAAGAGGTTTAACGAGAGACGATATAAATTATGTAATAAGATTGATTAAAGTTTGATGATAAGAGCTAAATAATGTAAGGAGGGTAGCAAGAAAAATTTAAATATTTGTAATACTATTTGGTATTACATGGACGTAATTAGTGTGAGAGTTCCAAAGGAACTTAAAAGAATGATGAAGGAAATAGACATCAATTGGAGCGAAGAGATAAGAAAGTTCATTGAGAAGAGAATTAGAGAATATAGAAAGTTGAGAGCGTTGGAGGAGATCGATTCTATGCTTTCCGATATTCCTGAGGTTAAAGCTGGAACCGCTAAGAGCTATGTGAGGGATGATCGTGATAGCAATTGACGCATCTTCACTGGCTAAGTACATATTGAGAGAAAAGAACTGGAGAGATGTTAGGGATCCTCTGGTAGATGAAGTATTCTCTCTAAATTTGGCTCTGGCGGAGGTATCTAATGCGGTGTGGAAGCATAACGTATTGTATGGTAAAATCTCAGAAGAACAAGCCAATAAAATGTTTAAAGCGCTGGAGAAGCTAAGAGATGTGGTAATTTTTGAACCTCTTGAGAAATACTTGGAAAGTGCAATAAAAATCGCCATAAATAAGATCATAACGGTTTACGATGCCTTGTATATAGCCCAAGCAAAGGAGATTGGAAAACTGCTCACAAGCGATGAAAAACAGAGAAAGACTGCGAAGGAACTTGGTATTGATGTTGTGTTTATCGAATGAGATTTGTTCTTATTCCAAGAAGGTCTAGCTTAGCAGACGATAGTTTTTATATTATAACGGGTAACTGCTAATTCAATGAAGATATCGATCGTTGGTTCAGGATACGTGGGTTTAGTGACTGGAATTGGCTTTGCAGAGAAGGGACATAACGTAATTTTTCCAGATGTCGATAAACACAAAATTGAACTGATAAATTCTGGAAAACCACCCATATATGAAAAGGGACTTGCGGAGTTAATGGAGAAAAATAAGGATAGATATTATGCTACAACCAAATACGAAGAAGCTATAACCAAATCTGAAATAACCTTTATCTGCGTAGGAACTCCATCAAAGGATGATGGCTCTATCGATTTAAAATACGTAAAATTTAAAATACGTAAAATCTGCATCTAAAAAGATTGGAAAGGTGTTAGCTGACAAGGACGATTTTCATGTTGTAGTTGTAAAAAGCACCGTGGTTCCAGGCACAACAGAAAACGTTGTTAAACCAATTATTGAAGAGAAATCTGGCAAGAAAGCCTTTGAGGATTTTGGTTTAGCTATGAATCCTGAGTTTTTGAGAGAAGGTAATGCTGTCAACGATTTTTTTCAATCCTGACCGAATTGTAATTGGCGTTAAAGATGAAAGAACTAAATTGATTTTGGAAGAGTTGTATAAACCGTTCAAATGTCCCAAGTTGATTACGGACAATAAAGACAGCTGAAA
>Ga0256831_1001882_pt1 | contig 11033 bp, 8 predicted proteins | sample 132544metaG_FD_189087 | JGI IMG/M metagenome (GOLD analysis project Ga0256831, IMG submission 189087) | Hydrothermal vent microbial communities from Lau Basin, Pacific Ocean - 132-544 | ecosystem: Environmental > Aquatic > Marine > Hydrothermal vents | place: Pacific Ocean: Lau Basin | collected... | reverse complement strand
GTTTACAGGAGATACGCTTAAATACCTTAATATGGCTGATAGATTCTCTATTGCAAATATGGTTATTGAGGCTGGGGCGAAAAATGGTATCTTTGCTGTGGATGAGATAACACAAGAGTATCTTGATGGAAGAGCAGAGGCGAATGGTGGGCTTAGAGATGAGCCAAAGATTCACTACTCTGATGAGGATGCGAACTACTCTCAAGTGATAAAAATAGATGTGGAAGCACTCTCTCCTGTTATCGCCTATCCATTTTTGCCATCAAATGGTAAAACAATGGAACAAGCCGTAGCAGATGATTTAAAAATCGACCAAGTGATGATAGGAAGCTGTACCAATGGACGAATAGAGGATTTACGAATAGCTGCGAAGATTATGGAGGGGAAAAGAGTGGCACGACACACTCGGATGATAGTTACCCCTGCGACTCAAAAGATTTTTCTACAAGCACAAAAAGAGGGGTTGATGGATATACTTATCAACGCTGGGGCTGTGGTCTCTAACCCTACTTGTGGAGCGTGTTTGGGTGGATACATGGGTATTTTGGGTGATGGTGAGCGATGTGTGGCTACTACTAATCGTAACTTTGTAGGACGAATGGGGGCTAGAACCTCTGAAATATATCTAGCAAACTCAGCTGTAGCTGCCACTTCTGCGATTGCTGGAAAGATTGCTGACCCACGTCTATAATTAATTATACTTTAAATTAATTTAATAATATTTTTTTCTAATATTTTTTTATATAGAAAAACAGTTATTTAAACAAACTGTTTTTCTGCTGATATTTTTTTTAAACAAATCCCACAATTTCACAATTTATAAACATCTGATATGATATACTCCACTAAAAAATATATATTTTAAAAGGTTATCTATTATGCTTCGTTTATTACTTATTATCTCTATTTTGATTAATATCTCTTATGCACAAGGTCAGCGTTATTTTATTCAGTTAGGTAGCTTTAAAGACCAAAAACTTTTAGAGCGTAATATCGCCAATCTACCTGAAGAGTTACGCTCTCATATTGTGGTAGTACAATCAAACCATTGGCTTATCCCATTTGCTTATCACACCCCAAATAGAGTAGCACTATATCAAAAGCTCTCTGCCTATAAGCGTTATTTCCCAGATGCTATTGTTAGTAACGCTACCTATATTTTAAGTCATAGAGTTGTACTTAATTATGTACCACAAAAGAGCTACAATAGAGTAGTCTCTACTCCTAGACCTCCTAGAATAGTCTACAATCAAATTCCTCAATACAGACCAAAACTATACCAACAAGAGCAGTATGTCTCTCCACAACCTACAGTTATTTATCATCCAGAAGCCAAACTGTATCAACAAGAAGAGACCTATATCCCTTCACAAGAGACAACTATTTATCATCCTGAAGCTAAACTGTATCAACAAGAAGAGACGTATATACCTCAACAAGAGCCATCTATTTATCATCAAGGAGATAGCTATACAGAAGAGGCATCTTCTATTGTTCAGAGAGAAGAGGAGAGTATTACAGATGCTCCATTGGTTGCATACAGAGAACCTTTAAGTGTAATAGAGTCAACACCTCTAGTCTCTTATAAAGCTACTCCTGCACCTACTCATACCAAAAATTACTCCATCCCAAAACCTAAAGTCATAACCAATACAGCTAATATTAAACGTTATCGCTACTTCACTTCTAAGATGTTAAGTGGAGAACACTATTACTTGGCATATAAAGCCACCGATACAAATCCAAACCTTCTAATAAAAGTTACATTTGGAACACACAGAGTGAGCTATCAAGCTATTATTGGAGAGATGCACATGGCAGATGCCAACTATATCGTAGACCATAAGCGTCTCTATATGTACGCCAATAACTTCTCGGAAAATGGGGCATATTCGAAGATAGAGGCACAGCGTATTGACCATATCTTAGTTTCAAGTTGGAGTGGTGGTAAAAAGCTCAACACCCTACGCTACTACTTTAGACTTGGAGATGCAAAACGCTACTTAAATATACACCAAAGTAAAGATAAGCTTTCAGAGACTATAGAGGAGGAGGGGCTAGATTATGACTGGGGAATTGACCTCTAAAATCCCCCACCAAATCCAAAATCCATAGCTTGAAAGTTAGGGTCACTGTACCCAAACTGCGTTGCTGTTCCACGAAGCATAGTAATATCCATTTTAGGGTCAATCCCTTGTGGGCATACAGCCGTACACTCTCCACAAAGCGTACAGTCCCAAATCCCATTGGTCTGAATAGCATCAATAGAGGCTTTTATATCTGCTTCTCTTGGGTCTGCTGTATATCGGTAGACACGTGTTAGGGCAAATGCCCCTATAAAGTTAGGATTCACCTCAAATACAGGACAAGCAGAGTAACAAGAGTCACATAAGATGCAGTCGCTCTGCTTCTCTGTAACGGCTACTTGACTTTTAGTGATACTCACCTCTTGACTCCTCTCTAGCCATGCCATAGAGTGCTTTAGTGTCTCTCTTGCTTTTTGTTTATTTACCTTTAAATCTCGCTCCACCTCATGATATCGCAATGGCTCGACCATATCTCCATCATTAACCATAGTGGCACAGGCTAAAACCTCTTTTCCATTGACTCGAACAGCACACGTCCCACAGATACCTGAACGGCAGTTTGAGCTAAAGGTTAGGCTATTATCCGTATTGTTTTTGATATGATATAGAGCCTTTAGCAGTGTAGTACTCTCAAATAGGATTTCAAAATCCTCTAATATCTCTTGACGTTTAATCTCTATCTGCATTACGATACCACCTTTACCAATCTATTTTGAAGTACACCCTCCTCTATCCAAAAACAGGAGTGTGCTTTGAAAAACTTATCCTCCTCTTTGGGAAAGGCTGTTTTGTAGTGAGCCCCTCGGCTCTCATCTCTGATTATGGAGGCATCTATCACCACCTCGCCTATCTCTAACATATTGATAAACTGTAAAAAATCGACTAGATTGGTATTGTTTTTTCGACTCTTATCCCCAATACCCATATCATCAAGGGATGCTTTTATAACTCGTAACTCATTTAGAGTGTTGTTTAGTTGATTGTTATCTCTTACTATACCTACATGGTTGTAGAACTTCTCTCCAAGCTCATTTTGGATAGTGTAGAAGTTTTGACTCCACGGGTACTCCTCTAGTAAGCCCTCGATGAACTCTTTGTCTGTTTTGAGTTGGGAGGTGTTATTGGTGGTGCGATGGCAATCGCACCCTACGGCATTTTTTCCTGCCAACCTTCCTAAGCTTATTATCTCTAAAAGAGAGTTTCCTCCAAGTCTATTTGCTCCGTGTATTTTGGCATTGCTACACTCACCTACTGCGTAACAGTTTTTTAATCCTGTTATCTCTAGTTTATCGTTGACATCAATACCACCCATTGTGTAGTGGGCAACTGGTTTTATAGGGATAAGCTCAATAGCTGGGTCGATACCCTCATGAAGCTTACACAGATGCACCTCTTGGGGCATTAACTCTAGTAGTCTCTTCTCTCCTAGATGACGGATATCTAAAAATACCTCTTTCCCTTTTGATATCTCATAGGCTATGGCTCGTGCTACAACATCTCTTGGCAAGAGTTCATCAACAAAGCGTTCTCCATCACTGTTAACTAGATAGCCACCCTCCCCTCTCGCACTCTCAGAGATAAGAATAGATGAACTTTTAAGTGCTGTTGGGTGAAACTGTACAAACTCCATATCAGATACCACCCCACCTGCTCGAAGCACACAAGCTACCCCATCACCTGTTGCCCCTTCGGAGTTGGTGGTAAAGTTTTTATAGATAGCTCCATACCCTCCTGTGGCTAAAATGGTAGCTTTGGCTCGTATCTCTACCACCTCTCCACCAATAATATCTAAAAAGGTAGCACCCTGCACCACTCCATCCTCTACAATGAGATTGAGCATCATATGCTCCTCTATCATCTCAATACCCTCTTTTAGACAACTGTCATAAAGAGTATGTAAAATTTTTAGACCCGTATAGTCTTGGGCATAACAGGCTCGTCTGCTTGATGCCCCTCCTAGTTGTCGTTGAGCTACTCCGTTATCTTTGGTTCTATCAAAAGGAACACCCAGTCCATCGAGCCAAGCTATACTGCTTAATGCATCCTCACAGAGCCACTTTACAAACTCTTGATTACATAGTCCATGAGCCGACTTTACCGTATCATCAATATGAGCTTGAACAGAGTCGGGTGTAACATTTCCAAGTGAAGCGTTCATACCACCTTGTGCCATAGAGGTTTGGGAGGCTGTTGGGTAGCTTTTCCCTACAACCTTTAGTGTTGCACCTTGCTGTTTGGCTGACAGTGCCGAACTAAGTCCTGCTCCACCTGAGCCTACGATTAGGATATCTAGCATCTCTTCTCCAAAAATATATTTTTTAAAAAATATCTTTTTGTAGCTTTGAGATTAATGAATAGAGTAGAAAAAGTAAAAAGGATTTTAAGATAAGTTTGAGATGTCTCGCCATAGGGTTCTATTGTTGTTTATAGAGGTAGGCAAAAAATATTTAGTATTATTGACAAAACATCTCGACAGAATAGACATATTAAATTTCTTATTTCAATTAGGTAGTTATGGTTAAAGGTATATTCTGTTAGCATAAGTATAACATAAAAACTTTAAACTAATATAATAGTTTAAAAAAAATTTAATATTAAATAAAAATATAGTTAAAGATATAGTTAAAAAAAGGGATAATTAAGTGGATTGAGATGCTTAACGTTGTCTCTTGTGCTGAAGAAGAGTGAAAAGGTATAAGTTATATTGTTAAGCATCTCAACAGAACACAAAGTATTAAGTTTTTTAAAGGAGGATGATGAATAAAGTCCTTTATGTTCTGCTAGGATAATTATAGCAGATGGTTTAAAAATAAATATTTAAACTATCTATTTTCTTTAATATTTAATTAACAATTAAGTATTTTGGCACTTTTTCAATATAGTAAAAAACATATTATATTTTTTACTATTTCAGAATATTTTGATATATTATTTTTATGGGAAAAATAGAAAAAATATTCACATTTGTTAATTTTTTAAACTCTTTATATGTTTATTTTTTATTAGAATATCTCCTCCATATCGAAGAATCTTACCCTTATCCTTAGACAGCTCAATAACATTAAAAATAAGCTTCACGTCAACATTCTTATTGCTAAAATAGTAGGTAAGCTCCTCTAGTGGTAGAGCTGTTGGTGGCTGATAATATGGTGGAAGATTTTGAGACTTATCCTCTTTTGGAGTACTATTTATGATTTTATTTAGAAACTTCTCTATATCTATCGTTGCCAAAAGCCTATTTTTCTCTTTAATCGTTATAGTACTCTTTTTGCTCTCAATAGTATAGTTATCTTTTGATACTATCTCTTTCTCCATAGGAGGAGAGCAGTATTTAGGAGAAGAGCTTTGTGGACTAAAGTAAAAAAAGTGCAATAGCCAATCATACCCTTTTATATCCATAGAGTACTCACCACCATCTCTAGTAAATACCTTTGTCATCTCGATACTTTTAAATTTAGAACTCATATTTGTGCTTTGAAGATGCTGTTCCCATACCCACTTATTAACATATTTAAAACCCAACTCCTTAGTAGCATAATCTGGAAAATCACCATAAAGAATAGGAGTACAATTACTACTAATATTTTGCTCTTGATTTTTATATGAGGTGACAATCTCTGGGATAATAGGGAAGAGACTATCTATACCATGCTTGTCATAAAGATAGCTAATAGAACTAGAGATATTGTATCTTAGAGAGAGATTTGACTCCTCTGATAGGTTATCCTCCGTAAAGAGTAACTTTTTTAGTTTTGTCTGTTGACTCTGCTTGGCTATATTAGAAGCAGAGATTGGGCTAAATATTGTAAACATCAAAAGTATAGGCAAAGAGATAAATATCACACGATAGGAGGCTTTTTTATTGAGTATAAAGTACAAAGAGATAGCAAAAAGCCAAAAACCTAGCACAGTCACCATATAACGGTTGTTTGTCCAACCATAGGGTTCAACTCTTAAGGAGACTGCAACCCCCAATACAAAGGTCTGAAAAATAATCGCAAACCAAAAAAAGTTTTTATACTTCTCGTTCTTTTTACTCCATAGAGGAGTCCAAAAGAGATAGGTAAGTATAGCAAGAGCAGAAAAGATTAAAATACTAACACTTACTGTCCCCTTTGGCCACTCCCAAAGAAATACTGTTTTTGCTGTATAGGTATAGAGGATGATAAAATAGAGAGCAAACAGAGGTGTCAAAATAAACTTGGTAAAAATAGTTTCAACACTACTATACTCTTTAGTAGGAAGCAACCTTGGATATTTTGGCAGTTGAAAAAGAAAAAAGTAAGTACCAAAAATTCCTATGGTAAAGAGTCCAATCTGCTCAACATAGTAACGTGTTTTTTCTAGTTCAAAAAGCTTTTCTGTAATACTAAAAGCTCCACTAATTCCAAGAAACAGGATAACTCCAAAAACTATACTAAGTAATAGGGAGAAGATAACATGTTTAGCCCAACTCCAAAATTTTATATTGGAGGTGGAGTTTATTAGGTATGGAGAACCCATCATCAAGGATAGCAACGAGAGTATGATAATAGGATACTCCATCTCAAGATTATGAAAATTTCTAATATTATCAGGCAGATAGATATAATAGGATACCAAAAGAAAAAACCCTAAAATTACAAGCAGATAGTTTCTACTAATAAGTCGAATGGTTGTAAAAAGAAAAAACCCTACACTACCAAGTAGTGCAACCTTATTAAGCATATCATAGTGTTCAAGTAGCTCTTTCTCTTGGTAACTAAGTGTAGCTAGTGTTATAAGTATAATAGTAAAAATGTAGCTTGATATCATCGCAAAAGGAAAACGCTTTAGTGTATCAAGTAGTTTTCCTATGTTACTGTTGATTATCTGTAGTTTACTGTTCAAAAGAGTTCCTTATGGGTAAATAGAGTTAGTATATATTATTTATTTATAAAAAACACTATAGATAAAATATTAATTTTAAAACAACAGATTTAAATCAGGATTATACTCTTATTCAAATTTAGCTAAACTACGCCCATGAAACATTATGAACTAAAAGCCATTGCAAAACATCTACAAAAATTTACCTACATTAGCCGAGCTAGACGTGTGGAGGACAACACCATAGAGTTAACCTTTGACCGACACAACAGCTACTTCTTTCACATGACACGAGGGGAGAGTTTTATCTACAAACACGACTCAATCCGACCACTTCAAGGCTACAATGCACCCTTTGACACCCTACTCCATTCGCTTGTATCTGCCTCCAAGATAGTAGATATTGACGTGCCAAACAATGATAGAATCCTTCGCATAACATTAGCACCTAAAAGCAGTTACAAAGAGAAGCTTGTGGTGTTGCAGTTTGAGTTTACAGGTCGGCACACCAATGCGATTTTAATAGATGAGAATGAGGTGACCATTGAGGCGTTACGACATATTGATGCCGATAGCTCATTTCGTGTTATTCGCCCTGGGATGGAGTTAAAAACGATTCCTCCCTATGAGAGAAAAGCTGAACAAGAAGAAGACATGGGGGAGATAGACAGCTATTTAACTCAAAAATACCTCACTTTTGAAGCAAAACGAATCAATGGGCTTAAAAAGCAGAAGCTTTTAAGTGTAGCAAAGAAGAGAGAGAAGCTAAAAAAACTCTTAGAGAAACTACCCAATCCTCAAAGCCTAGCCATTGAGGAGAAAAAGTATCAAAACTACGGCAACATCATCTTAGCAAATCTCTATCAGATAAAAGCCTATGATAAAAAACTCACTACCTACGATTTTGAGGGAAATGAGATAACCATCAAACTTCCAAAAGATACCGTACCAAATCGTATGAGTGAGTACTTTTTTAACCAAGCCAAAAAAAGCCGTAAAAAGGCAAAAAGTGTCCATATAGAGGAGGAGAATCTCTCCACTAAGATAAACTTTTATAGCAATATGTACCACGCCATCCAACAGGCAAAAGATAGCCATGAGCTGGATTTACTTGTCCCAAAACGTGCCAAATCCCAACGTAAAAAAGAGAAGCTAAAGGAGTGTGAACTTTTTTGGATAGATGACCACAAAATCCTCATAGGTAGAAACAGCAAAGAGAACCAAGCCCTACTAAAGATTGCCAAATCCAATGATATATGGATGCACATACGAGACATCCCCTCCTCTCACCTCATCATAAAGACAGACAAACAGAACCTACCCGACAGTGTCATCGAAAAATCGGCTAAACTCTGTGTCGATTTCTCATTAAGCCAAGCAGGAGATTATGATGTGGACTACTGCAAACGCCGATTTGTAAAGATACAAGAGGGTTCAAATGTAGAATATGACAAATATAAGACCATTCGTGTAAGAAAAGAGGGAATAGAGATACGAGAATAATAAAAATTTTGTTATAATATTTATCAACATTAAAAAAGGAATACATCATGAGATTTATTACCGATAATAAAGAGAGATGGATAACAGGTGTGACACTCCTAGCAGTGACACTAACCGTAGGGTTTATTGATAATAAATTTCTAATGTGGCTCTATCTTGGAGCATTCTATATGGTAGGCTTCAATGAAGCCGTTAAACTTTTTGAAGTAAAACAGAGGTCACCCTACATCTATGCAGGGGTTATATGGTCTATAGCCTACTTCACCCCAAACCCCGATGACCTATTTTTTCTAATAGCAATCTTCTTTGGTGCCAAACTAGCCTACACCCAAGAGCATGAGAAGAAGAAGCTTATCTTGCCATTTTTATATCCTACTATTGGTTTTTTGTTTATGTTTATGCTCTACACCAACCATGATATCAACTGGCTTATCTGGCTACTTGTAGTGGTTGCCTTTACCGATGTGGGGGCTTTTTTTGTGGGTAAAAGTATTGGAAAAACACAATTCTCTCCAACCTCTCCAAACAAAACGTTAGAGGGGGTTATTGGTGGGGTTTTAGTAGCCACCCTTATGGGAACACTCTTTGCATACAATATGGACTTAGACACGCTTATAGCTAGTATCATCGTCTCCCTCTTAACAGCCATAGCCTCCATCTTTGGAGACCTCTTTGAGAGCTACCTTAAACGAGAAGCAGGAGTAAAAGATAGTGGAACACTTCTTCCAGGTCATGGTGGAGTCTTAGACCGAGTCGATGGGTATCTATTTGGAGCAGTTATTATGCTCATCACATTAAGGAGTATATAATGCAAAGCATAGTAATTTTAGGTTCAACAGGCTCTATAGGTGTCAATACACTCATCCTTGCTAAACGTTATAACATAGAGGTTGAGGCGTTGGTAGCAGGAGGAAACATTGAGCTACTCAATCAACAGATAAAGGAGTTTAGCCCCAAATATGTAGCCATTGCCAACAGTGAAGACAAAGAGAGAGTCAATCATCAAAATATCTTCTGTGGTGATGCAGGTATTTTAGAGCTACTCGAACGAACAACTAGCCCCACCATTGTAAATGCACTGGTTGGCTATGTGGGTTTAGCCCCTACCCTAAAGGCGATTGAGCTTGGTAGAAAAGTGGCTTTGGCCAACAAAGAGTCGCTAGTGGTTGCAGGTGAGTTTATAGACATGAGTAAGATTGTTCCCATTGACAGTGAGCATTTTGGACTGTGGTACTTAATGGGTGAGCGACCCTTCTCTAAACTCTATGTGACAGCAAGTGGTGGTGCATTTAGAGATTGGGACATAGGTGACATCCATCGTGCTACCTTTGCCGATGCCCTAAAACACCCCAACTGGTCGATGGGCAACAAGATAACCATTGACAGTGCAACCATGACCAACAAAATCTTTGAACTCTTAGAGGCGAAGTGGCTCTTTAACACAACCAACATAGACGCATTTATCGAGAAAAAATCAATCATCCACGCCCTAGTAGAGTTCACCGATGGCTCAACCACAGCACACTTCGCAGGGGTGGACATGAAACTACCCATCGCTTTTGCACTCAACAGTAAAATAGAGGATAAGATTTTACCCCCTGTTGACCTACTAAAGATGGGAAGCGTTGAGTTTCTACCCATTAAAAGTGAACGCTACCCAATATGGGGTCTAAAGACGCACATCTTAGAAAATCCCCACCTAGGAGTAGTACTAAATGCAGCCAATGAGGAGGCGATTAAAAAGTTTGAGCAAGGACGATGCAACTTCTTTGGAATGAGCAACATCGTCCTAGATGCCTATAAAAAATTTGACCATGTAAAAGCACGAGATATAGCCGAGATTATAGAGATAGACAAAGAGGTAAGAGAGTATGTCCAATAGAACCCTTATTTTACACGGTTGGGGTGGTTCTGACTATCCCCATTGGCAATCACACCTAGCCTCTAAGATAGCCAAAGATTACGGAACAGTCTCTTTCCCCCTTTTAGACAACTGCCACTTCCCAAGTAAAAACCGTTGGCTAAAGCAGGTTAAAAAGATACTAGAGGAGTTTAACCCCAACACAGTAGTCTGTCACTCTCTAGCCAACACCCTATGGTTTTGGCTTTGTCAAGAGGAGATAGAGAGTGTTGAAAAGCTCTTCATGGTCTCCCCTCCAAGCCTAAACACAACCGAACCCACCATCAAGACCTTTTTCCCTTGTAAAATCCCAACAAACATTCATGCTAAAGAGGTTCACTTAATAGTTTCAGACAATGACCCATGGATTGAGCTTAATGAGGCTAAGAGTATGGCTAATGCTATTGAAGCTACCTATACGGTTATTGAGAATGGAGGGCATATCAATGCTGATAGTGGATTTGGAGAGTGGGAGCTTGTTGAGGATTTGGTTTTAGATACGGATAAGGCTTAACACTGATTTTGATATAATGTGCTATAATAATTGAAAAAATAGAGGTTTAAAATGCAACTAAATATACAAATTACAGATGTCAATCTTCAAGAGCAACTTACACAATATGTCTCTCAAAAAAAGATTGAAGCCAATGACCTTTTAGTTGAACTGCTTCAACATTTTTTTAATGAAAAGAAAA
>Ga0256831_1001881_pt1 | contig 11034 bp, 7 predicted proteins | sample 132544metaG_FD_189087 | JGI IMG/M metagenome (GOLD analysis project Ga0256831, IMG submission 189087) | Hydrothermal vent microbial communities from Lau Basin, Pacific Ocean - 132-544 | ecosystem: Environmental > Aquatic > Marine > Hydrothermal vents | place: Pacific Ocean: Lau Basin | collected... | reverse complement strand
ATATAGTGTAATCACCACAAATTGTTTACCTTATAAATAAAGTTGTAACTACAATACAGCTTTTAAATAAATAAAATCAAATGAAGCAAACCACAACCATAACAATGGCATTGCTGTTGTTTTTTTCGATAACTGTATCTGCGCAAATAACAAAACAGGCCTTAAAAAACGCCCCGCAAAAGGAAAAGACCTTTTTCGACATTCAAAAATCCTTTAATGATTATTGGGCACCCTATCATGTTAACAACGGTTATTATATCGAAAACGGAGTAAAAAAGAAAGCACCGGGATGGAAACAGTTTAAACGTTGGGAATATTACTGGGAACCACGTGTTAACCCTACCACAGGCGCCTTTCCAAAAGCTTCTGCTGCGGATATTTACCTTCAATTAAAAAGCCGTAGAACCGGCAGAAGTTCAAATGGCAACTGGACCAGCCTTGGTCCCTCCTCTTCCGCTGGTGGTTACGAAGGAATCGGGCGAATTAACTGCGTTGCATTTCGCTCAGGCGACAACAACACCTATTATGCAGGCACTCCTTCGGGCGGTTTATGGAAAACTACTGATAACGGTGGATCGTGGACAGTTCTTACCGATGATAATGCCGTACTTGGAGTAAGCGATGCGGTTGTTGCTGCGGGAGTTACTACTGCTACTGATACCATTTACATTGCCACCGGCGATCGTGACGGAGGAAGTATGTGGTCGCTGGGAAGCGGTAACTATAACGACAACAACAGCATTGGCGTATTAAAATCGGTTGATGGCGGTACCACATGGAGCACTACAGGGTTGAGTTTTAATGCAAGCGATAAAAAATCTATTTACAGACTTTTAATGGATCCCGGCAACCACAATACACTTTATGCCGCTACTTCTGACGGATTGTATAAAACTACGGACGGAGGTACAAGCTGGAGCCTTATTTCGGCATATTTGCTTAGAGACATTGAGTTTAATCCGGGAAATACCTCAATAATGTATGGCGGACATTCAATCGGTTATATTTACCGTTCAACAGACGGAGGAGTTAACTGGAGTACCGTTATAAATGAATATAGCAACAATGGCAGAAGGGTAAACCTTGCAGTTACGGCCGCTGATGCCACGGTTGTTTACGCAATCATGTCATGGTCAAACGGCGGACTATATGGAATTTATAAATCAACTGATAGCGGAGCGACATATAGCAAGGTTTATGACGGTACTGTTGCCGGAAACAACCTTTTAGACTGGAAAACAGACGGATCGGGAAGTGGCGGACAGGGTGGCTACGACTTAACCATTGCCGTGGATCCCACCAATGCCAATACGGTTTATGTGGGTGGTGTTAACAGTCACAAATCAACCGATGGTGGCGCTACCTGGACAGCAGTAAACTGTTGGACATCATCATCCACTTATAATAAAAACGGAGCACCTGTGGTTCATGCCGACAAGCACATGATGAAATTCAGAAGTTCGGATAACACGCTGTTTGAAACCAATGATGGTGGAATTTACTACACCACAGATGGTGGTGCAAACTGGTCAGACAAAACCAATGGTATGGTTCCAAGCCAGATGTATCGTTTGGGTGTTGCGGCAACCTCTTCCTCCGAAGTTATTACCGGCTTACAGGACAATGCAACCAAGTTGCTCTCCGGTGGTAGTTGGTCCATGGTAAACGGTGGTGACGGGATGGAATGCCTGATTGATTATTCCGATATAAACACGCAATACGCTACGACCCCCAATGGAAATTTACGAAGAACTACTGATCATTGGTCAAATTCAACCAATATTTCTGTTGGCACTGAAACCGGATATTGGGTAACCCCTTATACCATTGACCCTTCCAATAACCAAACACTGTACCTCGGGTTGGAAAATGTGTGGAAAACAACCGATCAGGGTAACAACTGGACAAAAATATCAACCATGAGTACCGCCAGTAAATTGCGTGCTGTAGTGGTAGCTCCTTCCAACTCTCAGGTTATTTATACCTCTGATCCCGACCAGGTTTGGGTAACAACCAATGGTGGTACTTCGTGGGCAGAAATAACAGGTACGCTGCCGGTTTCATCATCATCAATTACTTATATATCAGTTAAAAACGATGATCCAAATACAGCCTGGGTTTCTATGGGTGAATACAACTCTTACAGCGTATTTCAAACTACCGATGGAGGCAGCAGCTGGACAAATATTTCCGCCGGTTTGCCCCAAATTCCGGTGATGTGTGTTATTCAAAATACCCAAAATAGCTCGCAAACCGAATTATATGCCGGCACCGATGTTGGCGTTTATGTAAAAGTGGGAACGGCTAACTGGCAGGCTTTCAATAGCGGACTTCCCAATGTGGTGGTTAATGAACTGGAGATTTACTACAACTCTGCTTCCCCTTCACAAAGCAGGCTTAGGGCTGCCACTTCAGGCCGGGGCCTATGGGAATCGGAACTTTACTCTCCGCCGAATGCACCTCCCGTTGCGGACTTTTCTGCTGATATTCGTATTCCGCAAACTAGCCAAACAGTTACCTTTTCTGATTTATCAACTAATGCGCCAACTTCCTGGCATTGGAGCTTCACCCCATCAACCATCACCTGGCAAAACGGCACATCAGCTACCTCTCAAAATCCTGAAGTACAGTTTACTTCAACAGGAAATTATTCAGCTAAACTTGTTGTATCAAACAGTTACGGAAGTGATTCTATAATAAAATCGTCTTTTATCAGGGTAGATGATTATTGCGCGGCTTCAGGAAACGGCAACCGCTATATAGATGATATTGAAACAGGCTCTATTAGTAACAGCGGAACAGGAGATGATTATTATTCTGATTACAATTATTTATCAACGCAAATGAAGGTCGGTACTGCATATAATGTTTCTATACATTCCGTTAATGCTTATTACCATGATACTATTTCCTGTTGGGTTGATTGGAATCAGGATGGTGATTTTACGGATAACAACGAATTGTCTTTTGTTATTGCTGTTGAATACTATACAGAACAAAGAAGTATTACACCTCCAGCAGAAGCAGCTTTAGGTTTTACCAGAATGAGAATACGTTACAAAGAAGGCAGCTCTGCTGTACAGTCTTGTGGAACCTCAACTTACGGAGAAGTAGAAGACTACGCAATAGAAGTAATGCCTGAAGAAAATGTCTGGACAGGTACAACCAGTCAGTGGAACTCAGAATCTAATTGGTCCAAAAGCGTTATCCCCACTTCCTCATACAACGTAACTATTCCCTCCTCGCCTTCGGGGGGTAATTATCCCACCATTCCGGCAGGTTATACTGCCAATTGTAACAAGCTTACTTTACAGGGAAACGCCACCATTACAGTTAACGGAACGCTGAATGTGGAACAACAATAGTTCTGTCGTATAGGTTACCCGTCCTAACGTGCTGTTCAGCGCGGGCGGGCAAACCTGATCGAGCTTACTGAGTATCAGGGCTTACTGTGGTAGCGGAAGACAAAGTAGTTTCACAGCCGGAAAATACATGATTTGAGATTATTTTTCCTCAAAGTCAAATCCGGGGCGTTTAAAATTCATTACTGCTGGAAACTCTTTCAATATCCGGTTTCTGATGGAGGCCAGTGTAAACAGTATGGGCAAAATAGATTCCTGCTCATCGGTAAAAGTATTGTAAAAAAGATGCCACCCCACAAGCGACCTTTCAATAAACTCCACAATCAGACGGGCAGCACCGGTTGAGTCGTTGCCTTCCTGTTCGCCCAGCTCCTCTTTGCCTTTACTAAAAAAGGCTCTCGAGAGTTTTAGGTAAATTTGAAGTTGATACCGGAATACAACTTCAATCATGTTGTTTATTTCATCAATATTGTCAAAGGGAGCATCATCTGCAAGCTTCAATTCGCTAACAGCAAAATCTTCCGCACGTAACGGATATTTTTCGGCAGCTTCGTCAAACCAGTCGTCAACCTGGTCTTCATATTTTCTTCCCACCCGTAACACAGCGTTTGTTTTAGCTTCTCCCTGAAAAAGGTCGAACTTTTTGCGGGTATCAATAACTTCAATGTCCGATATGTCTTTATCATTTTTTAAGGCCAATTCTTCCACAAATTTCAAGGTGTTGGCAATCTTACCATCCACCTGTTTCCAAAACAACTGGTTCTCCCTGTCTCTCTTTTTTAACTGCTCGGCTCCCCCCTCAAAATAGGGTGCATAATTTCCACATTCCGAAGCAAGCGGGCAGCGTTCGCACCATCTGTCGCAGTAGTTAAAAATACCGTTAATATACTGTTTCATTATAATTTGATTTTAGCGCAAAAATAGAAAATATCCGATGAGAACCGCAATATTTAAAATTAGAAAAAATACGTACATTTGGCAAAATTTTCAAAATTACAATTATGGGATTATTAGAAGGAAAAACAGCTTTAATTACAGGCGCAGCAAGAGGTATCGGCAAAGCCATTGCCATTAAATTTGCCACCGAAGGAGCCAACATTGCTTTTAGCGATTTAAACCGTGACGAACACATGGAGATTACCGAGAAAGAGTTGCAAGCACTTGGTGTTCAGGCAAAAGGATATGCATCTAATGCAGCTTCGTTTGAAGGTAGTCAGGAACTGTCGGATGCCATTATGAAAGATTTTGGACGCATCGACATTTTAGTAAACAATGCCGGTATTACCCGCGATAACTTGTTGCTTCGCATGACGGAACAGGATTGGGATGCCGTTTTAACCGTTAACCTTAAATCGGTTTTCAACCTCACCAAAGCAGTGATGCGTGTTATGATGAAACAAAAGGGCGGCTCCATTATTAACATGAGCTCGGTAGTAGGTGTTAACGGAAATGCAGGGCAGGCTAATTACTCCGCTTCAAAGGCAGGAATGATAGGATTTACAAAGTCGGTTGCTCAGGAACTTGGTTCGCGCAACATTCGTTGCAACGCCATTGCCCCGGGATTCATTGAAACGGAAATGACCCACAAGCTACCCGAAGATGTTCGCGAAGCATGGATAAAAACCATCCCGCTGCGCCGTTCAGGAAAGCCTGAAGATGTTGCCAATGTTGCTACGTTTCTTGCTTCCGAGTTATCTTCCTACGTGAGTGGCCAGGTAATCAATGTATGCGGAGGCATGAGCACTTAGTTGAAAACCGGTTAACAAAAGTGCAACTATTCTCCTTTTATTCTACCTGAATAATTATCTTTGTTCATTATTATGAATTCACCCTTTATATTTGATACCAAAACAGTCAATTATATTATTGGCAACGGGGCACTGCAACAGGCTGAAAAACTTTTTGCTCAATACTCTTCCGTTTTTATTTTAATGGATGAAAATGTTGAAAAGTACTGCCTTGATGTTTTAATGAACGCCCTTCCCGATATTAAAGTCAGGGGATATATTAAGATTCCTGCCGGCGAAAGCAGCAAGAGTATCGAACATGCCATCCATATCTGGGAAAGCCTTACAAACCTCGGTGCAAGTCGCGATTCGTTGATTATTAATCTTGGTGGCGGAGTGGTAAGCGATATAGGCGGTTTTTGTGCTTCAACATTTAAACGAGGGTTAAAGTTTATAAATATACCCACTACGCTGCTTGCTCAGGTTGATGCTTCCATTGGAGGAAAAACCGGCATCGACTTTTTATCCTATAAAAATCAGGTGGGGCTGTTTGTTGACCCTAAGGCCGTGATAATTGACCCGGTATTTTTAAAAACACTGGAGTACAAATATTGGCAGTCGGGATTTGCCGAGGTTACCAAACATGCTTTAATAATGGATAAGGAGTTGTGGAAGATGCTGGGCAACAGAAAGTTTACCGAAATTGAGGAATGGAATAGCATCATTCAACGCTCGGCAAAAGATAAAATTGACATCGTACGTTACGACAAAACCGAAGCGGGCATACGCAAGATTCTTAACTTTGGACATACGGTAGGCCACGCCATCGAAACCTTTTATCTAAAATCGGGCAACCCCATCACCCATGGACAGGCTGTAGCTGCAGGAATTATTTGCGAAACCTGGATTTCGTCGAAAATGGTTGAACTGGAGTGTGAAAATGTGGAAGAGGTTATCAAGCGTATCGACCTTAATTTTGACAGATTGCAGTTTACCGAAAATGATATTCCCGAATTATTAAAAGAGATGCGCCAGGACAAAAAAATAGTTGACGGCGACATTAAATTCAGCTTATTACGCAAATTAGGCAAGGCGGTTCACGATGTTGGTAATGTTGACAGTGAATTAATTCGTGGCAGCCTTCTGTTTTATATTAACAACAAAAAATGTAACTGATGGAACCTGTCATTTTAAAAAACCGAAAGAAAACGTTTAGCGGTCATTTTATGTTAACCGGCTCGAAAAGCATTAGCAACCGGCTGCTTATTATGAAAGCCCTTTCGGGAAGTAATGTCAGGTTTGAAAATCTTTCAAAATCGGAAGATACCGAGTTGTTAAAATTTTATCTAAGCTTTTTAGATACCTGTGCCAACTCCCGCATTGCCATGATTGTGGACACCAAAAATGCAGGAACGGTAATGCGGTTTATCACGGCTTTTGCGGCAGTACGACAAGGCAAATGGTTGGTTACCGGCCATGAACGGATGAAAAAACGCCCCATATCACCTTTGGTAGATGCCCTGCGTGAACTGGGAGCCAACATTGAATATACCGAAGAAGAAGGGTTCCCTCCCATCAAACTTCTGGGACATCAGCTTCAAAGTACCGACATAACCATCGATGCACGTCAAAGCAGCCAGTTTGCTTCGGCATTGATGATGATAGCTCCTTATCTTTCGTACGGATTGACGATTAACCTAAAAGGAAAACCTGTATCGGAATCGTACCTGCACATGACAGCCCGCCTGATGCAACAGGCAGGTATTGATGTTGAATTGGACAGTCAATCCATTAAAGTTGAACCGGGTGAGTATCATCTAAAACCGGTATATATTGAACCCGACTGGAGTTCAGCCTCCTATTGGTACGAAGTAGTGGCTTTATCAAATGATGCCAGTGTTTTTATTGAGGGGCTAAAGGAAGACAGTTGTCAGGGCGACCATGTATTGTCAGAAATTTTTAATGATTTTGGAGTTGAAACTCAATTTACCGAAACCGGCATCAAAATTTTAAAAAAGGGGAAAGCCGTTAATGAGTTTAGCTATAACTTTAACAACAACCCCGATATTGCACCTACCGTATTGGTAACCTGTGCTGCCCTTGGTATTAAGGCTAATTTTAAGGGAATTAACCATTTACGACTTAAAGAGTCGGACAGGATTGAAGGCCTAACCACAGAGCTTGCAAAAATTGGTGCTCAGTTTAAAAAAAGTGGCAACAGTTTTATATTAACACCCGGCAAACCATTACAAACCATCAAAGAGGTTGATTTTGACACCTATAACGATCACCGTATGGCCATGAGCTTTGCTCCTCTTTCGATGTTGATAGATACCGTTAAAATTAACAATCCCGGTGTGGTTCGAAAATCGTATCCGGGCTTTTGGAAAGATTTGAACAGCTTTGGCATTTCGGTAACCATCCCCGAAGGCGTTTGCGTATAAATTGAAGAAAGCAACCATGAAGATTAAAGAAATAGATTTATTCATCCCCTGTTTTATCGATCAGGTGTACCCCGATACAGCCATGAATATGGTTAAGATTTTTAAAAAGCTGGGTATAAAGGTGCATTACAATCCCAATCAAACCTGTTGCGGGCAAATGGCATTTAACGGAGGCTTTTGGGATGATGCCAAAAAACTGGGTGGTAAGTTTATTGAAAGCTTCGACAACAAACGTCCTGTAGTAGGTGCCACGGCAAGCTGTACGGGTTATGTGCGAAATTCATACAACGAATTGTTCCACAATACCAGTTATCATCTTGAGTCGAAGGCACTTCAAAAAAATATTTACGAATTTACCGACTTTTTGGTCAATGTATTGGGCGTTACCGATTTGGGGTCAACCTTTGAACATAAGGTTACCTATCACGACTCGTGTGCAGCCCAACGTGAGTACGGTATTAAAAACGAACCCCGCGAGTTACTCAGCCATGTTAAGGGCCTTGAGTTGGTTGAAATGAAGGATACCCATGTTTGCTGCGGATTTGGAGGTACTTTTTCGGTTAAGTTCGAAGGCATCTCCACTGCCATGGCCGACCAAAAGGTACAAAATGCACTGGATACCGGTGCCGAGTACATTGTTTCCACCGACTCCTCCTGCCTGATGCATCAACAAGGTTACATCAACAAAAACAACAAGCCCATAAAAACAATCCACATCGTTGATGTGCTTGCTTCTGGAATATAGTCTGTAATTGCTTAGATACCACAATTAGTAAAGACCCCTCAAAAGAGGCTGAAAAGGTTTGTTCACCGGGGTTTAATATTGCTAGGAGTTTATCGTTAACATAATCATACACCCTGTACGATTTAGTCTTATCCAACCCTTTCAAAACAATGTCGCCCTTCCAGTTATCGGCATAAAAAGCATAATAAAGCACCCCGTCCTTTTTAATAACATGGGTTTCCGGTTTATCGAATCCAATATCGTATAAGCCTCCGAGGTAGGTTCCTTTTGACAGCCGCATTTTGTTGTAAAGGCCAAACCATTTCTTCCATACTTTTTCCTTTTCGGGCGTAAGCAGATAGCTTCCTTCGGCATAGGGGTTGTCCTTTGGCCAGGTAAATTTGGTTCCCAATACGGCACCCACACCAAACGAGCTGGCAAAATCGCTGCCGTGGTCACTAAGTTCAACATGGTCGCCATAGTAGGCCAGTTGAGGGTTAAGAGCATGGTACACCTTACCTTTAAGCCTTATTTGCCATGAGCTTACGGGGTCGGAGCTTACGGCCTGGTTCATCCCTTGCAGGTTATAATAATTGATGCAACAGCCACAGGGACAATTTTCGATAACGGCATCTTTTTTCTTTGCCATCCCTTTGTTATACACCATCTCAAAAAATTCGGGAAGCTTTTGCGGGGCGGATTCAGGGTTGTCATTGTTTATTTTCCAATTATAATCCGGTGGCACATCATTTTGATGTTGTCCATCCATCTTAAGCCCATCGAAGCCCCACTGGTCGAAAAACATATCCAAAACCTTTCCCGTTTCCGAATAGGTTAGGTCGGAAAGTGGCGACATATAATAGGCATCCCACCAGGTGATAAACCGGGGGCTTGTGTCCTCATTGAAAAGCAGGATGTCGTGATAATTGTTGTTCCAAAGCGGGGTGCAGGGGTCAAGAGCCAGAGGTGCCCACCACAGCTTGGCTTTTAAGCCGTTTTCGTGGATTTTACTAACGAGATGTTTCATCATGGCATTTCCTTGCGGGAAGCGTTTTGGATTTACATTCCAGTCACCCTCACCAATTTGATAGCCGTCATCAATTACCGCCCATTTAATGCCCAGCTCTTTCACTTTGGGCAGGGTACCAATAACTTCCTTTTCGGTAAATTTTCGTTCATAGCCCCAGGCACACCACACCGGTTCGTAGGCTGATGCCGGAGATTTGGTGAGCTTAACTCCCTTTTTAATCATCAGCTGCGAAAACTCCCTTAATGCATTATATGCATCGCCATGATGAAGTAAAACAAATGTTTCGGGAATTGACAGATCATCGTCGGGTTTAAGCTCATAAGCTTCTTTATAAGTCTTTTCAACGGCCACCTCTGCAAAATCGGGATTGTCCATTTCAACCGGAATAGACAACAGCTCAGGATGTAGCGAAGTATGTCCAACGGCAAGGCCTATGTCCCTTCGCCAGACATCTGAAACGGGAACACCGCCGCCATAATCTGAGTTGTTCATCCCCATATAGTTTCGTTGGTAAAAACCCTGTTTAACAGGAAGAATCCAGTCGGCACGCGCCTCGGTTGACTGACCTTGGAAAGACCAGAATACAGTGTCGTTGTTTTGCCGGAATCGATAATAATTATTAATCCATTTTTTAATTGATATGGCTGAATTGCTTTTATTTATATAGCTTACATCAAACAAGGCCATATCGGGAAAATCGCTGTAAATTTTTATGATAAGATGTTTTTCCAGCTTAATTCCGTTTCTTTCATAATTTCCCACAAATTCATACAATTTACCCCGGCCAATTTTATCATCTATTGCTTTTTCACTTGATGAGATTAATTTAAAATCAGAAATCATCCTTTTGCCAACCACGAGATATTCGGAGGGATTGTTTCCAAACGAAACAGGTTGTGCCGGTTTTTCAGCAGCATCTACAGCAGTACGCATATTGGCATCCACTTTAACCATCAGATTTCCGTTTTTGATGGTTGTGGTTTTGTTGTTACATCCACATCCGCTCAGCAGAAGTATTGTAAAAAGGGTTGCTATAAAGGAAGTGTATTTCATCTGTTTATAATATTAAATATCTGTAATTTAACATGTTTTTTTTATCATCGGATTGCACGTATTAAACGGATTATCGTTTTTCGCAGGCGAAAAACATCCGTTAAATCCGCCAAAAACTATGACTACTTTATTAATTTTTATAACTATATGAACGGTATTATCTTACTATAAAATTGTTTATTTTATTATAAGCCTCTGTGTACTAAATCTTTTTCTCGAACCAACCATCACAATGTAAAGGCCTCTTTTAAAAGAGGATGTATTAACGGATGTTTTGTTGTTCAGTATTCCTGAGAAGACAATCTTGCCGGTGATATCTGTAATTCTGAAGTCTTTAGTATTACTATTGTCAGCTTTTAAAACGATTGTATTTCCCTTGTCAACGGGATTGGGATAGATTAATAACCCGGAGTTATTATCCGACTCTGTAATGCCAAGATGATTTTCGGTGCCAAGGTATTCAATAACCTGTCCGGCAACAAGCCTGTCCGATTCAATGGTTAATACAGGGGTGTCGCCTCCTGCCGAAACGGGGCAGTCAATGCTGTCGCCGGGCAAAAGATGTTTTAATGAAACCGGTGAGCGAACACCATCAACAGTTACATAGGCATCGTAATAAAAGGGTGCCACGCCCACGTTTTTAATGTTTACCACCGAGGAATCCTGTTTGGAGAGAAAGGAAGTAACTTTAAAC
>Ga0256831_1001880_pt1 | contig 11034 bp, 14 predicted proteins | sample 132544metaG_FD_189087 | JGI IMG/M metagenome (GOLD analysis project Ga0256831, IMG submission 189087) | Hydrothermal vent microbial communities from Lau Basin, Pacific Ocean - 132-544 | ecosystem: Environmental > Aquatic > Marine > Hydrothermal vents | place: Pacific Ocean: Lau Basin | collected... | reverse complement strand
GGCCTCCTTATAGGCTCTCAGGTGTAGCACTGAATCGCTCCCGGGAGCCCGTAGAGGATTGATAACGTTGAGGAGAGGATACATAGTAGTCGTCGGCCCTGCTGGTAGCGGGAAAAGCACCCTCACCAAGTTCCTCGTAGAGCTAGCGAACGAGAGGGGCCCCAAGGCGATCGCGGTAAACCTGGATCCAGCAGTAGAGGAGACGCCCTACGAGCCCCACGTAGACGTGAGGAACTATGTTACTGTGGGCGAGTTCATGAAGAAGGGATTGGGGCCTAACGGAGCGCTTATCGCTAGCGTCGCCTCCCTAGCCAACTTCATCCGTGATATCGAGGAGGATATAGAGGAGTACAAGCCCGACCTGGTATTCATTGACACTCCGGGCCAGCTAGAACTCTTCGCATACCGGTCGAGCGGCCCCGTGATACTGAGAACACTAATAGGAGACCATCCTGCTATGACGCTCTTCCTAATGGACGCCCCCTTCTTCGAAGACCCCCTCTCAATAGTCTCCGCTCTATCCCTCGCCTCCAGCGTTGCTGTAAGAATGGGCCTTCCCCAGGTAAACGCTGTGACTAAGGCCGACCTCCTACTACCAGAGGTCCTTGAAGAGGTTATCCCGAGGCTGCCAGAAGAGGGCTACCTGGAAAGCCTGATAGAAGAAGCCCGGGGGGTCGACTACAATATTAGGCTACTAGCAGTTAGCCTAGCTCAGGCGATAAGGCTCTCCGGCTTCATAGGCGAGCTAGTCCCCGTCACCATCTATAGGGAGGACCTTATAAGCAGTGTCTACGCTAAGATACTCCAAGTACTATTCTCCGGCGAGGAGCCCGGCTACGAGCGCTTCGAAGAAGAACTAGAAGAGCAGGAAGAGGAAGGAGAGACCCACGAGAAGGGGAAGCCTGCCTAGTGCTTAAGCATTATAACCCCGAAGCATAGAACCCAGGGGTATGGCGCCGTTTAAGGCGCTAGCATACTCGCCGGTGGCCCTGGAGCAAAGGTGATGCCCGGAGTTGGCTGGAGAACGCCTTGAAGCACAGCTCGACGAGAAGCAACTGCTTAAACGCGCCGAAGAACTAAGGGAGAAGATTATAGAGGTCAAAACCCAGAGGCGCCAGCTAATAGACGAGGTCAAGAAGCTAAGAGAGCAGAGGAGGAAGCTAATAGAAGACAAGCGAGTACTCCTCGATGAGCTCAAGAAGCTAAGGGCTAAGAGGAAGGAGCTCATAGAGGAGCTCGAGAAGCTCAAACAGGAAAGGAGCAGCGTGGCGGAAGAGCTCAAGCAGAAGAGGGAGCAGTTGAAGATAGCCAAGCAGATCGCCGAGAAGGAGGGGAACGTCGCGAGGATAAGCCTGAGGAAGCTCCAGAAAAGGCTCGAGGAGCTCGAGTGGAAGCAGATGACCAGCGTCCTGAGCCCCGAGGAGGAGAGACGCCTGATAGAGAGAATAGAGCGCCTCGAGGAAATGATCGAGAAGGTCCGTAAAGCAAGGGAACAAGTCCTCTCAGTCATGGAGCTAGAAGCCGAGGTCAAAGCACTCAGGCTGAGGCTACGCGAGCTAAACCAGCGCATCAACGAGATCAGGAGCCAGATCGGGAGGATAAAGGAGCAGATAGCCTCCCTCTCCCCCAAGTACGACGAGATGAACAATAAGGTCGACAAGCTAAGCGAGGAGATCACTGAGAGGAGCCAGCTGATAGACGACCTCTCAAAGCAGCTAGACGAGCTCTACAACGAGTACAGGGAGACCATGATAAAGCTGAAGGAACTAAAGATAGCTAAACAACAGGGAATCCAGCTAGAGCTTATAGAGAAGAAGAGGAAGGAGATTAAGGAGAAGATGGAGAGAGGCGAGCCGCTAACCCTGGAAGAATTAAAGATACTCTACGGGGAATTCTAGCCCATTAGCCCCAAATAAGCCCAACTAAGTAGAGTAAAATAATACTAATTCTCCCTTGAATCAGGGTAGGAGGTACTATAAAGGGTCTGCAAGCCGTTTCTTCCAGTGGATCACGCGTAGGGTGGTTGTCATAGAGGGGACCTCCCCGGAGAGGGCTATGCGTAGAAGGCCTCTAATACTAGTCGTGGATATAGATGATGACATTGGGGAGGTCCTCGGTAGGAGCGTTATCGTCGGTTTTGACAATGTGAAGGAGGCTGTCATCGACTACGGTATGGAGAGGCCTGAGGACGCTGACGTCAACGCTATGCTCGCCGGCTTGAAGCTGTATAGGGAGCTCCGTGAGAGGGGGCTTGATCCCGAGATTGCTGTTGTCGGCGGTCATAGGGTTGACTTTGTCGAGGCTCAGCGGAATATTAAGAAGAGGGTTGGGGAGATCGTAGAAGGTCTCGGCGCTGTCCCGGAGTTCTATATTGTTAGCGATGGTGAGGACGAGTTCGTAATATCCCAGCTACTCCACGAGTACGGGGTGGTAGCAGGGTTCTACCGGGTGATAGTGGAACAGCACTTGGGCATTGAGGGCGGCTACCTTCTAGTACTAAGGTATATTAAGAAGGCTGTCGAGGACCCCCGCTACTCTAAGTACGTGGTCGGCATCCCCGGGGCAGCTATAGCCTTGCTAGGCCTGACCGCCCTGTTTAACGTTGCTAATCTAGCCTTGGAGCTTCTAGCGCTCCTCATCGGGTTCGCTATGGTGATTGTAGGGTTTAACCTGGAGAAGCCTCTTGAGCGGTGGCTCAATAATATGAGTCGCTCCCTGGTGGAGAAGCCCCACTTCTACGCTGTAGGCCTTCTAGTATTCACCCTCTTCCTCGCTAGCTCTATCTACGCGGGTTACAGTTCCTACGAGAAGTATGGTTATAGTGAGAAGACGCTGGTCGACGTCCTCCGCGTGAGCATGCCCCTTCTCGGAGCGGGGATCGTCTCATACATACTGGTATCGAGAGTGTTCACGAAGGCCAGTATGGGAGATCTTAACCTGTTCCACGAGGCCGCCGGCATAATAGTTACCATAGCCGTAACAGTTGCGCTCTACAACATGGGCGTCTACCTGAAGTCCGCCATGGCTACTGGTGCTTCCAGTGAGATAACGCTCAGGGCCTTCATAGACAGCGGCTTCATCCAAGCGATAATAATAGGCACAGGCCTAGCCGCCCTCATTGAGCTGGCCAAGAGAATACTGGACATGAGGAGGGCTTCCTAGCGGCCATAGTTCTTGGGTAGGCTAGCGTACCATTCCAGGGCTCTATCCACCTCTTCCAGGGTGATATCGGGCCAGAGAGTCGTCGTGGAGTATAGTTCTGTATAGTTTGCTAGTAGGGGTAGGAACCCGCTCAACCTCGGGTAGCCCCCAGTCCTTATCACGAGGTCCAGCGGAGGGAGCATTATTAGTGAGGCCGGTGTATAGCCTTGGCGGGCCCGTTCTATCTCCCACTGGCCAGAATAGCAGTATAGGATTGTTAAGTTGTAGTCTCGCCCCCATCTGGACTCCTCCATGACCTCCCGGGCCATTTCATCTATCTCTCTCCCCACCAGCCTGGGTTCTCCTAGAACGGTGACCCTGGCCTCCCCACTGCGTATACGCTTATTACTCATGACTCTCTGGAAGGCGATCCTCGATATTCTCCGGAGGATTGCGAGTTCTAGCTTGCCTCGCCTCCTACAGTTATCCATGCTCATAGCGTATACCGTGACGTACCTTATGTCCCGGTCGAAGAGGTGGTCTATTACTTGTATGAGCTTGTCAAGCCCTATCCTGTAAGCCTCGCTGAGGGATATTCCCCTCTTGCTAGCCCACCTCCTATTGCCGTCCGGTATTATCCCGACGTGGCCCGGTAACACTACTCTTTCTCCCCGCGGGGATCCTCGGGAGCCTCGACGCTAGGGCTCGTGTTTTCTGCGTCTCGTATAGCCTCTATTAGGGGTTAATTAGGAAACCCCGTCCTCGAGAGATTAGTTAATGGGTGGTAGGCTACGATATGCGATAAACAGCTTCGCGTAGCTGTTGCTACGAGGAATCCGGTTAAGCTGAGGGCTGTTGAGAGAGCGTTCACGCCGCTATGTAACATTGACCGTGTGATACCTGTGGAGCCGCCTAGGGATCTTCCCCCGCAGCCCTCTGGGTCCCTAGAGGTGGTACGCGGAGCCCTGAGGAGAGCTGAGATCGCTCGTGGAAGCGGGGATATGGGTGTGGGGGTCGAGGCGGGGCCCATCGAGTTCTACACTGGCTCCGGCTTCATAGAGGTTCAAGTGGCTGTAATCGTTGGGCCGGGGGACCGGGTTAGTGTAGGTTTGAGCCCTGGCTTCGAGCTTCCAAGGGGCATCTTAGAGCCTGTCTTAAGAGGGGTTGAGCTTGGATCGCTCATTAGGGAGAGGCCGGGGGATATCGGCGAGGGTATTGGCTATGTAGGCCTCCTCTCGAGGGGTAGGATTACGAGGCAGGACCTCACGGAGTATAGCATTGTCATGGCCCTACTACCCTGGGCTAACGGTTACTACCGGGAACTGCCGACTCTCGAGGAATACCGGGGTTTAATCGGGGCTCTCCGGAATAGTTGAGGCCCGGTTAATCCTTTAAACCCCGGTTAGGCTCGTGATGGCAAGAGGGTGTCGATAGGAGTGGGAGTCTACCAGTGGAGAGACCATAAGAGGCCTACGGGAGGCAAGAGGAATTGGTACTACAAGGTTAAGAGGAAGTATGCGCATGGCCGCTACTTCGTGCCCGCAGTGGTTGAGAGCGGGGAAGAGAGAAAGATAGTCAGGGCTAGGGGTGGCAACATCAAGGTGAGGGCGAGGAAAGTTGCAATGGCAGTAGTCTCCGATCCTAAGACGGGTAAGAGTGTGAAGGCTAGAATACTGAGGGTTCTGGAGACCCCTGCTAACAGGGAGTATGCTAGGAGGCAGATCATCGTTAAGGGAGCTATTATCGAGACTAGCGAGGGCAAGGCGGTGGTAACATCGAGGCCCGGGCAGGACGGCGTCGTTAACGCCGTCCTCCTAACCGAGGCGGAGAAGTAGACTGGTGCCCCTAGAGTTGAGCAGGGAGTACCGGGGGGAGAGAATAGTCCTCTACCCCGCATACCTGGATAAGCGGCTGTCCAGGAGGCTCGGTAGGAGAGTCCCCCAAGACCTAGCAGTCCTCTCACCCCGCCTCGAAGAAATTGTTACTGCCGCTGAAGAGCTGGGCCTGGACCCCATTGTCGAAGAAGATAAGGCCTACCCAAGAGTCTGGTTCAAGTCTAAGGGCCGCGTGATAGTCCTCCGCAAGTATACTAAGCAGGAAACATTGAGGATGATTTCTTCTAAAATAATAGAGCTTAGGAGGAGAAAGAGGAAGCCCGTTTAATAGGGTTCCCAGGGGTTTACCTGTTAATCCTTCCAAATACCGTGTGCACACCTCCATATTACCGCCCTCCCATCCCCCGGGGTCCCGGTGCTACTGTTGCCGGGCAGGTTACTGGTGGGAGAAGTACTGCACTCGACTAAGATGGGATACCTGGTAGCGAGGATAAGCGACCCTAACATGAGGATAAGGCTAGGGGCTCCGGTCGAGGATGATTCGGGTAGAAGAATTGGCCGTATAGTAGATGTGATTGGCAGGGTAGAGAGCCCCTACGCCGTGATAAGACTGGAGGGCGAGCCTCCGGAGCCCGGTGCTAGGGTGTACATGCGCCTTAGGAGGAAGCCCCGGGGGGCGAGGGCTGGGAGGAGTGTGAAGAAGCGTGGCGGGAAGCGCGGTAGACTGCAAGCCGGAGTCCATCATCGTAACCCCCGAGGGCCAAAGGGTGTGCGCGGAGACCGGGGCAGTCATAGCAGACGCAAGCCTAGACGATAGGCCCGAGTGGAGGTACTATCCTAGCAAAGGCGAGAAGAAGGGGCTTGAGAGGAGCTCCAAGCCCTTATCCTTCGCCCAGCACGATGGAGGCATTGGCGCCGAACTGAGGGCTAGGAAGAGGAAGTTCGGGAGCCTCTCGAGGGCGAGACTCCTTAGGAAGAAGAGATACAAGGCGCCGGTGGGGAGGCGCGACGTACCTTTAATTGACGCCTTCATGCTAATGCACAGGATAGTAGGAGGGCTGAACCTCCCTAGGTCACAGTCAATCCTAGAAATAGCCGGTACCATTGTTAGGAAGTACTTCGAGGAGAGGAGGCGGAGGGGAGAGGAAGCCAATAAGACCACTATTATAAGCTCGAGGGAGCGCGCCGCTGTCGTCATAGCTGCGCTGAAGAAAGCGATAAGCCTCCACAACCTGCCAATAGGCGAGAACGAGCTATACGAGGCCGCGAGCGTGGAGATACCGGAGGCTAACACGCCGGAGTTTAGGAACTACGTGTGGAAGATAATGATGAGGATGAACGAGTTCGGCATCTATAGCGTGCCGAGGGGTAGGGCGCCCGTCTCAGGGATAAAGGCCAGGCTGGCAAGGATAGAAGGATACGTTGTAAGACTCCTAATCGAGCTAGGCCTCCCCCCAAGCCTACGAGTCCCGACTATGAAGTTCTTGGAGGCCGTGGCGAGGACGGGGAAGAGCCTGTGGGGGAGGAGGCCAGAGGCGGTTGCAGCGGCCGCTGTCTACCTCATAGCTAGGCTTAACGGCTACGAGCATGTCACCCAGAAGCTTGTGGCATCAGTCTATAACCTCAGCGAGGCCAATGTTAGAAAGACCTTCAGGTACCTGATAGAGGACATTGTAATTATCGTCGGAGTATAAGCGCCCTTGTAATCCTCCATACTATATAATATTATAATTTATGAATAATAAACCAATTAGATATTTAGCCTGTAACAGCGCTATACTAAATTATGGAACTATCTGGAACCCGGATAAAAGACGGAAGGGTTCCCCAAGGCAAGAGTGTGAGGGAGGGGACTATCCGGAGTGGCCGGTATAAGCGAGCTAGAGAAGAAAGCGCTCAAACTTATCGAGGAGTCGAGCGACGGCATACTCCAAAGCGATCTCTGGAAAATGATGAATCTCGACAGCAGGGAGGGCTCTAGGCTCGTCCTAAGACTCGTTAAGAAAGGACTAGTTAAGAGGGAGCAGGTAATAGTCAATGGTAGGAGGACCTATAGGCTCACACTAGCTAAAACCACGAGTGAGCCCGTCAGTGTGAAAATCGACATCTCCTCTATACTCGACATACCATGCACCACCTGCCCCTTCATCAACGACTGCGGCCCCAGGAACTTCCACGACCCCAGGCTATGCCCCCTGCTAGACAGGTGGCTGCGGGCCAAGACCCGGGCGAGGGCTCAGGAGAGGGAGATAAGCCGGACAACCTCCATGTAAGGAGCATCCGTCCTTATGGCGGTAGGAGCGTAGTGGCTCCTGCAAGCACGGTAGCCCTCTTCCCGTAGCAGCTCGACTAGCCTGGTGATCTTCGGCATACTCTTCCGAGCATAGCGGGCGGCTTGCTCAACCAGTAGGTGTAAGTTGTTTTCCAGCTTGGACTCGCACTCCAGGGTTTCCAGGAGGCTTAGCGCTCTCCTCCTTGTTTCCAGGTATTCCCTAGCCTCTACTTCCACACGGACTAGCCCTATGAACTCCCCGCTGTTTAATGGGCCTGTCCAGAGGGGGCCTATTGGCTGGGGCCTAGTCGTGCTGGCGCAGGCGGGGGGATCCCTGGTGAGGTATGTCCTGTCTTCGCCGGGGCAGTAGTAGGCGTAGCCCATGTGTTCTTCCAGCATTTTATCGGCTCTTCTAGCCCCGCGGCCGACCTGCACGTAGACTCTGTAGTAGTGGTCTGCGTAGTAGGCTAGGAGGGGGCGCACCCACTTGTCTATGGAAGCCGCTGTCCGGGCTATGTAGCCTAGGAGTATTCTCAGGCCTACCTCCTTGGATTCGGGGACTCGCCTGTTCTCAGCCCAGTACTTGCGACGGGCTGCTCTCCGCTTCGAGCCCTCTAGTACTGCTAGGTCTGTCGCCGTAGCCCCTAGTAGGCCTCCTACTCCCAGTACGCTTAGGGCCGGGGCTGTGAAGGGTGCGGGGGACCCGAAGGGGTCAATATCAACGTAGAGGGGGGCTTTGCCTAGTATCTGAGGAGCGGAGTATAGGAGTTCCCTCGCATCAGCTCTCCTGGCTATGACTTTATCATCTACATTGTTTAGGCTCGCGTTAAGCCTTGCATAGGTTACAGCGCACTCCTCCACGTCACCGGCCAGTATTTGCCCTTGGACCCCCGACTCTAAGGCGTAGCGTACGGCTCTAACTCCAGTCGCGGTCAGGGGCTCGACAACGTGGAAGTCTGGCACCGGGGCGAGCCTCTCAGCGTAGGCCGACAACACGGCCACGCTGAGGTCTCTATTGTAGGTCATGCGAGGATTATAGAATACTTCTAGCCAGGCAGGCTCTATTCCATGGGCGCTCCTAGCTTTCTCCACGTCGGGTACATATAGTAGAGCCCTACCCTCCTTCACCACCGCTCCAGGCGCACAATTCCTCGGCGACAATAGGGGCCTCCTCCAGCAACCTCTCCCTGTTATCCTCCGTGACTAGTATAATACGCCCCGACCCGGCCACTAGCCTGTATATGTCAGGGTGCCTGCTTCTAAGGGCTCTGTGAACGACTCCCACGAGGGGCTTCTGGGATTCCAGCGCCTGGCGGATCGCCTCTTTTAGCGGGGGGACGGCTAGCTCCATGGGGCCTATCTCGTCGATCACGATGACATCGCAGTCCCGGACAGCGTATTCGAGCGCTGGAACGCCGATCCTCTCCACATCTTCAACCACAACACCGTACCTGCCAATCCTAGGGCCCGGGTAGCCAGCCTTAGCGAGCCACCCCTCGACACCCCTACCCACGTCTACGAGGCGGAAGCCTACCCTCCTACCTCCCAAACGCGCTTCGGGGGCGGCTATCCCTCCAACCTTGCAGCCGAGCCTCTTCGCCTCCTCGACTATCCTCGTTACTATCGTGCTTTTCCCGACTCCCGGCCTTCCCGTGTAGAAGTAGCGGGGCGGCCTACTCCCTGCCACTGTTCTCCTCTCCCCTAGCCTCTAGCCTAGCTATTATGGAGGAGAGCTCTGTCGGGGTCACAGTCTCGACGCCCTCGCTTTCTAGGTCCTTGGCTAGCCTTGGCTCGTCCACGATTGCAAGCCTCCTCTCAACTCCTATGACGGAGGCCATGCGGGAGAGGTAAGCGCACTTCTCGAGGAGGCTCCTAGCACTCTCCCGCGGATGCTTGACGACGACTACTATTCTATCCTCCCCCTTGGATCCTCCTATGTCTAGTACCGTCTTCCTAGCGTGGACCACTGTGAAGCCCCTGCTCTGGAGTATCTCGGCGACCTCCTCTTCTAGCTTGGAGTCATAGGTCTCCCTCCTTGGCTTGGGCGGCTGCCTGGGCCCCTCGAAGATGTCATATTCCTCCACGATGTCTTCGCCGAGGAGGCGGATTAAGGCCTGTGCCTTCTCGATAGTCGGATCGAGCCTGCCCCTCTCGTACTCGTAGACGGCTTTCCTAGACGTACCCAGGTATGATGCAAGGTCTCCGAGGCTCAGCCCGGAGGCGAGCCTCCTCTCACGGAGCCTTTCGGGGTTAACCTTCACCTTGAAGCTGTCCCTAGACTCGTAGACGTACACGGGGTCCCTCCTGCTTAGGACCCCCTCCACCGTCTCAGGGGAGACGAGGTTCACTCCCCCCTTCTCGTAGGCTACTCCGGGTAGGAGTTCCTCTCCCTCCCTCTTCTCAGCGATCATTAGGGGAGAGGCTCCCATGGAGGCTGACAGGCTCGTTAACTCGTTTATCTCCGCTCTGGGCACCTCTGAGGCGTCTGCGGTGACCTTGATCAAGGCCCTACGGCCATCTCTCAGGCTCACGACTAGATCGATACTCCTCCTCTCGATGCTCCTTGGATACTCGAGTACTGCTATGTCGGAGGCGTACCTGTAGAGTATTGCTAGGCTCTTATAGAGTACCTCCCTGGAGTCTAGCTTCATTACACGCTGGCCCCGTATACTAGGTAGTTTAATGACTAGAGCCTATTTAGATAGTTATGGTGTAGCCTGGAATGCCCGCGCCACCGCTCGAGGAGCTGCTATCGACTGCCGAGGAATTCCTGTCGAGGATGGAGAAGGAGGTAGAGGAGGGTAAGCACTCGAATATCCTAGGATTCAGTAGGCTGGGAGGCGTCGTCATAGGCTCGCTGTCCGGCTCCGCAGTAGTCACGATAGTGGGGGATATCCATGGGGACGCCGAGACATTCCACAGAATCCTGACTGGGAGCGGGGACAGCGATCTTATAGTGTTCCTCGGAGACTACGTGGACAGAGGACCCGCCGAGGGCCAGGTGGCCGTCATCTATACTCTCATGAAGAGGTACCTTGAAGGGGAACCCCTAGTAATCCTCCGCGGGAACCACGAGCCTCCCAGGAACCTCGTACCATACCCCCACGACTTCCCAAAGGCTCTTCGAAGCCTCTACGGCGAGGAGGCAGGCAGGGCTTACGGCCTCTTATCCAGGGTCTGGGATCTACTACCATACGCGCTCATCATAAAGGGCAGGCTGTTATGCATGCATGGGGGGCCTCCAACCATTAGGCTAGAAGACCCGCTTGAGAGGTATCTGGGGATAGAAGACTCCGATGAGGCTATCCTCGAAGAGATACTCTGGAATGATCCAACCGAAGACGATGTTGTCCGGCTACCCAACCCTAGGGGAGCAGGGAGCCTATGGGGTAGAAAGGTGACTAGAATAGCCTTAGAGAAGACCGGTGCCGATATGATAATCCGGGGACATGAGGCGACAATGAGGGGGTACAAGTGGAATCACGAGGGAAGGGTCCTCACGCTCTTCTCAAGGCTTGGAGCCCCATACTACAATGAGATGGCGGCATACCTTCACTGCAAGCTCTCCGAGATAAGGCCTGGAGGCGAGGAGTGCATTGTTACTCTAGACTGACGATGTTTCAGCGCATCCAGCCATCTTGGCGTACTCATTTACCTCGGAGCACACCTTACATATAGACTCCTTGTAGTGCCGGTAGGTTTCCAGGCTCCTTATCCCGTTCTCCCCTGCTATGAGGCGTGAGATCTCGTCTATTATCCTGACAAGCTCCGGCCTCGACTCTATCT
>Ga0256831_1001879_pt1 | contig 11036 bp, 12 predicted proteins | sample 132544metaG_FD_189087 | JGI IMG/M metagenome (GOLD analysis project Ga0256831, IMG submission 189087) | Hydrothermal vent microbial communities from Lau Basin, Pacific Ocean - 132-544 | ecosystem: Environmental > Aquatic > Marine > Hydrothermal vents | place: Pacific Ocean: Lau Basin | collected... | reverse complement strand
GCTAAGGAGGCGTACCCATTACGGGTACCGAGGGTTCGAATCCCTCCCTGTCCGCCACGATTTCAAAAAGCCCGATTTTACGGGACTTCTGAGATTTCAAAACAAAAAGTGTCAGCCACTTTTGAGGGTTTTCGGCTGACAGTTTAGCTTGCAGTTCCTCACGCTTCTTTATACATCCACATAGCTACAATTAGAATCTTCATGCAATTCAATACTGCCTCCACATCATCACAAAAATCCTCAAAAAGTTAGCCTAATCCTAACAAATTTAAGCTTATTTTCAAGAAAGTTAGGTTATACTTAACATATATAAACAAAGGAGGAAGAAATGGAAAGAATCAAACTTGATGAACTAACACTTGAGAACGTAATCAAAGAAGAGAACTACATCGGTGACTATAACGGTCGACATGTCTACAAAATGGAAGCCGAAGATGGCATAGCATATGCATCTTGCGAGCATGGTGGACTTCGACCTGCGTGGGAAGATCCTGAAGAGATGAGAGACCTTGAAAAACGAGGCGAAATCAAAAGAGGCGATGATGAATGAGGATCGCCTCAAAGAGCTCGAGCAGCTCCTCGGCAAAAAGCCGAGGGCGGCTGATTTGGCACGCTACCTTGGTGTAGCGAGAGCCACGGTTTCAGGCTACCCAGAGAAAAAGCGGGAGCTTATGCTCCTTGGTCTCTGGGTCAAAAAATATCTTGAGGAGGAAGAAATGAGCAATATAAAAAATATAAGAAAATGGATAAGCGGGATGTATGACATCTCGCAGGTAGTCAAAGCAGTGAACGACGCAGCTCAATTCGCACCGGAAGAAGTAGCGGCAGCATATGCGCTGCTCGGTGCAGAAGAAAATGGATATCCGCACGATCTTGATAACATTGAAGCTCAGCTTGAAGCGCTCCTTGATGCCGGTGCCGAGTTTGATTTTTTAAAAGCAAGGGATATAGCAGCAGCTGAGATCAAACAGCCTTCGCACGGTTGAGCCAGCCGTCCTCAAAGCGGGCGAACTTCTCCTTCGCCCGCACCAAACTCTCATAATAGCGAGCCTCCCCCGCGTCGAAGAGGATGTCGAACAGCTTGCCGTTGTAGCCATTGAGTGCCGCCAAAGTCTTTGGTCCCACGATCCCATCTTGCTTCACACCCACAATCTTTTGCGCCAGCTTGATAGCCCTCTCTATCCCAGCATTTACTCCAAAAACGAAAATCTCCTCGGCAATTTTTTGCGACTGCACATCGTAGAGTTTCGCACGGTTCCAATAGTCTCTTCGGTAGATCTTCTTGACCTCTTGCATGGCGTTTGTATTGTTGCACATGAGCGTGGATAGCCTCTTGAGCTGTCCATCATCTGGCTCGCCATCGATGTCCTCGATAAATTTGTAGTTGTCGAGTATCTCCCACAAAATGCTGTCTGGATGGGCTTTTTGATAAATCCCCATAAACGTATACCCATCCTCGCCTTCGTTTTTGTGCAGCCCATCCTCACAATTTGACCACTCCAGCTTCATGAGCGTCTCGAAAGATTTGTTGAAATCAGCCATCTACTGATACCCCCAATTTCTTTGATATGTATTTTTCAAGTGCTGCTATCCCGCGAGTCCCTTGATGCGCAGATATCGCTATCAAAACAGCGTTGAGCGGTGGTGCTACATTTGCGTACTCGCACAAATAAAACGTCACTACGCCCAAAAAGCCGCTTATGACCATATCGCCGACCCACTCGCTTAGGCTAAAATGCTTAATAACTCCAGTACGAAGCTTTCTAACTGTGTGTGCGGTCCCTCCCCACAGCGAGAGAATCATTACCCATAAATACGTCAAAATGTTATAGTTCGTTGGGTCTTTGTGCGGCACGTCTTCATCCTTTTCTACCACCAGCAAATCATTCTGAGCGGAATTCTTGAGTTTTTGAATAGCTTGAGTTGACATCCTGCTTTACCTTTTTTGCCGCCTCCTCGAGTGCCGGCTTGAGTGTAGTCCGAGCTTTGTCATATTGTGTGGCGATTTTATCCATCATCTTGAGTTTTTCTTGCACATCTTTGGGCAAAGCCTCCCAGTTGGCCACTACCACCTGTTTCCCGGCCACATAGATAATTTTTCCAGCTTGATAGAATCTGTCTGTCGCACACCCTGCAAACAGAAACAATACTGCGGCTACAATTGCCACGCCAATCTTCCATTTTTTCATAGAATTACCTCCTTTCCTTTCATTCCAGGGTAGACTTTGTCCTTCCAAAAAGCCTCATAGCCAAACTTCGCAACCGCCTCGTAATACACCCTCGCCAAAGATTTCGCAAGAGGCTTAAGCACAAGCGGCATAGCTTCTACGATGCGATTGAGGTTGTTAATGAAAACTCTATCGGCCACTTTCTTATCCTCGTCTGTCTTCCCGATGTAGTACATATAGTCGTGGATGTTGCATGCCTCTCGAAACTTCCCTTGTGGGATCATTTTTGCCAAAAAGCTACCTTTCGCTCCACAACCATTACAAACCTTTTTCTTTTCCTCTTCAGTCAGCTCCCAATATTTTGGGGGAGCGTAGAGTGTGACTTTCATAATGGATACCTCGGCAACTCAAGATGTATCGATTCAAGCTCTTCTATGGTTGTGATTTGCTCTACCATCTGTTTTTTGTCTACATACCGAAAAGGCAGCTTCACAACGAAACTGTTGCCAGCGCCTTTTATATGTTCAATTACGATTCTACCTATGAACATCTATGTAGCTTAAAGTAAAATATCTAACAATTCATTAACTTTAGTTGCATTTTTTATGGTGTCTCTTAGAGCATACCCTTGCGCTTCTAATGCTGCATACTCTTTAATTTTCGCATCAATAGCTTCAGCCAAAGCGTCTCTCGCTGTAACATCATTTGCTGTTAGTGCCGATAGGTATGGTGTATCCTCTAAAGGCGTGTCTATGTTACTTGCTTTATTTTTCATAACAAGCGCCGCTTCTCTGGCTTTATCTTTAAATGACTGTCTCTCTACCTCTGGGTATTTTTTGAGGTATCTACGATAAAGCTCGTCCATATGTTCTTTCGCTTTTTGAATCTTAAACTCTTTCAAGCAATCAAAAACATTTGAACTCACAAGATACTCATTTGGTATCTCTATAGCTCCTTCTTCTTCTTTATCAATTGTGTAAAGAATTTCCAATGTTTCTTTATCATATTGTACAAATGCCATTTGTTACTCCTTGATTGGTAATGCTAAATTTGTATCAACACCTACATAATCCCCTACTTTTTCACCGGCTGTGCATGTGATTGCGATAGGATAGTCTGGTGTAGTGGCTAAGACTTGTGTCCCAGACAATACATTATCTTTTGCTACTAAAGATGTTGGGTATGTAGATACTGCAGCTCCATTATTTATAATAAACGGTATTGTCAGTATAGATACATTGTTAAAGGCTCTATATGCACCCGATATCAATATATACTTTCCATTTATTTCCGCCATTTGTGGCTGTGCACTGCCTGTTGAGTTCATTATTTCAAACATTTTGTCTGCAAACCAGGCACCATTTATACCTTGATAAAATTTAACTATAATAGATTTATAGTTATAGTTTCCAGATGCGCCGCCTGGGCTTTGATACCAACACTCGTTACATGCCTGGCTGCTTCTAAAAGATATCCAAATATTCCCATCAGCATCTTTGTAAGGCATTGATTTATAATAGTTTTGACTTACAAGAATATCTGCAACACCAAATCCATTTAGTGTTACATCTTTCTTAGCGCTTAATGCGCCAGTGGCGTCATATTCCATCACATAAAGTTTATCCGTTTTTTGCAAGTCTTGAACCAGAATTTTTCCAACATCAAATGAGATAGAAATACTACCTGGCCGGATATCCTCAGCAGAACTACTTGCAATTTGCGTAGATGTGAAATCTGTTGCTGTGGCATCTGTTATAGTGAATTTATAATGGTTTGCATAGTATTGACATACAGCTAAAAATCCACCATTTACAAGGGGAACTACTGCATTGTAGATATAATCATTTACAGATATAGCTGTGTTGGATGTTAGTGAAGCGCTAATATGGGTAGTGTCTATTGTTATTTTATGTAATGTATTAGTGTTTTGTTGATGAAAATACAATTGTGATTGACTGAATGGAAGCCATGTGTAATACCATGGATAGTAACTACCAACAATTGCATTATTTGTGTCTGAATACAGAGTAGTTGTGCTTCCGACCGAAATGGTATTGTTGGCAACATCTATAGTAATTGGTACATAGTATATATAATTTGCATAACTATATGCACTGCCATCATAATATCGTTGTGCCACATTCCAAAATGCCATATATGTGGTTGCATCTATTTGATGAAGATGTGCATATAGTCCTCTATAATAATATGGCGATGATGTACTTGTATAGCTGTCGATCGCTGTTATTTGTGCAACTGCCTGCTTGATACTGCCATCAGCATCTTCATATGAAAGCACTGCATGCAAACGCCACTCATTTGAATAATTTGCATTCCAATATACATTATTAATAAGTGTAAGCACATGTGTATTATCAACTGTATACGAACCACACATAATTGAATAAGTTACTGGTTGTGATAAAGAATATCCAGCCTCCCCAAGAACTTTTGAATTATCTGGAATATATTTACTATAGGCTTGTCCGTCTGTTCCTATAGCTATGTATTCACCCTTGTTTATATCCATCCCTGCTGTAAAGGTAAAGTCTCTCGTTAGAGCAAATTTCTCATTAATGCTCTTCTTCAGGCCACTTATCGCCGCTAATTCAACGCTCATACAAAACTCCTTGTTACTGATGTAAGATTTCCATTTGTGTTATAAGCAAAATCAACTGTGTAAATAACTGTAGTTCCATCGGTATCTGTATAGTCTTGATGGATCAAAAGGTCATTTGCATCGTATGTATTGATACATTTCGCTCCATTTTCAAATATTATAGTGTCAGGCAAGCCATTCGCTCCATAAGTAATGCTTGTAATACTTAGAAACTGAATAAACTCCTCTGGTTGGTCTTTATAAGTTTTTGAGCTGAAAGGCAAATCATTCCAAGCTGTTACGCCATCACCAACCTTGAATTGCCATGTATCTATCTGTAACCCAAGCTCTCCAGCTGCCAAAACTGGATTATATAACTCCCAATTTGTTTTGCTATCTCTTCTTAACTGTATCGTTTGTGCCATCTAATCTCCTTATGCTGCATTGTTTGCCGATCCGCCATCTATAATGGCATCAGCTACGCTGTTTGCCGACCCACCATCTATAACACTCGCTGTGGATGCAAATTTTTTCAACTCATTATCTATCTTTGAACTGCTCCATGTCACATTTGTCCCAATCGCTGCATCGTCTATCGTTCCTTCAGGAAGTTGCGCAACTGCTCCCGCCATGATCGCTTGCGTTTTGAGCATATAGTGCTTAGCCGAGTAATACCCGGATTCAACTTGCACATCCTCGTCTGCATTTGCATAATTTTTAGCAAGTTCCCTTTCTTGCTTCGCATTAAGGTACTCAGTATGCGCCTGATTAGCGGCATCAACTGCCGCATCCTTTGCGCTTATAGTATCTGTCTTAATTTGATCAATCTCTTCGACGGTCTGATTCGCTGTATCTATAAACTCTTGTATCTCTCCAGCAAAAACAATCAAATTCGTCACAAGCGCATTCGTCTCAGGCACAAAGCTATCATTGAAATAATTCAAATACGTATGCACGCTATTGGCAAACGTATCCTTGTCCATCGTCTGCTTATTCGGTACCTGCCCGCTAAAGGGCGTAAGTGTTGGCAACTGTGTCATCATACCACTCCTACTATTGTCGTATTTGCCTCGAAAATCACTGGATTTTCGATAGGCATGCTAAAATCTTCTATATATGCGATATTGGTCATTTCACTAAATCTATCTTTCTCACTTGGAATAAAAAGAACGTTTTTTCCAATGATTTCACCTACCTTTTGCGCCACCACGTCAAAATCTGGTACATCGAAAAGCACTTTTGCTTTGAGCACCCGTACGTGCCCGTAGCGGATCACTTTGCGAGTGTTGGTGAATTCATCGTTGAGTATCTTGCTTCTATCCTCAAAGCTCAACTCCGTTCCCATCAAGGTGATGCCAAGCTCCCTTGCACAACCACTCACGATAGAGCCGATCTTGACATCGCCGCTAAAAGTGAGGCGAAGCTTAGAATTGGGCAGCCACATCAAGCCATCGACAATCACACGAGACTTCTCACGAATTTCGTCATAAAAATACTCGGCAAAACTCGTACACCCAATATCTCGTCCACTCACCTTGATGTCGTCCACCACTTCGTTCGTATCAAGATCGATGAGCTCAAGATGAAGCTGCATAAATTGTGTGTTCACGAGCCCCAATGTATCTCTTCGAGAGAAAGGCAGCTCCATCACAATATCTACCCCAACTGTTTGTGCACCAATCTGCTCATCTGTAGAAAGCATTTTATAGCTATTCACAAACCCCCAATCGACCCACTTTGATGGATCGGATAGGGGAAATACGCCAGACACACCATCTGCTGAACAACGGTAAATAGTTTTCAATTCAGGGACTATCACATAATCACCTGTGTTGTATGTAGCAGCTGGATAGTAATTTGGATAATTTTCATCGACTACGCCACTCAAAGAGAGTGGTGGTTCATAGATAGTTTTTTCATAGAGCATACCATTATGCTCTATACTTAGCTTCTGTGTAAAAGGGCTTACAAACTTCATATTCAATACCTTTGGTTAGACCGCAGTGGTTTCGTATTTTCTGCTATCTGAGATTGATATTTTTGATTTACTGTGCGCAGATGTGCCACCTCTTGGCGAAGCGCACGAATCTCCTCTTTAAGCTCATTCATGGCAAGAGGGTCGTTTGGATTTTTCAAAGGAATCACCGCTTCTGGATAGCCAGCTTCGCCTATCAGCCCGAATGTTGGCTTCGTAACGATCCCGCCATCCGCAAACTTCAAAAAGCTTTGAGCGTTTTGGATAGACCAATCCAGCACGGCTTCGGGCACATCTCCATTGTATGTGCTCTTGTTAAACTGCGTAGCGGCAATCGCCACACTTTCGGCCAACTTGTCTCGTGTGATGTCACCTTTTTTTATCGCTTCTACCCATCCACGTGCATCCTTGTCGGCTGGGCGACCCAATACTTCCATATAGACTTGGTTTACATAAGCAATATCTGGGTCAGTGTTTCCGCTATTTCCACTGCTTGATGAAAGTTTTGTGTAGCTATCGAAATTGATATTTTTTTGAGATTGTGCGATTGCTTGCAAGATCGAGCTTTGCAGCGCTTTGAGTTGTTGTATTATAGGGCTGTCGCTGCCGAGATATTTTTCGTATTTTTCTAAGGAATCCTCTACAAACTGCTCATATTGTTTCTCTATAGTTAGTTTAAGTAATTCTGTGTATCGCTCATATGTTTCGTCTATTTGCTTAAGGCGTGTTTGCAAATCAACATTTGCTTGTACTATCGCATCTTCTATTCTTTTTGTGTTGCTTTTTTCGTCATATCTATCAGCCAAATTGTCCAAGAGATTGGCGATCTTGTTCGTCTTGAACAGATACTCTTTTTGTGTGGAGCTATTTTGCTTGATGTAATCTTCGTAGGCACCCGCATAGTTGAGCAAAGCGTCTATATCTTTACCTGGCTCAACATTATTGACAAGGTCGCCACGCACTTTTGCGAGATATTCATAAAACTTCGTTTGTGCGTATGTAGTATCAGCCAGAGCTTGTATGCGGAGGCTCTCGGCCCCTCTTCTAAGCTGATCTACATAGCGAACAAGGTTTTTGATTACATTTTTTTCGTTTTCAAGTTGTTCTATGCGTTTGTCATATAGATTTTGCGCTTCTTCTATTTCTTTTTGTTTCAGACTGTTTATTGCAGACAACACATCGCTCACATTTTCTACGCTGGCGTTAGCTATCGCCTCTTGTAGTTGTTCGATAGAATCGATAGCATTTTGGTCGAACATGTTAAGAGCGGACTCATATTTTTCGATATTGTTTTGAATTTGATCGCTTATGTTCTCTTGCAGACTGAACAGCTTGTCTACCTTGTCAGTAGACAAGTTTGGATTTGCAACAAGAGCCGACTGAATTTCATCCCATTTTTTAGATTTGATAGCTTCTTGGAGCTCTGTCGGCAACTCCTCAAATATATCTACATACTCGGCAAATACCCGTTGTGTGTCAGGAAGCGCGCGATATTTCAATTCCAGCACAAAGTTTGAAATTGATTGTAGTCGTCTTTTTTCCTCTTCTTGCTGCTTCTTTGTAAGTTCCGTTATCTCTTCTTTCAATTTCAAAGCTTGCCTGACGTCATCCAAAGAAATTGTTATGTCTTTTTTGAGTAATTCCCCAAGCCGCTTCAAATCTCCTTTTTGGATAGCTTCTTGTATAGAGTCAGAAAATTTAGAGAGAATAAAATTGTATTGTTCCATTATGCTCATAGCAGCATATTTTTGCTCTTGGATCAAACGGTCCACTTCGTTCTCTATATCATAAGAAGTAGTATTAAATGTTTGTGCTAATCTCCGCCCTATATCAACATCAGGCAAAACAGGACCGCTGAATGGTTTGGAATGTTCATTTGTAGTATCTTTTGTACTCTCTTGAATCTGTTGTTGTAATCCAGACAAATACGGGCTGAGTTTTGCGAAAAACTCATTTTTATCGAGATGGTTGCCACTCAAATCCGTCCAGTTGTCTCCAGATTGATTTTTGGCAGTATAGAGCCAATCCGCTACGGACGTTGGATCAGACCAGTCTACACTAATAGTTTGTGATAGAACATTGGCAGCCCCTGATCCCAGTATTTGATCTACCGCCGCTTTGATCTGATCGGTCGCTTTTGGCGCTTGGATGGTCTCTCCGTGTGCTTGAGCGTGGATAGTGTCTATCATCGCAAAAGCGCTCTGCGCTTTTTGTGCGAGTGTCAAAAACGCATCACCAAGCCTGTTCAGCGCATCGAGCGTCTGCGGAGTGGGATTGTTGTGGACCACGGCGTCGTAGATCTGCTCGAAATTCTCTGTCGTGATGTCGCCAAAGGACTCCACGTCCACACCTGCGTTTTTGAGCGTATCTTTGAGATCCTCGAAAGAGGTTTTCATCGTCTTGGAGGCTCGCTCCACTTCTATGATCGTATTGCCGTCCAGTCCCATCTGATCCAGTTTGAAGGCTCGAAATCTGTCGTGGAGTTGCAGGACTTGGCCAAAAGCCTCTTGGATCACTTCGTCCACAGACTTTTTCTGCGACTCGGCATAGTCTTTCCAGACTTCGTAGAGCCCGTAGAGCTTTTGCAGCCTCGCTTTGTCCTCTTTGAGGGCTTTCCTGACCCCCTCGTTCGGAGCTTCGGCTATCAGCTTGTCTATGTCTTTCATACGCTTTTCGTATGTCCCTGCTACATACCAAAACGCCTCGGTTCCCCAATCTTTTTCCTTGAGCACACGTTTCGCTCCCTCTTTGAATAGCGTCTCGAATTTGCCGTCGAGGCCCACCATTTTGGCCAAAAACTCTTTGACGACGTACTCTTGAAATTTGTTTTTGTTTTTGTCTACGATGAGCTTGGCTTTGTCGAATGTGAGGATGAACTCCCTATGGGATTTGTCGAGCTCGGTGAGCAGATTTTCGTAGGACCTGAAGTATTCCCTGATCTGCTCTATTTCACCCGGTTTAAGTCCCATGAGGTCCGTTTTGGAGGAGCCATCGAACCAGCTCTTTTTCGTGCTATGCACGAAATCAAAAATCTGATCGAGCTGAGTGGAGTCGATTGAGTGGGTCCACATGAGGCCTTTGTTTTTTACTTTCCACCTGCCGAAAAGCCCGCCTATCATTGACCCTGCAAGAGATCCTACGAGAATGCCGAGCACCGGATTGAGCGCTTCTATCGCAGCCGCCAAGATCCCCCCGATCGCTCCTCCGATAGCCCCGCCGATCGCTGCTTTGGTCTCCGCTCCAAAAAGCATGTCGCCGATCGATCCGATACCGTAGCCAACCGCTGCTCCGCCAAGTCCATAGGTGGCTCCTACGCCCAGATTGCAGGAGAGCGGTGCGCCATTTACAAAGCCGCCCCCTGCGAGGGCCTGAGAAGACCCAGCGAAGAATCCGCCCATTGTGGAGGAGTACGGCATCACAGCGTTGGCCAACTGACCCATGCCAGCCGCTGGAGCGAGAAGACCGCCTCCTGTCGCCACACTCGATGGCAGCCCGCTCACGCTCGATAGATCGATCGGATTGCCGCTTGCGTCGAATGCCTGCACCCGCCCGCCGGCTATTTTGACTTGCTGGCCGAGAGCGTTTTTGAATACCCCGTCACTCACGGCTTGGAAGCCCGCTTGCGTGAGAGATTTGGCTATGGAGATGCCGCCGGCACCTACGGGCATACCGATAGCGCCCATCAAAGCTCCCGAGATGGAGCTGGAGAGATAGCGGGCGAATGGGTTGATGATCGAGCTCATGATGTCTCGGAAGAGCGATCGCAAGAAGTCCTTGAAATCGTGAAACTTGCCAGTGATCGCACTAAAGAAGTTGTCGTCGAACGATTTGTATATGTTTTGCGTAGCTCGGTCGAATGCGGTTTCAGTGTATTTCGCGGTCTCTTTTACCTCTTTTGTAGTGTTTTTGAAGATAAGATTCATGGAGAGTTTGTATTTTTGTGCGCTCGCCTGCCAGCCTCTTTTGATGTCTTCGAAGGTGAGCTGGGTGGCTTTGCCTGTATTTGATAGTGTCTCGCCGAGTTTTTTCGTATGCGTACTTGCCTTTTTGGCCTCCTCAGCTACAAGCTTGAGATTTTTCTGAAACATTTGAGCGAATTGAGCCGCTTTGATCCGCCCGTCAGTGATGTGATGGGCAAGATCCACGATCTCGTTTTTAGTGCGTTCAATCTCTTCGCTTACTCCTCGAAGCTCTCTCTTTGCAAATGGGGCGATTTTGTCTACGCCGAGCTTCTTGCCGATCCACGTATCTGCAAAATCGTTGTTTAGACCGATGAAATAGTTGAATATATCGG
>Ga0256831_1001878_pt1 | contig 11041 bp, 13 predicted proteins | sample 132544metaG_FD_189087 | JGI IMG/M metagenome (GOLD analysis project Ga0256831, IMG submission 189087) | Hydrothermal vent microbial communities from Lau Basin, Pacific Ocean - 132-544 | ecosystem: Environmental > Aquatic > Marine > Hydrothermal vents | place: Pacific Ocean: Lau Basin | collected... | reverse complement strand
TTCTTGACCTGAAGAAGCACCAAGTCTACGTCGTAGAAAAGGATCCTCAGAGGAGAGCTGAGCTATCAAGTAAATATGATATTTTTGTCATAGGAAAGGATGCGACGGATGTAACACTATATGCAAGCGACATACAAATGGATGAAATCGACATGGTAATAGCGCTGACGGGTAGGAACGAGATAAACTTGTTCGTGCTTGCAATCGCCAAACTATATAATGTCCCCTACAGGCTAGCCAAAGTCACCGATCATAGAATAGCGAATCTACTCCAAGAACTCGGACTAGGAGTACCCATCTCTCAGGCCAGTCTCATAGCATCAATCCTCAATAGCTATCTAGACTCAATATCCTCACCAAGACTGATCAGCATCGTAGGAAACTATAAGATATACCAGATATCACTCGCAGAAACAGATCCTGTCATAGGGACAGAGCTTCGAAACCTAAAACTCCCTGAGGACGTGAAGATACTCTTGCTCTTCGATGGAAAAACTCTTCGCCCCCCTATAGAGGATGACGTGCTTCGTCCAGGCTACCAATTAATAGTGTTATCCAGAGTAGAAGATGTTGAGAGGTACTTCAAAGGGTGAATACACGTGTATTTTAACTGGACGTTCACTTTTCCATCGCCAGAGCAACTACTGTTTAAATTCCAGTCAGTCATACTCGTAATAATAATACTCGTACTCATGAGAATACTGCTCGTTAGATTTCTGACCTCGCTCATGAATAGAGGAATAGTATCTGCTTCAACAAAGAACACGATCAGCAGATTCATAGATGTCATTGTCATATTCATAATTCTGGTAACAATCCTGAACTTATTTGTTCCTCCCGATATAGTTATTATAGCTATATCGATATTTGTTGTATCAAGCTTCATCTTGTTCTTCTATGAGATCAGGGAGTTCGTCGCATATATCAATCTGCAGCTACTCCGCCACATCAAGGGGAAGAGCTATGAAATAAGGTTGCCCGGGCACACAACACCTGTTTATGGAAGAATAATTGATGTAGAGCCTATGGTCTCAACACTCGAGGATATATATGGTAAGAGAATATACATTGCAAACAGCCTACTAGTTAACGCTATTATCAAAGAGTACGTACCATCGGTTCAGATACGAATCAGACTAAATACTGGTGAGATAGATCCACTAAGAGTTGTCGACGACCTTATAAAAAGTATCGAGGAGATAGATCTGGGAATATTCAGGATAGACTCGAAGAAAATAATGATAGAGAAAATAGGCGTTGGGGAGGTTGTTGCAAGGATAAGGGCTTATCCCGTATCAACCCCTATTAGGTTATCCGATCTTGTCAGACTGGCTAACGAGATAAACAGGTCGTTGATTAAGTATAACCCTGAGATAGAATTTATAGAAACTACGATCTAACGAGCTATTTCTCCTCGGAGATCATAGAATGTAGCGTCCCTGATAAATACTGTTGCATGTTTGCCGTAGTTAAGTGGGCTGAAGTCGTCCAATATGATCACGGGAATATAGTTCCTAGTTCTACCGATCCACTTATTGGTCTTCTCCGTGATAAACACATTCAGCGTTGACCCAATGTAACGCGCATGTACTTTGTAGCCGACCTCTTCTACTACTCTAAGTAGTCTTAGCATCCTGTTTTTCTTTGTCTTGGTCGGGACTTGAGGCATTCTAGCGGATAGAGTGTTAGGTCTAATACTGTAAACAGCAGCATGTACTCTTTCGAACTCTAGTTTCTCTATAATATTGATCGTAGCCTCGAAATCTTCTTCTTCCTCGCCTGGATGCCCCACAATTATGTCTGTTGCTATGCTTACCTCAGGTATTTTTCTTCTGAGCTCTTTGACTAGCTCAACATATTCGTCGACAGTGTATCTTCTCCTCATGATCTTTAATACCTTATCACTTCCGCTCTGGAGCGGTATGTGGAGAAAGTGATAAATTCTCCTGCATTGCCTCATGGCCTCTATCACTTGATCCAATATATTTCTCAATGTGTCTGGGTTCATCATGCCTATTCTAACCATGAAATTCCCGGGTAAGTCATCGATGCGTTCTAGTAGTTCCGGAAGCTTCTGGGAGCCGTAAAGGTCTAGGCCGTATGACGCAGTATCTTGTCCTGTAAGCTCAATTTCCACAGCACCATTAGTAACGGCTTTTTTGATCACATCAATAATTTTTTCCATTGGATAACTAGTGAGTTTTCTACGTGCATTTTTCACTATACAGAAACTGCAATCGCCTGTACAGCCGTCTTGGAGCGGAATATATGCTACTCCCTTCTCAACCCATAAACCAATACAATTCCTGTCTCTATCGCCGTCTAGGAGTACTACCCTACTATTTTCCTCGATAGCCAGGTGTATTCTGCTACTATTCTGTGGGGATATAAGGCTGGCCTCTGGCGCTATCTTGGAGATCTTGTAGGGTTGCGCCTGAGCCATACATCCAGCCACCACCAGTTTCTTACCATGTGCTCGGCAGAAATCTCGTAGTTCTTCGATTCTTTTTACCATTCTTAACTCAGTGTCTAGTCGGACAGTACACGTGTTAATTACTATGACATCGGCATGATCCGGCGAAGATACTATCTCGTGGCCTCTCTCAGTAAGCACAGTCTTCATAATTGATTCATCAGCTCTATTCAGAGCACAGCCATATGTTTCAATATATATCCTCACTTCTACCCCTCGATTTTCAAGGGGAGAAACCCCTTTATAAGGTATCTATGACACTATTCTAAACACGCATTAGCACTTAATAGTAAATAAATAGATGTTTTTGAATACCATTAATGAGGTGGTTGATTTGGTCAAAAAAGTGAGTGAGTACACATACGACGAATTACTCGAGAGAGCATATTCGAAGTTACCGACTAAGGCTAGGTCGCAGGAGGCGTTCCAGATACCGAAGGCCGAGATAATAATTGTTGGTGGGAAGACTGTAATACGTAATTTCAGGTGGATAGCTGATTATCTCAACCGGGATCCCAAGATTCTCCAGCGCTACTTTGCGAAAGAACTAGCTGTCCCGGCATATATGGATGAATCACAGCAATTAGTGCTCCAAGGCAGGTTCGGCGCGCACGTCATAAATAAGCTAATCGAGATATTCGTGAAGAAATACGTATTATGCCCAACATGCGGTAGCAGGTTCACGGAGCTCAAGAGGTCAGGAAAAGTATTCATACTGAAATGCCTTGCATGCGGTGCCGAAACATCTCTCCAAGCATTCTAATGCTTTATTTTCATTAACAGAAACATTTATCCAACATTCTAGAACACCAAACCCTAGGGGTAGTAGAGATTATGAGTAACAATGACATGGTTTATATCAAGAGATACGAGTACGACGGAGAAATAATTATAGCTGTTTGCGACGCTGACCTACTCGGCGCCACGCTCAGCGACGATAATATAAAGTTCTACGTAGACCCGGCTTTCTACAAGGGAGAACTGGTCACAATAGATGAAGCCCTCAATATGTTGGCGGGCGCAACCATAGCTAACCTCGTAGGCAATAACATAGTTGAAGCAGCAATTAATCGTGGACTGGTTCATCCTGACGCTATTCTCGTGGTTAGAGGAATTAAACATGCCCAGTTCGCGGTACTGGGGGTTAGTCATGCGTGAAAAATACTGTGTAGTATGTGGCCGGAAGCTCGGCGAGAACGAGCCCTTGATAGACGGGATGTGTCCAACCTGCTTCTTAGATCGTAAGGGATTATTTAGGGAAAGACCAGTACTGACTATAACAATATGTCCTCGGTGCGGGTCCTGGTTGTATAAAGGTGAGTGGAGAGATCCCTTACCGATGAGAGAAGTTATCAGGAGAATAGCTCTAAGAGAGCTGGAGAAAAACTTGCGTGACAAAATAACGATAGTGGACATAGATATAGTCTCAGACCTTTACAAGATAAATAAGACACAGCATGGTGTCAAGGCCCGTGTCTCGGCTATTCTAGCAGATTGCTATCCGGTAAAGCATGAGATAGAGTTAGTGCTCAACATAAAGAGGGTGCCTTGTCCCAGATGCCTAGCTGTAGCCGGGGGAGCACACAAGGCTTTAGTGCAGATTAGGAGTGCTCGTGGCCATCTGGACGAGAATGACATGAAGATCATAGGAAGGGCTCTAAGGGATCCCGGTGTCGCGGCGGAGATAGTCGAGATTAAAGAGAAGAAGACAGGTTTAGATGTGAGACTATTGAGCCAGGTCGCAGCTAAGAGACTATCAATGCTTTTGAGTAGAGACGCTGGTGCTAAGGTTGTAGAATCGTTTAAACCGACAAAATATAATCCCGATAAAGGCGCTTGGGACGGGATCACTACGTTATCCGTGAGACTGCCTGATCTAAGTAGAGGCGACTTGGTAGAATACCGTGGCCGCCCAGGTGTTGTGAAGTCGCGTGATGTGCACGGAGTAGAGATCAGCATGCTCGATGATGGTTCAAACATACGTGTACCATATGATGACTATTGGAAGGGCAGGCTGAAGAAGCCGGGCTACATGGTGTATGATAAGGAATTCCTAGTAGTTGCAGAAGATGAATCAACTCTATATCTCCTAAACGAGGAGACCGGAGAGCTAGACGAGTTCCCACGGACAAAGGGCTTAAAGAACGTAAAGACCGGTGAACGATTGAAAAGAGTAAGAGTAAGGGATAAAGTGTACATGGTCAAAGAATAGTTTAATTGGTGAAACCATGCCTAGAAAAAGGAAAAAGAAAAAACGAAGATATAGGGAGGAAAGTAGTAAAGAACCGCCACTGCCCGGCGAAGGAACAATTATCTGTGGAGTTATCAGGTTGCTCGGCGGAGACTACCTAGTGGTCAAATGCATCGACGGTGCTGAAAGAAAAGTCAGAATACCCGGAAAAATGCGTAGAAGGGTATGGATGAACGAAGGCGACATCGTACTAGTCGGGCTATGGGATTTCTCGCCGGATAGGGGAGAAATAGTACACAAGTATAGTAGGGGCGAGGTAGCGAAGCTACTGGAGAAGGGTGTACTGCCACAGGAATTCCTAGAAGCACTAAGTGAGTACATATGAGCATAGATGATGACATCTTCTACCCCTATCCTCGCCGTGAGAAAAGAATAAAGGACAAAGATCTCTACGAGACAGTCGAAGAAGTGTTTGATACAAGAACAGTTATGACGATATACAATCTAATGAGACGCAAGATCATAAAGCGAATGGCGGGTGTAATCAGTTCCGGTAAAGAAGCGCGAGTCTACCTTGCATACGGGCTCAAAAACACTTCTCTAGCCGTAAAAATATATTTAACATCAACCGCAATGTTCAAGAAAGGCATCCTAAAATACATCATTGGAGACCCCCGCTTCGAGGGGTTTAAGCCCCGAAACACGAGGGCACTAATCTATGCGTGGACCAGAAAAGAATTCAGAAACCTGAAAAGACTATATGAAGCGGGCGTTAAAGTACCCAAACCTATTACTTTCCTAAACAATGTATTAGTCATGGAATTTATGGGTGAAAATGGAAAAAGATACCCATTACTAGCAGAAGTATACAATGAGCTGGATAAGGAATCACTTGCCGAGATACTGAATAAGATCCTAGCGGAACTCAACAAGATTGTATGCAAAGCCAAGCTCGTCCACAGCGATTTATCTGAGTTCAACATAATGGTAACACCAGATCTCGATATAGTCATCATTGATGTAGGTCAAGCCGTTCTCCTAGATCATCCTAACTCCATGGAATTCTTGATCAGGGATATTAAGAACCTTATTAGGTTCTTCAAGGATGAAGTAGGTATAGATACACCCGACCCGAACAAAGTATTGGAGGAGAACAAGTCGTGTCTAATGAAGACAAGGGAAGACTGACAATAGGCGTGACAAGACTATATGAGAAAGTACCGCCGGATAGGATAGGTGTACTCATAGGACAGGACGGCAAGGTAAAAGAAGAGATTATGCGCCGTACAAACACGTTGATAACAATAGATTCCACTACAGGCTCCGTGATAATAGAACCAGCATCACCATCAACTACCGCTCTAAACCTTATGAAAGCACGCGACATAGTGAGAGCGATAGCATATGGTTTCAGCCCAGAGAGGGCTTTTAGACTGCTCGATGAGGACCAAGTGCTCATAATAATTGATCTTAAGCAGTATGTTGGAGATAAGCTCAACCACCTGCAGAGGATAAAAGGTAGAATTATAGGTGAGGGGGGAAAGGCTAGGCGTGTTCTCGAAGAGATGACAGGCACCTACATATCAGTATATAAGCACTATGTTGCAATTATAGGTGATTTCGAGTCAGCGAACATAGCGAAAAACGCTATCGAGCTCCTTATAGAAGGGAGAAGACACGGGACAGTATACAGGTATATAGAGCGTGAAACATTCCTTGAAAAACGCAGAAAGATGCGCATGCTATGGAAAGAAAAGATCTAACCCCCTCACATGCGGGCCTTATCTACATTGCAGGTATTCAGACGGGTTTTATACCCGGGTTCATTCTTCATCGGGGGCACTAATAGATTATCCCTTGCTTAGAAGATAAAGTTAATCCGGTTATACTACAGCAAAAACCTTTATACCTCCAAAAACTAACCGTAATTCCTGGATGACAGCCTGGTGGGCCCGTAGCTCAGCCAGGCAGAGCGGCGGGCTCCAGATCTCTACGGGTCTTATGACCCTATCAGGGGGATGAAATAGATCTGGAGAATGGACAGCCGGGAGAGACCCGTAGGTCGGGGGTTCAAATCCCCCCGGGCCCACCATCTCTCCCCGATCCATCTTCTAGCCCGATATTCATTCGGTTGAGAAAAATCCTAAATAAAGGATAGACGAGAAGAAATATTATTGCACGGCGGAGCCTCGCCCGTACAAGATCCCCGTGACTCACGGGGACCGGTGAGTACGGGTTCCGTCGGGCGGCACCCATCTAGAATCCTTTTGAAGAAAAGATTTAATTTGGTAACCTGCTACTCTGAAATACTGGTTATGGGCCCGTCGTCTAGCCTGGTTAGGACGCCGCCCTTACAAGGCCGGGTTCGCCTAGGAACGGCGGAGGTCCGGGGTTCAAATCCCCGCGGGCCCACTATCATTACTTTCTAAGGTATTTTGATATTAGCCCTATGAATGGTGGCAGTGATCTTGTCTGTAATACCAGTCTACCAGGTCCCTCTACCTCTATCACAAGGCCTTCTCCACCGAATAAGAATGATTTTAATCCACCAAACTTTCTCACTTTCCATTTCATGCCGTCGTCCATTGCTACGAAGTGGAAGTTGTCAACGATTACTCTTTCACCAGGCTTCAGCTCGAGTTTTTCGAGGCCGCCATAGCTCGTAACCCATACTAGTCCCCGTCCCTCGGCTTTTAGCCAGAAGAGCTCTCCCTCCGCGAGTAGTCCGCGGAATCCCCGCCAAGCAGTGCCTATTGATATGTCTCCGTGATGTGCAAGGTAGCTAGTGTCCTGTATTATGAGTCCTTTACCATCTATGTTAAGTGCTTCTATATCGCCTGGAAGGCTTGGGGCGAACCATATTTCTGCATGTGAGCGTGCACGGTATGTGTTGAGCCAGAAGCTTTCTCCTCCAAGCATTGATCTCATAATGCCCTTTAGTATTCCGCCGCTACTCGTCTTGATCTCTATATCTCCCTTCATATAGACCATCGCGCCCGGCTCGGTCGTGACAGTTTCACCTGGCTCGAGCTCTACTTTTAATAACGAGTAGGACGGTTTACATGTAACATTCCATTTCATATAACGTTCACCATAAAACTTGGCTCTTAAATAATAATACTCGACCAGATAACATATATTTTACTATAATGGTGGCGATAATGGCTTCTCTGGGCCCACGTGATCCAAGCGGCTACTACATCATTATAATCGATAAGCGCTGCTACCAAAGTATTAAAGATTATCTTGCCGGAATCGACGTCATCGATGCTGGAGACGAGGTAATAGCAAGAACCAAGAGTAGGTCAAAGGGCCAGAAAATAATTAGGATCATGAATCGTTACTGCCGCTGAGCATAATCTCTGCAAGGTCACGGAGTTCCGGCCACGTCTGGTAGCTTCGGGAATGGCGTTGCTAACCCCACGTGCTTTAGTCCCGCCAAGAACCTTGTCAGCCTCTCCAGTCCTAGGCCCCAGCCAGCACTGGGAGGGATACCTCCCGCCCTTGCGAGGTCGAGGAACCACTCATACTTCTCCAGCGGCTCGCCGACAGCCTTTATCCTTTTGACGAGTTCCTCGTACCTGTACTCACGTTCTCCCCCATCTATTACCTCGCCATAGCCTCTAGGCAGTATTAGGTTGAAGTCCCTGTTATACCGTGGGCTGTCTGGGTCAGGGAGGTAGTAGAAGCCCCGGCTCACGACCGGGAACCCTGTGATCCACACTGGCGAATCGTATTCCATCGCTATCGCTGTCTCAGCCTCATGGCTCAGCTCCTTACCCCACTCAACACTGTATCCGAGCCTCTTCGCAACCTCTAGTGCCTCATCGTATGTTAGTCTTGGGAAGGGAGGCTTAAACACGTACGGCTCCACGCCGAGCTCCCCATACAACCAGCTCTTCTCTCTCGCAAGCTTCTCCGAGACGTATTCTAAGAGTCTCTCTGCAAGCCTTATCACATCATCCACGCTAGCCAGCGCCCACTCCAGATCTATCTGCGTGAACTCCACCAAGTGCCTCCCAGTCCCTATGTTCTCGGGAGGCTCCTCCCTAATGTTTCTCGCAACGTAAAATATCTTCTCAAACACTGCCGCGGAGGATTGTTTATACATTATAACACTGCTCGTCAACTCATACTCGACGCCATATAGGCTCGTCCTAAGCTTCCTAGCACCCCTAAGGCCAGGATCACTGACAACGCTGGCTATCGGGGGCAGTAGCTCTGTGAACCCCTCCCGGTAAAGGAATTCGCGGACATACTCCAGGATATATTGCTGAAGCCTCACTACGGACTGCAGTAGCTTGCTGCGGAGAACCCATGGTGAATACTTGGCCGCGGCAACAGGGTCGGTGTCCCGCGTTACACTTGTGTAGTCGAAGCCTCTTTCCCTGCGCGGTAATGTCAGGGGTATAACCTTCTTGACAAATAGGATATCATCTCTAATCTCCCCTTCGATAACTACGAGTGTCTCAAGCGGCAGTTCAGAGAGATCCTTCGAGCCCTTAACTCTAAATTCCCTGTAGCCACTAGCATCTCTAAGAACGATCTTGTCTTCGTGCTTGTCAGCTATCCATGCCACAATAATGGCTTCTTCGTCTCTCCCTAGATCTTTGAGGAGAGACCGCCTAGACATGTATACGGATAAGGACTTGGGGTGAAGAACACGTGTTTCAGACCCACTAGTTAAAACACATCCCTCATATCACCTAACGCACAATTATGGTGCATAGACACCTATAAAAACACATTGATAATCATTTCTGTAAAACTTATGAAATACGCATGGGAAAGAACATATACAAGCCGGATATTTAACGAACACTAGTTCCAAGTCGTTTATCAGCTAACATTAAAAACCACACTAAAAACTGCCCAACAATTATACAACTAGATCCTTCCTGTAGCTATAGTGTTTTCAAGATCATCATCTGAGGTATTAGAAACTTCGATACCATGACGCTTTTCTCTTCAACCATCAAGCCGTATTAAAGCCTTTTTCCAAAGGAAAAATCATTCTATGAAAGAAAAAATATAAGTTATTTATTAATTTAGGAAAATATCAGGCGATAAACATATGGAGAAACGTTCGCTTATTGCTCTAACGCTTATGATGCCGCTTTTATTTATAGTGATTATGGCTGGATACGTAGGGCTATATAGTATTCCTTTCATCACTCACGCTAACAATGCGAGTAAAATCAATACTAGTGTCGGGGATCCTTACTGCACTAATCAGGCCAGCAGTAACTGTGATTCTATCGAAGTAAGTGCTCAGATAACTGGTTCAAATGATTTAGATTCTTATGGTGTAGGAACCGCTACAGGCGATGCCTTACTAGGGGGCGCGTGCTGTGTTGCTGATAGCTACGCATTAGTTCAAATAGGATACTATGATATATCTCTAGGAATATATAACCATACAACTCTAGTCCTCTGGCTCGATGGGAGCACAGTATCTGCCAGCTATCATCCCGCTGGCAATATAATGTACACCTCAGTTGTCCAGAATATGTGCGGTAGTGTTGAACCTTCTGTAGCAGCATCTCTTGCTGGAACATGCTTCACATAACTGTATGAAGGCGATATATATGGTTGGAAGTAAAACTTCCACATATGTTCTAGCTGGTGCCGCAACCGCTATATTAATTCTATTACTTGTACTTAGCGGTACGATATATAACGTCCCCCCATCCATTAATCAATTTAGTTCGCCTAGCTCAATAAATACTACCAGTGCCTCACATGACGTTGTTGTAAAGCCGGTAGAAACGCTATATCAGGTCAGAACCTTGGGTGATATTAATGATACGATACATTTATACATATTCAGAAGCATTGCTAATGAGATAATCAATAAATATGGGAAAGGATTAATCAACGGTTCATTTTATCCAAGATATTATGTTGTATTATACAATAGTTATAAGGATTACAGAGCTATTATGTGCCAGCATAATGATCTAGAAAGCATAAGCAACCTATTAAATAAGATATCATGTAGAATATTATCGGAAAGAATGTATGTAGTTATACAGCATAACAGTAAAGCGAAGATTAACATAACGCTCGTTTTCGAGAAAGGGATAGCTGTGTGCGGTGAGAAATACAAGCCGCTTCCACGGATAGACTCTAGCTGGATAATTAAAGATGGGTTTCATATCGCGGTCTTCAACTATCTAAACATTACTAGAACCGTACATGTTAATATGCAGACGGGATCAGTAGTTGATAGCCATGGTAGATTCATTGGAGAGTGGATTTTCCATCTAACAAATAGGAGCATGTATAGTAACGAAACTCTAATATTATACAATGTACTCCCCAAAACCATAATGAAAATAGATAATAAGACATACTCGTTAGCAAACCTAATATAC